>Ga0307413_10000986_pt1 | contig 10232 bp, 8 predicted proteins | sample DK1Ometagenome_3_FD_203714 | JGI IMG/M metagenome (GOLD analysis project Ga0307413, IMG submission 203714) | Maize rhizosphere microbial communities from greenhouse at UC Davis, California, United States - DK15-O-2 | ecosystem: Host-associated > Plants > Roots > Rhizosphere > Soil | place: USA...
CCCAAGCATCTGCCGACCGCGGTCCTAGTGCAGGACCAGGGCCAGTTTTCGCGCTCCATTCTCGGCGCGCTGAACAACAGCGAATATTTCGACCTCCGTTACAGCGCCCGCTCCCCGGCCGAGATGCACGAGCTGATCAAGCGCGGCTCCGTGCAGTTCGCAGTCACCATCCCCGGCGATTTCAGTCGACGCGTCATTCGCCGCGACAATCCGCAGATCCTCGTCGAAGCCGATGCGTCGGATCCTTCCGCAACGGGACCCGCAGCTGCCGCTCTGACATCGCTTCCTCAATATGCATTGATGCACGATCTGAGAGGGCCGCTCGCACCCGCCGGAGCCCGCGAGCAGCCGTTCGAGGTGGTTGTCCAGCGACGCTACAATCCCGAAAGCATCACCGCCTACAACATCGTGCCGGGGCTGGTGGCGACGATCCTCACCATCACTCTGGTTATGATGACCGCGCTTGGGATGACCCGCGAAGCGGAGCGTGGGACAATGGAAACCCTGCTTTCGACCCCGCTGCGTCCGATCGAAGTGATGATTGGCAAGCTGACCCCCTATGTGATGGTAGGGATCATCCAGGCGACGCTGATCATCGTACTCGCCAGGCTGCTGTTCGGAGTGCCGATGGCAGGTGGCTGGATCCCGCTGATCCTCGGCCTCTTCCTGTTCATTATCGGGAGCCTGTCACTCGGCTTCCTGGTTTCGACAGTGGCACGCACGCAATTGCAGGCGATGCAGATGGCGGTCTTCTACTTGCTTCCATCCATCCTGCTGACGGGCTTTCTCTTCCCCTTCCGCGGGATGCCGGAATGGGCGCAGTGGATCGGCACCATAATCCCGGTGACCCACATGCTCCGCGTGGTGCGTGGATCGATGTTGAAGGGCGTCGGCATCGCCGAAGCGCTCCCGAGCCTCGGGGCTCTAGCGCTCTTCGTGCTGGTCGTCGCCGGGCTTGCCGTGAAGCAATACCGGACCACGCTCGACTAAGCGCCCCATTCTCATGTCTGACGGCGAACGGGAGCGGCATCCGGTGGTGGATTCTCGCCTTCGTCGGATCGTCTGCCAATGAGCGGCCCGCCGAGTGCGAGGGCGAACAGGGGGATCAGCCAGACGACCCGTGCCTGATAGCGGTTGGCAACCGCCGAGAGGAGTGCGCAGGTGGCGGCATTGCCCAGGACGCCAAGAAACATCAGCGCAATCACCGGCCGGAGCGATCGCCTGACGATGAAAGCCCTGCCAAGCCAGGCCGTGCCGATCGCAACGCTGATCGCGGTCACGATGAAGACGGCGGTCAGGACCCACTCGTTGGATTTTGGTGCCGACACAAGTTGCGGCGAACCCGTATCGTCCAGGACCAGTCGTTCGACGAAGGGATATGGCCGAAAATTGATCAGCTGGCGGCCAATATTGATTGTCAGCCTTCCTGCCTCTTGACCGGCATATTCCCGCGCTGCGGCGAGAACGAGGTCCGCTTCCTCGGCACGGATGCGATCGAGCTGCTCGGGGGTCGAACGTTCGACAACGCCATCCTTACCCCAAAGGAATTCCAGCGCGCCGCCTTTCGGCAAGCCGTGAGGATAGACCTCACAGATCGCATAGCGCAGCTTCGAGCAGTTCTTCTCGAGGTACCACCGCGCGGGACCGTCATTCACCGATCTGGCGAGCGCAAACGGGTAGCGCTTCGCGGTCATGCTCACTTCGCCGAATGCAACGGTGTTGACTGCGAGGGTGGTGAGCCCGCCGAGCGCCAGCGGGGCGATAACCCATACCCACGTCCAGCGTGGCACGGGACGCTTGTAATGATGCCTGATTGCGATCCAGCAGAGGCCGAGGATCGTCATGCCGGCCGCAATGGGGATATGGCTGGCATGAGCCGTCGCCGCAAAGACTGCGATTCCGGCGCACAGCAAGCGAAGAGTCATGCTCAGGCGAGACCAGGCGACCGTCAGGAGCGTCATGAATCCGATAAGCAGGCCGGCGAAGATGTCGGGAACGGCGAAGTAGGCCGTGGTCGCGGCGGTCGTGGTCCCCGCAAGGAGGATCAGCGCCAAGACCGTCCGACGCGTCGGAAGCCCACCGAATGCCCCGATCGTTGCGACCATGAGCGTTCCCGCAGCAAGCGCTTGCGCGATCGCCAGAAGGAGCAAGGTCCCGCCCGGCGCGGAGAGGAGATATGCGACGACACTGTAGGTGATCGACCGGACGCCGCTGGCATTTTCTGCCGCATTCTCGGGAGGCGGGGCGGGCCGGCCGCTGGAGTGGTTGGTCGGCGCGCTTGGAGCAACGACGTTCGGTCCATCGACCTTGGCTAGCGCGAACGACACCGCGGCTCGGCCACCCTTGTAGTAAGCGGCGCTATCCTGAATGTAGCTGGGGCTGCCAAACGCCAGCAGAGGCCAGGACAGCAGCAGTGCTGCTAGCAGATTGAACAGGATAAACCGTCGACTGAGACCCAGCGGCAGCTCCGAGTGCGCATGCGGCGTGGCGCCTTCCGTCGACACTGCCTTATGCCCACGGCCCGAGCCGCCACCGCCAGTCTCGATGTTCCGCACCTCGTTCACGCAGATACCTCAATCGGTCGGCAGCGGTCGGCGCCAGTGAGCGCGTCCACCTTGCGAACAGTCTCCCCCATTCCCTTCCGAACGGCGACAGACCGGACCAGGGCCAGCCATTCATCAATGGCAACCCTCTCGCTCCAGCGCTCGGCCAGAGCGGCTTTGCCCATCTGGCCGAGATGGTCCCGAAGTGTGGAATCCGCCGCTAATATCGCGATCGCTTGGCGAAGACCGGCCTCATCGTCGAACAGAAGCCCAGCCTGACTTTCCGCCACCACTTGCGGATAGGGCCCCAGATTGCGGGCGATGATCGGCGTTCCTTCCCGGAAGGCCTCCAGCGCCACCATCGGAAAGACTTCGTAACACAGCGATGGAGCGATCAGCGCGACGGCGTCGCGATAGAGGGCCGCGAGCCTTTCCGGCCCAACCTGCCCGAGGAAAGTGATTGTCTTGCGCCCCGCTGCCATGGCTTTCAGCTCGCCCTCGAACTCTCCAGTGCCGGCCACGAGCAGATCGGCCGGGCTGTCCTCCCCGAAGCATGGGATGACGTCCTGAAGGCCCTTGAAACGCTGCAAACGGCCGACGAACAGGAAATAGGGCCGGTGATGCGACGGGGTCGCGTCGGCAGGGTTCCTGACCTCCGCGTCCGGCATGAAGGAGGCCATTCGAACCATTTCTTTCTTGAGACCGAACTCCCGGTGCCGGTCGGTGACGGACTGGCTCAACGCGATGAGCGCGTCGACGTGAGCCAGATTGTCTTCAAGCAGCGACGTTCTCCGCCATGCTTGCGGAGGCCGCTTGAACGCCATCGAACAGCGGAAGCATTGGCGGCCGACACACAATTCCCGGTCGTGACGCCAGAGGATGTGGTTCGGGCAGATCATCCAATGATCGTGGACGGTGCAAAGCTTAATGCCTGCTCCCAGCGCCAGGACGGCAGGACCTCCGACGAGTGAGATATTGTGGAAATGAATAACATCGAAGCCCTTGGCCAGGATTCCCTCGATCGCCCCCTGCTGGACGACCGGCCGGCCGGTTTGCTGCGTGAGCAGGGTCGATGCCAGCGGCCAGCGGCTCGCGAGTTGATGTACCGTTACGCCGGCCGGCTGCGGGACCGATGCCGGAGCAGGAGGCGGACTGAGAGCGCTTTTCCCCACCCTCCATGCGTCGGCATCGTAGATGACTTCGACCTCGCAGCCGCGCCGAGCGAGCGAATGGACCCAGTTGCGGATGTAATTGCCGTCACCGCCGAAATTGCCTGGCGGGTAGAAGGTGGTGACCACGGCGACACGAAGTGCGCTTGTATCCTTGGCCCGCGAGCGAACGACCGCGTCCGAGGGCTGTGACGTCCCGCTTCCATAGGCATGGGTATCGGCCTTGCGACCCATGAAGACGTTCCCCTGCGCCATCATGATATCCTACGGCGAAGTGGGCATGTCTCAAGCAAGTTATCAAGCGATTGTGCGAACTTGGCACAACTTGTTATCGAATACCGCCCTCAACTTTACTATGCGCGGGCATGCTATATCCTGATTTTCCAAGGCGATCTGGAGGGGGTATTGGAGGGTAGCCGGCAACTGGCCGCTTCGCGGGTATTGGCAAAACATCCGGGCATGCAGCCTGCGGTGTCCGTAGTCATTCCTGCCTACAACGAGGAAGGCGCGGTCGCTGCGACGATCGAATCCGTTCGGTCGGAGTTGAACGGGGCCGGGATTTCCCACGAGATCATCGTCGTAAACGACGGCTCCTCCGACGACACGCTACAGCGCGCTCAGGCAGCCGGAGCCACGGTCGTAAACATGCCGCACAACGGCGGTTACGGCCGGTCGCTGAAGGCCGGGATCGCCGTCAGCACGGCGCCGCTGATTGCAATTCTCGACGCCGACGGCACCTATCCGGCGTCCTATCTGCCTGAAATGATCGCCATGACCGCCTACAATGACATGGTCGTCGGCGATCGCGGCACGGCGATGAAGGGCGTTCCGCTGATCCGGCGTCCGGCGAAATGGGTGCTGAACCACACCGCGGGGCTTCTCGCGGGGCACACGATCACCGATCTCAATTCCGGGCTGCGCCTGTTCCGCCGCGAGGCGTTGGAACAGTTCGTTCCATTGCTGCCAGATGCCTTCTCCTTCACGACGACCATTACGCTTTGCATGCTCTCGTCGGGCCTGCGCGTCAGCTATCTGCCGATCGCGTACGGAAAGCGGGTCGGCCATTCCAAGATGCGCGCCCGCGACTTCTGGAACTTCATGTTCCTGGTCTTCCGGCTGACCGTCTACTTCCAGCCGCTCCGCATCTACCTGCCGGCGGGCCTAATTCTGTTCCTTATGGGCTTCTCCAAAGGCGTCTACGACCTTTTCATCGACAATCTGTCGGAAACGGCGGTGCTCGGCCTGCTTGGCGCGGTGCTGCTCTGGGCACTCGGCCTGATTGCCGACATGATCGCGCGGCTGAACCTGAGGCCAAGGGCGAGAACGGATCTGCCGCCGATTTGAGCGTCGCTTCCATGCCGGAAACGTCAGATCGGAGCCGAATGACCGCCTGGCTCATTCGCGTGTGCGTCAGCGCGCTGCTGCTAGCCTTGATCTTCTACCTTATCCCGTTCCGCGAGGTTTGGGCTGCGGCGCGCCAGATCTCGCCATTGCTCTGGCTTGGCGCTCTAGGCTTGTTCCTCGCTGGACACGCCGCCGCTGCGGCAAAATGGCGCATCCTGATCGGCGGCGGCATTTCGTTTCGGCAGGCATTCCGGGCTCATCTCGCGGGTCTCGCCGCCAATCTCGCCCTACCGAGCGTCGCCGGCGGCGACGTGGTTCGCGCCGGGCTGGTGATGAAGCACGCGGAAGACAAAAGCCGTCTCGCCATGGGCTCGGTCGCCGATCGGTTGCTCGACACGCTTGGCCTGGCCCTGATCGCCCTCGCGTCGGGCTGGATGGCTTGGAAGCCCAAGCTGGATTCCAGCCTCTGGATCGGTTGGATTCTCCTCGGCTTGCTGGCCCTCGTGGCGGTCGGGTTTTTTGCGGCCCAGTCGCTCGACCGCTTCGCTACCAGGCGAGAGCCTGCCGGAAAGCTGATGCGCCTGCTGGCGAAGATGATCCATTCGGCGGCGGAGCTTTCGCGAAGCCCCGGCCGCCTGCTGTTGTGCCTGGCGATCTCGATGACCGTTCAATGCGTGTTCGTGGGGATCAACATCGCCTTCGCCGAAGCGGCGCGTGTCGAAGCGCCTGTCGCTGCCTGGTTCTTCGCCTGGACCACTGCAAAGATCATCGCGATCGCTCCGATCACCCTTGGGGGGCTCGGCCTTCGCGAAGCGAGCATGGCGGGCCTCCTCCGCCCGTTTGGAGCCGATCCTGCCCAGGTAGTAGCAATCGGCCTGGTCTGGCAGTCGGTGCTCTACGCCAGCGGACTGATCGGATTTCTATTGCAGATGCGAAGGCCCGTAGCGACCAAGCCTACAATGGAGCATTCGTGATGAAGCCGGTCGTCGTTCTCGGTGCCGGTCCGGCCGGTGTTGGCGCCGCGCTCATGCTCGCGCGAAGCGGAAAGGCCTCGGTCAAGGTGCTCGAGCGCGCTCCCCGCGTCGGCGGCAATTCGGGAAGCTTCGTTATCGAAGGCGTTCATTGCGACTTCGGAAGCCACCGCCTGCATCCGTCGACGGAACCGCACCTGATGGAGATGATCAAGGAGGCCGTCGGCCCAGACCTCCTCTGGCGGCCGCGTCACGGCCGGATCCGGCTGAAGGGCCGCTGGATCCATTTTCCGCTGAAGCCGATCGATCTGCTGCTGCGCCTGCAGAAGGGCTTCACCTTCCAACTCATGTGGGACGCCGCGACGAAGAAGTTTCGTCGCGCGGCACCCGGCGAACCGACCTTCGCCAGCGTTCTTCACCAGGGCCTTGGCCCCGCGATGTGCGAGAATTTCTATTATCCCTACATGCGCAAGCTCTGGGCCCTGCCACCGGAAGAGTTAGCCGTGACGCTGGCGACGCGACGAGTCTCGGGCAGCTCGATCGGCAAGATCCTGCGGAAGATCCTTGGACAGATCCCCGGATTGAAGAAGCCGCAGACGGGCGGATTCTATTATCCGAAGAAGGGTTTTGGGCAGATCAGCGATTCCTTGCGGGCTTCAGCTGAAAAGATCGGCGCCGATTTCGAGCTTGAGGCCTCCGTCAGCAGAATTGAGCATCAGGACGGCCGGGTGAAGGCGGTCCGATACGAAAAGGACGGCGTCGAGACCCGGATTGAGACGGACAAAATATGGTCGACCCTGCCTCTCACCACACTCGTCTCCTGCATGGATCCGCCCGCTACGCCGGCAGTGAGGGAAGCTGCCGCGAAGGTGCGCTACCGTGGCATGATCCTTATCTACCTCGTGCTCGAACAGGATCAGTTCACCGAATATGATGCGCATTACTTCCCGGAGTATGCGGTGCCGATTTCGCGCCTCTCGGAGCCGAAGAATTATTCGGCGAGCACCGAACCGAAGGGCGTGACGGTCCTGTGCGCGGAGCTGCCGTGCGACCCGCAAGAAGAGTTGTGGGCGCTGAGCGACGACGAGCTTGGCGCAAAGCTGTGTGAATGGCTCGCCGGTGTCGGGCTGCCCGTGACGGCCAAGGTCCGGCGAACCGAGACGCGCCGGCTAGGCTATGCCTATCCGGTCTATGACCGCCGCTTCGAAGACAATTTGAAGGTTCTCGACCGCTGGGTGGAAGAGATGGGCGGACTGCTCACCTTTGGCCGCCAGGGCCTGTTCGCACACGACAATACGCATCATGCGCTTGCGATGGCCGACGGTGCGGTCGATTGTCTGAACGCCGACGGAACTTTCGATCTCGACAAGTGGCACGAATACCGGCGCGTGTTCGAGACCCATGTGGTCGAGGATTGAGGCCTGCTAGGGCCGTGCGATCCCGACTGGTGCAGACGAGCTACTGAACGCCGTGTCCAGCGCCCGCCAAATGGCGCGTGTCGCTGAGCAACGAACGGTCGATTACCGGCGCGATCAGGACATAGAGCAGGAATGCGCCGGCCGCCTCGATCCAGACGGGCATCGTGACGAGCAGCGTGCATAGCGCAAGCGCTGCGGCGAACAGGATCGGCTTCGCGGCAAGAAGCAGCGGCGGCGTTTCGATATTGCGGTACCGAGCCAGCGCGAATGAGCTGATCCAGACGCCGATATTCCCTCCGAGTGCCGCAATGGCTGCTCCGGTTTCCCCATAGGTCGGCACGAGGACAACTCCGAGAATTACGACCGCTAGCAGGCCGGCGACCTGCGAGCGGAAAACCTCGATCTCCGAATGCGCGAGGATGAGTGACCAGCGCGCATGACCCGACAGGAACATCACGGGCACCGTCCAAATGAGGAGCGAAAGCGACGGCGCCGCCTCGGCGAAATCGCTTCCGAAGGTGAGGCTCATGATCGGCGTCGCGGCAAGGGTGACCGCAAGCGCGCCGCCGATGGTCGCCCAAGCGGTCGCTCGGAACGAACTGCGCATCAGCTTGGCAAGCGCCGACACGTCGGTTCGTGCCAGCCGCGACGCGGTTGCATAAAGGTTGAAATGATAGACGAAGCTGAACGTGGCGACCGAAGCCGCCAGACGGTTCGCGCCGGCAAAGAAGCCGGTCCCCGCGCCGCCGATGAAAGCACCCATGATGAACAAAGGCGCATATTGGGCCGCCGACCAGATCATCGTCCCCATCGCGACGGGGAGAGCCTCGCGAATCAACGAGGCGTCCTCGAAACGCGTCCACAGCCGAACCGGCGCGATTCTTCGCTTCTGGGTGTAGAGCGCGAAGGCGGCTGCCGCCGTGATTCCCGCGATCTCGCATGCGCCGACGAGGACCGCGCTCTCTACGCCGCGAACAAGCAGCAGGATTGCGGCGAAAAAAACCGACATGCGTAGGATTTGCGCGAGCGCGATTTGCGCCATTAGACCAGCGCTCTGAAGCAACCATTCCTGGTAGAAAGCGCTGAACAGCAGGCTCAAAGCGTAGAGCATGACAAGGCCGTGAAGTGCCGGTGATCCGCCGAAGATGTTAATTCCCGCGACCATGACCAGGGCGCAAACGACCGCCACTGAGAAGCGGATCAGGAAGACCTGAGTGGCAAGCTCGCCGCGCTTTTCTGGAGCGGCGGCCGCGCGTCTCACTCCGATGGTGGTCAGGCCGAGATCGACTACCATGCCGAACAGTCCGGCGAGACCGACCACGAACTCCACTTCGCCGTAAGATTCAGGATCGAGGACGCGTGCGAGATAGGCAAAAGCAAGGACGCCGACGAGCTTGGCGGTGACCTGCCCGGCGACGAGCAAGCCGAGGTCGCGGAAGAATTTTGCTCCGCTGCCCGCGAGTTTGCGAGGCAGCCCTGTAAGCGTGCTCATCACGGACGTGGCTTCGGACTCAGAACCCATCGCTTGCGAATTCCCGAAGCGCCGGAAGGCTCAGGCGCTTTTCGCCACTAGCACGCATCCGACCAGGATGAGCATGGTTCCGGCCAGTTTCAGCGGAGTAATCGTCTCCCGAAGGAAAACCGCCGCGAATACCATGGTTAGGACGAAGCCCAGGCTGACGAACGGATAGGCCGTCGACAGGTCCGCCTCGGACAATGCCCAAAGCCACAGCGCAACGCTGCTGACGTAGATGAACACGGCCGCCCATAGCGTCGGGGAGCCGGCTGCTGCTCCGAGCGCGCTCATTGCGCCTGCCGCGATGGCATTTTTCAAATGCGCTCGCTCGACTGCGATCTTCAGCGCCATCTGGCCGACCGCGGACATGGCCACGGCGGTAATGATGAGGACGTAAACCTTCGGCTGCATCGGCGACTACCAAGTTTTCCAAGGGGGCGCCGGCTCGCTCCACAGAGCTTCCAACTCGTGACGGTCGCGGAGCGTATCCATGGGCTTCCAGAATCCACGATGGCGGAACGCCATCAGCTCCCCATGCTCGGCGAGCCGCTCGAGCGGATCCCGCTCCCAGATTTCATCCTCGCTGTCGGCCAGGTAATCCCTGATTTTCGGCGAAAGCACGAAAAAGCCGCCGTTGATGAGAGCACCGTCGCCCTGCGGCTTCTCGACAAAGGCTTCGACCCGATCCTCATTATCCTCTTCGAACCGGAGAGCGCCGAAGCGGCCGGGAGGTGTGACGGCCGTCACGGTTGCGAGCTTCCCATGACTTTCGTGGAAGGCGACGAGGGCCTTGATGTCGACGTTGGCGACGCCGTCGCCGTAGGTCAGGCAGAATGCGTCGTCGTCCTCGACGAATGGAAGTGCCTTGCGCAGTCGCGCGCCGGTCATTGCCTTGTCGCCGGTGTCGATCAAAGTGACGCACCAGTCCTCGCAGGCCTTGCGATGAATCTTGGCCTCGCCAGTGCGCATGTCGAATGTCACGTCGGAACTGCGAAGCGCGTAATTCTGGAAATATTCCTTGATGAGCTCGCCCCGGTAGCCGAGGCAGATGATGAAGTCGCGGATCCCATGGCTCTCGTAGATTTTCATCACGTGCCAAAGGATCGGCTTGTCGCCGATTTCGACCATCGGCTTCGGCTTGAGGTGGGTTTCCTCCGAAAGGCGAGTGCCGAGTCCGCCCGCCAAGATGATTGCCTTCACCGTCAAGCCTCCCCCGAGCAATCGCCGATTGCTTCGCGATAGTCACGCAACTGGTTCATCGTGATCGACCG
>Ga0307413_10000987_pt1 | contig 10223 bp, 6 predicted proteins | sample DK1Ometagenome_3_FD_203714 | JGI IMG/M metagenome (GOLD analysis project Ga0307413, IMG submission 203714) | Maize rhizosphere microbial communities from greenhouse at UC Davis, California, United States - DK15-O-2 | ecosystem: Host-associated > Plants > Roots > Rhizosphere > Soil | place: USA...
GGCGGTCCTCCTGCGACCCTGTCCCATCGTTGCGCGCTCCTTCCAAAGCGAGTATACGGCTGGGATGACGACCAGTGTGAGGATCGTGCTACTGACCATTCCACCGACCATCGGCGCCGCGATGCGCTTCATGACGTCCGCGCCCGCGCCGTGGCTCCAGAGGATCGGGAGCAGGCCGGCTATAATCGCGGTCACCGTCATCAGCTTCGGCCGCACGCGCTCGACCGCCCCGTGCTCGATCGCCGCGTCCACGTCGGCCCGGCCGCGCAGCGCGCCGGTCGCGGCCCGGTCGCGGTATGCGTGGTCGAGGTAGAGCAGCATCACCACGCCCGTCTCCGCCGCCACCCCGGCGAGGGCGATCAGCCCGACGGCGCTCGCCACGCTCAGGTGGTACCCGAGGAGCCACATCAGCCACACTCCGCCAACAAGCGCGAACGGCAGCGACAGCATCACGAGCGCGCTCTCGGCCAGGCTCCCGAAGTGCCAGTAGAGGAGCAGGAAGACGGCGAGGAGCACGAGCGGCACGACGACCGTGAGCCGCCGCCCCGCGCGCTCCAGCGCCTCGTACTGGCCCGACCACTCGAGCCGGTAACCTGCAGGGAGGCGGAACTCGCGCTCGACGAGCCCGCGCGCCTCGGCGACGTAGCCGCCGACGTCGCGCCCGCGCACGTCTACGTAGACGACCGTGTTGAGCTGAGCGTCCTCGGACTTGATGAGCGCCGGGCCGCGCTCGACGTCCACCCGGGCGAGCTCGCCGAGCGGCACCTGGGCGCCTGACGGCGTCGTGACGAGCACCGACCGCAGCTCCTCCGGGTCGTCGCGCAGCTCGCGCGGGTAGCGGACGAGCACCGAGTACCGCTCGCGCCCCTCGAGCACCTGCCCCGCGTACGCCCCGCCCACCGCGGCGGCGAGCGCCGCCTGCGCGTCCCCGGCCGGCATCCCGTAGCGGGCGGCGGCCGCGCGGTCGACGTCCACCCGCACGTAGCGCCCGCCGACCGCGCGCTCGGCGAACGCGGCAGCCGTCCCCGCGACGCGGGGCAGCAGGGCCTCGAGGCGAGCGCCGATCGCGTCCAGCGTGTCGGGGCTCGGCCCGAACACCTTGACGCCGACCGGCGTCTTGATGCCGGTGGCGAGCATGTCGAGCCGGTTCCGGATCGGCATGCTCCACATGTTGGCCACGCCCGGCGTGCGCACGCGCGCGTTGAGCTCCGCCACGAGGGAATCATAGTCGACGCCCGGGCGCCACTCGCCTTCCGGCTTGAGGATCACCGTCGTCTCGATCATCGACATCGGCGCCATGTCGGTCGCCGTCTCCGCGCGCCCCACCTTGCCGAGCACCATCGCCACCTCCGGCAGGCCGGCGATGGCCCGGTCGCGCTGCGCGAGGATGCGCTTCGCCTGCTCGGTGCCGACGCCCGGGTAGAGCGACGGCATATCCATCACGCTCCCCTCGTGCAGCGTCGGCATGAACTCGCTCCCGAGCCGCGACCAGGGGAGGAGCGTCGCCGCGAGTACGAGGGCCGCCCCCGCCACGGTGGGCCAGCGGTGCCGGAGCACGAGCGCGATCACGGGCCGGTAGACGCGGATGAGGGCGCGATTCACCGGGTTGGCGGACTCGGGCCGCACGCCGCGGCGGATGACGAGGCCCATGAGGACCGGGACGAGCGTCACCGACAGGAGCGCCGCCGCTGCCATGGCCAGGGTCTTCGTCCACGCCAGTGGCCTGAAGAGCCGCCCCTCCTGCGCCTCGAGCGCGAACACCGGCACGAAGCTGAGCGTGATGATGAGGAGCGAAACGAAGAGCGACGGCCCCACCTCCTGCGCGGCGTCCACGACCAGCGCCCAGTGTGTGCGGGGTCTACCCTCCCGGTCGTTGCGCTCGACGTGCTTGTGGAAGTTCTCGACCATCACAATCGCGGCGTCGATCATGGCGCCGATGGCGATGGCGATCCCACCGAGCGACATGAGGTTCGCGCTCAGGCCGAGGACCCGCATGGCGAGGAAGGCCATCAGGATTCCGACCGGCAGCGTGATCACGGCGACGAGCGCGCTCGACACGTGGAGCAGGAAGAGGAGGGCGACGGCCGCAACGATCAGCGACTCCTCCACCAGCTTCTCGCGGAGGGTGGCGACCGCGCGGTCGATGAGTCCCGAGCGGTCGTAGCCGACGACGAACGTCACGCCGGCGGGCAGCGCCCGGCCGACGTCGCCCATCCGCGCCTTCACGCGGTCGATCACGGCGCGCGGGTTCTCGCCGTAGCGCATGACGACGAACCCGGTCACGACCTCGCCGCGGCCGTCGAGCTCCGCGACGCCGCGGCGCAGCTCGGGGCCCACCTGCACGGTCGCCACGTCGCCCACCGTGACGGGCGCCCCACCGGGACCCGCGCCGAGCGACACGCCGGCGATGTCCGCGTCGCTGCGGAACCGACCGGCACCCTGCACGACGTACTCCGTGCCGCCCAGCTCGAGGACGCGCCCGCCGACGTCCTCGTTCGACGCGCGCACCGCGTCCACGACGCGCGTGAGTGGCACGCCGTAGGCGGCGAGCTTCACGGGCTCGACGACCACCTGGTACTGCTTCTCGTAGCCGCCGAGCGAGGCGATCTCCGCGACGCCCGGCACCGCGGTGAGGGCGGGGCGCACGGTCCAGTCTTGGAGGGCGCGCAGGTCGGCCAGGTTGAGACGCCCGCTGGTGTCGGCGAGCACGTACTGCATCACCCACCCGACGCCAGTCGCATCGGGGCCGAGCGTCGGCATCGCCCCTTGGGGGAGTCGATCGCGCACGCCGTTCAGGTACTCGAGCACGCGGCTCCGCGCCCAGTACAGATCGGTGCCGTCCTCGAACACCACATACACGGCCGAGAGCCCGAACTGGCTCATCCCTCGGACCACGCGCGTGTGCGGGACCTTGAGCAGCTCGGTGGACAGTGGGTACGTCACCTGATCCTCGACCAGGCGCGGCGCCTGGCCGGGCCACTCCGTCATCACGACCACCTGCACGTCCGACAGGTCGGGGATCGCGTCCACCGGCGTGCGGAGCGCCGCCCACGCGCCGGCGGCGGACAGCGCGGCAGTCGCGAGGAGCACCGCGAGCCGGTGGCTCACCGACCACGCGATGACACGCTCGAGGAGCGAGGATCGCATGGCGCTACCTCCGTGGTGGTGCGGCGGTCGTGCCGGACTTGAGCGCCGCCTTGACGTCCGCGCCCTTGTCTGCCGGCATCGTCATGCCGGGCATGTCCGTCATGTCGCTCGCGCCGGTCTGCCCTATCATCGAGCGCATCACCTCGGCGACGTTCGACTCCGACTCGAGGAGGTACTGCGCCGAAGTCACCACGCGCTGCCCCGCGTCGACGCCGGAGAGCACCTCGGTGAACTCGCTGCTCACGCCGCCGAGCGTCACCTCGTGCGGCATCAGCTCCCCACCACCCATGTCGACGAAGACCACCGCGCGCTCGCCCGTTCGGATGACCGCAGCGCTCGGCACGGCGAGCGCGGTGCGCGTCGGCGTCGTGAGGCGCACGGTGGCGTACATGCCCGGCTTGAGCACGCCGTCGCTGTTCGCCACCTCGACACGCGCCCGCACGGTCCGTGACACGGAGTCGAGCACCGGGTAGACGAACGCCACCCGTCCCTTGAACGTCCGCCCCGGCGCGGCGGCGAGGTCGACGTCGGCCGCCGAGCCCACACGCACGGCCGCGGCGTCCGCCTCCCGGAGGGCGGCCTCCACCCAGACGCGAGAGAGGTCGGCGATCGTGTAGAGCGAGCGCCCGGCCTCGACGGCCTGCCCGCGGACGACGTCCTTGGCGAGCACCACACCCGACGCGGGGGCGGAGAGCGTCACCGTGCGGCGCGCGCGCCCGGTGCGCAGGACGTCGTCGATCTGGGCGTCGGAGACGTCGAGCAGCTGGAGCCGGCGCCGCGCGGCCGCGAGCAGGTCGGTCGAGGCCACTGGGACGCCCGGGATGCTGCTCTCCCCAACCGTCCGATCGAGCCCCCGCGCGACGAGCAACTCCTCCTGCGCCGCCAGCAGCTCCGGCGAGTAGAGCTCGAGCAGCGGCTCCCCGCGGCGGACCGCGCGGCCGGTGACGTCGACGTACAAGCGCTCGGCAAAACCACTGACCTTCGGCGCGACCTGCGCGACGCGCGACTCGTCCACCGCGACGATGCCGGCCGCGCGGACCGTGCTCTCGAGCGTGCGCCGCTCGACCATGCCGAACGTGACGCCGAACGTGCGGATCTGGTCGGCCGAGAGGTGCACGGTGCCCTCCCCGCCGCCCGTCGCCATCCCCGGCATCTCCATCCCGGGCATGTCCTTCATCTCGCCGCTCGCGGACGCGCTCGCCGTCCCGGCAGTGCCCTTCGTCCGCGGAGCGCTCCCGTCGCCTCGACCACACGCGGCGAGCGCCGCGAGCGTCGCGCCGGTGCCGAGCCGCAACACGAGCCGACGCACCAAGCGACGCGGCGTTCTACCGATTGTGCTCATCGCAGTACCTCCGCGCCGACGACCTGCTCGAGGGCCGCCACCGCCTTCGCGAAGTCGCTGAGGGCGCGGTAGTACGCCGTCTCGTAGGCGAGGAGCGCCGCGCGTGCCTCCAATACCGGCCGAAGGTCGGTGCGCCCCGCCTGGTACGCTGCGGCCGCCGCGGCGACCGCCGCCTGGCCTTGCGGGAGCACGGCCTTCTTCGCGAGCGCGAGCTGGGTCCGCGCGCGCTCGGCGTCGCCGACCAGCCGGGCGACGTCGGCGCGAAGCGCGACCACGCTCGCATGATGCTCAGCCTCGAGCGCGGTGAGCTCCGCGCTCGCCTCGGCCATCTGCTGGTGCTGCCGCTGTCCGCGGCGCACCGGCAGTGGAAGCCCGACCTGCGCGGTCACCACGTCCGGCCGGCCGAGGCGTTGCCCGTACTGAAGCGACACGTCGACGTCGGGGCGCACCTCGCGGCGCGCGAGCTCGACGCGTGCTGCCTGAGCGGCGATCATCGCCTCGTGTTCGCGCAGCTCGGAATTCGAGCGCACCGCGACGGCCTGCAGTTCCTCCAGCGGCGGGAGGGGCGAGTCGGCGGCGCGGGCGCCCAACGTCTGCGCGGTGAAGCGGATCGCGGCCGCAGAATCGGCCACGGCCGCGCGCGCCAGGGGTTCGGGGACAGTGGCCGGGCCGACAGTCACAGCGTCTTCCCGGCCGAGCAGCGCGACGAGCTCGGCGGCTTCGGCGCGGCGCGCCTCGAGAAGCGCGCTCGTTGTCTCGCCGAGCCGCGCGGCCTCCATGCGCGCGGTGAGCACGTCCTGCTGCCCGGTACCGCCGCTCGCGAAGCGCGCCTCCGTCGTGCGGATCACGTCCGTGAGCACGGCCCGCTGACGCTCGGCGAACTCCAGTGCGCGATCGAGGTAGGCGAGCTCGTAGTACGCGTCCCGCACGCGACGGACGACCTCGCGGCGCACGCGCTCGACGCCGGCGGCCGCGGCGTCGCGCTCGCGCTCGGCCGCGCGGCGGCGGAGGCCGCGCTTCCCGGCGAACGGGAGTGTCTGGCCGAACCCGACCATCGTCATCGTCATCTCATCGTCGCGTAGGCTCGGGCGGGACGTGGGGACGTTGACGACGCCGGCCATCAGCGTCGGGTCGGGGAGCGCGCCGGCGGGAGCGATGCGGGCGCGGGCAGCGATGACGCGGGCGCTGGACGCCCGCAGCTCGGGGTTCCGGGCCTCTGCCTCCGCAATGAGCGAGTCGAGCGAGAGTGTGGGCGTCCCGGGGAGTGCCGCCCCCGCGGGCTGCGCGTCGCGAGTCCGGTCGGGACCTGCTCCGCGCTGTGCCCCGAGGGGGGGCACACCCAGCAGAGCACCGAGCGCGGCAACGAGAGCCGGGCGGGTAGCCCGGGTCCAGGGCGCACGGCGAGGGCGGGATGCGAATGGCAGAATTGGTCGCGCCGCGGGGGCACGAGCGATGGCATGCATGAGCGACTCGAGCTGAGGTCCACTGGGAGCGCGCCGGCGGGTCGCGAACCGTGCCCGCGCACGCGCGCATCGGACCGGCCGACGCTCGCGACGGCGGCGAGGCAGCGGCACGGAGGCTCACCGGGCAGGCGACGGTTGTCGCCGCCGGCGGGCGATGTGGGTGGACCTAGGCTCGCGGAGGGGGCGGCTCTGGCGCGCTCGTGCGCGAGGGAGGAACCAGCACGACGACGCCGAGGGGTCCCGCCTCGACCAGCGTCGTCGGGCGCTCCACTGCCGCGGGGGTGGCCGCGAGTGCGGCCGGCGCACACGGCGCCATCGACTGGCACGCGGGGGTCGGCTGCTCGTGGCCGGTTGGGGGCCCGCCCGAGCCGTCACACTCCCGCCCGTCGCTCGGCGCGGAGTGGCTCGGCATCGCCATGCCGGTCATGTCACCTGCCGGGGTGCCGTCGGCTGCCGACAGACTGTGCGCGGCGCGGGCCACCGCGGGCAGGACGCACGCGTCGCCGGACCCCACCAACAGCAGGTGGAGCATGAGGAGGTGCACAAAAGCACCGACGAAGCGGCGGCGAACGGGATGCACGCTATCAAGGTAGCGGACGCAGGCGCTTCCGCACCAGCGGGAAGTACCTGACACCCTGGTCGGAGGAAACACGGGTCGCTCTCACGCTCGCGTTCCCTCAACACCGTTCAGGTTTGTGCCCGACCGAGGAGCCGCGCGTTGATCGCGACGATCACGGTGTTCGCCGACATGATCACGCACCCGCCCCACAGGCTGCCGCCAGCCCGTGGCGAATCCAGTCACACGTATCGGGCTTCGTCGCGCCTTACCCTAGCGGCCAACGTCCATGTCCCGCAGATCGGTCCGCGCGTCCCGGACAATCGACCAGGACGACTGCAGCGAGAGCCCAGCGATCACGGCCCCGACGGCGAGGTCGGGCCACGGCGTGCCGGTCCATGCAACCAGCCCCGCCGGTGGCCTCGATCGCCGGCCGCGTCGTGGCCCTGCGAGGACGGGCACTCGAGGCGCCCGCTTGATAATGACACCCGGCAGTACGTTGAATACACGCTAGCCCCTACCGTGCTCTCATGTACTCCGAGCCGACGCTCCGAACCCATGCCGCAGCAGGACGCGCCCTCACGAGAAGCACCCGTCCACTGGTCTCCGGGGTCGGGGCCCTGCTCACCCTGCTCGTCGTCGCCCCGGGTGCGTTGACAGCGCAGGGCACATCACCGGACCCAGTCGTGAGTGGCACCGCTGCGCAGTCGGCGCCGGTCGCCAGCTACCCGCTCGTGCCGACGCCCGTGCTCGAGCCACGCATCCTCACGCCGGGGCCGGCCTTCTCGGGGTACGTGTCGGCGCGCAGCACGCACCGCAACGACTCGACCGTGCACGCGATCAATCGCGCGCGGGTGACCGTCATGGGGCTGCCGCACCCGGGGCTTGCGTACCGCCTGCAGGCTGACTTCTCGGCGGCCGGACGCCTCCAGCGGGACAGCACTGTGCCCGCGACCGTGCTGACCGACGCTTACGTGCAGCTCTTCTATCACCCGACGAGCAAGGCCGACTCGGCGTCCAGGCTCGCTGCGTTCGCGCCGGCGCTGATCGCCGGTCAGTTCCGCGTACCGTTCAGCCTCGAATACCTCACCCCGTTCTCGCTCTTGAAGACGGCGAACCGCTCGCTCGTGGTGGACCGGCTCTCGCCTCGGCGCGACATCGGCGCTATGGGGCAGGTCAGGATCACGCGCTTCGCCGTCCTCATGGCCTCACTCACGAACGGCGAGGGGCCGAACCAGCCGCGGAACCCCGACAACACTGAGCTCGCCTCGGGGCGATTCATCCTGCGCCCGCTCCCGTCGCTCGCATTGGCTGGCAAGTGGGCGGGCGGCGGGCCGGATCACTACTGGGGCTACGACGGACGCTGGGTGTCGCGCACCGTCACGCTGGAGGGCGAGGTGATCCGACGCACGGGCCGCGCGCCCGGTGCCGCCGCCACCACGCCGCCGGCGCCGCGCTACGACGCCGGCGGCGGCTACGTGCTAGCCGCGTGGCGCGTGCTCCCCTGGCTCGAGCCCGAGTTGAAGTGGGAACAGTTCGGGGAGTGGACGTCCGCGACCTCGCGCCCGAGCGAGACGTGGGTCACGCCAGGCGTGGTGGTGCGTGGGCTCGATGACCGCGTGCGGTTCCACGTGAACTGGATCGTGAAGCACACACGCCCAGTAGCGCGCCACGCCAACGAACTCCAGGCGCAGCTAGTGGCAATTTTCTGAGCAACGCCGAGGCTCACGCGCGACCCACCGCTACGCACCGGACCCGCCGCCACAGGGTCGTGGTTGCATGACGAAAGGCAGGGGCGTCGTGCGTGCTGCGCGCCATCCCTCATCACGGCGGCGCTTCGTATGGCTCCATATGGACGAGTACGGACTGGACCTGCGGCACCGCCGCCTGAACCGCTCCCTTGACGCGCCCGCCCAGGAGGTGCGCCTCGTCGAGCGGTGTCTTCGGCTCTGCCTGGACATGAACGGTCACGCGGTAACCCAGACCCACCTTCCGCACCGCGAGCTTCTCGATGGCGAGCACGCCGGGGACACCTTCGGCGGCGTGACGGATGGACATCACAATGTCCGAGCCCGGTATGCGGTCCATGAGGTCATGGAGCGCGGGGCGCAGTAGCGACACACCGTTGAAGGCGATCACGGCGGAGGCGACAAGGGCCGCCCAGTCGTCGGCTGACTCCCAGCCTGTGCCGCCGCGGTGCCGGCTCCCCCAGAGCGCGACGCTGATGCCGATGAAGGCTGCGGCCGAGGTCACCGCGTCGCTCAGGTGGTGCCAGGCGTCGGCCCTGACGGCCGTGCTCCCGATAGCCGCCCCAATCGCCCCGACGCGGCGCGAGAGTAGCCCCTTCACGAGCACCACACCCACGAGCACCCCGAGCGTCCATGGTGCCGGGACCTGGTGGGGTGTACGGATCTCGCGCACGGCCTGAACCGCGATGCCGAGGGCGGCGCCGAGTAGCATGAGCGCGACGGCGGCCGCGGCGAGCGCCTCGGCCTTGCCGTGCCCGTACGGATGATCTTCGTCGGCCGGGCGCGCGGCCACAGAGAGCCCACCCCAGACGAGGAGCGAGCCGGCCACGTCGGCGCCGGACTCCACGGCGTCGGCGACGAGGGCGTACGTGTTGCCGACGAGGCCGGCGACGAGCTTCACAGCCGCGAGCCCGGCGTTCACGACCACACCCGCCTGGGCGGCACGAATGCCGCGACGTGCTGCCTCGGCTGCGTCTGTCACCAAGTTGGAAAGCCGAAAGCGAGCACGCGAGAGAGAAGTGTTTCCTTGAGCTCGTCGAGGCAGCCAAGCACTACCGAGCGCTTGAGTAGCAGCAGATCGAGTGCCTCGGCGAGCACACCAATGCGCCGACCGACCGGGGCGAACACACGGCGGTCGACGCAGCACAGCCTCTCCGGAGGCAGATCCGGGCGAGAGAGTGGCTCATAGCCGGGACCTGCCTCCCCTGCTCGATCACTGGCGACCGAGCGTGCCCTGGAGCTGCTGCGCCCGCTCCAGGTGAGCCTCCAGGTGAGCGGCGACGTTCGGCCGCACGTTCGCGAGCAGCGCCTTCAGGTCGCCGTTCCGCGCGCCCGGGATCAACGATGAGGTGCCGTGAGCGGGGCGGGCATGCGGCCGCTCGGGCGACTCGAGTCTCCGGTCCGTCTACGGTCCGGGGGTTGCGCCCGTGCCGGCCGCCGCCTCGCCGACGGCCACGTCCGCCGCGGCGACGAGCGCGGGCGCGGGCGGCAGTTCGCCCCTCACACTGCTCCCTGCGGAGCGTGCGTACGGCAGCCGCGGCCTTCAGAGCTGCGTGAGCACCCTCGGGCGCAGCAGGCGGGCGTAGTCGCACGCCGAGAGCGCAGCTGATGCCGCCAGCACAGCCGCGATCGCGTCGCGCGGAACGGCTCCTCGCGTGACTTGGCGCATACTCGATCGATGCCTCACGCAGCCGCACCAACTCGCCTGACCATCCGCCGGCGTTGGACATCCAGGAATGGTGTATGCAACGCTCGAGGGATAGTGAAGATATTTCTTCAGTTTCTGCAAGAAGTACTCCCCGTGCGTCCCTAGCCGCCACCCTTTCGAGGCGACCGATGCCCGATCATCCGCAGAGGCCTAGCGCGCTGAAGGGCACGCGGGAGCGGATCGTCACCCTGCTCCGGCGCTCCCGCCTCACGGCGAACGAGCTCGCCGCCCGGCTCGGGCTGACCCACAACGCCGTGCG
>Ga0307413_10000988_pt1 | contig 10222 bp, 10 predicted proteins | sample DK1Ometagenome_3_FD_203714 | JGI IMG/M metagenome (GOLD analysis project Ga0307413, IMG submission 203714) | Maize rhizosphere microbial communities from greenhouse at UC Davis, California, United States - DK15-O-2 | ecosystem: Host-associated > Plants > Roots > Rhizosphere > Soil | place: USA...
GGCCTTCGATGTAGGCGACCTGGCCCTGGGTGGCGCGCAGGCGCTCGGTTTCCAGCGAGACCACGTGCGGAAGGTGCTCGAACCCGTCGACCACCCGCAAATCCTTCAGGAACGGCTCGACCTCCGACAGCGGCACCCCGGTCACCGGTGCGACCTCGCGCGGACCCTCGGCCACGGTCACGCGGTCGAGGTAGGCCAGCGACAGCACGTCGCCCGGATAGATCAGGTGGGGATTGGCCACCTGCGGGTTGGCCTGCCAGATCTCCGGCCACAGCCACGGCTTCTCGAGGAAGCGACCGGCGATATCCCACAGGGTGTCACCCTTCTGCACCACGTAGGTGTCGGGATGGTCGCCACGGATATCGGCGGCCATCGCATAGGTGGCGATGGTCAACAGCGCAGCGGTCATCACCGCACGGATCGGTTTTTGCATGGCAGTGTCTACCTGATTCCCCTACAGGTGCGCCCAGCGTCAGTATCTGACGTGGGGCTGTCGGCACTATAGCCCAGAAGAACCGCGCGGTTGCAAGCAAACGGGGCCGCCAACGGCGTTACAATCCATCGGCTGCTTGTGGTTGTGACCCACGCCCCCATTTTCAGAGCCATGGCCCTTTTACCGATACTCGAATTCCCCGATCCGCGCCTGCGCACCGTCGCCGCGCCTGTCGACCTGTCGCACGTGGCGTCGCCGGAGTTCCAGCAACTGCTCGACGACATGTTCGAGACCATGTACGCCGCGCCCGGCATCGGCCTGGCGGCGAGCCAGGTCGACGTGCACCAGCGCTTCATGGTGATCGACGTCAGCGAGGAGAAGGACCAGCCGCTGGTGTTCATCAACCCGGAGATCACCGAGCGCGCCGGTGAGCAGGTCTGCCGGGAAGGCTGCCTGTCAGTGCCGGGGATCTTCGCCGACGTGACCCGCTCCGACCGGATCACGGTCAAGGCGATCGGCCGCGATGGCCAGCCGTTCGAGATGCGGGTCGACGACCTGCTGGCGGTCTGCGTGCAGCACGAGATGGACCACCTGCTGGGCAAGCTGTTCGTCGATTACCTGTCGCCGCTGAAGCGCGAGATGGTGCGCAAGAAGCTGGCCAAGGCCAAGCGCAACGCGGCCTGAGTGCCGCGGCGGCGGCTGTAGAATCGCCGCATGAGAATTGTCTTTGCCGGAACCCCCGAGTTCGCCGTGCCGTGCCTGCGCGCGGCGGCCCAGCGCAATGAAGTCGTCGCCGTGTATACCCAGCCCGACCGTCCGGCCGGGCGTGGTCGCACGCTGGCGCCGTCGCCGGTCAAGCGCGAGGCGCTGCTGCGCGGGATCGAGGTGCTGCAGCCGGAGAACTTCAAGACCCCGCTGTCGCGCGAGGCGCTGGCCGCGCTCAAGCCCGACCTGCTGGTGGTGGTCGCCTACGGCCTGATCCTGCCGCAGGCGGTGCTCGACATCCCGACCCACGGTTGCTGGAACGTGCACGCCTCGCTGCTGCCGCGCTGGCGCGGCGCGGCACCGATCCAGCGGGCGATCCAGGCCGGTGACGGGCAGACCGGGGTCTGCCTGATGCAGATGGAGAAGGGCCTCGACACCGGGCCGGTGCTGTTGAAGCAGGCGATCGACATCGGCGCCGACGAGACCGGCGGCCACTTGCACGACCGCCTCGCCACGCTCGGTGCGCAGGTGCTGGCCGATGGCCTCGGGCTGCTGCGCGCCGGCATCCGCCCGGTGCCGCAACCGCAGCCGGGCGAGGGCGTGACCTACGCCCACAAACTCGACAAGGCCGAGGCGCGGCTCGACTGGTCGCGTCCGGCGACCGAGCTGGCCAACACCGTGCGCGCATTCAACCCGTGGCCGATGGCCGAAGCGCAACTGGCCGGCGAACGCGTGCGCCTGCATGGCGCGGTGGCGCTGTCGCTGTCCCACGCCGCTGCGCCGGGGACCGTACTGCTGGCCGGCCGCGACGGCATCGACGTCGCCTGTGGCGAAGGTGCCCTGCGCATCCGCGTGCTGCAACGCGACGGTGGCAAGGCGATGACCGCCGCCGATTACCTCAACGGCCGGCGCGACCTCGCGGCCGGTGCATAGGGCTTGTTTCGATGACGATGGCCGTTTGCCCGATGGTAGGAGCGACGTGAGTCGCGTCCTGTACATCCTCTTCAGCGTTCGGCGGGTCGCGACTCACGTCGCTCCTGCAAGAACGGAATGCCGCGCATGAAACCCGCCGTCGGAACCCAGCCGCGCCTCATCGCGACCCGTGTGCTCGACGCGGTGTTGCACCGCGGCCGTTCGCTCAAGGCAGAACTCGCGACTTCGCTCGATGCGTTGCCCGATCCGCGCGACCGCGCGCTGGTAGAGGCGATCTGCTTCGCGGTGCTGCGCGAGGGCGCACGCTTCGATGCGGCACTGGCGGCCTGGCTGCCGCGACCGCTGGCCAAGCGCGATCGCGAGCTGCGCGCGTTGCTGCTGGCCGGCTTCGCCCAGCTCGACCCGCTCGGCCTGCCGCCGCACGCGGCCGTGGGCGCGACCGTCGAGGCCGCGCGCGCGCTCGGCCGCCAGCACCAGTCGGGGCTGGTCAATGCGTTGTTGCGCCGCGCCCAGCGCGAAGGCCTGCCGGCCGCCGAAGCGGGAGCGCAGTGGCCGCAATGGCTGCGTGCACGGATCGAACACGACTGGCCCGGCCAAAGCCGGGCGATCTTCGCCGCGAGCGCGCAGGCGCCACCGCTGTGGCTGCGGGTCAACCACCGGCAGGGCACGCGCGATGCCTATCGGGAACAGCTGCGGCATGCCGGCATCGACGCGATATCCAACCCCGACCTCGCCGACGGCCTGCGGCTCGACGCCCCGGTGCCGGTCGCCACGCTGCCGGGCTTCGCCGACGGCGCGGTGTCGGTACAGGACGGCGCCGCCCAGCGTGTCGCCGATGCACTCGCGCCGCCCCCGGGGGGCCGTGTGCTGGATGCCTGCGCCGCGCCCGGCGGCAAGTCCGCGCACCTGCTCGAACGCGACCCGGCCCTGCAGCTGACCGCGCTCGACATCGACCCGGCGCGGCTGCGGCAGGTCCGCCAAACCCTCGACCGCCTGCAACTCGCCGGCAACATCGAACTGCGCGCCGCCGACGCCGTCGACCTGGACAACTGGTGGGACGGCACGCCGTTCGACGCGGTGCTGCTGGACGCACCGTGTTCGGCCACCGGCATCGTTCGGCGCCAGCCCGACGTGTTGCTGCACCGGCGCGAGTCGGACCTGTCCGCACTGGTCGCCACCCAGGCCGCGCTGCTCGATGCGCTGTGGCGCACCGTCGCTCCCGGCGGCGTGCTGCTGTACGCGACCTGCTCGATCCTCAAGGCCGAGAACACCGCGCAGGTCGACGCCTTCCTCGCGCGCACGCCCGACGTGAGCGCCGAACCGCTCGATGCCGCGTTCGGCCACGCCAGCGGTGCCGGCCGCCAGCGCCTGCCTGGCGAGGACGGCATGGACGGGTTTTTCTACGCGCGCCTGCGCAAGGCCTGATCCCGGTTGGGGCCAGGCCTGGTGGTGTTTCGGAGTCCGCGATCTCCATCCGGGAGTGCGCGACGGATTACTATCCCGCCATGTCACATCTTCCCATCAGCCTTGTGGTTATCACCCACAACGAGGCAAACAACATCGCGCGCTGCCTGGACAGCGTGCCATTCGCGTCCGAAAAGCTCGTCGTCGACAGCGGCAGCGACGATGACACCGTGGCGGTGGCCCAGGCCCACGGAGCACGCGTGGTCCACCAGGACTGGCTGGGGTTCGGTGCTCAACGCAACTTCGCCAGTACCCAGGCATCCCACGACTGGATACTGGTGCTGGACGCAGACGAATTCCTTGAACCGGCGCTGGTGGCCGAACTGGAAAGCAGGTTGCCGTCGATGCTCCAGAGCGGAGCCGCGGTCGGAATTCTCCGCCGCAGCACCTGGTACATGGGCGCCCCGATGCGCTGGTACCGACCGATGGTGGGCGAGAAGGTGGAGCGCCTTTACCACCGTGGACGTGCGCGCTGGACCGACGCACGGGTCCACGAGTCGCTGCGTTTCGAGGGTGCGGCGGAAATGTTCGAAGCGCCCTTCCATCACCTCCACAACCCGACGCTGCCGCACAAGCAGCTCAAGGTATTGCGTTACGCCGAGTTGAAATGCCGCGACTGGCACGCGCGCGGGCGTGCGCCGCGGATATGGATGGCGCCGCTTGTCTATCTGGCCGCCTTTCTGAAGGACTGGCTGTTGCGCCTGGCGATCCTGGATGGCTGGCGTGGCTTCATCGTCGCCCACGTCGCCGCCAGTTATGCGATCTACAAGCGGTTGCGCTACTACGAGATGCACCGGAACCCCGGGTCGATCGAAAGCGCGCGCGATGTGCTGCTGCGCCACGGGTTGGATCGATGACCGGGCGTCGTGGTACCGGCGCCCCGGCTGATCCGAAGCGCTACCTGCTCTACGGCTCGGTGCGCTACGCGCTCGGCATCCTGCGGCCACTGCAGGCGGCGGCGCGCGCGCGCGGCGACGAGGCGGCGTGGTTCTTCGATGGCGGCGACGGCGCCGACGAGCTGGGCGCCGACGAGCGCCTGCTGACCAGCGTCGAGCAGGTGCGCGACTGGAACCCGACCGCGATCCTCACCTCCAGCAACGCGCTGCCGCACTTCATGCCGGGGGTGAAGGTGCAGACCTTCCACGGCTTCGACGCCGGCAAGCCGCGGCACATCTACATCCGCCCGTTCTTCGACCTGTACTGCACCACCGGTCCGCAGGACACCGCCGCGTTCCAGGCGCTGGCCGACCGCAAGCGTTTCTTCCGCGTGATCGAGACCGGCTGGCCCAAGCTCGACCCGTTCCTGGCCAGCCTCCCGGCCACGCTGCCGCCGGTGCGCGAGCCGCCGGTGATCCTTTACCACTCGACGTTCTCGCCATCGTGGAGCGCGGCGAAGACGCTGCACGACGAGGTCAAGCGGCTCTCGCGCGACGGCCGCTGGCGCTGGATCGTGACCCTGCATCCGAAGATGGATCCGGAGGTGGTCGCAATGTACCGCGCGCTGGAGAACGAATACCTGCGCTTCGCCGACGACGACAACATCCTCGACCTGTTCGGCCAGGTCGACATGATGTGCTCGGACACGTCCTCGGCGCTGAGCGAGTTCCTGCTGACCGGCAAGCCGGTGGTGACGTTCAGGAACCGCCGGCCCGGGCCGCAGCTGATCGACATCGATGACCCGGCCGACTTCGAGCCGGCGATCGAACGCGCGCTGTCGCGACCGCCGGAGTTGATGGCGGCGATCCGCGAGTTCGGCGAACGCATCCATCCATACCGCGACGGCCGTTCGAGCGAGCGCACGCTGGAGGCGGTCGACCGCTTCCTCGCCGAGGGCGGCACCGCGTCGCTCAAGCCCCGGCCGCTCGACCCGTGGCGCAAGTTCAAGCTGCGGCGACGGCTGAACTACTGGGGACCGGTCTGATGCGGATCGTCCACCTGATCCTGACCAGCCGCTTCGCCGGCAGCGAGCGCCATGCGCTGGAACTGGCCGCGGCGCAGGCCGCCGACCACGACGTGACCGTGGTGCTGCGCCGCGCCGGTACCGCGTCGCGGGCCGATGCGATCGCCCACCGGGTCGACCCGCGGGTCAAGGTCGAGGTGGTCGGGAACCTGTTCACCGCGTGGCAGGCGCGCCGCGTGTTGCGGCGGCTGCGACCGGACGTGGCGCACGCGCACCTCAGCGGCGGCTGCCGCGCGCTGCACGGTCTCGACGTGCCCGGTTGCCTGCGCGTGGCGACCCTGCACATCCACTACAAGCCGCGCCAGCATGATGCGCTGGATGGGCTGATCGCGATCGCGCCGTGGCAGCTCGATTCGATTCCCGCGCCACTGCGCGCGCAAACGGTGCAGATCGACAACTGGACGTTGCCGCGACCGGCCAGCGATGGCGCGCGTACGCGGTTGCGCGCCGGGCACGGCATCGACGACGGCACCTTCGTGGTCGGTGCGCTGGGCCGGGTAGAGCCGGGCAAGGGGCTGGACGTGCTGGTCGAGGCGTTCGAGCGCGCGCAACTGCCCGATGCGCGACTGGTGATCGTCGGCCAGGGCACGGCGTGGAAGTCGGTGCGCGAACAGGCCGGGCCGGAAGTGCTGATGCCGGGCTTCGCCGAGCATCCGCAGGACTGGCTGGCGGCGTTCGACGGGTTCGTCAGCGCGGCACGCCGCGAGCCGTTCGGGCTGGTGCTGCTGGAGGCGATGCAGGCCGGCCTGCCGATCGTCGCCACCGCCAGCGACGGCGCGCGCCACCTCGCATCGAAACTGCAGGAACCGCTGGTGCCGATCGACGATGCCGCGGCGCTGGCCAAGGCGTTGCAGCGGATGCATGCCGCGGGACAGTGTCGGCTGGCGTACCCGATGGATGCGTTCCGGATCGAGTCGAAGCTGGTGCAGATCGAGGCGTTCTACCGCGACGGCCTGGCGCGGCTGCGCGGCGCCTGAGCCGCGAACCGCCTCGTCACCAGCGCAACGGCCGCCGCGCCACCTCCCGCGACAACGTCGCGTACAGCGCCTGCGCCTCGGCCAGCGGCAGGAACCGCACCCGCAGCGGCGGCGACATCGCCCCGGCGCCGGCGGTGTCCAGCCACACCGTGGCGGTGCCGCAGCGGCGGTCGATCGGGTTGCGGGTCAGTTGCAGCGCCTGCAGCTTGTCGATCTCGGCGAAGCGCCAGTGGCGATTGATCCAGCCCTCGCGCACCGCGACCAGCTCGTCGCCCAGTGCCCATGCCGCGCGGGCGGCACGCCGCCGTGCCTTGAAGGCCGACCACGGCAGCCACGCAAGCACCAGTACGCCCCAGGGTGCGCCGTTCCAGGCCAGCAACGCCGCGAGCCCCAGGGCCCAGGGCAGCGAGGGCAGCCACAGCCGCCACCACGCGGACAGCGGCAGCGGACGCCAGTCCAGCCCCGCCCAGTCGGCGCGCGGCAGCAGGTGGGCGATCAGCGATCCGCATTGGTCGGGCGTCGCGATCGGCGCGATTTCACGCAACGCGCGCTGCTGGTTCTGTTGCTCGCCGACCGCGCTGTCGACCTCCAGCGACTGCCGCCGGAGCCAGCGGTGCAACAGCCCTTCATGCAGGGTCCAGGCCTGGATGCGTCGACGCGAGGCACTGGTGCGCCAGCGCGCCAGCAGCCCGCGTTCGACCGTCAGCCGGCGGCCGTGCTCGCTGAGCCGGAAGCCGTGGTACTGCAACAGCGCCAGCACGATCGACAGCAGCCGCATCAACAGCACCGCCAGCAGTACCAGGCTGATCGCCGCGGCGGCGTATTCGGCGACGCCGAAGTGGCGCTCGCCGGCCCAGCCGAACAGCGCCTCGCCCCAGTGTTCGAACAGGTTGGGGATCAACTCGCGATTGAACTGGGAGACGCCACCGAATGCCGCCGCGACGAGGATCAGTCCGCGGTTGGACACCAGCCCGAGCCGCAGCACTTCGCCCGGCGACAGCGCCAGCAAGGTGTCGGACCCCGCCCCCGCGCCCGCCATCGCGGCGCCATCAAGCACTCGGCCGCGTTGCCGCACCAATGTCTCCAGCGCCAGCGCGTCCTCCAGCTTGAGCACGCGCATCTCGGCCTCGGGCTTCTTGCCGCCGGCCGACTCCAGCCGTACTTCGGCGACCCCGAACACGCGGTGCAGCATCGACTGCTGCAGGGCGACGTTGTGGATGCGCGCGAACGGGATCACCCGCAGGCTGCGTTCGAGCAGGCCGCTGCGCACCACCAGCGCGTCGCCGGCCACGCCGTAGCGGTAGGTGAAGTACTGCCACAGCGAGACCAGCGCGAGCACGCCGACGCCGATCAGTGGCCACAGCTCGTTGCGGTCGCCCTGGCCGAACACCAGCAGTGCCAGCAGCGGCAGGATGAACTGCCTGAGCTGGGCCAGCAGCACGAACAGCCACGACATCGGGTGCAGGCGGCGCTCGGCGTCGGCGGCGCTGGCGGTCGGCGCGGCTGGCGTTGGCGCGTGTGGTCCGGCCTCAGTCATCGTCGTCGTGGTCGATCTGGCGGCCGAGGCGGTCGCGCAGGCGCTCGGCATCGGTGCCGTCGAGGTTGGGCACGGTCACCGCGCCGTGGCGGGTGCCGGCGGTATGCACGACCAGGGTCGCCAGTGCGCGTCCGCGTTGCAGCGGGCCGTGCTTGAGGTCGAGATGCTGGACCCGGCTCGCCGGCACCCGCGTCTCGCGCTGCCACAGCCGGCCGCGGCGCACCGCCAGGCCGTCGTCATCGAGGCGCCAGAAGGTGTGGCGGTACTGCTTGAGGCCCAGCCACAGTCCGAACGCGGCGCCGAGCAGCAATCCCGACGCGGCGGTCGCGACCATCCCGGCTGTCGACGGATCCATCGCCAATGCGCAGACCACGCCGGCGCCGAGGCCGGCCGCGCTTGCCAGCGGCATCGTGCCGATCAGGAACAGGTTGCGCGACCGCGGCGGCAGCGGTTGCCACGCCGACGGGTCGAACGGCTCGGTTGGTTCGACCGGATGGGCTGCCGGAACCGGGTTGTCCACTGCGTTTCCCCTGCTGTTGGTGACGCAACCGTACCGGCATCAACGGCGATAGCAGCTCGGCCAGTACGGGTTGTCCTCGCCTCGCCCCGAGGGGCGCAGCGAGAAGCGCTTGTAGGTCCATTGATACTGCGACGGGTCGCGCCGGGCAACGCGTTCGATCGCCGCGTTGAGTGCGGCCACGCTGGTCCGCGGGTCGGGGTCGGCGACCTCGTCCGGCGTCGGCGCGACATGCAGTGCGTACGCCGGACCGCCGCCGTCGCCACCCTCGATCCGCTCGCACCAGGCCACCAGCACCGCCGCCCCGCTGCGCGCGGCCAGGCGCCCGACCAGGGTCATGGTCAGCGCCTCGACCCCGAAGAACGGGCCGAATTCGCCGTCGCCGCGCTTGGGCTGCTGGTCGGGCAGGATGCCGACCACGCCGCCCGCGGCCAGCCGCTTGAACAACTGGCGCACCCCGGACGCCCCCTCGGCGCGGACCTGGGTCACCCGCGCGGCGTTGTCGTCGCTGGCGCGCACCCGTTGCAGGAACGCCTCGCCGACCTTCGATTCCGGCGGGGCGTAGAGGATCGCCAGCGGCGTGCGCGCGGCCAGCCACTGGTTCAGCAGCTCCCAGTTGCCGTGGTGCGGGGCGACGATGATCACGCCCTTGCCGGCCGCGATCGCGTCGTCGAGCAGTCCGGTGCCGTGCTGCTCGCGGATCAGCGCGAGGTTCTCGGCGTGCGGCCGGGTCCACAGCCGCAGGGTCCCCAGCAACTGCCGCGCGGTGCTGCGAAGGATCGACCGCAGCATCTGCTCGCGCTGTCCCGGCAACAGCTCGGGGTAGGCCAGTTCGAGGTTGCAGCGCACCACCCGCGCCTCGCGGCTGTCGCGCCGCAGCGAGCGCGCCGCCAGCACGTCGGCCAGCCGCATCAGCCAGCGCCACGGCAGTCGCCCGAGCAGGGCGGCGAGGGCATACAGCAGGCGGGCGGCAACGTCGGTCATCGGCCGCAGTGTAGCCGGCCCCCGCGCGCCGTTATCCTGTGTCGATGCTCGCCCTGATCCAGCGCGTCACCCAGGCCTCCGTCCGCATCGACGACGACACCGTCGGCGCGATCGGCCCCGGCCTGCTCGCGCTGGTCGGGATCGAGCCCGGCGACGGCGACGTCCAGGTCGCGCGGATGGCGCAGCGCCTGCTCGGCTACCGCGTGTTCGCCGACGAGGCCGGCCGCATGAACCTCGGCCTGGCCGATACCGGCGGTGGCCTGCTGCTGGTCAGCCAGTTCACCCTCGCTGCCGACACCTCCAGCGGCATGCGCCCCGGCTTCAGCACCGCCGCCGCACCCGCCGCGGCTGAACCGCTGTTCAACCAATTGCTGCGAACCTGCCGCGAAAAGCACGCCCCGGGGGTGGAAACCGGGCGTTTCGGTGCCCATATGGTGATCAACCTGGTCAACGACGGCCCGGTCACCTTCCTTCTACGGGCCTGAGTGCCCGGCCAGCCCCTGTAACCACGCCGTTTCGGGCGTCCGGGCAGGCGGGCTGGTATAATAGACGGTTCATTTCTCCCCAATTACGTGGTGGCGCAGCCGTATGGCCAACGAACGTCAGGCCCCCCAGTCCGACATCAAATCGCTGATCAGCAAGGGTCTGGAGCAGGGCTACCTGACCTATGCCGAAGTCAACGATCACCTCCCGAACGACATTGTCGATCCGG
>Ga0307413_10000990_pt1 | contig 10218 bp, 7 predicted proteins | sample DK1Ometagenome_3_FD_203714 | JGI IMG/M metagenome (GOLD analysis project Ga0307413, IMG submission 203714) | Maize rhizosphere microbial communities from greenhouse at UC Davis, California, United States - DK15-O-2 | ecosystem: Host-associated > Plants > Roots > Rhizosphere > Soil | place: USA...
TAGTAAGTGGGCCTGCCGGCAACCCCACCAACTGCCCCTGACCGCCTCCTATGGATCCAGTGGGCGCAGCGCGCCCGGTTGCGTCATCAGTACTACCAGTCGGGCTCGCCGGCACATGAGCCCCCCAACACCTGCCTAGCCTGGCCGCCGGGCCTCGGTCCAGCGGTTGGTGGCGTCCAGCACCGCGAACACCGCCGCCCGCTCCGCACTCTCCTTGATCTCCGCGGTGCCGGTCAGCAGCGAGGTCTCCCTGCCCCCCAGCCCCTGCACCGCCACGAAGGCGAACTGCCGGTCGAACGCATCCACGATCTTCGCGCCCTCGAGCGCGATGGAGAAATCCGTCAGCAGCCGGTCGATCACCGTCACCGACGCCTTGGCCGCACCCTCCACCCGGCTCCGCGGCGTGTCCGACGCCTCCTCCTCCGCGGTCTCGGTCTGCCCCCGGTACGAGAGCGTGACCGTGATGGCGATCCGGTGCGGCCGCTTGCCCGGCGCCACCGCCATGGTCTCGAACAGGAGCGCCCGCTGGAGCGTGCGGTCGCGCACCGTGTCCCGCTCCAGCGCCTCGATCGGCCGCACCTCGGCCGTCTGCGCGATGCTGATCTTGCGGTGATCCACCTTGAGTCCGAGCTGCGCCAGCAGCGCCGACTCGATGTTGCGCACCAATTGCTTCGGCTGCAGCCCCGCCTGCGCCAGGATGTGAACCTCGCTCACCTCACCCAGCGGCGTAGTCACCACCCGGGCCGACAGGATCCCCTCGAGACTGGTGAGCAGATTCTCCGCCCGCCGAACACCCCAGGGATCCGGAATGGCCTCGACGGACCCGCTCGCCCGCGGCTGACCCGGCTGCGGCGGCTGGCCCACGTTCACTGGCCCGCTTGGTCTTGGACTGAATCCCGTCACGTCCCTACCCCTCTTCCCGGTCTATTAGTCCGTGGGCGAAGGGGGTCGCCCTTGGTGTCATGCTACCGCGTTCCGCCCCGCCGCCTTCGCGCGGTACAGCGCGCGGTCGGCCGAGACCAGCAGATCCACTTCCGCCGGCTCCTTCGGATCGAACTCCGCCAACCCGATGCTCACCGTGATGAGCCCCGGCGGATAGCCGAGCCGGCGCCCGGTGCCCTCGATCCCCGCGCGCAGCGCCTCGGCCACTCGCGCCCCGCCCTGGAGATCGGTGCGGGTGAGAATCACCACGAATTCGTCGCCGCCGTACCGGGCCGCCACGTCGGAGGCACGGACCGCGTTCCGGATCTCACCCGCCACCGCGCGGAGAATGTCGTTCCCCGCTTCGTGCCCGTACTGGTCGTTCACTTCCTTGAAGCGGTCCAGGTCGAGAAACAGGACCGCGAAGCCTTCGTTGCTGCGCTTGCAGCGCTCCACTTCGAACGCCAGCTGGTCCCGCAGCACCCGGTAGGTGCTGAGTCCGGTCATGGTGTCCACTGCCGCCGCCCGCTGCGCCTCGTCCGCCCGGCGCTCCTGGTACGGCGTGCACTGCCGCATGCTGGCCCGGCCCAGCGCCGCCGCCTCCGCGAACCGCTGGCAGGTGTCGAACCCGCAGGCCCGGCAATCCCAAGGCCGGCCATTGGGGCCCTTGCCGATCATCTCCAGGACCGCCGCCACCGCCGCCGCATCGGGCTTGAGCCGCCGCGCCTTGATCGCGAAGGTCGCCCCCACGCTCGCCACCACCGCGGCATCCACCACCGGGAAGCGGCTCCGCAGCGGCTCCGTGCTCGCCACCAGCTCCCGCCGCCAGTACAGCTCCTCGTGGGGTCCCGAGAGGGGATGGTCCAGAGCACCCTCCGTCGACAGGATATCCACGAAGCCGAGGTCCATCCGGTCCACCGCGACCGCCCGGGACAGCGCCCGGAGCGCGTCGAGACCCCGGACCTTTCGGAACCGCCGGCTGGAGTATCTCGATTCGTCCAGTAATGCGAGCGGGAGCCCACCCGCCGTGCTCAGATGCCGCCGCCGCTCCTCCGGAACCCTTTCGAAGAAGGTCGGTTGGGCCGGGAGCGATACACCCCGAATCCGGAAGATCTGCTCCAGGTCGCCAAAGGTGATCGCGGCGTCCAGGTCCTCGGTTTCGACCGGTGGACAGATCCCCGCGTAGGCGATTCGCAGTCCCGATCGGTACAGCGCTCGCAGATATCGCGCCTCCGCCACCGCCGGCAGGGTCACCGGCGCCAGATAGGGGACCAGCTCCGGATACTGAGTCCTCACGGTCTCCACCACGACCGGATCGGTGGAGCGGATGAGGGTGCCCCACGGCTCCTCTTCCCAGAGCTTAAGGTATTCTGCGGCAACGAGTTCGTCGCCGATGACGCCCCGGGTGACGGCCCGGAACCCGGCGGCGTAACACGCGTTGATCAGCTGTTCGGGCGTCGCCGGGTAGAAGTGGGCGACCGACTCGGGGCTCAGGATCAGGACCCCGTCACCCTGCGAGGCAATGGCGAGAGCCTTGCCGATCTCGCCATTTACCTTGACCGCGCCATGCGGGCACGCCGGCAGACATTGGCCGCAGCGGATGCAGGCCTCGTCCACCACCTGCAGCAGCAACGGCTCGTCGCCCGCCACCGCAATCGCGTCGGTAGGGCACACGCGCACGCATGCCAAGCAGGCGACACAGAGCTCGGCGTCGATCGCGAAATTCAAGGGTACCCTGGCCGGGGGGAGTCAGGTTAGACCCCCGCAATTTGACGGCCAGCCACCGGACTGTCAATAGCTCGGAGGGTGCAAAACAATGAGACAGTGGAACTTAGGCGTTGGGACAATTGGGACTTAGACAGCTAAGCTATTCCAGCCGATAGGCTTTGATCTTCCGGTACAGGGTCCGCTCCCCTATCCCCAACACCTCGGCCGCCTTACGCCGGTTCCCTCGGTACTCCTGGAGGGCCGCCTCGATGGCCGCCTTCTCCACCTCCGCCATCGTCATCCCCGGCCGGTAGACCACAGGTTGGGCCCCGCCATTGTCGCTCTCAGGCAACACGTCGGCCACGGTCGCGTGGTCCGACAGCTCGATGACCTGAACCCGCTGGGGCTGGTCGTCCAGCCGGCGCCGAAGCTCCTCGACCTGGAGCTTGAGCTCGATGAGGCTCCGCAGAATGAACTCGAACTCCTGGCCCCCCGCCCCGCCACCCCCCTGCCCCGCCTGCGCCAGTCTGACGGGCAGCAGCGAGCCCGGACCTTCCAGGATGTCTGCCGGGATATCGCTGGCCCGGATCTCCGCGCCCGGCGCGAGCACCACCATGCTCTCGATCAGGTTCCTGAGCTGGCGGACGTTGCCCGGCCAAGGGGCGGTCACCAGCCGCTGCATCGCCTCGGGAGTGATGCCGCGGAAGGTGCGGTCGTGCGCCTTGCCGAACTCCCGGATGAAGCGGCGGACCAGGAGTGGAATGTCCTCCCGCCGCTCCCGCAGCGGGGCCAGGTAAATGTTGAGGACGTTGAGCCGGTAGTAGAGGTCGTCCCGGAACTCACCCAGGGCCACCGCGTCCCGCAGCGCGCGGTTGGTCGCCGCGATGACCCGCACGCTCACCTTGATCGGCTGGCTCCCTCCCACCCGGAAGAACGTGCGGCTTTCCAGCACCCGGAGCAGCTTCACCTGGGTCGCGAGCGGGATCTCGCCGATCTCGTCCAGAAAGATGGTGCCGGTGTCGGCCAGCTCGAACCGGCCGAGCCGGCGCTCCGCCGCACCGGTGAAGGCGCCCTTCTCGTGCCCGAACAGCTCCGATTCCAGCAGCGTGTCCGGCAGCGCGGCGCAGTTGACGGCGATGAACGGCTTGCCCCGGCGGGGCGAGAGATCGTGCAGCGCCTTCGCCACCAGCTCCTTGCCGGTCCCGCTCTCGCCCTGCACCAGGACGGTGCTGGAGACCGGCGCCATCTGCTCGATCTTGACCAGCACCTCCTGGATCGCCGGGCTCTCCCCGATGATCCCGGTCCGCTCCTGGAACCGGCGGCGCTCGATCAGCCGCCGCGCGGTCTCGACGATCTCGTCGGGCCGCGCGGGCTTCATCATCGTCTCGGTGACGCCCAGTCGCCCGACCCGCTCGCCGCGCTCCGAGTCGGTCGGCTCCAGCAGCGCGAGGGTGGAGATCTCCGCGTCGCGGGCGAGCGCCGCCAGCTGGACGGCATGGGGATCGTGCACCGCGCCGGTCAGCACCACGAGATCGGGATTCTCCCGCCGCACGGCACCGCGCGCGTCGTCCAGCGAGGAGAGCATCGCCGTGGAGAAGCCGGAGCCCTCGAGCGCCGCGTTCAGCGGCACCGCGGTCTCGAGATCGTCCATGGTGACCAGGATCTGGGAAGGCATGGGGGGAAAGAAAACCGCGGGAACGGGGAAAGGTGAAGGGTGCTACATTGTTGCCGTGGCCCTCGATCTCCGGGAGCAACTGCAACGCTCGCTCGGCGAGGCCTACCGGATCGAGCGTGAGCTTGGCGGTGGCGGGATGTCCCGCGTCTTCCTCGCGCTGGAGACCGCGTTCCAGCGCCGGGTCGTCGTGAAGGTCCTTCTGCCCGAGCTCGCCGCCGGGGTGAGCGTGGAGCGGTTCCGCCGGGAAATCAACCTCGCCGCCCAGCTCCAGCATCCCCACATCGTTCCGCTCCTCTCCGCCGGCGAGTCGCTGGGACTGCCGTACTTCACCATGCCGTATGTGGACGGCGAGTCGCTCCGCGCCCGGCTGCTCCGTGAGCGCGAGCTGCCGGTGCCGCACACGGTGCGGGTGCTGCGCGACGTGGCGGCCGCCCTCGGATATGCCCACACCCAGGGCGTGGTGCACCGCGACATCAAGCCGGACAACGTGCTGCTCTCCCATGGAGTCGCCGTCGTCACCGACTTCGGCGTGGCGAAGGCGCTGACGGTCTCCACCGGCCCGGAGGCCGCCTCCCGCAACCCCGGCCTCACCTCGCTCGGCATCACGCTCGGCACACCGGCATACATGGCCCCGGAGCAGGGGGCCGCCGATCCGGCGATGGATCACCGGGTGGACATCTACGCGTTCGGCGCCATGGCGTACGAGATGCTCGCGGGCGAGCCCCCGTTCACCGGGCCGTCGCCGCAGGCGGTCCTGGGTGCCCACATCGCCGGCATCCCCAAGGCGATCGGGACCCGCCGGCCCGGCACCCCGCCCCTGCTCGGCCATCTCATCATGAAGTGCCTGGAGAAGCGGCCCGCCGACCGGCCGCAGAGCGCGGACGAGATCATCGGCGCCCTGGACATGCTCTCCACGCCGAGCGGCACGGTGCCGGTGACGACGATGCGGTCCGCGGTGCGCGGCGCGCGGTGGCATGCGCTCTTCGCCGGCGCACGCCGTTTCGGCCCCGCGGTTGTGGCCCTGGTGCTCGCGGGCGCCGTGGCGCTGCTCGCGTGGCCCCGCCGGACGGCGACTCCGGCGGCTCCGGAGCAGGCGCCCGCCACCTCCGCTCAGCCGCCGGATGTCCCGCCCCCGTCCCCTCCCACACAGCCCTCGGTGGAGACCACGGCCGCCCCCGCCGAGGCACCGGTCCTGCGCCGGCGAATGGAGCCCCCGGCGGCGACGCCGCCGGCTCCGCAATCGGAGCCGGCCATACCCACGCCGGCGCAGGGAGATTCGGTAGTGCTCGACCGGCTGCGGCGGGAAGCGGCGGCCGCACGTGCTCGGGCGGTGGCGGCAGGAGCAGACGACTCCGTCATCGCCCGCGGTGATTCCGCCGTGGCGCGAGCCGAGTCGCTCGCCGGGATCGGGCGCAGCGCCGAGGCCGCGGCGGCCCTCTCCACCTCGACGGCGCGCTGGGCGGCCGCGGCGACCCGTCCCGCCATCGCCGCGCCGCGCCCTCCGCCCCCGAGCGCCACCACCGCCCGCCCGCCCGATTCGGCGGTTCCGCCGGCGGTGGATCCGACCCGGGAGATCCATGCCTTGTTCGCGGAGTACGGGGCGGGGATCGAGGCGCGAAGCCTGGAGGCGATCCGGAGAACCTATCCGGGACTGCTGCCCTCCCAGGCGCTGGAGTGGGAGGAGTTCTTCCGGAGCGTGACCGACATCGACGTGGAGCTCGACGTGAGCGACTTGAAGGTCTCGGGGAGCGCGGCGGAGGCGCGTTTGGAGGGCGTCTACGTCTTCAGGAATCCGAGCACCCGCCGCACGCAACGCGAGCCGGTCGCGTTCCAGGCGACGCTGCGGCGGGAAGGGACTCGCTGGCGGATCGCGTCGCTGCGGTGACGCGGGATCAGAAGGTGTACTCGGCTCCCACCGTCCACAGCACGTCCGGACGCATCCCCCCGCGGTTCAGGGGGAATGCCCCATTGGCCACGAAGGTGACCGCCCGCGGGATCGTGAGCTTGAGGCCGAGCGAGGCGTTGATGATGTCGTCCCGGCGCTCGGGGATGGAGGAGGTGCGAATCGTTCGGCGGAACGGCTCCTCCAGAACGGCGTCCTCCGGAACCGGTATCTCGCTGGTGCCGATCGGAAACTCGGAGATCAGATCCGCCGCGAGGGTGGCCCACGAACTGAGGAGCTGATCGAACCCCGCCGTGAGCAGAAAGACGTCCGGATCCAGCTCCCGGCCGCGGTACTGATACCCGATGTTGGCATGGGGCGAGAAGTCGCCCAGCCGGGCCGAGAGGATCCCGAGCCCGCGCAGCGCCACCGCGCCCGACCCCCGGAGGTCTTCCTCGCTCCCGGTCGGGAAGCGCCCCTCCGCCAGGATGGCCAGCGAGACCGGTGACGCCTCCCGCAGATTCACCTTCACCCGCGCCGACACGTCCCCCAGACCCGACGAGGAGCCCTCCACGAAGCGGCTCGCGGAGAGCACAGGGTCGTCCTCCGTGCCGGAGAAGAAATGCGGGGGAGGGCCGTCCACGCCGAAGGGAATGATGGTGGCGGTGCTGGTGCCCCGCAGCGACGTCTTCACTACCGGCAGGACCACTCCCAGGTCGATCCGGTCGTTCACGCCGTAGGTGAGCGCGAACGCGGTCACGTCCACGTTCACGTCGAGGCCGAGGGTGAAGTCGATCACCTCGTTCTCGAAATCGGGGATGCCGTAGATCGAGCAGTCGCCGCCGAAGATCGCGTCGCAGTTGGGGAAGTCGACATTGGCATGGGTGAAGGCGAGGCGCACGGCGTCGAGCGGCACGCCTCGCAGCGTCTCGTAGTGCAGGCCGGTGCGGGACAGGCTCATGAACAGCCGGCCCGAGCCCAGCGTCTGGGCCCGCTCGGCGTAGATCGGCCCGGCGGAGATCGAGGTGTGCACCGGCGTGGCACCTTCGAAGCGGAAGGTCTCGCCGCCGCTCGAGGCGCTCACCGGCACGTTGGCGACGTTGCTGCCGATGGAATTGGTGAGGAACGAGATGATGGTGGCGTTCCCTCCGACGGCGGCGGGAACGAAGTGATCGCCGTGCACCTGGATCTGCGGGTTGTCGGCCGCGGCGGATCCGCCGAGGAACAGCACCTCGTCACCTTCGCCGAAAATGAAGAGATCGGTGATCCGATCCCCCAGCGCCTGCGCGCGAAGAGGCGAGCTGGTTATGGCGAGGAGAAGGCAGCAGGGCCAGAGACGCATGAGTACACCAAGCTACGCTGCGCGCGGCCAGGCGCAACATCCGGCCGACCGGATCAGTCGTGACCGGTGCGCTCTCCCCGCACCAGGTCCACCGCGTGCTCGGCCAGGCCGTCGAGCACCGCGAGCCCATCCTTCACGCCGCCGGGACTGCCCGGCAGGTTCACGATCAAGGCTGCGCCGCGCACGCCGGCGAGGCCGCGGGAGAGCGCCGCGCGAGGAAAGCGCGGATAGACGCTCATGCGGAGGGCCTCGGCGAGGCCGGGGGCCTCACGATCGAGGATCGCTCGGGTCGCTTCCGGAGTGACGTCTCGCGGCGTGAGACCGGTGCCGCCGGTGGTGAGGATCAGATCGGCGGCACCGGTGTCGGCCCAGGCGGCGAGCGTGGCCGCGATGCGGCCGGTCTCGTCGGGGACCAGGGCGCGCTCGGTCACCGCGTAACCCTTCGCCGCCGCCCAGCCGGCGATGGCGTCGCCCGAGGTATCGGTCCGTTCGCCGCGGCTGCCGGCGTCGGAGACGGTGAGGATGGCGAGGCGGAGCGGCAACTACTTCCTCGCCGTTCCCTTGGTATAGAACGGTCGCTTCACCACCTCGGCCGGAATCCGCTCACCGCGGCATTCGACCTCGAACCGGGTGCCCACCTTCGCGGCCTCGGCCGGGAGGTAGGTGGTGCCGATCGCCTGGCCCAGGGAGGGACTCATCGTCCCGCTGCGCACGAGGTCCACGTCGCGTCCCGCATGGAACACCGGGTACCCATGGCGGGGAAAGCCGCGGCCGTCGAGGCGGAAGCCGACCAGCTTCCGGGTGACCCCGCGCACCTTCTGCTGGCGCAGGGCCTTGTCGCCCATGAACGGCGAGCCCTTGTCGAGCTTGACGATCCAGCCGAGCCCGGCCTCGAGCGGCGTGATGGTCTCGTCGATGTCGTTCCCGTAGAGTGCGTAGCCCATCTCCAGCCGGAGCGAGTCGCGGGCGCCGAGACCGATGGGCTTGGCGCCCGCGGCGGTGATGGCATTCCAGAGCGCGACGGTGTCGCGCTCGCGGCAGTACAGCTCGAAGCCGTCCTCGCCGGTGTAGCCGGTGCGGGAGACGAAGCACTGCGCACCGGCCACCTTCCGGACGTCGAAATGGTAGTAGGCGATGTCGTCGAGCGTGCTGTCGGTGAGCGGCTGGAGCAGCGCCTGCGCCGAGGGGCCCTGCACCGCCAGCAGCCCCACGTCGCCGGAAATGTCCTTGAGACGGACGTTGGCGCCGCCCTTCTGCTTCACGATGTGTTCCCAGGCCTTCGCCACATTCGAGGCGTTCACCACGATCATCAGCTTGTCGTCGAACCGGTAGACGGTGCAGTCGTCCACGAAGGTCCCCTCGGGCGTGAGGATCGCGGAATACTGCACGCCGCCGGGCTCGAGCGCCGCGACGTCGTTGCAGGTGACCCGGTTGACGAGCGCGTTCCGGTCGGGGCCGCTGACCTCGAACTCGCCCATGTGGGAGACGTCGAAGATGCCGGCCATGGTGCGCACCGCGTGGTGCTCGGCCAGGATGCCGCCGGCGTACTGCACCGGCATCTCCCAGCCGGCGAAGGGCACCAGCTTGGCGCCGAGCGCCTTGTGGGTGTCGTAGAGGGCGGTGCGTTGGAGCGTGGGAGTGGTCGTCATTGCTTTTCCCGAGGGATTTCGAGTGTCAGTGTGTTGTCCTGAGCGAAGCGAAGGAGCCGGAGCGGCGCCATGCCTCCTTCGCTTCGCTCAGGAGGACACCGACGGATACGGACGCATCAGTGTCGCCATCAGCGCCTTCTGAACGTGCAGCCGGTTCTCGGCCTGGTTCCAGACTCTGGATCTGGGGCCTTCGATCACCCCTTCCGAGACCTCCTCGCCCCGATGCGCCGGGAGGCAGTGGAGGAAGATCGCGCCCGGATCGGCGCTATCCATCAGCGCCTCGTCCACGATGTAGCCCTGGAAGGCGCGGGCCCGTTGTTCCTGCTCCTGCTCCTGCCCCATCGAGGCCCAGACGTCGGTGTTGACAACGTGCGCGCCGCGCGCGGCGGTGCGCGGGTCGGTCGTCAGGGTGACAGTGGTGAGCTTCCGGTTGCGCTCCAGGATCGCCGGGTTCGGCGCGTATCCCTCGGGACAGGCGAGCCGCAGCTCGAAGCCGAGTACCCCTGCGGCGTTGAGCCAGCTGTTGGCCATGTTGTTCCCGTCGCCGATCCAGGCGACGACCTTCCCCTCCCAGCCGCCGAGACTCTCCTGGATGGTCAGGAGGTCGGCCAGGACCTGGCAGGGATGCAGCAGGTCGGTGAGGCCGTTGATCACCGGGATCGATCCGAAGCGGGCCAGCTCCTCGACGTCGGCATGATCGTAGGTGCGGATCATGATCCCGTCGAGGTAGCGGGACAGCACCCGCGCGGTATCGCGGATCGGCTCGCCCCTCCCGAGCTGGATGTCGCGGGAGGAGAGGAAGAGCGCGTGGCCGCCCAGCTGATACGCGCCGACCTCGAAGGACACCCGGGTCCGCGTGCTGCTCTTGGCGAAGATCATCCCCAGCGTCTTGCCGGCCAGCGGCTTCTCGGCGTAATCGCCACGCTTCATCCGGGCGGCCAGGTCGAACACGGCGAGCAGCTCGGGACGAGTGAGGTCGGGGATGGCGAGGAAGTGGCGCGGGGGGCTCATGGCGTGCCTATTGTAGTCGCCACCCGGGAGC
>Ga0307413_10000991_pt1 | contig 10216 bp, 8 predicted proteins | sample DK1Ometagenome_3_FD_203714 | JGI IMG/M metagenome (GOLD analysis project Ga0307413, IMG submission 203714) | Maize rhizosphere microbial communities from greenhouse at UC Davis, California, United States - DK15-O-2 | ecosystem: Host-associated > Plants > Roots > Rhizosphere > Soil | place: USA...
GATGCGGTTCTGCACCGCGGTTTCGGCGACCTCGGGGTTGGTGCCGATCTTGAACGTCACCGTCAAGGTCAGGCTGCCGTCGGCGGCGGCCGACGAGTCGAAGTACAGCAGGTTCTCGACGCCGTTGATCTGCTCCTCGAGCGGCGTCGCGACGGTCTCCGAGATCACGCGCGGGTTCGCGCCCGGGAACTGCGCGCGCACGACGACCTGCGGCGGCGCGACTTCCGGGTACTCCGAGACCGGCAACTGCACGATCGCGAGCAGGCCGAGCAGGAAGATGAAGATCGAGATGACGCCGGCGAAGCGCGGCCGGTCGATGAAGAAGTGGGAGATGTCCACGCGCGCCTCCGCTCAGGACTTGCCGGCGGGCTTCGTGTCCGCGCCTTTCGGCGCGGCCTCCTTCGCGTCGGCGGGCTTCGGCGGCTCGCCCTTCGCATCGGCGGCGGGCGCACCGCCGCCGGCACCCGGTGGTCCGGGCGGCGGCGCCGGAATCGGCATGCCCTTGTCGTCGACCTTCAGGACCTGCGGCGTGACCGGCATCCCCGGCATGATCCGCTGCAGGCCGTCGACGACGACGTGCTCGCCGGCCTTCACATTGCCGCCCTGGACGACGCGCATGCCGTCGATCAGCGCGCCCGGCTTGACCTCGCGGAACTGCGGCTGGCCGTTGGCGCCGACGACGTACACGAACTTCTTGGTCTGGTCGGTGCCGATCGCGCGATCCGGCACCAGCACCGCGTCGTACGTGGTCGTGTCCTCCATCCGCAGCTTCGCGCTGAGGCCGGGCGTGAACTGGCCCTTCGCGTTGTCGAAGCTGGCCCGCATGCGGATCGCGCCGGTCTGCGGATTGAGACGGTTGTCGACGAAATCGACCTGGCCGGCGTGCGGGAAGCCCTGCTCGTTGGCGAGGCCGAGGCGCACCTTCGGCGCCTTGCTGTTGGCGCTCGCCGCCTTCAGGCGCAGGAAGGTCTGCTCGCTGCCGTCGAAGTAGGCGTAGACCCTGTCGATGCCGGCGATCGTCGTCAGCACCGACTGGTCGTTGACGACGTTGCCGGTCGTGATCTGGGCGCGCGAGACGCGGCCCGTGATCGGCGCCCGCACCTTCGTGTACTCGAGGTTCAGGCGGGCGACGCGCAGCGCCGCCTCCGCGCTCTGGATCTCGGCCTGGCTGGTCCGCGTGCCCGACGCGAGCTGGTCGTATTCCTGCTTCGAGACCGCCTGCGACTCGAGCAGCTTGGTGGCGCGCACGAGCTCGCTCTGCGCCAGCTCGGAGCGTGCCTTCACCGCGGCGACCTGCGCCTGGGCGCGCGCCACCTCGGCCTCGAACGGGCGCGGATCGATCGTGAACAGCAGATCGCCCTTGCGCACCGTCGCGCCATCGGTGAAGTGCACCTTGTCGATCGCGCCGCCGACGCGCGGCCGCAGTTCGACCAGCTCGGTGGCCTCGAGGCGGCCGCTGAATTCCTCGCTCTCGGCGACCGCGCGCTGCACGGCCGGCGCCACGCTGACCGGCGGCGGGCCTTGCGGCGGTCCGCCTTGCGCCTCGGCCGGATCGCCGCAACCGACGACCGCGGCGGCGGCGACGAGGAGCGCGCCGATCAGTGCCGGCGCGGGGCGGCCGGCGGCCGCAAGGAAGAACGACGACAACGCGGCGCGGCTCGCGCGCTGCGACATGGAAACGAGCTCTTGCATGAACCCCCCAGCTGATCGACACGACGGGCCGCCGATCGTGTCGGCGCGCCCGGATTTCGGTGTTTCGTCGTCGCGCCCGGCCGGGTGGGCCGAAGTCGCGGCGCTGTTGTTCTAGGTCAGGGGCGCGATGGTAATGACTCTTCGGTCATCAAGCGTGACAACCGAATACCCCTACTGATTCGAGGACTTTAGTCGGCGCGCCGCGCGTCGAATGTCGGTTGACAAGTCACTTAACGGTGACATAGAGTGAGTCACCTAATGGTGACAAGGAGCCGACATGCAGAGACGACACTTCATCCGACTCGTCGGCGGGGGCGTGCTGGCGGGCACCGGCGGCTTGCTCGGCGCCTGCTCGTCGCAGTACCCGGCGGCGGCGGTGGCCGCCTGGCAGGGGCCGCGCGGCGACAGCGACCTGCGCCGCTGGGCGCTCGGCCATGCACTGCTCGCGCCGAGCTCGCACAACCGCCAACCCTGGCAGGTGGACCTGCGCGAGCCGGACGCGATCACTCTGTACGTCGACCGGGAGCGCCTGCTGCCGGAGACCGACCCCTGGTTCCGGCAGATCGTCGTCAGCCAGGGCACGTTCCTCGAGCTGCTGGTGATCGCGCTGCGCGAGCGCGGCGTCGAGCCGACCGTCGCGCTGTTTCCCGACGGCGAATTCGCGGCGCGCGGGCTCGACGGCCGGCCGGTCGCGCGGGTGAGCTGGAGCGGTGCCGCCGCTGCGCCGGCGCGCGATCCGCTGTTCGCGCAGATCCTGCGCCGCCACACCGCGAAGGTCGACTACGACCGCGAGCGCGCGGTCGCGCCGGCCGTGCTCCAACGGCTCGCCGGCGCGCTGCTGCCCGGAACGGGCGTGCGCTTCGGCGGCACCGTCGATCCGGCGCGCCTGCCGGCGCTGCGCCGGCTCTGCGAGGACGCCGCGGTGGTCGAGCTCGGCACCGAGCGCACGGTGATGGAGAGCATCCGGCTGCTGCGCGTCGGCCCGGCCGAGATCGCCGCGCATCGGGATGGCCTCGCCATCAACTCGCCGATGCTGCGCGCGCTCGACGCGGTCGGCCTGTTCGACCGGCACCATCCGCCGGCCGCCGACGATGCGGCCTTCAAGAACATGCTGGCGCGCTTCGCGGGCTACAGCCAGAGCGCCGCCGGCTTCGTGTGGCTCGCCACGACGCCGTCGAACGGCGCGGCGCAAGGCACCGGACGGCGGAGCGAAGTCGAAGCCGGGCGCGCCTACATGCGTCTGCAGCTGCAGGCCACCGCGCTCGGCCTCCAGATGCACCCGATGAGCCAGGCGATCCAGGAGTTCGCCGAGATGAAGCCGCTCTACGAGCGCCTGCACCGGCTGACCCTGGGCCAGCCGGCCGAGCGCGAGACGGTGCAGATGTTCTGCCGCATCGGCTACTGCAGCGACCAGCAGCACGCGCCGCGCCGCGAGGTCGATGCGATCATCCGGGCGTGAAGCGGACCGCGCCCGACCGAGCCGATGCGACTCTCGAACGTCGATCGCGCACCGTGCAGCCGGCCGGTGCGGCCAGGGCCGACGGCACGTCGCGCGAACGCCCTGTCCGCAAACCGGAAGCCGCTGCGCCGCGCGGAAACGCAGCACCGGTGACGGAAGGCGGACCGGCGCGCGAGCGCAACCGGGCCGACACCACTGCGCGCATCCTCGCCGCGGTCGGCGAGGTGCTGGCCCGCGACGGCTTCGGCGCGCTCGGCGTCAACGCGGTCGCCAAGCACGCCGGCGTCGACAAGGTGCTGATCTACCGCTACTTCGGCGGCATGTCCGAGCTGCTGAAGGCGTGGGGCGAAAGCGGCCGCTTCTGGCCGGCGCTCGACGAGCTGATCGGCGCGGACCGGGAAGCGTTCTTCGCGCTGCCGCTCGCCGAGCGCTATGCGCGCTTCTTCGAGCACTTCATCGACGGCCTGCGCGCGCGCCCGCTGACGCTCGAGATCATGGCGGCCGAGTTCGCCGAGCGCAACGAGCTCACCGCGATCCTCGAGACCGAGCGCGAGGAATGGGGCGCCGAGGCGAGCCGCCTGCTCGGCAGCGACGCCTGGGAGCGACGTCCGGCGCTGCGCGGCACGACCCTGCTGCTGGTCGCCGGCGTGCAGTACCTGCTGATCCGCGCTCGCACGATCCGCCTGTTCGGCGGCCTCGACATCCGCAGCGACCGCGACTGGGCCGCATTGAAAGCCGCGGTGCGCGCGCTCGCGGTCGACCTGCTCGGCGACGATGCGGCGCCGCCGCATGCGTCGGCGCCCGCACGAAAGGTCACTTCTCGACGAACGCGCGCTCGATGACGTAGTGGCCGGCGTGGCCGATGCCGGTCGAGATCACGAAGCCTTTCGCGTCGAGCACGGCGCGCATGTCCTTCAGCATGGCCGGGCCGCCGCAGATCATCGCGCGGTCATGTTCCGGATCGATCTGCGGCAGGCCGATGTCGTCGCACAACTTGCCGTTGCCGATCAGGTCGGGCAGGCGGCCCTGGTTGCGGAACGGCTCGCGCGTCACGGTCGGGTAGTAGACGAGCTTCTCGCGCACCTGGTCGCCGAGGTAGTCGTGCTGCGGCAGATCCTGCGCGATCAGGTCGGCGTACGCCAGCTCGTCGACCTTGCGCACGCCGTGCACCAGCACGATCTTCGCGAAGCGCTCGTAGGTGTCGGGGTCGCGGATGATGCTCATGAACGGCGCGAGGCCCGTGCCGGTCGCGAACAGGTACAGATGGCGGCCCGGCAGCAGGTCGGTCAGCACCAGCGTCCCGGTCGCCTTGCGGCCGATCAGCACCTTGTCGCCCGGCACCAGGTGCTGCAGGCGCGAGGTCAGCGGGCCGTTCGGCACCTTGATGCTGAAGAACTCGAGGTGCTCCTCGTAGTGCGCGCTGGCAACGCTGTAGGCGCGCATCAGCGGCTTGCCGTTGACCTCGAGCCCGACCATCACGAAATGGCCGCTCTCGAACCGCAGGCTCTGCGCGCGCGTGCAGGTGAAGGTGAAGAGCGACTCGTTCCAGTGGTGGACGGCGAGGACGGTCTCGGTGTCGAACGCGGCCATGGCGGGAGATCTCGAACGGCGGAAGCACGAATGCGGTGAGGGACCGGCATTGTGCCGGGGTCCGCGGTACCGGGCGGGGCCGGCGCAAGTCTCCCTGCGCCGAGCGTCATAGCGCGGACGAGGCCTGCGCTCGTGCGTCGGTGCCGTCAGCGCCAGTCGAGCGCGGCCAGCACGTCGCCCAGCCGGCGGTCCCAGGCGTAGTGCGCTTCGCTGTCGGCGCGCCCGGCGCGCGCCATCGGCTCCGGGTCGGCGAGGGCGTCGATCGCGCGCCGCAGCACCGCTTCCCACTCGTGCGCGCGCGCCAGGTGGCCGTTCACACCGTCGGCGATGCGCGCCGCGAAGGTGTGGGCCGGCGACGCGACGCTCGGCGTGCCGACGATCGCCGCCTCGAAGTACTTCAGCTCCGACTTGCAGTGCGTGAACGCGTTGTTCTGCAGCGGAACGAGATTCAGGTCGACTTCGCCGATCGTGCGCTGCAGGTTGACGTAGTCCACGAACGGCAGCTTGCGGACGCGCGGCTGCAGGTCGGCATCGACCGCGTCGACGTCGATGTGGCCGACGACCATCAGCTCGACCGCCGGCTGCGCCCGCATCACCGCGGCGATCGCGCGCCAGGCGATCGCGAAGTCGTGCCGGTGCGTCGGCGTGCCGCTGAAGTAGCCGAGCGCGATCCGGCCGTCGCCGCGGAAGCGCTGCGCCGCCTTCGCGGCCCAGATGCGATCCGACAGCGCGAGCTGCTCGCGGTTTATGAAGTTCTGCAGCACCTTGACCGGCTTGCCCAGGAATGCCTCGATGTGCGCAGCGAGCCGGTCGTTGGTCGCGATGCAGCCGTCGCAGAGCCGCATCGCGGTGCCGCAGCGCGCGACGTAGCCGAACCACTCGCTCCAGGTCGCGTCGTCGCGCAGGTGATGGCCGATCGTGCGGGCGACCAGGTGCGCGTAGGCCGGGTCGAACACCAGGTCGTCGATGTCGTAGACGACCGGCTTGCCGCGGTTGCGGAACTGGGTCGCGATCGAGTTGACGACGTCGCTGTACTTGGTGCGGCACATCACCAGCAGGTCGGCGCTGTCGGCGATGCGGCCGAAGTGCGGCCGGTCGGCTGCGAAGAAGTAGCCCGCCGAGACGGTGTCGCTCAGCCCGTTGAGCACCTGCACCGGGTTGTAGACGCGGTAGCGGAAGGTGCTGTCGTCGGCGACGTCGTACAGGTAGGCGATCCGGCGGCGGCTGCGCTCGAGCGCGCCGAGGCGCTCGTCGAAGCCGAGGTCCCACGGGATGCGGAAGTCGACCGGTGCGATCTCGCGGAGGTCGAACATGCTCAGTGCGCTGCGCGCGCGAGCAGCGCGGCGAAGGTCTCGCGCCAGGGTCGCGGCGCAGCCGTGCCGGCCGCTCCGAGATCGACGACGAGGTCGTCGAAGCCGGCGCCGGCCAGGCCGTCGGCGGCGAGCCGGTCGAGCAGCGCCCGCGATCCGAGCACGCGGCGCACGCTGCGATCGCGCAGCAGCGCGTCGCAGACCGCGAGCGGCTCGCCCGAGAGACCGCTGCGCTCGTCGTCGGCCACGAGATGGCGCAGTGCCGCGGCCGGCACCGCGCCACGCGCCGCGACGGTCGCCTCCCAGCCCACGCTGACGAACAGCTCGTCGTCGACGATGTCGATCCAGCCGTCGGTCGAGCCGATCGGCGCGTAGACGAACTGCGGGTCGCCGAGCCAGCGCGTCTGCGCGGCCTGGCGCACTCGATCCAACGCGGACGGATCGGCCGGCTCGCGCCGCGTGACGATGCGCAGCACCGGCCGGCGCTCCGAGCAGAGCAGGGCGGCCAGCACCGCTGCGGCTTCGAGCGCGCTGCCCGCCGCGAAGTCGGCGTCGAAGCGGTCGGCGATCAGCGTGACGCGTCCGCCGAACGGCGCCGGGCTCCGGAACGTCTGCAGCGGCGCGCACGACGGCAGCGCATGCCACATCAGTGTGGACGTCTCGAGCGTCGGCGCCGCCGGTGACGCGGCGCCGCGCTGCCGCGTGGTCTTCGCAACCGCGCTGCGGCCGACGCGCCAGGCCTTGCGCAGCACGCGCGTCGCGATCGCCGCCATGCGGTCAGGCCGGGGTCGCGACCAGCGCGCGGTCGATCGACGGAATCAGCGCGCTCTGCCAGCTCGAGCCGAGCGGGCTGTCGCGGCGGTGCCGCTCGCGCCGCGCGGTGTCGGCGGCGAGCGCGATGCCGCGCCCGAGCGCTTCGACCAGCGCCGCCGGTTCGGGATCGGCGCACAGGATGTTGCGCGAATAGCGGTCGAGATCCTGCTTGACGCCGTGCCGATTCGTCACGACCACCGCGCCGCTCGCCGCGAGGTCGAGCGGCGGGTAGCTCGGATGCGGCGTGTACATCAGGCAGAGGCCGAGATCGACGGTGCCGACCACGTCGGCATACGCGGTCCACGACAGGTGCTCGCAGCGCACGGCATCGATCGAGCGCGAGAACACGATGTTCGGGATGTCGCGGCCGACCAGCACCAGCTCCCATGCGTCGGGATCGAGCACGCCTTGGTCGAGCGCGCGGTCGATCGCCTCGACACCGAGGTAGAACAGGTTGCGCAGGTTGTACGGGCGTGCGTAGAACAGCAGGCGTCGCTTCGAACCTGAGGGACGCGGGCGCGGATGGAAGATCTCGCGCGGGAAGGCCGGCTCGAACCAGTCGCCGCATTCGGCCAGGTGCGGCATCCCGCTGCCGACCAGGTGGTCGAACAGCAGGCGCGTGTTGACGAGGTAGCGGATGTCGCGGCGGGCGAGGGTGCGTTCGCACAGCAGGCGCTCGTCGCCGAACGGATAGAACATCCGCTCGTCCTCCTGCAGCAGGTAGAGGATGCTGTCGGCCGGCAGCGACTGCAGCGCGCCGGCGGTCGTCCACCACGACGTCGTGATGAAGCGCTCGCCGTCGCAGACCTCGATCGGCGGGCCGCCGGCATGCGCCGAGACGTATTCGAAGGTCGGCGGTCGGTCGAGCGCGATGCCGTACGCGGCGAGCACGTGGTCGAGGTTGGCCGGCTGCGGCGCTTCGCGGCGCGTCACGAAGCGCAGCGCCGAGCCGGTGCGCTGCGCCATCAGCGCGCCGAGGATCATCGCGGTGCCGACGCCGCCGTACAGCAGGCCGGCGCTGATGCTGTCGGTGATGACGGTCAGGCGGCCGCCGATGACGGCCGGGCCGGGACGAACCGGCAGCACCCCGCCGTCGGGAAACCGCCTCGGCACCAGCGCCCGCGCGCTGACCGGCTCGCGGTCGCGCCGCGCCTGGAAGTGTCCGGTCACCGCACGCTTGCCGCGGCGGAGCAGGTTCTCGATCGTTTCCATGTGCGGCTTGGGGCGGTCTTCGGGGGAAATGCGCGGGGCAGGTGACCGGGTCGTGCGAGGCACCGCGCGAGCGGACGTGAGCCATCGGGCGGCAAGCGATGTGCCTTGCGTGGCAACATCGACCCTGCGCCGATGCTCGATCGATCAGGCATGGAGCGCGCGGCGCGAGGCGTGCCGAAGGCTGCGGTCATGGCCGGGCTTTCGCGCCGCACGCGTCGACGAAGTTGAATCAGGAGGTTACGAGGTGCCCGCCCGTTTCGAACGCCCTGCCTCGCTGGCCGATGCGACCCGGCTTCTGGCCGCGGGCGGCTGGCGCGTGCTGGCCGGCGGCACCGACGTCTACCCGGCGCACGTCGGCCGGCCGCTCGCCGACCCGTGGCTCGACATCTCGGCGATCGACGGCCTGCGCGGCGTCCGCGCGGTCGAGAGCGGATGGTCGATCGGCGCGGCGACGACATGGACCGACCTGCTGCGCGCCGACCTGCCCCCGCTCTTCGATGCGCTGAAGGCGGCGGCGCGCGAGATCGGCGGCGTGCAGATCCAGAACGCCGGCACCGTCGTCGGCAATTTGTGCAATGCCTCCCCGGCCGCCGACGGCACGCCGGTGCTGCTGGCGCTCGATGCGCAGGTCGTGCTGCAGAGCGCGCGCGGCACGCGCCGCGTCGCCGCGAGTGACTTCGTGCTCGGCCCGCGCCGCACCGTCTGCGCCGCCGACGAGCTGGTCGTCGCGCTCGAGGTGCCGGCGCGCAGCGAGCGCGCGCGCTCGGCTTTCCTGAAGCTCGGCGGCCGGCGCTACCTCGTCATCTCGATCACGATGGCCGCGGTCGTCGTCGATGTCGACGAAGCCGGCCGTGTGCAGCACGCGGCGGTCGCGGTCGGCAGCTGCTCGGCATCGGCGCAGCGTCTGCCGGCGCTCGAGCGGCGGCTCGTCGGCCTGTCGGCCGGCGATGCCGCGGGCGAGTCGGTCGAGCCGGCCCACCTCGCGCCGCTGACGCCGATCGACGACCTGCGCGCGAGCGCCGCCTACCGGCTCGATGCGACCGCGACGTTGATCCGGCGCGCGCTCGCCGAGGTTCTCGGCCCGAGCCAGCCGGTCGCTGCAGGAGCGGCCCGATGACCGCGCGCGACGCGCAGTCGTTGCAGGTCGTGCACCTGCACGTCAACAAGGCCCCGCGCGAGCTCGTCGCCGATCCGGCGCGCCGCCTGTCCGACGTGCTGCGCGACGACCTCGGGCTGATCGGCACCAAGGTCGGCTGCCACGCCGGCGACTGCGGCGCCTGCACCGTGCTGCTCGACGACGAGCAGGTCTGCTCCTGCATCGTCGCGCTCGGTTCCTGCGAGGGGCGCTCTGTCACGACGGTCGAAGGGCTCGCCGGCGCGGACGGCTCGCTGTCGCCGCTGCAGCAGGCGTTCCTGACCCACGGCGCGGCGCAGTGCGGGGCCTGCACGCCGGGCATGCTGATGAGCGCCGAGGCGCTGCTGCGCGCGAACCCGCATCCCACCGAAGCCGAAGTGCTCGATGCGCTCGGCGGCGTGCTGTGCCGCTGCACCGGCTACCGCAAGATCGTCGAGGCGGTTCTCGCGGTCGGCGCCGGCGCGGTCGAGGCGGCTGTCGAGCCGCGCGCAGGCCAGGCCGTCGGCGCGCGCGCCGCGCGACTCGACGGGCCGGCGAAGGTGACCGGCAGCGAACGCTTCGGCGCGGATGCGTGGCCGGAGCGGCCGGCGGCACCCGTGCTGACGATGCGCGTGATCCGCTCGCCGCACGCGCACGCGACCTTCGAGCTCGGCGACCTGGCCGCGCTGCGCGCGCGCCGCCCCGGCCTGGTCGACGTGCTGACCGCGCTCGACGTGCCGAACAACGCGTTCGCGATCTTCCCGGACCTGCGCGACCAGCCGGTGCTCGCGCACGGTCGGGTGCGCTTTCGCGGCGAGGCGGTGGTCGCGCTGATCGGCCCGGCCGACGACGTGCTCGACATCGCCGACAGCGAAGTGCCCATCCGCTACACGCCGCTGCCGGCCCATGCCGACATCGAGAGCGCGCTGCGCGTCGACGGCGCGGCCGGCGTGCTGCATGCACGCTCGCCCGACAACGTGCTGTGCCGCGGCCGCGTCGTGCACGGCGACGTCGAGCGTGCGCTGG
>Ga0307413_10000992_pt1 | contig 10213 bp, 5 predicted proteins | sample DK1Ometagenome_3_FD_203714 | JGI IMG/M metagenome (GOLD analysis project Ga0307413, IMG submission 203714) | Maize rhizosphere microbial communities from greenhouse at UC Davis, California, United States - DK15-O-2 | ecosystem: Host-associated > Plants > Roots > Rhizosphere > Soil | place: USA...
CTCGGCAAGGCCGAGGAAATCGCGCGGGGCGTCGCTTTCCTGGTCGACGAGAATGCGGGATTCGTGACCGGTTCGACGCTCAGCATCAACGGCGGGCAGCACATGTATTGATGGGTGCTTTGTTTGACCCCTCAAACGCCGCGCGCCGGCATCCGCCGGCTTGGCTTCCTCGCATCGGCTCGGGCGGCCGGTCGGCCTTGCGGACCCGGATGGGGTCCGTTTGACTCGCCCGATTTTCGGAGCGCCCAGGAAGCGGTCGGTTACCATCGCCGGGCACGAGACGTCGATTAGCCTAGAGCCGATGTTCTGGCAGGCGCTCGAACGGGCCGCTGCCGACGAGAGGTTGCCGGTCAACGCGTTGATCGCGCGGATCGATGTCGAGCGGCTCGGCACGCCGGGAGGCGCGCCCAACTTGACGTCAGCGATCAGGCAATGGTTGTTTCTACGCGTTGGCGGCGGCTTGGACCGCTGAGGCGAAACTCGCGCCTCCATCCGGCGCATGCTGGAGCCACAGTGCCGGCTCGATCAGCTCGAGTTCGATGACGGCGAGATTTCCCGACTTGTCGCGGACCATGTCGACCCGCGCATAGACGGCTTCGGCCGGTGCCGCCGCCAGGGCGGCGCGGGCCAGCTCGATCGCACTCTCCGGCGGATCGCAACGGGCATCGCTGCCGCCCAAATGCGGCTGAACCCGATAGTCGCCGGCCTTGGGACGCTTGACGATGGCATGGCTGAAACGCCCGCCGAAAAGCATCATTGAATATTCGCCCTCGTCGGCGACCGACGGAAGGAAGGGCTGCACCATCATGGTCTGTCCCCGTGACCGTTCGGGCAACGGGTCACCGGGCCCCAGCTTGTAGGTGCCGTCCGCCGCGGCCGACACGGGCGGCTTGATCACCAGCGTGTCGCCATAATCCTTACGCGCTTCGGCCAGCGCCGCTTCGTCAAGCGCTTCGACCAGGCGGGTCGGGATGACCGAAATTCCGCTTTCGCCGAGCTCGGTGAGGTAGCGCTTGTCGCTGTTCCAGCGAAGCAGCGGCACGGGATTGGCGGTGGGCACACCCTCCCGCTCGAGACGGTCAAGCAGGCCATGCCAGCGGGGCTGATCGAAATGATAGCCCCAGGCGACCAGCGGCAGGGCCAGGTCGAAACCCGTGAGGTCGCCGGGATCGGTCCAGGGCCGTGCCTCGACCTCGACGCCGGCGCGCTCCAGCACACCGGCCTCGATATCGTAGGCCCAGTCGTACGGCTCCGGATAGCCGGGGTCCGGGACCAGCACTGCGACCCGCATCAGCGCGACAACAGGATTCGCGCCTGGCTGGCGATTTGCGACAGCATCGGCGCCGTGACGTTCCCGGTCGTCTTGGCGCGGTCGATCAACGCCCGGAACTGGGCGATCCGCTTGGGATTGCGCTCGACCCAGCGCTCGACGCTTTCGTCGGGCTCCTCGCCGCGCGTGCGGTTGAGGAAGTCGATCCGAAGCTGCTCGAAATCGCGGGCGAGCCCGGCCGCGAGAAGCCTCTCCCAATTGTCCGACGGGATGAAACGCGCGACCTGCTGCTGCGACCAGTCGATGCCGAGCACTTCGCCGAGCCGCGTGTAGGCGCGGGTAATCGCGAGCTCGTCGAGCTGCTTGCGGGCGCTCATCGAGGCGATGCCGAAGATGCCGTCCAGTTCATAGAGGCGGACCAGGCGGTTGACGATTTCCTTGTCGGCGCCGAGCGCTTCGAGGCGGGCACGGCGGGCCGCGGCCTCGCCGCGAACTTCCGCCCGAATCAAGGCCGACGTGTGCGCCGACACCTTCTCGACGCCCGGCCTCAGCATCTCCGCGACCTGCTGCACGCTGGTCTCCCCCGCCGCAGCGCGGATCACGTCGCCCAGATGGTTGCGGATACTGCGCGCGGCCACGGCGAAAAGCTCGATGCGTACCTGCTCGCTGACCTTCGCCATCTCGATCTTCGACCACAGGCTCTTGAGGTCGAGCAACCGTTCCATGACGAGGAAGGCGGTCACAACCTGCGGCAGTGCGACACCCTCTTCCTCGGTCATGTCGAGAGCGACGCTTGGCCCGAGGCGGTTGACCAGCCGGTTCGCGACCTTGGTGGCGATGATCTGGTTGCGCAGCCGATGCGCGCGGATGGCGTCCGCATGCTTCTTCTGCATCGGTTTGGGGAAGGCGGCCATCAGCTCGCCTTCCATCGTCGGATCGTCGGCCAGCCTTAGCTCTTCGGCCGCGTCCTGAAGCGTCATCTTCGACATCGACAGGATGACGGCCAGCTCCGGCCTGGTCAGGCCGCGCTGGTCGATCCCGCGCCGAAGCATCGCGTCGCTGGAATCGAGACCCTCGACCTTGCGGTTGAGGCGGCCGGTAGCTTCCAGCATCTCGATCGTGCGAACGAAGCCCGGAAGGCCCGCCGCGCCGCGGCTTTCCGCGACCGATAATGCCAGCGTCTGGAGGCGGTTGTCCTCCAGCACCAGCTCCGACACCTCGTCGGTCATGCTGGCGAGCAGGTCGTTGCGGACCTCCTCGGCCAGGCGGCCCTCGCGCATCTCCCGGTTCAGCGGGATCTTGATGTTGACCTCATTATCCGAGCAGTCGACGCCGGCGCTATTGTCGATGAAGTCGGTGTTGATGCGGCCGCCGAGGGTCGCGAATTCGATCCTGGCCGCCTGGTTGATCGCCAGGTTCGCGCCTTCGCCGATGACCTTCGCCTGGACGTCGCGCGCATCGACGCGGAGCGCGTCGTTGGCCGGGTCGCCGACCTGCTCGTTGGTCTGGGTCGACGCCTTGATGTAGGTGCCGATGCCGCCGAACCAGAGAAGCTCGACCGGGGCCTTGAGGATCGCGGTGATCAGGCTGATCGGGTCGATCGTGTCGACGTCGAGGCCGAGAACGGCCTTGGCCTCCTTGGTCAGCTCGATCGACTTCTGGCTGCGCGGGACGATCATTCCGCCCTTCGACATCGCCTTGCGGTCATAGTCGTCCCAGCTGGAACGCGGCAGGTCGAACATCCGCTGGCGCTCGGTCCAGCTCTTGGCCGGGTCGGGATCGGGATCGATGAAGATGTGGCGGTGATCGAAGGCCGCGACCAGCTTAATCGCCTTCGACAGCAGCATGCCGTTGCCGAACACGTCGCCCGACATGTCGCCGCAGCCGGCGACCGTCACGGACTCGGCCTGGACGTCGATACCCATCTCCAGGAAGTGTCGCTGGACCGAAATCCAGGCGCCCTTGGCGGTGATGCCCATCGCTTTGTGGTCGTATCCGTTGGACCCGCCGCTGGCGAAGGCGTCGCCCAGCCAGAAATTGCGCTCCTGCGCGATGGCGTTGGCAACGTCGGAGAAAGTCGCGGTGCCCTTGTCGGCGGCGACGACGAAATAGGGGTCCTCGCCGTCGTGAATGACGACCTTGGCCGGGTGAACGACCTTATCCTCGAGGATATTGTCGGTGATCGACAGCAGCGAGCGGATGAAGATGCGATAGCTTTCGGTGCCTTCCGCCAGCCACGCATCGCGATCGACTGCGGGATTGGGAAGCTGCTTGGCATAGAAGCCGCCCTTGGCTCCGGTCGGAACGATGACCGCGTTCTTGACCAGCTGCGCCTTCATCAGGCCGAGGATTTCGGTGCGGAAATCGTCGCGCCGGTCGGACCAGCGCAGGCCGCCGCGCGCGATCGGTCCGCCGCGCAGGTGGATGCCCTCGACGCGCGGGCTGTAGACCCAGATTTCGCGATAGGGGATTGGCGCGGGCAGGCCGGGGACCTGGCTGCTGTCGATCTTGAACGCCAGCGCCTCGCCGGGCGCCGGAGCGAAGGCGTTGGTGCGGAGCGTCGCTCCAACCACGGCGCGCATCAGGCGCAGGATCCGGTCGTCGTCGATTCCGCGAACGTCCTTCAGCGCTTGGTCGAACGAACCGCTGGCGGAGGCCATGGCCGCGGCCCGGCCCTGGCTTGCAGCCGGGTCATGGGCCGAGGTGAACAGCTTGATCAGCGACGCGGTTGCCTGCGGAGCCAGGCGCAGTGCATCGACCACGGTCGCGAGTCCAAACGCTACGCCGGTCTGCCTCAGATAGCGGAACCATGCGCGCAGCCAGATCACGGCGCGGGTCTCGAGCCCGGCGAACAGGACCAACTGGTTGAACGCGTCATTCTCCGACTGTCCGCCGAGGACGTCGGCGATGGCGCCTTCGATCATGCCAGCGCGCGACAGGACGGAATCGATGTCCACGTCCGCCGGCTGTTCGAGCAGGCAGTCATGGATATGCGCCTTGGACTCCCCATCCAGTTCGGTCGGAATTTCTTCCAGGACGCGGAAGCCGAAATTCTCCAGCACCGGGACCGCATCCGACAGTGGGATGAGGCCGCCGCGGCGATAGATCTTCAGCCGAAGCCGGTCCTTGCCATCGACGGTCTCGCGATAGAAGCGAGCGTCGCGCTCCCCGGTGTGGTCCAGTCCCTGGAGCCGCAGGATGTCGAGCGCCGCCTCGCCGGGGCTGGTCTGCGAGCAATAGGTATCCGGGAATTCGCCGGCATAGCTCAGCGCCAGCCGGGTCGCGCGCCCCGCACCGACCAGTTCGATCAGCGCTTCCTCGACGCTCGGTTCCCAGCCGCGAACCATCTCGTCGAGCTTGCGGTCGAGCAGCCTCGCATCCGGCGTCGGATCGTCGGCCTCGATGTCCAGCGTGTAGCGGATCAGGGCGAGGTCGCCCTCGCCGAGCTCGACCGACCAGCTGGTCACGTCGCGCCCGGTGGCCTCCTCCAGCATTTCGCCAATGGCGACCCGGCGGTCGGTGTTCATGTCATCACGCGGTAGCCAGACAAAGGCGAACAAATGGCCCTTCAAAATGCTGCGCAGCAGGAGAATCGCCGGCCTAGGCCGGTCGGCCAGCGACATGGCCATGGTGATCAGCTCGCGCCCGCTTTCGGCACTGAGGTTGATCAACAGGTCGCGCGGGACGGAGGCGACCGCGTGGCGGAGCGCCTTGCCGCTATGGCCCCTGGGATCGAAACCGAACGCCTTGTCCAGTTCCTTCAAGCGGTGGCGGAGGACCGGCACTTCCTCGGTCGGAAGGATCAGCGCCTGGCTGGTCCACAGGCCGGCGTGAACGCCGATGCCGGTGATCTTGCCCTTCTCGCGGATCGGGACCGCGACCAGGTCCAGCGGCACGCGCCGGTGCACGGTCGACTTGCGTTCCGCCTTGGCGATCAGCGGCACGGCGCCGCCCTTCTCGAAATAGCGGATCGCGCCGACGCTTCCGCCCTTGTCGGTCGGGGCGCCGGGGATCGAGAAAATGCCGAGCATGTTCGACGGCTCTTCACCCGGTCGCTCGACTTCGTAGCCGAGCAAAGTCATGGCGCCGTCGGCGAACCAGTTGAGCAGAGCCGCGCCTTCCGGATCCTCGATGGTCTTGGCGTCCGCTCGCATTTGGTCCTGCAGCTTCTGCCAGTCGCGAACGGCGACGCGGACGTCGGTCAGGACCGCGCGCAGTTCATTGTCGAGATCGCGCCGGCCGCGCGCGTCGGCGCGGTCGAGCTCGATGTACATCATCGACTCGCGCCGGCTCTTGTCGTCGCACAATTGTTCGACCGCCAGCAGCTTGCCCTTGTCGTCGCGATCGACGCAGACGACCGGGTGAAGCAGGCGATGAATGGTCAGGTGGCGGGCCGCGATCGCATTGGCGATCGAGTCCACCAGGAAGGGCATATCGTCATTGATGATGGCGATGCGCATCCGCCGGCGGCCGGCTTCGCCACCGGTCGATTCGATGCGGATGGCAAGCTCGCCCGGCTTACGGGCGGCTGCGACGTCTGCGATGAAGGAAGCAGCCTCCGCCTGATCTTCCGGCCCGAAGCCGTCCAGTTCCCCGGCCAGTGCGTTGCGCACCAGCGCCTGCTGCAACCCGTCGATCGCCGCCGTCGGGCGAGTCATCACCGTCATGTCCTGCTAAAGCTCCGCATGTCTCGCGATGCGCGGGGACCTAGTCCCGCGCGCTGCGTTAAGCAACAGCGGTAGCGATCAGGCGATCAGCGGGCCGCGCGGCGGAGGGCGCGGTCGAGCATGGCGGCGTCGGCAACCAGCTCGACCACCTCATGAATTCCGTCGGCATTGCGCCGGGTAAGGACCAGCGCGAACTCCTCGTTGGTCGGCAGCTGGGCCAGCGCGATCGGCTGGGCAATGCGGAGCGCGGCCTTGCCGGCCTCCGCCTTGTCCTCGACCGGCTTGTCGGGCCGACGCGCCTTGCGCTCGGCGGCGACCAGGCCCTTGAGGCCGCCATCGGCCTGTTCGAGAAACGCCTCGAACCCGCCGAAGTCGACCTTCTCGCGCTCGGCATAGTTGAGGGCCGCGGCGAATTCGGTCAGGCGGGTCTTGTCATAATCGATGCCGAAAACGAGCTTGACGATCGGCGTCATCGGCGCGCGCGCCTGGGACTTCACCCCGGCGTCGTCCAGAATTTCGGCATAATCCTGGGGGACGCGCTTGGCGGCCACGGCGAAGTCGTATGCCATGGCCAGCGCGCGATAGAGCGCGGCGCGGCTGCGACCGTCGGCCTGCTTGCAAACCTCCGCGCTTTCGCGGGCCGCCCAAAGCCGGTCGGCCAGCCCGGCCTCGTCATCGAGCTCGATCGCCGCGTCTTCTTCCTCTTCGACCGCAGCCTCGGGCTCATCGGAATCGGCCAGCGGCCCGTCTTCCCAGGTCAGGTGAGGGGCCGGCGCTTCTTCTTCGGGCACGGGCTCGAGCGCCATCGGAACGGTGAGTTCCAGGGTGTCCTCGTCCTCCGCGGCCTCTTCCGTTTCCGGTTCCAGGGGAGCGAGCACCGCGCGGATGACCTTGGGTGTCTCGGCGGCCTCGCCAAGTCCCTTCCAGTTGATCACGCCATAGATGAAATCGATCGTGTCGCCGTCCGAGCTGAACGGCATCATGATCCCGCGATAGCAGATCGTCTGGCCGCGCTGGTTGACGAACTCGGCCTCGAAGCCGACCGGCGCGCGGTTGGCGATGATCTGCATATAATGATCGGTCAGCCGCGACAGCAGCGAGCGGCTGGGGACGTCGGCGATCGACTTGATGTCGTCGCCGATCCCGCATTCCTCGCGGACGGCGGTGCCGATGTAGGGCGTGGCCGGGTTGTCCGACCCTTCGGTGAAGTCGAGCAGTACGGAATTCGGACCGAAATCCTCGATGTTGCCGGGGTCCAGATCCTCGATCGACGGATAGTCGCGGCCGTCGAGCAGCGAGTACCAATAATTATAGGCGCGGACGTGCATCCGCCGCTCGTCCGTGCCGATCGCGGCGGCGACGTCCGGCTGCGGCTCGGCGGCGCCCGCCGGGCCGTCATATTCGTTCATGCGATCCGAATAGCTATCCACGCGCCAAAACCCTCGCAAAACTCCAATGCGGCGTTAATTTCGCTCGAAAGCGTTGCGAAACCGTTAAGCATATTTGGTTATTGCGAGCGGGCCCGGACAGGCCGTTCGACGCGCTCAGGACGGGCTTGCGGCTGGGATTGCGCCCGTGTAGGGGCGCTGCTCGCAAGCCGACAGGCAATGCCGCTTTAGCTCAGCTGGTAGAGCACATCATTCGTAATGATGGGGTCGTGGGTTCGAGTCCCCCAAGCGGCACCAGCCTTGTCCAACGGCCTGCACGTCAAATGGAGCCATCCCTGTTCATGGCTCCACCCGACGAGAAACAAGCCGGTGCGGCAGGTCACCTTACGCTGATCGTGATTGCGGCCGCTGCGATTGACGATTTGCCGGTCATGGCAATGTCCTTCGCCCGCTGGACCGCCTGTGCGATCTGGGGATTGGCGCTATCCCATGCACCGTCGGCGCAAATCGTATAGCCGTTGCTCTGGAGCCCGATGGTCCCGTCGCGATAGAGGCACACGCGCTTCACCGCGGCGGATACGCGACGGAACAGCTTCCGCTCGCCGGGCTGCGTCGCCAAGTTGAGGTCGGCATAGGAAACGCGCTCGGTCCGGACATCTTGCGGCTCCTGTCCGTAAACGACGACCGGTCCGCGCTGGGCACTGGCGGGGGTGGTGATCAATAGAGATGCCGTTACCCCTGACAGAACGGCTGCAATTTTCGACAACCGGGTAAACATCTCGATTCTCCCATGTTTTGCTTCCCGACCGGGAGGCAGGAGAAGGGATGCTTGCAACCGCGGCCCATTGCACGGCCGCTTCGACGAGGCTCTCGGCCGGTTTCGGCTGACGGCCCGGCGGCGGGCTCAACGCCCTTCGTACATCGACCAATCGACGAATGGATTAGCGCGCCGGAAGGATTCGCCCGCTGCAGGAACCGAAGCCGATCGGCACCGCGCCCTCCGCCGTGCAGCGCGCGGTCAGGACAAGCTCGTCGCCATCCTCGAGGAAGCTGCGGACCTCCTCATCCGGCAATTGGATCGGCTCCTTCCCACCCCGGCTGATCTCGAGCAGCGAGCCGAGACCCGTTGCCCGGTCGGTCGAAAGCGTGCCGGTCCCGATCAGGTCGCCCGACTGGAGGTTGCAGCCGTTGGAGGCGTGGTGCGCAAGGATCTGCGCGGCCGACCAGTACATTGCGGTCGCCGCTTCGCCCTGGCTGAGCACGAACGGTTCGGCGCCCGCCGCGCGCATCTCTTCGGTCAGGATGGCAACTTCAAGCTCGATGCCGAGCCCGCCGCTCTCCCTATCTTTTTCGTCCGACAAATAGAGCAGTGGCGCGGGGTCGCCTGACGGCCGTGGCGGCATGGGCCGGCGGAACGGCGCCAGCGCGTCGGGCGTCACCACCCAGGCCGAGATGCTCGTCAGGAAATTCTTGGCGAGGAACGGGCCCAGTGGCTGATATTCCCACGCCTGAAGATCGCGCGCCGACCAGTCGTTCAAGAGGCAATAGCCGGCGATATGCTCGCCCGCCTCGCCGATCGGAATGGGCTCGCCCAACCGGTTGCCGCGTCCGATGAAGATGCCCAGCTCAAGCTCATAATCGAGTCGGCGCGAAGGGCCGTATTCCGGTACGTCCGCGTCGGGGGCTTTGCGCTGGCCCTTGGGCCGGATCACCGGCTCGCCCGACACGCGCACGCTGCTGGCCCGGCCATGATAGCCGATCGGCACATATTTATAGTTGGGCAGCAGCGGATTGTCGGGCCGGAACTGCTTGCCGACATTGGTCGCGTGATGAATGCCGACATAGAAATCGGTGTAGTCGCCGATGTGGCAGGGCAGGTACATCGTCGCGCGTTCCATCGGGACGAGCAGCGGCTGCACCGCCGCCTTGTGCTTCTCGTCCGACAATAGCTCCGACAGCCGCTTGCGAAGCGCGGTCGCGTCGGCCGGGCCGTGCGCGAACCAGGCGTTGAGCGTCGACAGGCCCAGCGCGAGCCGCCAATGCTCGTCGACCTGCCCGGCGTTGGCGAGCGCCTTCAGATCCAGGATCATCTCGCCGATGGCGCAGCCGATCCTCGCGCTGTCGTTTCCGACCGAAAACACCCCGAGCGGCAGGTTCTGGATCGGGAAATCAGGATGGCCGTTGGCGCTCTCGACCCAGCTTTTGCGGGCCGGCTCGTGGGTTTCGTCGATCATGGTCATTTGGGCAGCTGGGCCTTCGGGAAATCGGCCCAGGCCTCGTCATAGTCGGGCTGAGCGCGGTCGAGCGCGAAGCGGGTTGGCTTATAGGGCCAGCAGGTTTCGACCATGAAGGCCATCGTCCCCTCGATCTTGACCGGCTTCAATTCGGCCTCGCTGGCGCCCTTCCAGCTGGCGACGTCCGGCCCGTGCCCGCTCATCATATTATGGAGCGACAGGCCGCCCGGCGCGAAACCGTCCGCCTTGGCGTCATAGGCGCCCACGATGAGCCCCATCGCCTCGCTCATCACGTTGCGGTGGAACCAGGGCGGCCGGAACGTGTCTTCGCCCACCATCCAGCGCGGCGGGAAGATGACGAAATCCGCATTGGCCCGGCCAGGGATGTCGCTGGGGCTGGTGAGGACGGTGAAGATCGATGGATCGGGGTGGTCGAAGCTGACCGTTCCGATCGCGTTGAACCGCGCCAACTCATAGCGGCAAGGCGCCAGGTTGCCGTGCCAGGCGACGACGTCCAGCGGCGAGTGGTCGAGGCTCGTTGTCCAGAGCGAGCCCAGATATTTCTGAACGACCTCGCAAAGCCCATCGACATCTTCGAAGGCCGCGACCGGCGTCTCGAAATCGCGGGCATTGGCCAGGCCGTTCGACCCGATC
>Ga0307413_10000993_pt1 | contig 10213 bp, 8 predicted proteins | sample DK1Ometagenome_3_FD_203714 | JGI IMG/M metagenome (GOLD analysis project Ga0307413, IMG submission 203714) | Maize rhizosphere microbial communities from greenhouse at UC Davis, California, United States - DK15-O-2 | ecosystem: Host-associated > Plants > Roots > Rhizosphere > Soil | place: USA...
GAGCGGCGCATTCGTAATGCGTAGGTCGTAGGTTCGATTCCTATTTCCGGCACCAAGACACAAAGGCCCGCTTCGGCGGGCTTTTTTGTGGCCGATCCCGGGTCGGAAATGCCGTTTCCCATGTGACGCATAATCGATCGCGGCGTAGTGTGCGCCGGGCGGTCGAATTCGGGAGCAGACATGCAGGACAGCTTGGGGCTGGGTACGGCGAACATCGCGATCATCGGGCTTGGCTACGTAGGCCTGCCGCTGGCGGTCGAGTTCGGCAAGCGTTTCGATACCGTGGGATTCGACATCAACCAGGCGCGGGTCGATGCACTGCGAAGCGGTCGCGATGACACCCTCGAAGTGTCGCCGGAGGAACTTGCGGCCGCCAGCCGGCTGGGCTTCACCAGCGAGCTGGGCGACATCGCCGCCTGCAACGTCTACATCGTCACCGTGCCGACGCCGATCGATGCGGCGCGCCGGCCGGACCTCACGCCGCTGGTCCGGGCCAGCGAGGCCCTTGGCGAAGTGTTGCGACGGGGCGACACCGTGGTCTACGAGTCGACGGTCTATCCGGGGTGCACCGAAGAGGTCTGCGTGCCGATCCTGGAGCGGGTGAGCGGACTGAAGTTCAACGAGGGCTTCTTTGTCGGCTACAGCCCCGAGCGGATCAATCCGGGCGACAAGCAGCACCGCGTCACCAGCATCCTCAAGGTGACCTCGGGGTCCACGCCGGAAGCGGCGGAATTCGTGGATGCTTTGTACGCCAGCATCATCACCGCGGGCACCCACAAGGCCAGCTGCATCAAGGTGGCCGAGGCAGCCAAGGTGATCGAGAACACCCAGCGCGACCTCAACATCGCGCTGGTGAACGACCTGGCGATCCTGTTCAACAAGCTCGGCATCGACACGCTGGAGGTGCTGGAGGCGGCGGGTACCAAGTGGAACTTCCTGCCGTTCCGGCCGGGGCTGGTCGGTGGCCATTGCATCGGCGTCGACCCGTACTACCTGACCCACAAGGCGCAGGAGATCGGGCACCACCCCGACGTGATCCTCGCCGGCCGCCGGACCAACGACGGCATGGGCGGCTATGTCGCCGGCGAGGTCATCAAGTTGATGGTCGGCAAGGGCATCAATCCGGTGCATGCGCGGGTGCTGGTGCTGGGGCTGGCGTTCAAGGAGAACTGCCCGGACCTGCGCAACACGCGGGTGGTCGATATCGTCGGCGCGCTGCATGGCTACAGCGTCGAGGTCGACGTATTCGACCCGTGGGTCGACCCGGCCCAGGCGCAGCATGAATACGCCCTGGCGCCGATTGCCCGGCCCGGGCAGGGTGAGTACGACGCGGTGATCATCGCGGTGGGGCATGACGAGTTCCGTGCGCTGGGTGCCGCGGGCATCCGCGCGCTCGGAAAGGCGGAATGCGTGGTCTACGACGTCAAGTACGTGCTGCCGCGCGAGTGCGTGGACGGCCGCCTCTAGGCAACGGGAGCCTTCATGAAAGTACTGGTCACCGGCACCGCCGGCTTCATCGGCTCGCACGTCGCCATCAAGCTGCTTGAACGCGGCGACGAGGTGGTCGGCTTCGACAGCCTCAGCGACTACTACGACGTCACCCTGAAGCAGGCGCGGTTGGCGCGCTTCATGGACCATCCCGACTACACGCACATCCACGCCGACCTCGCCGACCGCGAGGCGGTGGAGGCGGCGTTCGCGATCCACAAGCCGCAGCGGGTGGTCAACCTGGCCGCGCAGGCGGGCGTGCGCTACGCAGCCGAGAATCCGCACGTGTACGCCAGCAGCAACGTCACCGGGTTCCTGCACATCCTGGAGGGCTGCCGCCACCACGGCGTCGAGCACCTGGTGTTCGCCTCCACCAGTTCGGTGTACGGCGCCAACACCACGATGCCGTTCTCCGAGCACCGGTCGACCGAGCATCCGCTGACGCTGTACGCGGCGACCAAGAAGGCCAACGAGATGATGGCGCACAGTTATGCGCATCTCTATGGCATCCCGAGCACCGGGCTGCGCTTCTTCACCGTGTACGGGCCATGGGGCCGGCCGGACATGGCGCTGTTCCTGTTCACCAGGGCGATCCTTGCGGGCGAGCCGGTCAAGGTGTTCAACCACGGCCACCATTCGCGCAGCTTCACCTACATCGACGACATCGTCGAAGGCGTGATCCGCGCACTGGACCATCCGCCAGGGCCGGACCCGCACTGGGATTCCGCCAACCCCGACCCGGCAACCTCGAACGCGCCGTACCGGCTCTTCAACATTGGCTCCTCGGCCAACACCCCGCTGCTGCGTTACATCGAGGTGCTGGAGCAGAGCCTGGGCCGCAAGGCGACGTTGGAGATGTTGCCGCTGCAGGCCGGCGACGTGCCGGACACGTTTGCCGATTGTGCCGATCTGGAAACGGAGCTGGGCTATCGGCCGAAGGTCATGGTCGAAGAGGGCGTGGCGAATTTCGTGGAGTGGTATCGGGAGTACTACGGGGAGTAGGCGGGCCGGATCGCGGTCTCGCCCTGGTAGGAGCGACGTCAGTCGCGATTTCACTGGTCTGCGGTTGCGTCGTGCGATCGCGACTTACGTCGCTCCTACACGGAGTTGGTCGCTTTTGCGGGGTGGGTCGCTCTGTAGACGATAATTCGTTATTTGTGGCGAATTGACTTTTGAATTGGTGTGGAATATAAATCGTTACTTGTTGCGACTTATAGCGGAATTTTACGTTAATTCGACATAAGTGACGATATGAAAATCGGCGCAAATCTTACTGACCTGGCCGTACTGCAGGCGCTCGGCGAGCGGCTGGCGGCGCGGCGTATCGCCATGGGGATGACCCAGGCCGAGGCGGCCGAGCAGGCGGGGGTGTCCAAGCGGACGCTGGAGCGGTTGGAGGCGGGCGACGCGGTGCAGTCGCCGAACCTGGTGCGGGTATTGAGGGTGCTGCAACTGCTCGATGGGTTGGAGGCGTTGTTGCCGACGGCCGGTCCGGGACCGATGGATGTCCTGCGGCGCGAAGGCAGGACGCGGCAACGTGCGCCGCGCGCGGGTGTCGCCGAGCCGGCCACCAGGCCCTGGCGTTGGGGCGATGAGCCATGACGACGCTGGCCGAGGTGCGGCTGTGGGGCCGGACCATTGGCGCGGTGACACTGGCCGATGGCCGCGACGTGGCCGAGTTCCAGTATGCGCGCGAGTTCACCGGCAGTGGCATAGAAGTCTCGCCGCTGGTGATGCCGCTGGCGTCGACGGTGTATGCATTCCCGGCGTTGCCGCGGACGACCTTCCACGGCTTGCCGGGGCTGCTGGCCGATTCGCTGCCGGATGCGTTCGGCAACACCCTGATCGATGCGTGGCTGGCGGGGCAGGGGCGCTCGCCGGAGTCGTTCAACGCGGTCGAGCGGCTGTGCTACATCGGCGCGCGCGGCATGGGTGCGCTGGAGTTCGCGCCGTCGCAGGGGCCGGACGGGCGCGCTGATCGCCGGGTCCAGGTCGATGCGCTGGTCGAGCTGGCGTCGGAGGTGCTTCGTCATCGCAATGACCTGCAGGCGTCGTTCGCCGATGAGGACCGCGCGCAGGCGTTGCGGCAGATCCTGCGGGTCGGTACGTCGGCCGCGGGTGCGCGGGCCAAGGCGTTGATCGCGTGGAACCCGCAGACCCAGGAAGTGCGTTCCGGCCAGGCCGGGGTCGGCGAGGGCTTCGAGCACTGGCTGCTGAAGCTCGACGGCGTGTCCGGCAACCGCGACAAGGAACTGGAGGATCCGCGCGGTTATGGCGTGATCGAGTACGCCTACCACCTGATGGCGCGCGCCGCCGGCATCGACATGACCGAGTGCCGGCTGCTGGAGGAGAACGGCCGGCGTCACTTCATGACCCGCCGCTTCGACCGCGACGCGGCCGGCGGCAAGTTGCACATGCAGTCGCTGTGCGGGCTGGCGCATTACGACTTCAACGCCGCCGGCGTCTACAGCTACGAACAGGCGCTGATGGCGATGCGTCGGCTCGGACTGCCGATGGCCGCACTGGAACAGCAGTTCCGGCGGATGGCGTTCAACATCGTCGGCCGCAACCAGGACGACCACGTCAAGAACATCGCGTTCCTGATGGATCGTAGTGGGCGCTGGTCGCTGTCGCCGGCGTTCGACATGACGTGGAGCTTCAATCCCGCGGGAATGTGGACCGCGCGGCACCAGATGACGATGAATGGCAAACGGGATGGGTTCACCCGTGAGGATTTCCGGGCCTGTGGCAAGGTGGCGTCGCTGAAGCGTGGGCGGGCGGAGGCGATCCTGGACGAGGTGGTGGGGGCGGTGCAGCGGTGGCCGGGGTTCGCCGACGAAGCCGGCCTTTCGCCGCAGTGGCGGGACCAGATCGCTGCGAGCCAGCGCCTCGACCTGCGAACCCCATGAAGCGGCACCGTCCGCTCCGTGTAGGAGCGACGTAAGTCGCGACCGCACGACGCAACCGGAGAGCAATGAAATCGCGACTTACGTCGCTCCTGCACCAGGCTTGATCGCGCCGTCCGAAAACCAGGCAACCCCGCGCCGGGCCGACCGTCCCCGGGGCGGCCATCCGCCCCCAATCTCCCGCCCTGCGACCGCCGCCGGCTAAAGTGACGCCTCGTCCGCTCCGGTACCGCCGCATGTCATTCGCCCCCAAGTCACCCGGCAAATCCGCCAAGGCCAAGGTCGCCTACGTCTGTTCCGAGTGCGGCGCCGACCACAGCAAGTGGCAGGGCCAGTGCGACGAGTGCGGGGCGTGGAACTCGTTGAGCGAGTTCGTGATCGAATCGGCCGCGACGATGAAAGCCGGCGGAACCGGTGCATCGCGCCGCAGTGGCTGGGCCGGCAAGGTCGATGCGCCCAAGGTCACCGCGCTCAAGGATGTCGTCCACACCGAGCATGCGCGCGTCTCGACCGGCATCGGCGAGCTCGACCGGGTGCTCGGCGGTGGACTGGTGCAGGGCGCCGTGGTGCTGGTCGGCGGCGACCCCGGCATCGGCAAGTCGACGCTGTTGCTGCAGGCGGTCGCGAAAATGGCCTCGACCCTGCCGGCGCTGTACGTCACCGGCGAGGAGTCGCTGGCGCAAGTCGCCGGCCGCGGTGCGCGGCTGGGCCTGCCGCTGGAAGGCGTCAACGCGCTGGCCGAAACCGGGGTCGAGAAGATCCTCGAGCAGGCAGTGGCGACCAGCCCGCGGCTGATCGTCGCCGACTCGGTGCAGACCCTGTGGACCGAATCGCTGACCGCCGCGCCGGGGTCGGTCAGCCAGGTACGCGAGAGCGCAGCGCGGCTGGTGCGCTATGCCAAGGAGACCGGCACCGCGGTGTTCCTGGTCGGCCACGTGACCAAGGAGGGCGGCATCGCCGGCCCGCGCGTGCTCGAGCACATGGTCGATGCGGTGCTGTATTTCGAGGGCGAGTCGGGCAGCCGGTTCCGGGTGCTGCGCGCGTTCAAGAACCGCTTCGGCGCGGTCAACGAGCTGGGCGTCTTCGCGATGGGCGACAAGGGCCTGCGCGAGGTGCCCAACCCGTCGGCGATCTTCCTGTCCGGCAGCGCCAGCCCGCAGCCCGGCAGCTGCGTGATGGTCACGCGCGAAGGCACGCGGCCGTTGCTGGTCGAGGTGCAGGCGCTGGTCGACTCGTCGCCGCTGAGCAACCCGCGGCGAGTCGCGGTCGGCATGGAACAGAACCGGCTGGCAATGCTGCTGGCCGTGCTGCACCGGCACGGCGGGATCGGCGTCGGCGACCAGGACGTGTTCGTCAACGTGGTCGGCGGCATCCGCGTGCAGGAGACCGCGGCGGACCTGCCGGTGTTGCTGGCGGTGCTGTCGTCGTTGCGCGACAGGCCGCTGGCGGAACAGACCATCGCGTTCGGCGAAGTCGGCCTGTCCGGCGAGATCCGCCCGGTACCCAACGGCGAGGACCGGTTGAAGGAGGCCGCGACCCACGGCTTCAAGCGCGCGATCGTGCCGAAGGGCAACGCGCCGAAGAGCGGCCGCGTCGGCGAAATGAAGGTGATCGCGGTCGAGCGGCTGTCCGAGGCACTTGAAGCAATGTGACCGGGTTCATTGTGTCGCCCCCGGGTTCCCACTAGGGTCCGGACAACAGCTGAACGGCCGCAAAGGTGGCAAGGAACAGGCTGCATGTCGGGAAACGGGGCAGGTACGCAATCGTCCAGGTCGTCCGCGCGAGGCGCGGGGATTACCGAATACCTGATTGTCGTCGCCGGTATTTCGCTCGCGGCGGCCGCGACTTTCGGCGCTTTCGGCGACACGGTCCGGCAGCAGACGGCCGGCATGGCATTGGAGCTCGCCGGGCTGGACAGCGGCAACGCCATCGCGGGCGCGGTTGCCAGTGCGGGCCGCGCGACCGATGCAGCCGCGGCGGGTGGCCCGTTTTTCGGTGGTGACGGTGGCGGCACGGTCGGTGGCGGCGGACCCGGTGCTGGCGGCGGTGGCGCAGGCGCGGGTGGCGGTGGAGTCGACCCCGGTCTGCCGTACCAGCCGCCCGGTTCCGGCGGAGGCGGTGGTGCGGGAAGTGGTGGCGGCAGTTCCGGTCCGCCCCCCGTCATGTGCGTTGCCGCGGCTGGCGGCGGCAGCGGTCCGCAGACCGCCTCGGCCACGTGTGACGACGACATGACCCTGAGCGACGAGGGTGAAGCCTGGCTCAAGGAGGTCGAGAAGCTCGCGCTGCAACCGTACGACGACCAGGTGGGCATCACCGACGAGCCCATCATCGAGTGGGTGGAAGGTGCGACCATCGGCTACGGCCACCTGATCGGCGAGAACGAATGGGACCTCTACAAGGACGGGATCACCGAGGAGCAGGCGGAAACGCTGTTCCAGCAGGACGTGGCGCCGTTCGTCGACAAGGTCAACGAGGTCATCGAAGTGGAGGTGACGGCGAACGAGTTCGATGCGATGGTGATGCTGGCCTACAACATCGGGCGCGACGGTTTCGCCGGTTCGTCGGTGGCGAAGATGGTGAACGATCCGGAAGCCGACACCTCGTACGACACGCTGGAAGACGCGTGGAAGGCGTGGAACAAGTCGCAGGGCAAGGTCAACAACGGATTGATCAACCGCCGCGATGCGGAGTGGGACATGTATTCCGAAGGCATCTATGAACACTGGTGATGCCGCATTGGGAGGACGAATGGATCGTATGAGGCTGAAAGCCGTGGGAACGTGCTGCCGGGTGCTGGCGATTTCGCTGCTGGTCGCCGGCTGCAGTGGCGAGCCGGTCCCGGCCGTGGCCGCCGAAACCCCCGTGACGGCACCGGAGCCTGCCGCGCCGCCGGCGAATGAGACCTGCGCGGACGCATCGCCGCCCGCGATGGACAGCTTGATGGGCGATTACACCGTGAAGTCGGCCGACCGGTATCGCGGCGGACTCACCACTCCCGAGGCCGCACAGGGCCGGGTCGGGAACACGGTGGTGGTGACGGACGAGGTGTTCCGGCAGGAGGCGAAGGAAATCCAGTCGCCCGGCTACGATCTCGTCTGCCACGACGTTCCCCATGTCGAGGGCGAAGTACCGACCAACGAGCAGCGCATGCTGACTACGTTTTACGGGCTTCGTGGCGACCGCACCGTGGTCTGGGAGCTGATCGTCCTCGACCCCGGAACCGGCAAGCGCGAGGCCGCCTTCGAGGTGCTCGCGGACACCGGTCCCGTGGAGCTCTGGTACCTGTACGACGGTTGGCGGATGGTGTTGCAGCCGGCCGCGGGCGCGGCTTCGCAATAATCGTCAGTGCCCACCCGCTGCCGCGGCCGAGCTCTTGGCCGCGAACGGCGGCTTGGCGAACCAGACAAACACCACCACCAGCAGGAACAAAATGCCGAGCAGGTGGAAGATCTCGTTGAAGGCGATCTGCACCGCCTGCTGCGAGATCATCCCGTCGAGCATCACCGCGCCGCGCTGCAGGTCGCCCTGGCCGATCGCGGTGACGGTCTGCACCATCGCCGGGTCGTGCGCGCTGATGTGTTCGGTCAACTGCGCGTGGTGGATGGTGCCGCGCTGGTTCCAGCCCCAGGTCGTCAATGACGCGGCGAAGCTGCCGCCGAGGGTGCGCACGAAAGTCGCCAGTCCCGAGCCCGATGCGATCTCGTGCGGCTCCAGGTCCGACAGCAATATCGTCAGCACCGGCATGAAGAACAGCGCCACGCCCAGGCCCTGCCACAGCTGCACCATCGCCACCGACTGGAAGTCGACGTCGAGGTTGAAGCCGGCGCGCACGAAGCTGGTGAACGCCATCACGATGAAGGCGAAGCTGGCCAGCCAGCGCAGGTCCATGCGCATCGCGTACTTGCCGACCAGCGGCGTCAGCAGCACCGGCAGGATGCCGATCGGCGCGGTCGCGAAGCCGGCCCAGATCGCGGTGTAGCCGAGGTTGCGCTGCAGCCACAGCGGCACCAGCAGGCCGACGCTGAAGAACGCCGAGTAGGCCAGCACCATCGCGATGGTGCCGAAGGTGAAGTTGCGGTGGCGGAACAGCCTGAGGTCGACGATCGGGTCCTTCTCGGTCAACTCCCAGATCAGGAATACCGTCAGCCCGACCACCGCGGTGATCGCCAGCACGATGATCTCGGTCGAGGCGAACCAGTCCTTCTCGTTGCCGAGGTCCAGCACCAGTTGCAGCGCGCCGACGCCGAGCACCAGCGTGGCCAGGCCGATGTAATCCATCTTCGGCTTTTCCAGCCGCTCCGGCCGGCCTTTCAGCTGGCGGCCGACCACGAAGCTGCAGAAGAAACCGATCGGCACGTTGATCAGGAAGATCCATTCCCAGCTGTAGTTGTCGGTGATCCAGCCGCCGAGGATCGGCCCGGCGATCGGCGCGACCACGGTGACCATCGCCAGCAGCGCGATCGCCTGCCCGCGCTTGTGCGGTGGATAGACCGAGATCATCAACGCCTGGGTGATCGGGTACATCGGCCCGGCGACGAAGCCCTGCAGTGCGCGCGCGCCGACCAGTGAGCCCATGCTGCCGGCCAGGCCGCACAGCAGCGAGGCGATCGAGAACAGCGCGGTCGCCCACATGAACAACTTGCGCTCGCCGAAGCGGCGCGTGAGGAAGCCGGTCAGCGGCAGCGCGATCGCGTTGCTGACCGCGAACGAGGTGATCACCCAGGTCGCCTGGCTGCCACTGCCGCCGAGGTTGCCGGTGATCGCCGGCAACGAGACGTTGGCGATGGTCAGGTCCAGCACCTGCATGAACGACGCCAGTGCAAGACCAATGGTCGTCAGCCAGAGCGTCGGCGGCCGGAATGGCTGCGCCGGGGTTGCAGGGCCGGCTGCGGAGGTTGCCGCGGTCGCCATGTCAGCTGTGCTTCTGGGCCAGGTTGTCGCGCACGATCTTCTCGATCAGCGCGTCGGCGTCGGCCAGCTGCTCGCTGTAGGCATTGGTCGACAGCACCGGCTTGGCCGGCGGCCTGGCGGCGAGCACCGCGCCGTCCTGGTCATGGACGTCGACATCGACGCTCATGCTCAGGCCCATCCGCAGCGGATGCTCGGCCAGTTGTGCCGGATCGAGGTCGATCCGCACCGGCACGCGCTGTACGATCTTGATCCAGTTGCCGCTGGCGTTCTGCGCCGGCAGCAGCGAGAACGCGCTGCCGGTGCCCATGCCGAGGCTGCCGATGGTGCCGTCGAAGGTGACGTCATCGCCGTACAGGTCGGCGTGGACCTCGACCGGCTGGCCGATGCGCATGTCGCCGAGCTGGGTTTCCTTGAAGTTGGCCTCGACCCACATCTGCTCCAGCGGCACGATCGTCATCAGCGACGCGCCCGGCTGCACGCGCTGGCCGAGCTGCACGTGGCGCTGGGCGACGTAGCCGGACACCGGCGCGACGATCGACGCGCGCTGCAGCGTGAGGTAGGCCTGTCGCACCTGCGCGGCGGCGGCGCGGACCTGCGGTTGCTCGGCGACCGGGTTGCCGGAATCGACCATCGCGCGGTTGCGCGAGAGTTGCCCCTGCGACGCCGACAACGCGGCCTGCGCGGCGGACAGCTGGTCGCGGGCGTGGGCCAGTTCCTCGGCCGAGACCGCGCCGCTGGCGACCAGTCCTTCGCGGCGGGCGACGTCATTGCGCGCACGCTCGACCGCGACCCGCTGCGCGTCCAGTTCGGCCTGTCCCGCATCGACCACGCTGTACAGTCCGCGCACCTCGCGCACCGCACTGGCGAGGTTGGCGACGGCCTGTTCGTAGGCGACCCTGGCGTCGTTG
>Ga0307413_10000994_pt1 | contig 10210 bp, 10 predicted proteins | sample DK1Ometagenome_3_FD_203714 | JGI IMG/M metagenome (GOLD analysis project Ga0307413, IMG submission 203714) | Maize rhizosphere microbial communities from greenhouse at UC Davis, California, United States - DK15-O-2 | ecosystem: Host-associated > Plants > Roots > Rhizosphere > Soil | place: USA...
CAGCTCGGAACTGCCGCGCCTAGTCCTGCCTGCTTAGCATGATCATGTAGCCGTGCGGCGGCTGACCGTATCGCCGTCAGGAACTGATCAAGTGTGAGGTTGGTTGCAGCGGAGGTCCGGTCGTCCATTCGGCCCAAGCTAATGCGCCCACTCGCAGACGTCAGCGCCCGGTTACTGTCCCGCCTCATTGGTGATGAAGCCAACGAGGACAGCAGTCCACCAAAACGCCTGCGAAACTCCGGCCAGCACCATGCCACGGTGTACCAGCGATCGTGTCGGGGTCGGCATCTGCCGTTGCATGAGGCGACTGGTCGCCAGAGCAAGCACTCCGACGATCCCAACACCAAGCACACAGCAGAGCTTCATCACAACAAGCCATGAGCCGAGATCCGGCTTGAGTAATACCCCGCTTGCGGTCAGCCCGGCCATCCCAATCCAGATCAAGGGCGTCATCCGCTCGGCGGTGAGCAGCACATCGCCGATGGTTACCCGCCGGGACAGGGAAAGCAGCCCGTACCAGTCGACTGCAAGCACCGAGCCGAAGCCGACCACAAGAGAGATCAGATGAATGAACAGAGCAAAAAGCTGGAGCCAATGGGGCGGATTCAGCAAAGTGGACAGGAAGATCAAGCCAAGCATGGTCGCCGCGACGACACCCAGCAGTCGCGCCTCGGACGCTGTCACTAAGCCAGTGAGCCTCACCGTCCGAGCGAACATTTGCAGCACAAGTAGCTTCCCCCCTGAAAACTCTCGGCGCGATCCTGCATCCTCGACTCTATCGCTGGCGAAGCATCGATGACACGGGACGCTCCGGGTGAGATCTGGGCGGTACGGCGCCGCGAGATCAGCTGGGAAACAAGGCCCCTCGGAAGTTGACTCGTATGCCATACAGGGAGCTTGTCGCTGTGATGTAGAGATGGTTTCGCTGGCGGCCGCCGAAGGTGAAGTTGGAAGTGATCTCCGGCAGTCGGAGCTTGCCGATCAAGGAGCCGTCCGGGTCATAGCAGTGCAGGCCGTCATGAGCGGCACCCCAGAGGCGACCGAGATGATCAAATCGAATGCCGTCGTAACCTTTGTCATCGGCGCAGAAAAGCTCGCCGCCGCTCAATTTGTCATGATCAACGTTGAAGACCCGGACGCGGTGCAGTTCACTGTCGACGACGAAAAGTCGGCGTTCATCGGGAGAGAAAGCCAGGCCGTTGGGCTGGGCGAAGTCCTCGATCACGGCGGTCAGGTTGCCATTGTTCGGATCGAGCCGGTAGACGTTGTGAGAGTCGAGCTCGGACGTAGCCTCGTGTCCCTCGTAGTCGGTACGGATGCCGTAGGTCGGGTCGGTAAACCACAGCGATCCGTCCGAGTGTTCCACCACGTCGTTGGGACTATTCAGCCGGCGTCCTTTGTACGCCGCTGCCAGCACCTTGATTGAGCCATCATGCTCAGTTCGGGCCACCCGACGTTCTCCGTGCTCACAAGTCACGAACCGTCCCTGCCTGTCGACCGTACGGCCGTTGGTGAAGCCAGCCGGGTACATGAAGACATCGGTGCTCTCGCTCACTTCGTCATAGCGCAGTACGCGATCATTCGGGATGTCGCTGAAGAGCACGAAGCGGCCCGCTGGGTGGTATGCCGGCCCTTCGAGCCAGCGCCCGCCCGAGAAGAGTCTGACTACGGAACGGTCGCCTCCGGCACCGGCAAAGCGGGGATCCAGCACCTCAAACTCGGCGGAAATGAACTCGACCACAGCCCTCTCCTAGCTCCCGACGCGCGGGCTTGACCTGGCAGCGGTGACTCTATCCAGAAGCGCCCTGCGCCTGTCGAAGGGCGATCGTGGTTATCATCAGCCTCGATCCACTTGCGGCTGTTCGGATACCTGGGGCGGTAGCTCAGCCGGTTAGAGCAGAGGACTCATAATCCTCCGGTCGTGGGTTCGAGTCCCACCCGCCCTACCACAGGCACTACCTCGATAGCGAGCTTCGATTGCGAAGCACTATCGGTCGCTTAGCGGTACCGCACCCCAAACATCAGGCAGCCGCCGTCGGAGCGCCAGGGGCCGTGCGGCATGCCTGGCGGGCGGCAAGCGTACATTCCTTCGGTAAAGGTCTTGCTGAGACGCAGGTCATGGAGCACGCCCTCCACGATCCATTTCTCTTCCCAGACGTCGTGGGTCACCGTGCCGTTGGCTGAGGTGTCCGTGGCCGGGGCGAAGCGAAGTAGCCGCGTGACTGTGCCGCCCTCCGCATCACGACTGAGCACCACCCCGCTAAGTTTGCCCGTCGCGTCGGTCGCCACCGGTTGCCAGGCCGGGCCGCCATCCGCCAGCGGGTCAAAGAACTCCAGCTCCGGCTTCGCCATGCCTCTCCCCTGAGTTCACCGATCGTCCCCGCCAGGGTAGCGATGTCGGACGAACCCAAGATCAGCGTATGGGGATCGCCCTCCGGTCGCGGGTTCGAGTCCCGGCCGCCCTAACCACATGGTTCGCTGAAGCCGTGATCACCCGAGACGATGTCCTCGCGGCCCGAAAACGTATCAACAGCTATGTGCGACACACACCCCTGCTCCGAGCCAAGACGCCAACAGAGCCGCTGTGGCTGAAGTGCGAGTTCCTGCAACACACCGGCGTCTTCAAGACTCGGGGAGCCTTTAACCGTCTCCTCGCCGCCCGGGATCGCGGAGAGCTCGACCCCTCTGTTGGCGTCGTTATCGCTTCTGGCGGCAATGCGGGACTGGCCAACGCCTACGCTGCGGCCGCGATTGGGGTGAGGGCCACGGTGTTCGTGCCGAGAACGGCACCGGCAGTCAAGATCGAACGGATCCGGGAGTACGGCGCCGACGTACAACAGGTCGGCTCGGAATATGCCGAGGCATCTGAGGCGGCGATCGATTACGCGAACCTGCGCGGAGCCCTCCTATCCCACGCCTACGACCAGCTTGAGATTGCGGCCGGTGCCGGCACCCTCGGCGAGGAGATGTTGAACGACGAACCAGGCATAGAAACGATCCTCGTCGCCGTGGGCGGCGGTGGTCTCTTCGCTGGCATCGCAGCCGCAGCCGAGGGCCGGGCACGAATCGTTGCGGTCGAACCGTTCAACTGTCCGACACTGCACGCAGCGCTCGATGCTGGTCGCCCTGTCGATGTGTCTGTATCTGGCGTCGCCGCCGACTCTCTTGGAGCCCGCCGAGTCGGCGAGATCGCATTCGACATCGCTTCCCGGATGAGACCGACCTCGGTTCTCGTGGACGATGAGGCCATCGTCTCGGCGCGGTTGCAACTCTGGCGCGAATACCGCATTCCCGCCGAGCACGGAGCCGCCGCCGCCTTCGCGGCGCTTAGCTCGGGTGCCTACCAGCCCGCACGCGGTGAGCGGGTTGCGATTGTGGTGTGCGGAGCCAACACCGATGTACGGACCCTAGAGCCTGAGTGACCACCGGCCGCCGTCATCGCCGCTGAGTTGCCACTGAGTTGTCACTCGTAACCATGGCGGCCGTACAGACGGACGAACCTGGCATGACTCACCACCTCAAGCGATATCAGACCGTCATGGGTTCGCCTGAACACCGTCACCCGCTCGGCGCCACCCGGACCGATCGGCTGCACCAACCGGCCAGCAATCCGGAGTTGGCTGACAAGCGGTTCAGGGACCTCTGGAAAGGCCGCCGACACCAGGATCGCGTCGTACGGCGCTCTAGACGGCACGCCTTCCGTACCGTCTCCGTCAACAACCTGGACGTTCCTGATGTCTTGTGCCATAAGGTGTCGCCGAGCCATTTCGGCAAGGTCCGGCCATCGCTCAATGCTCGTTACAAACGACGCCAGCTGAGCTAGCAGCGCGGTCTGGTAGCCGTAGCCCGTCCCAACCTCCAGCACGTGCTCTGATCCGGCAAGCTGAAGGGCCTCAACCATGCGGGCCGCCAATGAGGGCTGGGTAGTCACCTGGCCGTGGGGGATCCTGACAGGCTCGTCGTGATACGCCAACCGGGTTTCGTCCAGCGGTATGAAGGCCGCGCGCGGCACCCTACGGATCGCATCAAGCACCCGCGGATCCACCACACCGGCCCGGCGAGCGGCGGTGGCGAGCTTCTCGAGTCCTCCAATCTGATCGCCGCCAGGCCGATCGTTCATTGGCAGCACAGCTCGATTCTGACTCGGTGGAGAGCGTCTACCGCTCGCTCACCGCCTCAGCGCCAGCCGAGTTCCGGCGCGACGTAGCGGACGACGCTGTCAATGAGGTGGGCGTTGTAGTCGACACCGAGCTGGTTCGGAACAGTGAGAAGCAGTGTGTCCGCTGCCGCGATCGCCTCGTCGGCGGCGAGTTCCTTCACCAGCTGATCCGGTTCCCCGGCGTAGGTTTTGCCGAATCGGGCGAGGCCACCGTCCAGGTAACCGACGTGGTCCTGACTATCGCCCGCCTGACCGAAGTACAAATCGTCGATGTCGTTGACGATCGGGAAGATGCTACGGCTGACCGAGACCCGCGGCTCCCTATCATGACCGGCGGCCTTCCAGGCGTCGCGGAACCGTTGAATCTGCTCGCCCTGAAGTTGATGGAACGCAACACCGGTGTCTTCGGTCAGCAGCGTCGAACTCATCAAGTTCATGCCCTGTTCTCCGGCCCATTCGGCCGTCTGGCGCGTCCCGGCGCCCCACCAGATCCGGTCACGAAGCCCGGGCGAATGCGGCTCTATCCGCAGCAGACCTGGCGGGTTGGGGAACATCGGCCGCGGGTTGGGTTGTGCGAACCCCTCGCCTTTGATCACCTCGAGGAAGACCGCAGCGTGTTCCCGAGCCATCGCAGCATGGTCCGAGCCCTCGGCAGGGGCATAGCCGAAGTACCGAAATCCGTCGATCACCTGCTCCGGTGACCCGCGGCTAATGCCCAGTTGAAGCCGTCCACCCGAGATCAGGTCTGCGGCACCCGCGTCCTCAGCCATGTAGAGCGGGTTCTCATAGCGCATATCGATGACGCCGGTGCCGATCTCGATCCGGCTCGTTCTCGCTCCTATCGCGGCGAGCAGCGGGAAGGGAGAGGACAACTGAGCCGCGAAGTGGTGCACCCGGAAATAGGCGCCATCAGCCCCGACCTCTTCGGTTAAGACTGCCAGTTCAATGGATTGCAGCAGTGCGTCGGATGCCGAACGTGTCTGCGAGTGCGACGACGCTGTCCAGTGGCCGAACGACAGGAACCCGATCTTCTTCATGCCTAATGCAACAACACCGAAGAACCCGATGATTGATTGGGTTGGACGCAATTGGAGTTTCACGCTAGCTTGATCGACTTCGGTCGCCCCACGGCGACAATGGGAATGATCGACAAAGCGAGCAGCCCCCCAGCGAGGCTGAGCGTTGCGTAGCTCGTTGCCGCGAAGATCAGCCCGGAGCTCAGTCCGCCGCCAGCACCAGCTAGAGCAATGCCGAGATCAACAACGCCCTGGGTGCGGGCACGAGTAGCTAGCGGCACAGCGTCGGTAACCAGGGTCGTGCCGCTGACCAATCCGAGGTTCCAGCCCACTCCGAGCAACACTAGGGCTAGCACGAGCGTCGCTACCGAATCCACTGGTGCCCAGGCCGCGATGAGCCCAGCAGCCAACAGTGTGACACCGGCTGAGACAGCGATAGCAAGGTAACCGAAACGGTCGACCAGCCAACCGGAGAATGGTGACGGCAGGAACATGCCGGCAACGTGGGCACCAATGACAATCCCGGTGACCCCGATGCCGTGCCCATGGTGCTCGATGTGGATCGGCGTAATCGTCATGATCGCGACCATGATCAACTGAGTGAGAATCATGATGCCTGCGCCGCTGGCAAGCGGCCACGACCAGCCAGGCTGGGGCTTAGGCACCGCTGTGTTTCCAGACAATCCCGTACCGGCTTCCGCATCTCGGGACGACGCATCGGCCGCAAGGCTGCGGGCCAGCAGCAGGGGATCTGGCCGCAACAGCAGCCACAGCACCAGAGCGCCCGAGCAGTACGCGAGACCAGCAAGCATGAACGGCCCCGCCAGAGCCGGGAAGCCGATCTCGGTGGCCACTCTCCCTGTCGCCCTGACCAGGTTGGGCCCAAGGATCGCGCCTACGGCCGTGGCGACAAGCACAATGCTGACGGCTCGGCCCCGTCGGGATGGTGCCGCGAGATCAGCTCCCGCGTAGCGGGCCTGCAAGTTGGTGGCGGCACCAGCGCCGTAGACGAGCATCGAGGCAAAGAGCAGGACGATATTCTCGATGCCGGCCGCGATCACAGCTCCGACACTGCCCAACGCGCCGGTGAGGTAGCCGGCGCTGAGTCCCGCGCGGCGGCCGAAACGCTGGCTGAGGCGGCCCATGCCAACGGCCGCTGCAGCTGAGCCGATGGTGAAAAAGACGGTCGGCAGTCCAGACAAGCGACTGGAGCCCAACATTTGCTCGGCAAGCAGTGCACCAACGGTGATGCCGGCGGCTAGTCCGGCGCCGCTCAAGATCTGTGCCAAGAGGAGGACCGCGAGGGTCCGGCGCTGCTCCGGGGGTTCTGCAACGATGCTCGGGGTTGTCGGGGCTGCCGATGAACCGGTCACTGTGGATCACTGCTCAGCCGATCGGCGAGCTGGTCCAGCCACGCCGCGAGACCACGAGGCCCCTCCACGATCACGTCGGACAATTCGGTCAGCGCATCCTCCTCGTTCGAGGCAGGACACACGAGCAGTCCTGCCACCCCGTTTTTCCCCAGCTCGCGTACGGCGCGAAAGGCCGGGAGATCACCAAGATCATCACCAACGAAGATCACCCGGGGCGAGTTGGTTTCCTCGACGATGGCTCGCAGCGTCGCACCTTTGTCTATGCCAGGGGCGTGGATCTCCCAGACATTCTTGCCGGGTGTTGACACCAATCCATGCCGATCAGCAAGATCAGTAAGCGGGTCGGCTAGGGTGGCGAGCGCACCTTTCGGATCCGGCAGCGAGCGGGTATGGACCGCAACCGCCCGACCCTTGTCCTCGATTAGTGCTTCGCCGGGGCCAAGGGAATCCAAGATCTTAGGCAACTCATCGGTCACCGCGCTGATCTCCGGAGGATTTGGTGGGAGTCGGTACTCGTCGGCCGCCGCGTCCCACCGTTCCACGCCGTATTCACCCACGACGATCATGGAACCTGGGCCGGCCACCCTCGCGAAACCGGCCGAGGCGAACTGCCGTACGCGCGGGGCGGCCCGTGATCACGACAACTGTGCCAATATGCTCCCCAAGCCGGCCAAGCGCCGCCACAACCTCCGGATCCGCGCACGCCTGCTTGGGGTATCAACGATCGGAGCCAGCGTGCCATCGAAGTCTGAGGCGACGAGTGTCTCGGAAGGCGATTCCAGGATGGGTTCAGAGCTGCACCGCCTGAGGTCGAGAGCGGTTCGGGAAGGCTCATAGAGCGAGCCTGTCAGTTGTTGTCTTAGAGCGCCAGGAGCACGCTGGCCACACTCCCAAGGTCCCGTTAAGGTCGAGGAAACGCCGTAGGGAGGTCGCGACGTTCATGAGTCCGGAACGCAGGGAGTGGAAACTCGATCGGGCCTCCTTCGTCGTGGTAGCTAACCGGCTCCCAGTCGACCGCGTGGAAGGGCCTGACGGCACAGCGGATTGGCGACCATCGCCGGGCGGTCTGGTGACCGCGTTCGGCCCGATCATGCACAGGCGCCACGGCGCCTGGGTGGGCTGGCATGGTGCAGCCGACGAGGAGGTGGAACCGTTTGAAGATGATGGGCTGGCGTTGGTTCCAGTCCCAGTCTCAGCTTCTGAGGTCGCGAACTATTACGAGGGCTTCTCCAATGCGACGCTGTGGCCGCTCTATCACGACGCCATCGCTACACCTCAGTTTCGGCGGGAATGGTGGGACAGCTACGTGGCGGTCAATCAGCGGTTTGCCGACCGCACAGCGCAGGTTGCGGCCGAGGGTGCCGTGGTGTGGATTCAGGATTACCAACTGCAGCTGGTTCCGCGGATGCTGCGGCGCCAGCGACCGGACCTGAGGATCGGGTTTTTCCTTCACATTCCCTTTCCTCCCAGGGAGCTCTACGTCCAACTCCCGTGGCGACAGCAAATTCTGGAAGGGTTACTGGGGGCTGATCTGGTTGGTTTTCAACTGCCAGGCGGCGCCCAGAACTTTGTCCAGCTCGTCCGCCAGCGCCTCGGTCTGGAGACCCAGCGAGATCGCATCCGAATGCGTGATGGCCGCGAGGCGCTAGCTCGGTCCTATCCCATCGCGATCGATGCCAAGGACCTCAACCAACTCGCGGCGACCAGGGAAGCCGCCGAACGCGCCGAGCAGATCCGTCACGACCTTGGCGATCCACGAGTGATTTTCCTCGGCGTGGACCGCCTGGACTACACCAAGGGGATCTTGGAGCGAGTTCAGGCCTTCGGTGAACTGGTCTCGGAGGGACGAATCAACCCAGACGACGCCGTACTGCTTCAACTGGCTATTCCATCCCGCCAACGAGTGGACCAGTATCGCCAGCTCAGAGACGACATCGACCGGCTGGTGGGTCGAATCAACGGCGAGAGCCCACGCATCGGCCGTCCACCGATCGTCTATCTGCACACCTCGTATCCCAGGGTTGAGATGGCCGCCTTCTACAGGGCGGCCGACGTCATGGTGGTCACGCCGTTGCGCGACGGCATGAACTTGGTGGCCAAGGAGTACGTCGCCTGCCGCCAGCGAGACGATGGCGCGCTCGTGCTCAGCGAATTCACTGGCGCCGCTCGTGAGTTGCGCCAGGCGTATCTGGTCAATCCTCACGACATCGATGGCCTCAAAGATCGTCTGGTGGAAGCGATGAACGATGCGCCGCAGGACAAGGCCCGACGGATGAAGACCATGCGCCGCCACGTTGTCGAAAATGACATCTACAAGTGGGCGAACACGTTCCTTGACGATCTTGAGAGATTGACCCAGAGATCGGCAGCGAGCCACGCAGCAGGCTGAGTCAGCTAGCACTGCTCCACCAGCTGGACTCGAACCACTCACCTGGGAGCGTCGGCAGTTTCGGAAGCTACTGAATCGCTCGGCGCTTGCTCATGATCGGCTCTACGGCATGTGCATGAGGTGGCGAGCAACGAGCGCGCGATCGACAGAACGGGAGATGTGTCGAATGCGGTGGTGATTGCTGGCCGCCTGCCAACCCGCACATTCCCTTCGATCTGCACGCCCGGCGGTAGGTCGATACTTGTCTTGACGCAATATCTTCCGTGAAACCTGACCTATCGGTCTAGCCGTCCGGCGGATTGCTGTTCACCAAGGAGTGTCATGACACAGAACATCAACGAGGCCGTTATCCGCTCTGCCTATGGGCAGTACGCCGAGGGCGATCTGGCCCGGATGCTGGAGTTTGTCGATCCCGACCTGGAGTGGACCTACCTTGATCCCGCCGTAGAAGACCCGCAACCCCAAACCTGTCATGGACGGCATGAGCTGGAGACCTCGTTGCAGGGCCTGCTCGACTCGGGGCTCAGGTCCCACCTGGAGGAAGTGCGCGGTCAGGGCGACCGCATCATGGTGGTGGTGCGTACGCCGGGGATCGACAGATACCGGGCTTACAAGGCCGACGACCGTAATTACAACGTCCTTACGGTGCGGGCTGGTCAGATCGTCGCCATCCGAGCCTGTCACGATCGAAAGGAAGCACTTGCGGTAGCCGGCATCGAATAGAAGTAGGCGGTAGAACGAGCGTCGTCTTCGCATTTGTGTCGATGATCTTGGTGCGCCAACCCGTGGTCGATGTCGCACCTGTTCACTAGAGTGCCTTTGCGGTGAGATCTGGCAACGGCTGAGAATCAGGTCGGGTCGGTCTGGGACGAACTGGGTCGCAACCTCACGGTCCTGCCCAGCCGATACCGGCCGATGCCCGGCGCCAGCAACCACGCGATGGAGCGGCCCGACAACCGCTCTCAGGCGTCCGGCGGTTCCGATGGTCTTGGATCTTTTCCCGGCAGCGTCATCTGGTATGTGCCCGCAGTCTGGTCACCTTTGTGGTGCATGGACAGTGCAGCTGCGGGGGCCCGACTGTCGCTTGGCGGCGATGATCACCGTGAGACGAGAGCAGCAAGTACGATGACAGCGCTGAAGATCAGAATCCTGCGGTGTCCGACGCCGGCACGATGTCGTAGGAGAGCTTATTGATGGCGCCGTCGAAACTGGCATGGAAGATCGCCACCAGGAGCAGTGAAATGAGCGTCGCTCCGACCGAACGGAGCGAGCT
>Ga0307413_10000995_pt1 | contig 10202 bp, 6 predicted proteins | sample DK1Ometagenome_3_FD_203714 | JGI IMG/M metagenome (GOLD analysis project Ga0307413, IMG submission 203714) | Maize rhizosphere microbial communities from greenhouse at UC Davis, California, United States - DK15-O-2 | ecosystem: Host-associated > Plants > Roots > Rhizosphere > Soil | place: USA...
CCCAGCTCTCCGCTCCCGACCCGGCCGCCCAGGCCGGGCCGGACGTGCTCGCCCTCCTCGAGGGCCTGCCCGACGTCGTCTTCCGGACCGACGCCGAGGGGCGCTGGACCTATCTCAACCCGGCGTGGACCACGCTCACCGGGCTCGTGCCGAGCGAGTCGCTGGGGCGGGCGGCGGGCGAGCAGCTGGGGCTGCCCGCGGGCGCGGTGCTGGCCGAGGGCACGACCCGGGGACGCGTGCGCACCCGCTCGGGCGGGGTGCGCGACGTGGAGGTCCAGGCGCGCCTCCGCCGCGACGACCGCGGCGCGCCCGCCGGCCTGGTCGGCACCGTGCGCGACGTGACCGAGCGCCGCCTCGCCGAGGAGGCGCTGCGCTGGAGCGAGGCGCGCTTCCGGTCGGTGATCGAGCACGCCTCGGACATCATCCTCCTGGTCGACACCGCCGCGGTCATCGAGTACGCGAGCCCCGCCGTCACGCCGGTCCTCGGTTACGAGCCCGACGCCCTGGTCGGCCTCGCGGTGCACGACTTCGTGCACGCCGAGGACTGGGCGCTGGTGCTGGCGGCGCTGCTGGAGGTGATCCAGGAGCACCGCGCGCCCGGCATCGAGGCGCGCGTGCGCGACGCGGCCGGGCAGTGGCGCTGGGTGCAGGCCGCGGGGCGGCTGCTGGCCGACGGCGATCGGCGGAGCATCGTGGTCAACCTCCGCGACCTCACCGAGCGCCGGCGCGCCGAGGACGAGCTGCGCGCGAGCGAGGAGCGCTACCGCCTGCTCATCGAGCGCGGCTCGGAGATGATCACCGTGCTCGACGCGCAGGGCACGATCCGCTACGAGAGCCCCTCGGTGCGCCAGGTGCTGGGCTACCGCCCCGACCAGCTCGAGGGCACGAGCGCGTTCGATCTGATGCACCCCGACGAGCGCCCGGCGCTGCTCGACACCTTCGCGCGGCTGCTGGAGACGCCCGGCGAGGCCGTCACGGTGCAGTTCCGCTTCCGGGAGGCGGACGGCGGCTGGCGCGAGCTCGAGGCCGTCGCCCGGAACCTGCTGGACGTGCCGGCGGTGGCGGGCATCGTGGTGAACTCGCGCGATGCGACGCAGCGCCTCGCGGCGGAGCGCGCGCTGCGCGAGCGCGAGGCGCAGTTCCGCGCCATCTTCGAGGAGGCGGCCAACGGCATCGCCCTCGTCACCCTCTCGGGCGACGTGCTGCACAGCAACGCCGCCCTGCAGCGCTTCCTCGGCTACGACGCCGACGAGCTCGCGCGGATGAACCTGGGCGCGGTGAGCTTCGGCGAGGATCAGCTGACGGACCTCGCGCTCTTCGCGGAGGTGATCGAGGGACGGCGCACGCACTACGAGATGGAGAAGCGCTACCGGCGGAAGGACGGCTCGGTGGTCTGGGGCCACCTCGTGGTGTCGCTCGTCCGTCAGCCGGACGGCGCGGCGCGCTACGCGGTGGGCATGGTGCAGGACATCACCGAGCGGAAGCGCGCCGAGGAGGCGCTGCGCGCCAGCGAGGAGCGCTTCCGCTCGGTGGCGCAGGTCAGCCACAGCATGATCTTCGAGTGGGATCTGCGCACGGACACGGTGTACCGCAGCGAGGCGCTGGCGAGCACCTTCGGCTACGGCCCCGAGCTGGTCACCCCCGAGGAGAACTGGTGGGTCAACCGGATCCACCCCGAGGACCGGCCGGAGGCGCTCGCGGCGCTGCCCAGCGCCATCGCCGGCGCCGGCGACGGCTGGTCGCAGGAGTACCGCTTCCTGCGCGCCGACGGTACGTACGCCACGGTGCTCGAGCGCTCGCAGCTGGTGCGCGACGCCGCCGGCGAGCCGACCCGGCTCATCGGCATGGTGACCGACGTCTCCGACCGCATCCTGCTCGAGGCCCAGCTGCGCCAGGCGCAGAAGATGGAGGCGGTGGGCCAGCTCGCCGGCGGCATCGCGCACGACTTCAACAACCTGCTCGCCGCGATCACGGTGAACCTCGAGCTCCTGGGCGACGCGCTGCCGGACGACGGCGCGGGGCGCGAGGAGGCCGAGCAGATCCGCCACGCCACCGAGCGCGCGGCGATGCTCACGCGGCAGCTGCTGGCCTTCAGCCGCCGCCAGGTGACGCAGCCGCGGGTGCTCGACCTCAACGCCACGGTGGCCACCGTCGAGCGCCTGCTGCGGCGGCTGCTGCCGCCGGGTGTCACGCTCGAGGCCGCGCCCGAGCCGGCGCTCTGGCCGATGCGCGCCGACGCGGGCCAGCTCGAGCAGGTGGTGCTGAACCTCTGTCTCAACGCGCGCGACGCGATGCCCGAGGGCGGCGTGCTCACGGTGACCACCTGGAACGCGACGCTCGGCCCCGCGCCGGGCCTCGCCTCGGGCTCGGCGGCGGGCGAGTACGTGGCGATCGCCGTCTCCGACACCGGCGTCGGCATGGACGAGGGCACGCGCGCGCGCATCTTCGAGCCGTTCTTCACGACCAAGGAGCCGGGGAAGGGGACCGGCCTCGGGCTCGCCACGGTGTACGGCATCGTGCAGGAGCTCGCCGGGCGCATCGACGTGCGCAGCGCGCCGCGGGCCGGCACCACGGTGACGGTCTACCTGCCGCGCTCGGGCGATCCCGCGTTCGTCGGGGGCGGCGGGGCCGCCGCCGCGCCCCGGCGGCTGCCGCGCGGCACCGAGACGGTGCTGCTGGTGGAGGACGAGACGGCGCTGCGGGCCTCGACGCGCCGGGTGCTCGAGCGGCACGGCTACACGGTGCTCGAGGCGCGCCACGGCGCCGACGCGCTCCGCCTGGCCGACGCGTACGCCGCCGAGCACGGCGCGCCGCCGGCGCTGGTGATCACCGACCTCATGATGCCCGAGATGGACGGCCGCACCCTGCTCGAGCGGCTGCGCGCGCGCGCCCCCTCGCAGCGCGCGCTGGTCATCTCGGGCTACGACGCCCGCGTGGCCGGCGCCGCCACCGGCGCGCTGCCGCGCGGCGTGGCCTTCCTCGAGAAGCCCTTCAGCGTCGAGTGCCTCCTGGTGGAGGTGCGCCGGGTGCTCGACGCGCCGCCGGCGGCGCTCGTCCCCTAGCGCCGGCGCTCCGTCCCCGGCGGCTCGACGCCGCCGGGCGGCGCCCCCATCTTCTCCTGGTACGCTCTGGCATCCAGGAGATTCCCATGCTGCGCCCGTATCTCGCCGCCGCCCTCGCGCTGGCCGTCGCGGAGCCGTCCGTCGATCCGTCCGGCCCGGCGTCCGCCCCGCTCGCCCCCGTCGCCATCGACGAGTTCACCGTCCCCTGGCCCGACACCCGCCCGCGCGACCCGTCGGTCGACGCGCGGGGGCGGGTGTGGTTCGCGGGGCAGCAGGGCAACTACGTCGGCGTCTTCGACACCGCCGCCCGCACCTTCCGCAAGATCGACCTCGAGCCGGGCACGCATCCGCACAACGTGGTGGTCGGCCCCGACGGCGGCGTCTGGTACGCGGGCAACCGCAACGCCCGCATCGGCCGGCTCGATCCGGAGAGCGGCCGCATCCGCACCTTCCCCACCCCCGAGCCCGCGACGGACCCGCACACGCTGGTCTTCGCGCCGGACGGGCGGCTCTGGTTCACGGCGCAGCAGGGCAACGTGGTGGGCCGCCTCGACCCGAAGACGGGCGCGGTGCGCCTCGCGCGCCCCTCGGTGCCGGACGCGCGGCCCTACGGCATCATCGTGGATCCCTCGGGCACGCCGTGGGTCAACCTCTTCGGCACGAACCGGATCGCGCGCGTCGACCCGCGCGCCATGACGATGCGCGAGTACGAGCTGCCCGACGCGCGCGCCCGCGGGCGGCGCATCGCGCGGACGTCGGACGGCGGGATCTGGTACGTGGACTACGTGCGCGGGATGCTGGGGCGGATGGATCCGGCGAGCGGGAGGATCGAGGAGTGGCCGGCGCCGAGCGGACAGCGCTCGCTGCCCTACGCCATGGCGGCGGACGACCGCGACCGGCTCTGGTACGTGGAGTCGGGGCCGCAGCCGAACCGGCTGGTGGGTTTCGACGCGCGGACGAAGCGGGTGGTGAGCGAGACCCCGATCGCCAGGAGCGGCGGGGGCACGGTGCGGCACATGGTCTTCGAGCCGAAGACCCGCACCCTCTGGTTCGGCACCGACGCCAACACCCTCGGCCGCGCGCGGGTCCCCTAGCCCAGTTCGGCCTCCGGTGCGGCGCCGCCGCTCGCCTCGAGCCTGAGCGGCGCCTCGTGCGTCGTCTCGCGCACCGTGCGCCGGTCCTGGGCGCGCTGGCGCGTGGCCCGGCGGTCGAGCGGGCGGGCCAGGCCGCCGCGGAACTCGAAGTGGTCCTCGTTGAGCACGCGGTCCGGGAGGCGGAAGCCGGGGTCGCCGCCCCAGACCACCCAGCTCATGATCTCCTCGGCCACGCGCGCCGCGGGGAGCCAGACGTCGCGCGGGAGGAAGGGATAGAGATGGGCGTAGCGCTCCTTGAGACGCGCCTCGCGCACGACCTGCGGCTGTACCTGCTTCGCCTGCTGCATTGTCCGGCTCCCGCGCCACCGCTTACCTTCGGTTCCTTCCACCAGACGAATTCCTAGGCGCCCCCGGCCCGCATTGCAACGCTCGACGTCACGGCACCAGCCGCCCGACCTCGCTACGCTCGCCGCCCGGCTGCCGGCGCGGCCGCGCACGCGCTTCGCGCCGAGTCCCACGGGATGGCTCCACCTGGGGCACGTGGTGAACGCGGTCTGGGTGTGGGGGCTCGCCCGCGCGCTCGGCGGCGAGGTGCTGCTGCGGCTCGAGGACCACGACCGCACGCGCTGCCGTGCCGAGTACGAGGCCGCGCTGCTCGACGAGCTCGACTGGCTGGGCCTCGCGCCCGATCTCGCGCCGACCGACCACTTCCGCGACGGCGGGCCCTCGCCCTGGCGCCAGAGCGACAACGACGCCGTCTACGCCGCCGCCCTCGCGTCGCTCCGCGGCGCCGGCCGCGTCTACGCCTGCGCCTGCTCCCGGAAGTCGCTGGCGCTGGTGGTGCCCGACCTGGCGAACGAGGAGATGCGCTATCCGGGGATCTGCCGCGAGCGCGGTCTGGCGCACGGGCCGGGCCTCGGGCTGCGCGTGCGGCTCGACGACGGCGTCGAATGCTTCGACGACGCGGTCGTCGGCCCGCAGGCGCAGGCGCCCGCCGAGCAGTGCGGCGACCTGCTCGTGCAGGACCGCCTCGGCCACTGGACCTACCAGTTCGCCGTGACGGTCGACGACCTGCGGCACGGCATCGACCTCGTGGTGCGCGGGCAGGACCTGCTCGACTCGACCGGCCGCCAGCTCGCCCTCGCCCGCCTCCTCGGCCGTGCCGCACCGCCCGTCTTCGCCCACCACCCGCTCATCCTCAAGCCCGGCGGCGAGAAGCTGAGCAAGGCCGCCGGCGACGCGGGGCTCCGCGAGCTGCGCGCCGCCGGCGCCGCACCCGCCGACGTGCTCGGCGAGGCCGCGTGGCGCTCGGGCCTGCTGCGCGAACGGCGGCCCGTGGAGGCCGCCGCTCTGGCTGGTCTGTTCGAGACGCGCGGCGCGTAGGCTAGCGCGCGGGCGCCGCCGCCCCCGTCGTCTCTCCCTTCAGGATCCCGTTCCGCACCCGCAGCGCCTTCGCCGACGCGCCCGGCGCGAACTCGACCGCGTGCGTCACCGCGACGGCGAGGCGCATCGTCGCGTTCAGCGTCCGCTCGCGGCCGTCGCGCCGCACGACGATGGGGAAGGCGGCCCCCTCGCGGCCGAACTGCTGGCGGAAGCGGACCGGCCAGGTCGGGTCGCTCGTCGCCAGCCCGCCGACGCTCGTCACCACGTCGCCGGCCTGCACGCCGGCGGCCTCGGCCGGGGAGCCGGGGGCGACGGCCGTGACGAGCACACCGGCGCCGGCGGAGTCGGGTGCGGTGCCCAGCCCCACTCGCGGCGCCCGCGTCGAGTCGGCGCGCAGCCGCAGCCCCGCGAGCGGGAGCACCGTCGCCCACGGGTACGGGTCACGGCCGTCGACATACTTGTCGTGGAACTCCGCGAAGGACCGCCCGCCGGCCAATCGGCTCGCCACGGCGTAGAACTGCTCGGTGGTGAAGCCGCGGCCCTGCTGGTACGCGGTGCGCCAGAGCTCGCGCAGCACGTCGTCGAGCCCGTGGCGGTTGTCGCTGCCGTCGCGGATCAGGACGTCGAGCATCAGCCCCGCCAGCGAGCCCTTCGGATAGTAGAGGTACGCGGTGCCGTCCTTCGGATGGATCCACGTCGAGAGCGACGCGTCCTCCAGCGCCACCGGCCGCGCGTCGCTCACCTGCGCGATCTTGCCCGTCGTGAGGCCGAGGAAGGCCGAGGAGTCGATGATCCCGCCGCGCACCAGCGCGAGGTCGGCGTAGTAGTCGGTGATGCCCTCGCTCACCCAGAGCAGCGGCGTCGGCTGCTTGCCCGCGTAGTCGTAGGGCACGAGATCGGCCGGGCGCAGGCGCTTCACGTTCCACGCGTGGAAGATCTCGTGCGCCGTGATCGAGGCCAGGATCGGCGTGCCCATGAACTGCGGGTCGTAGATGCCGAGATGGCTGTTCTGGTGCTCGAGCGCGCTGCCGGTCTCGGGCTGGAAGACCATCATCGTCGTGTAGTCGGTCCACGGCTGCTCGCCGGTCACCTTCACCATCGCCGGCGTCATGCGGCGCAGCTGGTCCCAGAGCTGCGCGCGCGGCGCGCCCTGGAAGCTGCCGGCCGGATAGGTGGCCAGACGCTGCCACTTCCCCTCGATCCGCTGGCTGTCGACGTCGAAGCGGCCGACGAAGAACGGCATGTCGACGAGGTCGTGGTAGCTCCCCTCGCGGTACGTGCGCGCCTGGCCCGTCACGGGCCGCATTCCCGTCGCCACGTTCCATCCCCCCGCCGTGCGCACGCGCACCGTCGCCGGGAAGTCGTACCCGCGACCCTCGGCGTGCATGAAGACGTTGGTCCCGTTGAAGAAGACGAAGTCGGGCCGCGCCCACGCCATGGCGTTGTCGAGCGAGTCGGCCACGAAGTCGTAGCGCACCGTCACGGTGCGGGCGCCGGCGGGGTCGATGCGCCAGGTGTCGGGGTCGGTCTTGTCCCAGTCGAGGGCGCGCTCCCCGGCGGCGGCCGCGACCGAGGCCCCGGCCACGGCGGTGAAGTCGGAGACGTTCTTGGCGAAGTCGGTGACCTCGTAGGCGCCCGGCGTCCAGACGGGGAGCGACAGCAGCACCGGCCCGGCGCCGGCGGCGACGTCGAACGTCATCGCCAGCCCCAGCTCGCGGGTGCGGGCCGTGGCGCTGTCGAAGGTGACCTCGTAGCGGATGTTCGAGATCGGGGCCGAGACGGGGCGGGCCGCGGGGGCCCCCTGCCGGGCGGCGGCGGGCCGGGCCTGGGCATCGAGCGGTCCGGCGAGCGCGAGCGCCGCGGCGCCGGCGAGCAGAATGGTGCGCATGAACGTCCTGAAGAGGGAGAAGCCGGTCGAAGCGGACACCGGTCTGACGAAAGCCGGGGCCTCGGAGTTCCACCACCGGTCGGCATCATCGGTTTCGAGTTGAAACATACCGCGACGGCCTCCGTACTCTCCCCCGGCGACCAGACCACCAGCGAACGAGGACGAACGATGGAGCTCCGGATCGAGAGCGTGGGGAAGCGGTACGGACGGGACCACTGGGGGCTGCGCGACTTCACCCTCACCCTGCGGCCCGGCGTGATCGGGCTGCTGGGCCCGAACGGCGCCGGCAAGTCGACGCTGATGAACATCCTCGCCACCATCACCCGGCCGACCGAAGGGGTGGTGCGCTGGAACGGCGTCGACGTCGCCCGCGAGCCCGACGCCCTGCGCCGGGTGCTGGGCTACCTGCCGCAGGACTTCGGCGTCTACCCGAACCTCACCGCGCAGGAGTTCCTCGAGTACCTGGCGGCGGTGAAGGGGGTGGCGGCGGGCGCGGCGCGGCGCCGCATCGCCGAGCTGCTGGAGGTGGTGAACCTGACCGAGGCGCGCCGCCGGCCGCTGGGCGGCTTCTCGGGCGGCATGCGGCAGCGGGTGGGCATCGCGCAGGCGCTGCTCAACGACCCGGCGGTCCTCGTCGTCGACGAGCCCACGGTCGGGCTCGACCCCGAGGAGCGCGTGCGCTTCCGCAACCTCGTGGCCGATCTGGCGGGGGAGCGCATCGTGCTCCTCTCGACCCACATCGTGTCCGACGTCGAGGCCACGGCCGGCGAGATCGCCCTGGTGCGCGGGGGGCGGCTGCACGGCCACGGCACCCCCGAGCGGCTCCTCTCGGCGGTCGAGGGGCGCGTCTGGGAGCTCCTGGTGCCGAGCGCGGAGCTGCCGGCGCTCAGGGCGGGCCACCTGGTGGGCTCCACGCTCCGGCGCAGCGACGGCGTCCTGGCGCGCGTCATCCACCCCACCGCGCCCGCGCCCGGGGCGCGCGCCGTGGCGCCGACGCTCGAGGACGCCTACCTCCTGGCGACCGCGGCATGAGCTTCGGTGTCGACCTCCGCGCCCTCTGGCACATGGGGCTCGCCGACTTCCGCGAGCGCGTGCGCAGCCGCCGCTTCCTCGCCATCGTCGCGGCCACCGCGTGGCTCGCCTGGGCGGTGGTGCCGCCGGCGGAGACGGGCACGATCGCCCTGGGCTTCGGCGACACGCGCGGCGTCTACAACTCCGCCTGGATCGGCCTCGTGCTCGGCATCATCGTGTCGATGGGCGTGGCGCTCTTCGCGTTCTACGTCGTGAAGGACGCGATCGCCCGCGACCGCCGCACCGGGGTGGGCCGGATCCTCGCCGCCACGCCGCTCTCGCGCGGGGGCTACCTCGCCGGGAAGTGGCTCAGCAACGTGCTGGTCTTCGCCGCCCTGCTCGGCATCCTCTCCGTGCTGGGCGTCGTGATGCAGCTCGTGCGCGGCGAGGACCGCGCCGTGGATCTGCCGGCGCTCCTGGCCCCGCTCTGGCTGATCGGCCTGCCGACGCTCTGCCTCATCGCCGCGGCGGCGGTGCTCGCCGAGACGGTGCCGCTCCTCGCCGGCGGGCTCGGCAACGTGGCCTGGTTCTTCGCCTGGCTCTTCCTCCTCTCGAACGCGGTCGACACCAGCGCGCGGGGACGGGAGGGCTTCCGCCCCTGGGCCGACCCGTACGGCTTCACGCGCCCCGTGGCGCAGGCGCAGGCGCTCGTCGCCGCGTCCGACCCCGCGTACGAGGGCGGCATGACGATGGGCCGCTCGGCGCCGATGCAGGGAGTGCGCACGATCCGCTGGGAGGGCGCGCGGTGGCGCGGCCGCTACCTGCTCGAGCGGCTGGGGTGGGTCGGCGCCGCCTTCGCGCTGGTGCTCTCGGGGGCGCTCGTCTTCGACCGGTTCGACCCCTCGCGCCGCCGGCTCCGCCGCCCGGGGCGGGCCGCTCCCGCGCCCGCGTCCACATCCGAGGCGGACGCCGCATCCGATCCGCGGTCTCTCGCCGGGCCCGGCGCGGGCATCCGTCTCACGCCGCTCGCGGCGGCCGAGCGCGCAGCAGGCGCGTGGGCGGGATTCGGCAGGCTGGTGCTCGCCGAGGTGCGGCTACTGCTCAAGGGGCAGCGCTGGTGGTGGTACGCGGGGATGGCGGGGATGGCCGTGGCGGCCTTCGTCATGGAGCTCGGCGACGCCGGGAAGGTGGTGCCGGCGGCGGCCTTCCTCTGGCCGGTGCTCGTCTTCTCCGCGCTCGGCGTGCGCGAGCGCACGCACGACACGGCGCGCCTGGTCTTCGCCGCGCCCCGGCCGCTCGGGCGCCAGCTCGCGGCCACCTGGGCGGCGGGCGTCGCCGTGGGCCTCCTCGCGGCGGGACCGATGCTGCTGCGCTTCCTCCTCGCCGGCGATCCGGCACACGCCGCCGCGCTGGCGGTGGCGGCGCTCTTCGTGCCGACGCTCGCGCTGGCGCTGGGCACGTGGAGCGGGAGCAGCCGCCTCTTCGAGATCGTGTATCTCTGCTGGTGGTACGCGGCGAAGAGCGGCGACCCCACGCTCGACTTCCTCGGCATGGGCCGGGCGTCGCTCGCGCAGGGCCGGCCGCTCGCCTACGCGGGCCTCACGCTCGCCCTCGCCGTCGTGGCGCTGCTCGGACGCCGCCGGGCGCTCGCGCTGGGGCGCTGAGCGGCTAGTGCCCGCTGGCGGCCAGCGCCTCCGACTCCTGCCGGTGTACCTCGGCCATCTCGGCCTCCACCGCCAGCTCGGGGTTGTCGGGGTCGAACTC
>Ga0307413_10000997_pt1 | contig 10199 bp, 8 predicted proteins | sample DK1Ometagenome_3_FD_203714 | JGI IMG/M metagenome (GOLD analysis project Ga0307413, IMG submission 203714) | Maize rhizosphere microbial communities from greenhouse at UC Davis, California, United States - DK15-O-2 | ecosystem: Host-associated > Plants > Roots > Rhizosphere > Soil | place: USA...
GTGATCTCCGACCTCCGTCCGACGTGGGAGCGTCGCATGGTGCAGGGGCACCTCGGCCGCTTCGGCTTCTCGGGGGACGAGGTGCAGCGGCGCGCCGAGACGCTTTCGGGCGGCGAGCGGGCGCGAGTGGCGCTGGCGATGATGATGCTGTCGCGCGCCAACCTACTGATCCTCGACGAGCCGACCAACCACCTCGACGTCGAGAGCATCGAGGCGCTCGAGGACGCGATCGAGCGCTACGAGGGGACGATCATCCTCGTCAGCCACGACCGCGCCCTGCTCCGCGCGCTGGCGACGAAGGTGTGGGTGCTGCACGACCGGCGGATCACGGAGTTCGACGGCAGCTTCGCGGAGTGGGAGGTGGTGAGCGAGGAGCGCGCCCACGCCGCCGCGGTGCAGCAGAGCGAGGAGGAGGCGCTGCGCCGCGTGAAGGAGCGGCAGAAGACGGAGCGGCGCGACGCGTCGAAGGGGGGCACGGCGGACCAGCAGCGCTCGCAGCTGCGCGAGGCGAAGCGCGCCGTCGAGCGCACGGAAGGCGAGGTCGCGCGCCACGAGGCGGAGGTGGCGCGCCTCTCGGCGACGCTCGAGGACCCCGACCTCTACACGAAGCCGGACGGCGCGAAGCGGGCGCGCGAGCTCGGCGTCGAGCTGGAGAAGGCCAAGCGCGCCCTCGACCGCGCGCTCGGCCAGTGGGGAGAGGCGACGGAGGCGCTGGAGCGGCTGGAGAAAGCGACGGTATAGCTCCCGCCTGCTGCCTGTTTCCTGATTCCTCGAAGCTGGCCCCTTTGAGGGATACACTCGGAGGAATCAGGCAACAGGAATCAGCCGAAGGTGGTGCTCACATCCGGCTCTCCTTTCCCTCGCCCCTCCGGCGCAGGGCGGAGAACGCGTACCCCGCGGCGACGACGGCGGCGACACCGGTCAGGGTGCGGGCGAGGTTGTCGGGGACGGGGGGCGGGATGGTGACGACGCCGCGCTCGTCGAACAGCGCAGGTTGCCGGACGTAGCGCCCGTGGCTCGGGCGGGCAACCTCGTCGAAGTCGCGCGCCAGCCGGTCGAGCGCCTGCAGCATCTCGTCGCCGCGCATCGGGACGCCGTGGCCCGTCGCGGCGACCGCCGGCCGGAGCGCGACCAGCCGCTGGACGGAGTCGCGGGCGTCGTCCCAGTTCTGCGTGAAGTAGGCGGGCGGCCCGTTGATCTCGCGCCGCTGCGTGAGCGCCGAGTAGAGCGACTCCTGCTTCGTGGTGACGAAAGCATCGCCGGCGATCAGCGTCCGGTCGCCATCGCGGAAGAGCGAGACGTGGCCGGGCGCGTGGCCGGGCGTGTGAATCCAGCGCCAGCCGGGCATCCCCGGCACCGTGTCGTCGGGCGGCAGCACGCGCACGCGGGGGCCGAGGTCGATCGGGCCGCGCGGGAAGGCGCGCGACATGAACGCCATGCCGCCGCCGCCGACGGTCGGGTCGGGGGGCGGATAGCTGGCGCGGCCGGTCAGGTACGGAAGCTCGAGCTCGTGCGCGTAGACGGGGACGTCCCACCGCTCGGCGAGCGTCTTGAGCGCGCCGACGTGGTCGAAGTGGCCGTGCGTGAGCACGATCGCCGACGGGCGGGCCCCGGCGCCGAAGCGCTCCTCGACCGCGGCGACGATCGCCGGCGCCGAGCCCGGCAGGCCGGCGTCCACGAGCACCCAGCCCCCGTCGCCGGCGCCGGGCTCGCCGACGAAGTAGAGGTTGACGATGCGGTCGAGCATGTAGGCGAGCCCGGGCGCGACCTCGCGGGCGTGGCCACGGGCAAGGCGCGACGGCGCCGCGTCCTGCAGAGTGACTTCTCGGTCCATAGCTTCCTCGACGCTGGGGAGGGCTCGACGCGGTTCAATGTGCGTGCCCGCCCTCCCGCCAGGCGACGGGAGTGCGCCCTCGAGCGGCCGCGGCTGACGGGCGGGCGGTTGGCGGCGGGAGCGCCGCGATGCCACTTTCCATGAACACCTTGCCAACGGAGCGAACGACCATGCGTACGCCAGTGCGTCGGACCGGCGACGTGATGCGGTTGACCACGGCCACGGCTCTCCTCCTCGCCGCCGCGGCGTGTGCGCGTGCGGCGCAGACGCCGTCCTCGGAGCCGCCCGAGCCGGTCGCGGCGGTCGCCGACGTGATGTCGGCCAACGTCGAGCTGCGCGACCCGGCGGGGGCGCCGGTCGGCACGGCGCGGCTCACGGGGGACGAGGACGGAACGATCCGGCTCGAGCTGCACGCGCAGCGGCTGCCGCCCGGCACGCACGGGGTGCACTTCCATGCGGTCGGCTCGTGTCAGCGCGGCGACTCGGCGGCATTCTACTCGGCCGGCGGGCACCACAACCCGCTCTCCCGCAAGCACGGCCTGGAGAATCCCGAGGGCCCGCACGCCGGCGACCTCCCGAACCTGACGGTGGACGCGAGCGGCGTCGGTCACCTCGACACGCAGACGGCGCGGGCCACGCTGCGCGCCGGCCCGGCGACGCTGTTCGACGCCGACGGCAGCGCGCTCGTCGTGCACGCCGCGGAGGACGACCAGAAGACCGACCCGTCGGGGAACAGCGGGGCGCGGATCGCGTGCGGGGTGGTGACGAAGAGCTGATCGGTGGGCGGGTAGCTCCTCCGTGAACGGCCGAAGGGCGCGAGAGGTGAGACGGGCTGGCGCCAGCCGTCTCACCTCTCGCGCCCTTCGATCATCCGCGCCCGGCCCTACTAGCCGCTCAAAACTCTCCGACGAATCCGATCTCCGGCTCCAGCTTCTGGCCGAACTTCTCCTCGACGCACTTCTGGGCGATGGCGATGAGCTCGCGGACGTCCTTCGCCGTCGCCTTGCCGAGGTTGACCATGATGTTGGCGTGGATGTGCGAGATCTGGGCGCCGCCGTGGCGGAAGCCCTTGAGGCCGCACTGATCCACGAGGCGGCCGGCGCCGACGCCCTCGATCTTCTTGAAGATGGAGCCCGCGCTCGGGTGGACGGCGAGCCAGGGGTGGCGTGCGCCGCGCCAGCTCAGGTTCTCCTGGAGGATGCGGTGCATGACGCCGACGTCGCCGCGCTGGAGGCGGAACGTCGCCGCGAGGACGACGTCGCGCCGGTGGTGGAAGACGGTGTCGTCGTAGCCGAACTGCACGTAGTCGGGCCCGACCGTGCGACGCTCCCCTTCCTCGCTGAGGATCTCGCACGACTCGAAGACCTCGGCGATGAACATCGTCCGCTCGCGCTCGGGGGCCGGCGAGAGGAAGTGCAGGTTCTGCCAGATCGCGCCGCCGACCGTGCTCGGGATGCCGACGTAGTGCTCGAGGCCGCTCCACCCGCGCTCCACCGCTTCCATGATGAGGTCGGCCATGACGGCGCCGCTCTCGACCCAGAGCCGGCCATCGTCGTGGAAGGTGAAGTGCTTGGCCTGGTTGCGGATGACGAGCCCGCGGAAGCCCCGGTCGCCGACCAGGATGTTGGCGCCGAGCCCGAGGACGAAGTAGGGGACGCCGATCTCGCGCGCGACGGTGATCGCCGTCGCGAGCTCGTCGGCCGTCGTGGCTTCGTAGAAGTAGTCGGCCGGCCCGCCGATCTTGAACGTGGTGTAGGGCGCGAGGATCTCGTTGCGGCGGAGTCGCTTCGCGCCGCCGAGTCGGGCGGCGAGGGCGGCGTGAAGGTTCGGCGGGGCGGACGTCGGCATTCGGCGAAATATAGAAATCGGGGATGGGGGAGGCGTTGAGTGGACGCGTGGAGGGGGGGAGAGGCAAACGGCACAGGCGCGGTGCGATCCTGCCTGTCATCCTGAGGGAGCAGCGGCGACCGAGGGATCGCTCCGACGACGTACAGCGATTCCTTTGCTGCGCTCAGGACAGGCTCCTCGCTCGCGCTCGGAATGACACGCCCGCGCCCCGCGCCTGCCCTCGCACTGGCACGATCCCCCATCTCCTGGGTTATTTCAGGACGCGTCCGCCTCTTCTGCCTCGCACGCCCTTCGACTGACACCGTGATCGGCTTCTCTCGCTCGCTCCGCTCGCTTCGCGCCCTCGCGTCGCTCCTGCTCCTCGCCGTCGCGCCAGCCGTCCTTCCCTCCCCCGTGCTCGCGCAGTCGCGGGCCGAGCTCGAGAAGATCCTGCAGCGCCGGGTGCTGCCGAACGGGCTCGAGGTGATCGTGATCGAGAACCACGGCGTGCCGCTGGCGACGATCGAGATCGACGTCAAGAACGGGAGCTACACGCAGACGCCGGAGTACGCCGGACTCGCGCACATGTACGAGCACATGTTCTTCAAGGCGAACGCGGCCTACCCGCAGCCGGAGCAGTTCACCGACCGAGCGGCGGAGCTCGGCGCGTCGTACAACGGGACGACGAGCGAGGAGCGGGTGAACTACTACCTGCATCTCCCTTCGGACAGCCTCGAGGGGGGACTGCGCTTCATGGCCGCGGCGCTGCGAACGCCGCTCTTCCGGCGCGACGAGCTGGAGCGCGAGCGCGAGGTCGTGCTCGGCGAGTACGACCGGCAGGAGGCGAGCCCCTTCTTCGCGCTGACGACCGAGGTCACGAAGCGCGTCTACCCCGGGCACTGGAGCCGGAAGAACACGATCGGCGACCGCGACGTGATCCGCACGGTGACGCCCGAGAAGATGCGCGAGATCCAGCGCCGCTACTACGTACCGAACAACAGCGCGCTGATCGTGACCGGCGACGTGACGCCGGCGACCGTGTTCGCGCTCGCCGAGCGCTACTACGGGGACTGGGCGCGCGGTCCGGACCCGTTCGCGGCCGACCCCATCCCGCCGATCCCGCCGATCGCGCAGGGCGAGGCGGTGATCGCGACGGCGCCGGTGAGCGCGGTGACGGTGCTGCTGCAGTGGCAGGGGCCGAGCGTGCGGCAGGATCCGGCGTCCACCTACGCCGCCGACGTCTTCTCCGACGCGCTGAACCAGCCGACGTCGGGCTTCCAGCGGCGGCTGGTGGACAGCGGGCTGTTCGAGAGCGTCGGCGTCAACTACTACACGCTGGACCAGGCCGGCCCGATCACGATCAGCGGGCAGACTTCGCCCGACAAGCTGCGGCGTGCGCTGGCGGCGCTCGACGAGGAGATCGCGAAGCTCGACGACGCGGGCTACTTCACGCCGGAGCAGCTCGCCGAGGTGAAGACGTTGCGCGCCGTGAGCTCGGCGTTCGGCGTCGAGCGGACGTCGGGGCTGACGCACACGGTAGGCTTCTGGTGGAGCGTGGCGGACCTCGAGTACTTCATGGGATACAACGACACGATGGCTCGACAGACGCCGGCGGAGCTGCAGCGGTACGCCGAGCGGTACATCGTCGGCAAGCCGCGCATCACCGGCGTGCTGATCTCCCCGGAGGCGCGGGACGCGCTGAAGCTGACGTCGTCCGAGTTCGCGCGCGCGGAGGGGCGGAAGTGAGGGGCGCGATGCGGGGCGCGATGGGCGGGGCTCGGGGCGCGTTCGGAGGGGTGGTGCTGATGGCCCTCGGGGTGCGCGGCGTGGACGCCCAGGCAGCAGCGGGGGCCCCCCCCCGAGTAGAAGTTGCATCGGCTGCGCTCGCGACGCCGCACCAACCGATTGCGGCCGACAGCAGCGGAGCGAGCGGGGCGACAGCGCGCGCGGTCCGCGCCCCGCGCCCCGCGCTCCACGCCCCGCTCGCCGCCGACACCAACACGACCAGCTACGAGGTCGGCGGCGTGCGCGTCATCCACCGCCGCGTCACGGCGAACGACGTCGTCGCGGCCAACCTCTACCTGCTCGGCGGGTCGCGGCAGCTGACGCCGGCGACGGCGGGGATCGAGCCGTTCCTACTCGAGGCGTCGGAGCGCGGCACGACGCGCTACCCGAAGGCCGTCCTCCGCGCCAAGATGGCCCGGCTCGGCAGCGGGATCGTCGTCGAGCCCGGCGAAGACTGGACGATGGTCGGACTGCGGTCGAACACCGACGGCTTCGACTCGACTTGGGCGATCCTCGCCGACCGCGTCATGGCGCCGACGCTCGAGCCGGCCGAGGTGGAGCTCGTACGCACGCAGTACCTCTCGGCCGTACGCCAGCGGCGCGACAGCCCCGACGCCCTGCTCGAGTACCTCGCCGATAGCGTCGCCTTCGCGGGGCACCCCTACGGCCTCGCCCCGACCGGCAACGAGACGACGATCGCCGCCCTCACCGTTCCCCAGCTCAAGCGCTACCAGCGCGAGCAGATGGTCACCTCGCGCATGCTCCTCGTCGTCGTCGGCAACGTCGAGCGGGCGCGCGTCGAGCGGCTGGTGCAACGCACGATCGCCCGACTGCCGAAGGGCAGCTACCAGTGGGCCCCTCCGCCTCCCCTCCCGCAGCACGAGGGCGAGCTGATGGTCGTCCCGCGGACGCTCCCCACCAACTACGTGCTCGGCTACTTCAACGGTCCCCCCGCCTCGAGCCCCGACTACCAAGCGCTGCGCATCGCCAGCGCCGCGCTCGGCGGGCGGCTGTTCGCCGAGATCCGGTCGCGCCGCAATCTCACCTACGCCGTCAACGTCCCCTTCGTCGAGCGTGCGATCTCGGCCGGCGGCCTCTACGTCACGACCGTCCTCCCGGATACGACGCTCGCCCTCATGCGCGGCGAGATCGAGCGCCTGAAGACGGAGACCGTCGAGCCCGATGGCCTGAAACAGCTCGTCGCCCAGTTCATCACCGAGTACTTCCTGAACAACGAGACGAACTCCGACCAGGCCACCTTCCTCGCCCGCGCCCAACTCTACCGAGGTGACTACCGCACCGCCGACCGCTTCGTGGACGAGTTGCGCCACGTCACCCCGGCCGACATCCAGCGCGTCGTCCGCCGCTACATGACCGACGTTGCCTTCGTCTTCCTCGGCGACCCGTCCAAGGTAACTGTCGCGAGGGCGGCGGCATTCTGACTTGAGAGTGGTAGAGTACTCGAATCTCGAAGGTGAAGGCGTGAGCCGTGAGATGACGATCCCTCTCGTCTCACGGCTCACGCTCTTCTACAGTGAAAAGTCGTGCCGTTGCCGAGCTCTGCCGTGGATCGTGTTCTGGCATACCCCCACGCCAGGACTTCCTCGCCGATGCGACGCCTTCGTCTGACGGCCCTTCCGTTCGCCGCTGCCTTCCTCGCCACCTCCTCCCTCGTCGCCCAGGCGCCGCGCGTCACGCCGAAGGGCGACCCCTCGGTGCGCGACGACAGCATCTACGCGCTCGCCGTCAAGCCAGAGGCGTACCCCGAGGAGTCGTCGGTCTTCCTGCTCGACGACGGGATCGTGCGCTACGAGGCTGACGGACGGAGCGTGCGCACGTTCCGGCAGGTGGTGCAGCTCCTCACCGAGGACGCGGTCGAGCGGTACGAGGAGCACTCCTTCTCCTACGCCCCCAGGCATCAGCGGCTGACGGTCAACTGGATCCGCGTCGTCAAGCCGACCGGAGAGGTGGTGAGCAAGGCGCCGACGCAGACGCAGGACTCCGACGTGCCGGCGACGATGGGCGACCCGGTCTACTCCGACCGCAAGGTGCGCCGTGCCTCGCTGAGCGGCGTCGCGCCGGGCACGATCGTGGACTACAGCTACACGGTCGAGGAGCTGAAGCCCTTCCTCGCCGGCGACTTCCAGGACTCGTGGGGGATCACGACGGGGATCCCGACGCTGCGCTCGCGCTACGTCGTGGACGTCCCGGCGTCGCTCCAGCTCCGGCTGCGCGAGCGCAACCTGAGCTTCGCGCGGCAGGAGAAGGTCGCCGGCGGGCGGCGCGTGTACACGTGGGCGACGGCGAACGTGCCCAAGTTCAAGGGCGAGCCCTTCGCCGCCGACTCCAACGGCGTCGTCATGTCGGTCGCCCTCTCGTCGCCGACGAGCTGGCAGCACATCGCCGGCTGGTACGCCGGCCTCGCGAAGGACCGCTACGCGGTGACGCCGGCGGTCGCCGCGAAGGTGCGGACCGCAGTGGCCGGTGCCCGCACGCTCGACGACTCGATCCGCGCCGTGCACCGCTGGGTTGCCCAGGACATCCGTTACGTCTCGATCTCGCTCGGCCTCGGCGGCTTCCAGCCGCGGGCGCCGGAGACGGTCGTCGAGACCGGGTTCGGCGACTGCAAGGACAAGGCGACGCTCTTCGTCGCCGCGCTGCGGTCGATGGGGGTCGCGGCCCACCCGGTGCTCCTCAGCTCCGACGGCGACGCCGATCGTACGATGCCCTCGATCGGCCAGTTCGATCACGCGATCGCCGCCGTCGAGCGTCCGCCGGTGATCGCCGCCGGCGGCCCCGAGGGCCCCGCGCGCTACGTCTTCACCGACTTGACCTCCGATGTCACGGCGTACGGCGCGCTCCCGTTCTCCGAGCAGGGCGGCTTCGCCCTCGTCGTCCACCCGGACGGCCGCGCCGAGGAAGTCACGCTGCCGCTCGACCCCGTCGTCGCGAACCGCGCCGAGACGCGACTCGTCGGCGCCATCTCCACCGCCGGCCTCTTCGACGGGCGGCTCGAGAGCGCCGAGTGGGGCGCCGGCGAGGGCGCGCTGCGCAGCGTCTTCACGACGCCGCTCGACTCGACGAAGCGCGCCAACTTCACGCGCGCCCTCGCCGCGCGCTGGTTCCAGGGCGCCGACGGCGACAGCCTGGTCGCCTTCGACGGCAAGGACCTCGGCGTCCAGCCGAAGCTCTCGCTCCTCGTCCGGCACGGCCGCGCGACCACGACGTCGGGGGAGACCGAGATCCTCACCCTTCCCGTCCCGTCGCTCTCCGGGCTCAAGGACATGGCCGACGAGATCGAGCGTCGCGGACCGCGCCGCTTCCCGATCGACGCCGCCAAGGTGCTCGGCCAGTCCACCGGCTACACCGAGCTGCGCTTCACCCTCCCCGCCGGCTGGAAGGCGCGCCTGCCGCGGAGCGTCAGCGAGACGAGCCCGTTCGGGAGCTACGTCTCCGAGTACGCGCAGAACGGCCGCGAGCTGCGCATCTCACGCCACATGACAGGCGCCCGCGGCGTCCTCCCGCCGGAGCGCATCGGCGAGCTCACCGCCTGGCTTCGCGCCGTCGGCGCGGACGACGCGCGCTTCATCGTGATCGAGAAGAAATAGCGGTGTGCGGGGCGCCGAACGGTCTCCGGCGCCCCTCACGCCGGTCCCCCTGAATCGTCCGCGCCAGAGGGATCCAGTCAGGTACGAGGGGCGCCGGGAGCGGCAGCTAGCAGGCACCGGCCCCCGACACCCAACGCCCGGCACCTGCGCCGTGCCCCAGGCCCCGGAGCAGTCGCCAGCACCGCTCTTCTCTCCGGTCTCCCCTCAGGCCGGCCTCCGCTCGAACGCGTCCGCGACCTCGTCGTAGGCCGACTGCTCGAGGCGCTCGCAGAGGCGCGCGAGGTGGGTGGGCTCGGCGCGCTCGAGCCACAGCTTGACGTGGGGCGGGTAGCCGGACTCGGCGAGCACCGAGAGGAAGCCGGTGCGCGAGATGACGCCGCGCGCGTGCTTGCCGACGATCGTGCAGAAGCGCTCCTGGTCGGTGAGGATCGGCAGCAGCTCGAACGTCACCGCCGCACTCTCCGTGCGCGCCAGGCACTCGACGAGGCGCCGCGCGAGCCGGCGCTGCTCGGCGGCGCCCGCACCGTCGCCGTCCCTGCCCTCTCCGCCCTCTCCATCTTCCACGTCGTCCTCTGCCTCGAACAGGTAGACGAGGCGCCAGAAGAGGCGGGCCTCGTCGGGCGCGACGTCCCACGGCGCGCTGTCGCTGCGCTCGGCGCCGAGCGCGTCCGCCGCCAGCACGGCGTCGAACCACTGCTGCAGCTCGCCGCGCGACAGACGCCGGTCGGCGAAGTCGTCGAGTCGTCGGGTGAGGTCGGCCAGCGTCATGCGGCGGGCGGCGTCGGGGGCGGCGGCGGTGAACGCACCGATCACACGCATGGCTGGAACCACTCTTGCCGCCGGAGCCCCCTTTACCCGCACGCGACCCGACGACGACGCTCGTCACGTACCCAGGAGTAGGCCATGGCCGTCCGCCTGCACGAAGTCCACCCCGCCATCGTTCATTTTCCCATCGCCCTCCTCCCGGTCGCGATCGGCGCCGACCTCGTCGGACGCGCCACGGGGAGCGAGGCGCTCTGCGAGACGGGCCGCAAGCTGATGCCGCTCGTCGCGGCGAGCGCCGCGCTCTCGGCCGTGACCGGGCTCGTCGCCCAGGAAGAGGTGAAGGCCGAGGGCCGCGCGCACGACGTCCTCGTCACGCACCG
>Ga0307413_10000999_pt1 | contig 10197 bp, 12 predicted proteins | sample DK1Ometagenome_3_FD_203714 | JGI IMG/M metagenome (GOLD analysis project Ga0307413, IMG submission 203714) | Maize rhizosphere microbial communities from greenhouse at UC Davis, California, United States - DK15-O-2 | ecosystem: Host-associated > Plants > Roots > Rhizosphere > Soil | place: USA...
ATTTCTTCCACACCGGCCCGGAAGCGGAGACTCCGCAATGAAACAGCTTATTCTGTGCATCGCCATTCTGTCGCTCGGTGCGTGCTCCAGGCCTGCTGAGCAGCAACAGCCTGTTGCCAACGCAGTCGCCGAGGCAAACGAAACCGCTCAGGTGCCGGTCCCGTCACTCGATGGGGAGTGGGTCGTCGAGCAGACCAACGGCAAGGCGCCTGACCAGATCTGGCCGATGACTGCGGAGGCCACGACGGACCATTTCACCCTCGTCTCCGAGTGCCGGAAGATGGGCTGGACCTTCAAGCAGGATCGAAACTTCATTCAATTCACGCCGGCGGCCGGCGTCGAATGCGGGCGGGTTCGCTCGCCGGCCGAGCTTCTAGCCGATTCGACGGTGAAGCTGGCCAATACGGCCATCTTCTCGGATGAAGGCAGGACGGTGCAGATATCCGGTCCCGGCGGGACCATCACCATGACCCGCCGATGAGCGTCGTCACCCGCTTTGCGCCATCCCCGACCGGGCGTCTCCACGTCGGCAACATCCGGACGGCGCTGCACAACTTCCTGTTTGCACGAAGGGAAGGCGGGCGCTTCCTTTTGCGTATCGACGATACAGATGGGGAGCGCAGCCGGGAGGAATTCGTCGACGCGATCCACGACGATCTCGCTTGGCTCGGGCTAACTTGGGACGGCGAGGTTCGGCAGTCCGAGCGCTTCGCATTGTATGAAGGCGAGTTCGAGCGGCTTAAGGAAGCGGGCCGGGTCTATGCCTGCTACGAGTCTCCCGAGGAACTGGACCTTCGCCGCAAGGTGCTCCTCGGACGAGGTCTCCCGCCGGTTTATGAACGCAAGGCAGAGGACGCGCCGGTACCGGAAGGGCGGAGCCCGCACTGGCGCTTTCGCCTCGACCATGAGGCGGCGATCGAGTGGAACGATCTCATTCGCGGGCCGCAGCGCTTCGACCCCAGGCTTCTCAGCGACCCGGTGGTTCGGCGCGAGGACGGGAGCTGGCTCTATCTTTTGCCGAGCGTCATCGACGATGTGGACCTGGGCATCACCCACATCGTTCGCGGCGAGGATCACGTCACCAACAGCGCTGCCCAGATCCAGATGTTCGAGGCGCTGGGTGCGAAGCCGCCGCAGTTCGCGCATGAGGCGCTGCTCGTCGCAGCAGAGGGCAAGCTTTCGAAGCGGTTGGGCTCATATGGGACGGAGCACCTTCGCGAGGAAGGTGTCGAGCCGCTCGCCTTGCTCGACGTCCTGGCGCGAATAGGAACTTCGCAGTCCGTCGAGCCCGCAACGCTGGGCGAGCTCGCGGACAGCTTCGACTTCGCTCATTTCGGCCGGGCGCCGGCGCATTTCGATTCGCACGAGGTCGAACTGCTCAACGCGCGGCTGCTGCACCAGACGGATTTCGACACGGTGCGCGAGCGCCTTCCCGCGGGCGCGTCGGAAGAGGACTGGAAGCTGATCCGACCCAACCTCGCGCGGCTGGGAGACTTCGGGCCCTGGTCGGAAGTGCTTCGCGGCGACGTCGAAGCGCCCGAATTTGCGCATGACGAGCGCCTCTTCATCCGCGAAGCGGCTTCTGTCCTCGAAGGGCTCGACTGGTCGGACGAGCCGTGGCGCGCTCTAACGACGGAATTGAAGGCTACGTCGGGCAAGAAGGGCCGCGAGCTGTTCCATCCGCTCCGGCTGGCGTTGACCGGCCGCGAGAGCGGGCCGGAGATGGGTGGGCTACTCATGGCGATGGGAAAAGACCGGGCAATCGCCCGGCTGAAGGCCGCCGCAAAGCGCTAGCTTACGTCGATGCCACAGGATCCCTTTGCGCATCTGGATGTAATGTTGTAACATTGCACTCTAGTTCGCGTCATAGGGAGTACAGGTTATGCCCGTTTACGCTCCTAACATTGGCCTCGCCGAACACGGCCGCCACCCCCGCGCGTTGTTGTTTATCGTCGGAATGCATGCTGTTGCCATCGCCGCGGTGATGACAGCCAAGATGGCCGTTCCCATCATCCGGCCGGACCCCCCGCTCGTCCTGCAACCGATAGAGATTCCGCCCGATCCGCCGCCGAACGTGGATCCTCCGAAAGAACGTCAACCGTCCCCACCGTTGGCCGATCCGTACGTCCCGCCGACGGACGTCCCCATTCAAAGGCCAGACCGGACGGAGATCGATACGAGCCCGATTCCTCTTCCGGATCCGGGTCCGATTGCTGGGACGAAGCCACTTCCGAACCCGGTGCCCAATCCGACGCTAGCGGTCGTTCGCACAGGTCCGCGCTTCGCCACTCCGGAATGGGCGCTCCGCCCGCCGTACCCGGCGGACAAGCAGCGGCTGGAAGAGGAAGCGGTTCTGAAGCTTCGCCTGACCATCGACGAACGGGGCAGGGTCGTTTCGGTCGAACCCGTTGGCAGCTTTGACCGATCCTTCCTCGAAGCGGCGCGCAAGCACTTGCTCGCCAAGTGGCGGTACAAGCCCGCGACGGAGGATGGGCGGCCTGTTCCTTCCTCGACCGTCATAACCCTGCGCTTCGAGCTGGAGCGCGCCTAGCGCTCACTGGCTCCAGCGCTTACATTCTAAGGCATGGGATGGTTTCCTAAGCCCGTCGGTCCGCGCGCGGCCTTCAGCGACCTGTTCGCCTTCATGCGACAGCGGAGCCGCGAGCAGGTGATCGGCGCCATGCTCGCGGTGCTGGTGACGATGATCATCGTCATCGAGTTCCTGGTCGATTCGAAGATCAACACGGAACCGCCCGTGCAAGTGGTCTACGCCGATAGCTGGTCGCTCAATAGGACCGACGCCGAAATCGTCGCCGACCAGAAGAAGGATCAGGCGAAGCGGGACGCTTACGCCAAGGAGAAGCAGCGGCAATTCCAGAAGCTGGAAAAGCAGCTCGGAATGTGAGCGCCGACACGCGCTTCATGGCGGAGGCAGTGCGGCTCGGAGAAGCCGCTCGCGGACGCAGCGCGCCCAATCCCAACGTCGGTTGCATGATCGTATCGGCCAAGGGCGACATTGTCGGGCGAGGCGCTACGGCGGCCGGCGGGCGGCCCCATGCCGAGGCGGTTGCACTCGATCGGGCAGGAAAGAAAGCGACCGGGTCGACGGTCTACGTGTCTCTCGAGCCCTGCGCCCATGAAAGCTCGCGCGGACCTGCCTGCGCGGGCCTGCTGGTGAAGGCCCAGCCCGCCCGGGTTGTGATCGCGTTGAAGGATCCGGATCGGCGCACCTCGGGCAAGGGCATCCGCCAGCTGCGCGACCTGGGAATCGAGGTGAAAGTCGGGATAGGGCGCAAGCAAGCCGCGGATTCGCTATCCGGATGGCTGACTCGCCTGAAGCTCGGTCGGCCGCGCATCACGCTGAAGCTGGCGCTGTCGATCGACGGCAAGATCGCTTTGCCGTCCGGTGAGAGCAAGTGGATCACCGGGGAGGATGCCCGCAAGCATGTGCATCTCGAGCGAGCTCACTCCGACATGATCCTGGTCGGGCGTGGCACCTATCTGGCGGACGCGCCGAAGCTCGACGTTCGCCTTCCGGGGCTGGAGGACTGGTCGCCCCGGCGGGCATTGCTGACCCACGGCGATGCGGTGGAGGGATGGGAAACCCTTCGAAATCCGCAAGATGTCTATCGACTTCATGACGTCAATGACCTGCTCGTCGAAGGCGGATCAGCGACGGCGACGGCATTTCTCGCGGACGACCTCGTCGATCGCATCCTGATCTACCGAGCGCCGATCATCGTCGGCGAAGGCAAGTCGTCGTTCGGCTACGTCGGCCTCGATGCGATCGCTGACGCCCATGGACTCTGGAGACCGCGCGACGGGAGGCGGCTGGGGATCGACCGGCTCGAAGTTTATGAGCGGGTGCGCTAGGGCGCGGCCATGTTCACCGGGATCGTCACCGACCTTGGCACGGTTATGTGCGCTGAGCAGCGCGGCGACCTGAGGCTTCAGGTTCGTACCGCATACGATCTTGCGACCGTGGACCTGGGCGCATCCATCTCCTGTTCGGGCGTGTGCCTGACGGTGGTGGACAAGGGCCAGGACTGGTTCGCCGTCGATGTTTCCGCCGAGACGGTGTCGCGAACGGCAGCCGACATGTGGCGCGAGGGGGCACGCCTGAACCTGGAACGGCCGCTTCGCATGGGCGACGAGGTGGGCGGTCATATCGTCACTGGCCACGTCGACAGCGTCGGAGAAGTCATCGATCTCCGCCCGGAAGGGGACTCCCATCGGATCGATGTGCGTGTTGGGAGCGAATTGGCACCTGCGATCGCCCGGAAAGGATCGATTTCGCTCGATGGCGTCTCTCTGACCGTGAACGAGGTTAGCGACAAGGACGACGGCACGCATTTCTCCGTCAACATCATTCCGCATACGGCACAGGAAACAACGCTAGGGGACCTAACGCCTGGCCGACAACTCAATGTCGAGATCGATGTAATTGCCCGCTACCTGGATCGGATGATCGCAGCTCGCGCACAATAAAACTCATTTCTTTGAGCCTTCCCATCACATTCAAATGTGATTATAGGTCACGCCTATGAGCACGACCCTCATCGAACGGCTAAACGCCATCATCGAAACCGGCGAAGTCAGCCGAGCCGCACTGGCCCGCGCCGCCGGCCTCCATCCCAATTCGCTGCGCAAGCTCGGCTCGCAAGAGTGGAATCCGACCGCCGACACGCTCGTGCGGTTGGAGAAATTGATCCAGCGGGGGACCACCGAAGCACTCGTCGGCACCGAAGCCATTATCGACGAGGCACGCAACGGACGCATGTTTATCCTCGTCGACGATGACGACCGGGAGAATGAGGGCGATCTCGTCATACCGGCGCAGATGGCGACACCCGAAGCGATCAACTTCATGGCCCGCCATGGCCGCGGGCTGATCTGCCTCGCGCTCACCAAGGACCGGGCGGACACACTCGGCCTGCAGCCGATGGTCAACAACAACCGCAGCCGCAACGAAACCGCCTTCACCGTTTCGATCGAGGCCAAAGAGGGAATCTCCACCGGAATCAGCGCTGCCGACCGCGCTCGTACGGTTTCGGTCGCGATCGACGCGTTGCATGGGCCGGACGAGCTTGTCTCCCCCGGCCATGTTTTCCCGCTTGTCGCGAAACCCGGCGGGGTGCTCGTACGAGCGGGGCACACCGAGGCCGGAGTCGATATCTCGAGGCTTGCCGGCCTGAACTCCAGCGCGGTGATTTGCGAGATCATGCGCGACGACGGCAGCATGGCACGCCTCGACGACCTCATGGATTTCGCTCGAGCGCACGGCCTCAAGATCGGCACCATCCGCGACCTTATCGCCTATCGCCTCAAGAAAGATCACATGGTCGAGCGGTCCGCTTCGACCGCGTTCAAGGCGGCGACGGGTGCGGAGTGGCAAGCCCAGGTGTTCCGCGACAAGGCTACCGGCGAGGAGCAGCTCGCTCTGGTGCACGGCGCGCTCGATACGACTAGGCCCGTGCTCGTTAGGATGCACAGCCTCGACCTGTTTGCCGACGTGCTCGGCGAGGCTTGCCCGCGGTCGGGCCAGCTACAGGGTGCGATGCGGATGATCGAGGACGAAGGTAGCGGCGTGGTCGTTGCGCTGCATGCGGCGGCTCCCGGGTCACTTTCACGTTCGGCTGATCTACGCTCCGGCAAGGAGCCCAAGGGTGGTCCAGAGTTGCGCAATTACGGCATCGGAGCGCAGATCCTGGGTGCGCTCGGCATTCATGAGATGACCCTGCTGACGAACACGCACCAGTCGCCGGTGGGTTTGTCCGGCTACGGCCTCGAGATCGTCGAGGAACGCCCCATCAAATTGGCGGCGTGACGTCATGTCCACGATCCTGATCGTCGAAGCGCGCTTCTATCCGCATCTCAACGACATGCTCCTGGAGGGCGCTCGCAAGGCCATTGAGTCCGCCGGTCACAAGCATGAGACGATTACCGTCCCCGGTGCGCTCGAGCTGCCGGCAGCTATTTCGCTAGCAGCGAAGAGCGGCCGCTTCTGCGCCTTCGTCGCGCTCGGCGTCGTGATCCGCGGGGAGACCTATCATTTCGAAATCGTCTCGGAGGAAAGCGCCCGAGCGCTGATGGACCTCACGCTTGACGGCTTCGCCATAGGCAATGGCGTACTAACCGTCGAGAATGAGAGCCAGGCGGTCGAACGGGCCGATCCAAAGCAGGGCGACAAGGGCGGCCACGCCGCACGCGCCGCCCTCTCGCTGTTCGAACTCCGGGAGAAGTACGGGGCCTAGGCGGCCTTCGCTTCGTCGAAGGTCGGGTAGTCGATGTAGCCTTCCGGTCCGCCGGAATAGAAGGTACTTGAGTCACCCTCGGCCAGCGGCGCGCCGATGGCGAGCCGGCGGACCAGGTCCGGGTTCGAAATGAACGGCCGGCCGAAGCTGATCCCGTCAGCGATGCCCTCGGCCATGCGCTCGCGAGCACTCGGACCGTCATAGTCGCTGTTGAGCAGGATCTTGCCGGAATAAATGGGACGCATGCTCGGGCTTACCGGTGCAGTCGGAATTGAGCCCGCCGATGTCGGCTGGTGCGCCTCGCGAAGCTCGATCCACGGCACGCGCAGATCCTCCAGTCTTTCAGCGACGGCCCCGAACAACTTGATCGGATCAGAGTCCTCGATCCCCTGGACGAGGATGTTGGGCGAGAGGCGGATGCCTACCCGGGCCATCCCGATTTCCGAGCCCACCGCCTGCAGCACCTCCGTCATGAAGCGCAGCCGGTTCTCGATCGAACAACCGTACTGGTCGGTGCGGAAGTTCGCGCCGTTGCGCAGGAACTGATCGACGAGATAGCCGTTGGCGCCGTGGATCTGGATGCCGTCGAAGCCGGCCTCGATCGCGTTGCGCGCCGCAGTGGCATAGTCGCCGACAATCCGTTGGATTTCGTCCCAGTCGAGAGCGCGCGCCGTAACGTAGGGCTTCTTGCCTTCGTACGTATGAGTGAAGTCTGGCGCTTTCGTCATAGAGGAACTTACGGGCCGGCCACCGCCGAGATCCGGATGAACGAGGCGTCCCATGTGCCAAAGTTGCGCTACGATCCGGCCGCCCGCGTAATGGACCGCGGCGGTCACAGTCTTCCACCCTTCAACCTGATCCGTGTTCCACAGTCCCGGCGCATTCGGCCACCCGAGACCCTCGCGGCTGATCCCGGTCGCCTCAGAGATGATGAGGCCAGCCGTCGCGCGCTGCGCATAATAAGCGGCAATAAGGTCGTTCGGGACGCCCTCTCGGTTGGCGCGGGCGCGTGTCAGCGGCGCCATCGCGATCCTGTTGGGAAGGTCCAGCGCACCGAGCTGGAGCGAGTCGAATAGGCTAGCCATGAGTATCCTTTATCGGGGAAGCCTCTCACCGCAGCCCGGTGGATCAGATAGTGCCGGGCCGAACTGTTTCAATTTAAATCCCGGCGCGAATCCATAAGCTGCCTTTATCGATCGGCACGGGAATCGCGCTTCCCTGCGCGGACCGGACGCCCTAGGCGCGGCGCGTGGACCGCGCCAAGCATCATCCCTTCGCCTTTGCCGCCCTCTTTGTCGGAAGCGGCGCGCTCGCGCTCGGGCCTTGGTTCGTACGCCTGGCCGGCGTCGGGCCGGTCGCTGCCGGAGTTTGGCGGTTGTCGCTGGCGCTTCCGTTTCTGTTCGTCATCGCGCGATTTTCGGGGCAGCCGGTGCATTGGCCGGGCAGGGCGCTCGGCATTTTGATCGCGTTCGCAGCCTTCTTCTTCGCCGCCGATCTCGCCGCGTGGCACACCGGCATCCACATGACCAAGCTCGGCAATGCCACCTTGTTCGGCAATATCTCGAGCTTCGCGTTCGCCGCGTGGGGCCTTTGGCTGGCGCGCAAATGGCCGTCCCCAGTCCAGGCCACCGCCCTCCTACTCGCTGCGACCGGAGCAGCTCTGCTGATGAGCAGCAGCGCGGAGCTCTCGATGCGCAACCTGCAGGGTGACATGCTCGCTCTGTTCGCTGGACTGCTCTACGCCGGCTATCTCATTGCGGTGGAGCGCGCCCGGGGGAGCCTGGCACCCCTTCCGCTGCTCTTCCTCTCGAGCGCGATGGGAGCCGCAATGCTCCTGCCCTTCTCGATCCTTCTCGGAGAGAAGATCATCCCCGACGATTGGACGTTCGCGATCATCCTTGCGATCAGCAGCCAGGTCATCGGACAGGGCCTGCTGGTTTACGCCATCGGCGCGCTGCCGCCGATCGTGGTCGGGCTGACTCTCCTGACCCAGCCTGCCATCTCGGCCTTCGTCGGCTGGGTCGTGTACGGCGAGCAGCTGCAAACGCTCGACTGGTTCGGCGCTTTTGCCATTGCCGCCGCGCTGGTTCTGGTGAGACTTCCGGTCAGGGGCTTGAAACCCATCGCGGAGGGGACGAGTTGAGGGCTGATGCACGCTGAAGTCAGTCCGCTAGAAGCAATCCGGCGCAAACTCGCACTTCCGCTGGGCGAAAACGCGGTCTTCGACGGCTGGACGTCGGCGGCCGTGGACTCGGCCGCGAACAGCCAGACCGTGCAGCCCGCGCAGGCTCGGCTAGCCTTACCAAAAGATCAGGCGGGCAAGATCGACCTCTACATCCAGGGGGTCGATCGCTCGCTTGAGGAGTGGTTCACGCCGGAACGGCTCGAAGGGCTTAAGATCCGCGAAAAGATCCGCGCCATTGTGTGGAAGCGTCTGGAGATCATGGAGCCGGCGCGCGAGGCCATTCGGCGCGCTTTGTCGATCCTCGCCATGCCGCAGAATGTTGCGGCCGGCCTGAAGATGGGCTGGCGCACCGCGGATGTCATGTGGCGGATCGCAGGCGACACGAGCACCGACTACAATCACTATACGAAGCGGATGATGCTCGGCGGAGTCTATGCGTCCACTCTGATGGTCTGGCTCGACGACCAGACGGAAGGCTGGACCGAAACCGGCGCTTTCCTCGATCGTCGGATCGACGACGTGATGAAGATCGAGAAGTTGAAGGCCGACTGGAAGGGCCGGGAGCATTTCAGCGTCTCGCGCTTTTTGGGTCGCCTGCGCTACCCCGCGCGCTAGTCGCTCCTTCCCAAAGCGCATCGTTATTGATAATCACTTGCAAGAATGAACGCGCACTTCCAGCCGGAGTCGATTTCGCTCGACCAGCTCGAGCTCGGTTCGCGCGCGTCCATCGCATCGATCGCCTGGGATTCGCTGGAAGTAAGCGAAGCGGCGCGTCTGCGTCACTTCGGTTTCGATGAAGGCGTGATTGTCGAGCCCCTGCACCTCGGCCCGTTCGGCCGCGATCCGCTGGCGATCCGCGTCGGCCGGATGACCGTCGCGATCCGCCGAAATCACGCCCGCGCGGTGCGGGTGGTTCCCGCCACATAGGCCGTCCATGATCCCGTTTCCGCTGGTGGCAGTCGCCGGCAGTCCGAATGCCGGCAAGAGCGCTCTGTTCAACGCTCTTACGGGTGCCCGGCAAAAGGTCGGCAATTATCCCGGTGTGACCGTCGAGCGTCATTCCGGCCGGCTGATGCTGGCGGACGGCAGACCCGTGGAGCTTGTCGATCTCCCTGGAGCCTACAGCCTCGACCCAGCGAGCCCCGATGAGGCCGTGACGCGCGACGTGCTGCTGGGCAAGCAGAAGGGCGAGCGCACGCCCGATGCCCTGATCATCGTCATCGACGCGTCGAACCTCGACAACCACCTTCGCTTCGCATTGCAGCTCGTCGAGCTTGGCCTGCCGACCATCATCGCGCTCAACATGGTCGACCTCGCCAAGCGCGACGGGCTTGAGCTCGATCCGAAGCGCATCGAAGCTGAACTGGGCGTCCCGGTCATCGAGACGGTCGCGGTACGGAAGCGGGGGATCGCCGAGCTTCACGCAGCGCTCGACGATATGCTGTCGACTCCACCCTGCCCGGTCGCCGAGCGCGTTCCGACGGATTTGATCCAGTTGCAGCGACGTGCTCGCGACATCGCCAAGGCGGCGGTGCTCAATGAAAGCCCCGTGCGTCGCTGGACGCACCACCTTGATTCCATCCTGCTGCATCCGGTCGCTGGGCCGGTCATCCTGGCGGCGATCCTCTTCGTGATGTTCCAGGCGGTCTTTGCGTGGAGCGAGGTCCCGGTCGGCTGGATCGAGAGCGGCATGGCCTTGCTCGGTCAGGCGGCAAGCGATCTCCTTCCTGCAGGATTGTTGAGGTCGCTCGTCGTCGA
>Ga0307413_10001001_pt1 | contig 10196 bp, 7 predicted proteins | sample DK1Ometagenome_3_FD_203714 | JGI IMG/M metagenome (GOLD analysis project Ga0307413, IMG submission 203714) | Maize rhizosphere microbial communities from greenhouse at UC Davis, California, United States - DK15-O-2 | ecosystem: Host-associated > Plants > Roots > Rhizosphere > Soil | place: USA...
ACCGGACTGGGTCGTATTCGGGGTTTTTTAAAGGGCAGCCGCGAGCGCGGGAAGCTTTCTGCCGAGCAGGAGCAGCAGATTGTCGGTCGCTTGCACAGCACCACCCAGCTTGAGGATTGTCAAGGAAGCGAGCTGGTGATTGAGGCCGCGCCAGAAAAATTGGAACTCAAGCGCGATATCTTCAAGCAGCTCGATTCCATTTGCGGCCCGGAGACTCTTCTGGCAAGCAACACATCTTCGTTTAACGTCACCGCGATTGCGGCAAACACGCAACATCAGGAGCGAGTGCTGGGCCTGCATTTTTTTAATCCGCCTCCGCTCATGGCCTTGGTCGAGGTTGTGCAGGGGGATCGAACCAGCCCGGCTACCATCGAGAAGGCCACCGATTTGATGCGCCGCATGGGAAAAACGCCAGCGCGTGCTAAAGACACGCCGGGCTTCATTGTCAATCGAATCGCCCGGCCGTTTTACAACGAGGCATTGCGCATTCTAGGAGACGGCGTCGCGTCAATAGAGACTATCGATCGTGTGATGAAGGAAGCCGGTAATTTCCGCATGGGACCTTTCGAGTTGATGGATCTGATCGGCAATGACATCAATTTCGCAGCCACTGACTCGCTCTATCAATCATTTTTCCACGATCCCCGATTTCGTCCGAGCCCCATCCAACAGCGCATGGTGATGGGCGGCAACTTGGGCCGCAAGACCGGCCGAGGGTTCTATGTCTACGACAAAAAGTAGCTTAGTGATTCTCGGCACCAACCGACTGGCGCAGGACTGGATCGCGCTCAGCAAAACCAGGGGTCTGGATGCAGAGTTAGCGAGCGATGCCGCACAAATTCAAGCCGACGCAGCGCTGGTGATCGAAACTTTAGCCGGCGACGAGGCAATGAAAAGGCGTACACTAGAAAAGCTCGACCGCGGGTTAGCGCCATCCTCGCTGATCATCACGTCCTGTCTGGTCGGCTCAACCACTCTAATGGCGTCTTGGACAAAACGGCCGGAACGGCTAGTCGGCTTTGCGACTTTTTACCCCCTTGCAGACAGAAAAATCATAGAGATCGCAGCGGGACTGCGAACCTCGGACAGCGCGCTGCAGCAAGCGCAGGATCATTTTAGGTCGCTAGGTAAAGAATTCGTTAAAGTGAAGGATGCCGCCGGTCTGACTTTTCCCCGCATTCTGAGTTTGATTATCAACGAGGCTGCGCGCAGCCTCGAAGAAGGCGTCGCTGAAGCCGATGAAATCGATATTGCGATGCGCCTGGGTGTCAATTATCCAATGGGGCCATTGCGTTGGGCGGACCAGATTGGTCTCGATGAAGTTCTCGCCGTCCTCGAAGGCCTCGAGCGCGAAACCGGCGACGACCGTTATCGTCCGGCGCCGCTCATTAAGAAACTGGTTATGGCTGGTTTCTACGGCGAAACCACTGGCAGAGGGTTTTACTCTTATGAACAGCAGGTGAAATCATGAAAGAAGTCGTGATTAGATGCCGTGCGCGCCGCCATCGGACCGTCACACCGGCATCCTTTGATAAAATCGGGTGAAATCATGAAAGAAGCCGTCATTGTCGAGGCCGTCCGCACTCCCATGGGGAGACACAGCGGCATCCTTAAAGACATTCGTACCGACGACCTCGGCGCCTACATCATCGCCAAGCTCGTCGAGAGAACTGGCGTTAATAAGGAAGAGATTGAAGACGTTTACTTCGGCTGCACCAATCAAGCCGGCGAGGACTCACGCAATGTGGCGCGTAATGCTTCGTTACTCGCGGGCCTTCCCTATTCCATTCCGGGCGCGACAGTTAATCGCCTATGCGGCTCGGGCTTGGAAGCGATCAATCAAGCAGGACGTGCGGTGGAAACCGACCATGGGGATCTGTTCGTCGCCGGCGGTGTCGAAAGTATGACCCGCGGCCCTTGGGTGATGGGAAAGCCGACCACTTCCTTCCAGCGCGGTGATGTGACTCTGTACGATAGCTCATTGGGCTGGCGTTTCCCGAACAAGCGCATGGGCGAGCTCTACTCACTGATCAATAATGGCGAGACCGCTGAGAATGTTGCCGAGAAATACCACATCAGTCGCGAGGACCAAGACGCATTTGCATTGTCCAGTCACAAGAAGGCTTTACAAGCGCAGGATCGAGGACTGCTTCGAGACGAGATCATTGCAGTCGAGATTCCACAGCGAAAAGGCGCACCGCTGGTGCATGACAAAGACGAAGGACCTCGCGCCGACACTTCACTGGAGAAGCTCGCGGCTTTGCAGCCCGCCTTTAGAAAAGGCGGTTCGGTAACGGCAGGCAACTCCTCGCCGCTCTCCGATGGCGCAGCGGCCCTGCTGATTGCCACACCGGAAAAAGCCGAGCAGCTGCGGCTCAAACCTATGGCCCGTATTATTGCCTCGGCGGCAGCCGGCGTTCATCCTAACTATATGGGCATCGGGCCGATCCCAGCCGCTCAGAAAGCGATGAAACGCGCCGGGCTCACCATTGATCAAATAGATTTAGTGGAAATCAACGAGGCGTTCGCTTCACAGGTGCTCGCCTGCGCGCGCGAGCTCGGCATCGATCTGAACAAGTTAAACGTCAACGGCGGCGCCATCGCTCTCGGACATCCGCTCGGATGCAGCGGCGCGCGCATTATGACCACTCTAGTTCACGAGATGAAGAGACGCGGCAGCCGCTATGGTCTGGCAACCATGTGCATCGGCGTGGGTCAAGGTATCGCGACCATTGTAGAACGGGTCAACTGATTGCCTGCCGAAATTGCTGGCAGCCATCGGGGCGACCAGCTAAAAAAGCTCTCGCTAAACACCGCCGCAAATTGAGAGTTCTGGTTCATCCCTCGGGCGCATGAGATTGTCCAAAAAATCCCTTTCGCTCGCCGTGGGCACGGTCATCATCGTAGCCCTTGCGCTGGTCTACTCTGTCAATCTTCTCGCCGCTATCAGACGCGATCTCGTCTATGAGGAACTCCAGAGAGTCGCCGGCAAAGACGTCGCTTTCGACGAATTCGAAGTGACCTTACTCACCGGGCTCGGTTTTTCCGCTAGAAACTTCCGCATTGGCGACAGTCCAATTTTTGCCGCAACTCCATTGTTACGAGCACAGGAACTCAGGATGGGTGTCAGCCTGCTCTCACTGATGCTCGGCAGGATTGTCATCAATAAATTGACTTTTGTCGAACCGGAATTTCAGATCATCACCAACGAAGAAGGTGTGATGAATATCTCTTCCTTGCAAGACAGGCGGAAACAGCTCGTGGAACCGCCCAAAGCACGCTCCTCGGCTTCCAAGAGGGAGCATAGCTCAATCAATTTCGTCGTTACCAATTTTCAAATAAAGAATGGGCGCATTGACTTTATCGATCGTTCGGTACGTGCGCCGGCGGAAATGCAGATCAAGCGGGTCGACATGAACATCCAAGGAATCAACCCCAACGGTCGAGCAAAAATGAGCTTGGCCGCGTCCTTAAGTGAGGATTTGGATCAGGACGTGCGAGTAGAGGGACATTTGGGACCCTTCGTTCGCGGCAAAGGATGGAAAGAACAACCGGTTGAAGTCAATGTAGAATTCGACTCGTTATTCGTGCCCCTACTCACGCGGGCGGTTCCGTTTTTCCGAGATAAAATCCCGCCGGAGCTCGATATCGCCGGGCCGCTGTCCTTGCGCGCGAAGCTTGTCGGCGTTCTCGCCCGGCCTCAGATTGTAGACTTCATCGTCAAAGCGCCGATCTTAGGCTCTCCAGACTATAACGCGGTCCTGAACGGCTCGGCGGATCTGTCGACGAACGGAGTTTGGTCCGAAGCTCAACTTAAGGGCAATCTTCGTCTGAGTTCGATCGATATCACACGTCTTCAAGGCACGACCCTGTTTCAGGATGTTTTGCCGATTGAGCTGAGCGGCGAAGGTGAGGTTAGTCTCGAGAGTGTCATTGAAGGAACATGGGATAAATTGCGCTTAGGAACGATAGTGCGGGCCCGAAAGAGTGAGATTCGCTACGGCACTTGGCTGCGCAAGCCACGAGGGACCATCGCTGAATGGTCAGCAAAAATTTCACGGCAAGACCACCGATTTGTGATTCATGAATCGCTTCTGACAGTGGGCAGCACCACAATAAATCTTTCGGGCGTTTATGAGCGTGGATCACGGCCTCGCCTACAACTCAGGGCGCGCGCCGACCGGTCTAATCTATCCGAGGTAATCGAGCTCTTTCCAGCCCTGCAGGCGTTTCGAGCAACCGGGACCTTACATGGCGAGATTGTCGCTTCAAAAGTGATGATCGGCGAGTCCTCCTGGAATATGAACGGCGAGCTTGAAATCAGTGAAGCGGAGTTAAGGCATGAGAGCAGCAGGCGCAAGATCGAAGGGCTAAGGGCCAACATCTTGTTTCTTGGCAAACAAGCTCGCATCGAAAATGCCGCGTTTCGGGTCAGGTCATCTGACATCGAGATGATAGGAGCAGTGGCTGACCTGGCGGTTCCGGCGCTAACGTGCGAGCTCCGCTCGGCAGATTTACGTCTAGTCGATCTTGCCGATTTTCCGGTGGCGAAATCAGATCGCCTGCAAAACGTCCGATTGAGCGGCAAGCTCACATCGGAAAATGGCACACCGTGGCTGCGGGGCACGGTTTCATCGCTGGGCGGGACGCTGCAAGATCTGCCTTATCTCGACCTGCGTAGCCAGATAGTGTGGTCGGCAGAAGAGATAAGTCTCAAAGAATTTTCCTTTCGCGCTTTAAACGGGAGCTGGCGCAGCCGCGATGTATCGATCACCGGGACCGACAAATCTCAACGCCTGGAACTTTACGCGCAGCTGAATTCGGTGGATCTACAGGCTCTCCTCACAAGCAAATTTCCCTCGTTCAAAGACCGAATAGAGGGTCAGCTGAACTTCCAAGGAGAATTCAGTGCCGAGGCGCACAACGGTGCGATCAAGCCGGGCTCGTTAGAAGGCGGTGGCGAAACCCGAATTCCGGGCGGAACTCTCAAGGACTTTAACCTGATCGCGCTGATGATGTCTCGGATCGGCAGTTCTGGGTCAGCCATCTCGCTTCAGCTCTCGCCCAGTTTAGCCGAGTTGGCGAGATTCAAAGACACTCCTTTCGAAAACCTGGAGGCGCTGGTCATACTCGATCAACAAGTGATTCGCACCGAGAATTTACAGCTTTCAACCGCAGACTATAAAATCATGGCCGCGGGATGGATGATGACCGATCAGGTAACCCGATGGAATGGAATGTTGGTCATGTCAGTCCGAATCAGTCAGGAGCTCTTGCGCGAGAACAAAAGCCTGCGTTATCTCCTAGACCGGAGCGGTCAAATCAATCTGCCCTTCCGAGTCGAAGGCACTCCGGCCAATCTTCGAGTACGGCCGGACACCCGGATCATCGCCCAGATCGTCCGGCGCGGATCTCTACCGAAAACCATCGAACCACCTGTCATTGACAAACGACCGGATGCCCAAGAACAGAAAGAATCACTACCGGCAGAGCTCGAGCAATTTCTGAGCCGGTAAACTTATGAGATTGGTTCCCATCTACTTGGAAATCTGCCCTCGAGATATCGCCTATGTCAAATTCGTTTTAGAGTCCTATGAAGAAGTCGGCATCATTCGCACGATCGACCGCAAGAAGGCTATCATCGTGCTTCTAGCGGTTGCGGACTTTGTCGAGGTTGCCCGGACGATAATAACATCACTGCAGCAGGAAATAAGCGTGACTGAAATCCCGCCACCGCCGGACTTAGGCGATGACTGGTTGATGACGGAGCTTGCGATCGATCCATTACGGACCTGATCACAGCGCCGGAGTTGATTGCAAATCGCCCTGTTCCATAAGATGTTTAATTTGTATGGCGCGTAAATCTGCAACAGCTACGTCGGAGTCACCGCAGGCACGAAAAAAGATCTGCGATGTATTCAAGGGCAAGCCGCGCCTTCGTTTAACCCCAGTGGAAATCGCTCGAAAGGGCGGGTTCAAAAAGGATGACCTCCAAATCGTCATCGATTCCTTACGGCGGCTGGTGCGCGAAGGAAGAATGGTCCGGCTAAAAAAGAATCACTACGGCTTACCCGATAGCGATAATCTAATGATCGGCAGAGTCCACGCCCATCCGGACGGTTACGGCTTCTTGATCCTCGATGACAAGAGCGCTGTGGATCTCTATTTGAATCGGCGCGAGATGCGTCGGGTCATGCATGGCGATCGCATAATGGTACGGGTCGATCGGAACAAACGCGGCGGCTTGGAAACTCATATTGTGCAGGTGCTCGAACGCGGTCACAAGCGTCTGATCGGAAGTTACGATGAAATCGAAGGTCATGGCTATTTAGTCCCGATGGATCCAAGAATCGCACCGGTCATCCCGTTAACCCAGGGACATGCACGGCCAGAGAAGGGCCAAATCATTGCTAGCGAGATTTCTCGATATGGAAGCGCAACATCGCCGCCCCAAGCCGAGCTCCTGAAGGTCATCGGCAACCCGGATGATCCCGAGGTGCAGGTGCAATCGATAGTTTTCCGTTACGGGCTGAGCACCAGCTTTCCACCCGAGGTTCACCGGGAGACAAGCAGCGCCTCTTTCCTTGTCAGTGGCGATGAAATCGCCTCCCGCACCGACCTGCGCGCTTTGCCGATCGTCACCATCGATGGCGAGCGGGCACGCGACTTCGACGATGCCGTTCATGTGCGCAAGACCGACGCAGGGTATGAGCTCTACGTGTGCATTGCTGATGTCGCGTATTATGTCAGCCCTGCCACGGCGCTGGATCAGGAGGCTTACAGCCGCGGCACCAGCGTTTATTTTCCCGACCGTGCCATCCCGATGCTCCCTGAGGCGCTGTCCAACGGCATCTGCAGTCTCAATCCCCATGAGGACCGGCTGACGAAAACCGCGTGCATTGAATACAGTTTCAACGGCGAAGTGATCGGCAGCCGCTTCTTTAATTCCGTGATCCGCAGCCGGGAGCGCATGACCTATACCGACGTGCGCCGGATCCTGGTGGATCGCGATCGTCCAACGATCGAACGCTATAAGGATCTCGTGCCTCAATTCGAGCTGATGGAAGAGCTCACGTTGCTGATTTTCGAAAAACGCAAAGCTCGTGGCAATTTAGACTTCGATCTACCGGAAGCGGAGATCATTCTCGACATTCAAGGAATGCCGGAGGACATCATCCGCGCCGAGCGCAACATCGCCCATCGAATTATTGAGGAATTCATGATCGCGGCCAACGAAGCGGTGGCGCGTCATTTGACCGCAAGGCAATTACCAGCGCTTTATCGCGTGCACGAGGGACCGGAGAAGGAATCTCTTGAAGCCGTAGCGCCCTTCCTGTTGAGCCTAGGCTATCGGCTGCCGCTGAAGAAAGACAAAATCGCGCCGCTGGAGATACAAAAGCTGCTCGAAGCTGCTCGCGGTAAACCCGAGGAGAGAGTGCTCAATCGTGTTCTTTTACGAGCGATGAAACAAGCGCTGTACCAACCCGAAAACATCGGCCACTTCGGACTGGCTTCCAGATGCTACACTCATTTCACTTCGCCGATCCGGCGCTATCCCGATCTGATCGTGCACCGGATGCTCGACAAAGCGCTTCGAGATGAGAAAGTCACAAGTGCCGAACGTGAAAATTTGTCGTCCTATTTAGTAGAAGCCGGCAAGCACACTTCCGAAAGGGAGCGCAATGCCATGGACGCCGAACGAGAAATGGTTGCCCTTAAGAAAACCCAATTCATGATGGACAAAATCGGCGAGGAGTACAACGGTTTTATCACCAGCTTGACGAACTTCGGATTCTTCGTCGAGCTCGACAGCTATTTCGTTGAAGGGCTGGTGAAAATCGGGTCGCTTACCGATGACGACTACTACTATCACGAAAAAGAATACCTGATCAAAGGCCTCCGTCAGGGGCGGAAGTTCCGGCTGGGCGACAACGTGAGGGTCAAGGTTGCGCGCATCAATGCGTTTCGCAGCGAGATCGATTTCGAGCTAATTTCAGTTCACTCGTAGCGCAACGCGTCGATGGGATCTAAACTGGCTGCTTTCTTGGCGGGATAGAAGCCGAAGAATATTCCGACAGCGCCGGAAAAGAAAAAAGCCAGGGCGATAATCGAAGCGCTGATGTGAGTCGGCCACTGCACCCAGCCATTGAGGATCTCGGAGCTGCCGATCCCCAGCAATATGCCGATAGAGCCGCCGGTTGCGGCCATCACCACGGCCTCCACCAGAAATTGCAGCATGATGTCTTTGCGGCGGGCTCCCACGGCCATACGAATGCCAATTTCACGAGTGCGTTCGGTAACCGACACCAGCATGATATTCATGATTCCAATACCGCCGACGAGCAGAGATATCGATGCAACCGAGCCGAGCAGTACGGCCATCACTCGCGCGCTACTCGACGCAGCCTCGGCGATATCCGAGAGATTACGGATGTAAAAATCGTCTTGACGGTCCGGGCCGATTCGATGTCGCTGGCGCAAGAGCGCAGTGATCTGCGCTTGGGCTTCCGGAAGGCGTTCGGCGTTGATGGCCGAGGCGACGATGCTTTGGACGAAAGTAATACGCATCAAGCGCTTCTGCATCGTCGTATAAGGAATGATAATCGTATCATCTTGATCAGTTCCCTGGCTGGTTTGTCCTTTGGGCGCAAGCACGCCGACGACCCGAAACGGGATATTTCTGATGCGAATGACTGCATCGATGGGATCGTCATTACCGAATAACTGATTCACGACGGTTTCGCCGACAACCGCGACCTTGGCGGCGCTTTCGACATCGCCATCGTGTATGAAACGGCCCTCGGCAATTTGCCAATCGCGGATCTGCTGAAATTCCGGCGCCACCCCCTGAGTTAAGGTCGACCAATTGAGATTCCCCGCCACCACCTGCTCGGGACGACGCAAAGCAGGCGAAGCGGAAGCGACGGCGGGCAGCTCTCGCATCATCGCTTTGGCATCGCCATCAACCAGCGTATTGACGCCTCCCGACCCCGTCCGAACGCCACCCTGCGCCGTCGTTCCTGGTAAAACGATCAGCACGTTAGTTCCCAAACTGGCGATCTGAGACCGAATGGTTACTCTGGCCCCTTCGCCGATCGCAACCATTGCGATGACCGCACCGACTCCAATAATAATTCCCAGCATCGTCAGGAAAGCACGCAGCTTGTTTCTTCCCAGCGCGCGCAGCGCGATCCGCAGTGTCATTAACAACATGGCTCAGTGCTCGATTGATAATCGACGTGATTCGGTTCCATGATCCGAGACCACCGAGCCGTCCCTGAAATGAATTTGTCGCTGAGCATATTCGGCGATATCGATCTCATGGGTCACCAGAACAATGGTGATACCTTCATCCCGGTTGAGCCTTTGAAATAGTTTCATGATCTCTGCGCTGGTGGCCGAATCGAGGTTGCCCGTAGGCTCGTCGGCGAGAATCAGTGACGGCCGGTTCACTAGAGCTCTGGCGATGGCCACCCGCTGCTGCTGCCCGCCGGAAAGTTGATTCGGCATATGATCGAGACGCTCATCGAGGCCCACTAAGCCGAGCACTTCCTGGGCCCGTTGACGCCGTTGTTTGCCGCTACAGCCGTTGTACATCATCGGCAATTCGACGTTTTCCAGCGCGGTGGTGCGTGCAAGCAGATTGAATCCCTGAAACACAAAGCCGATACGGCGGTTACGAATGTCCGCCCACTGATCCGGGGTCAATGCCCCGACTTCATCGCCATCGAGAAAATATTTGCCGCTGGTCGGGCGATCGAGACAACCGAGTATATTCATAAAGGTCGATTTGCCGGAGCCGGAAGATCCCATCACGGCGACGAATTCACCTCGTCCGACGCCGAGAGTAACGCCGCGCAACGCGGGCACCTCCACGTCACCCATGCGATAGGTTTTGCACAGTTCCTTGACGCGGATCAGCTCACTCATCTAAAACCGAAGCCGCGAGTCGGCGGCGGCTGAAACGGATTGGCCACCCCCGGGTTACCGGAGGTTGCGCCAGTACTCATACCGATAATGACCGGATCATTCTCCTGGAGATCAGCGCTGGTAACCTCGGTTTTCGATCCGTCGGTGATGCCCAGCTGAATTTCGATCGGTTGCGCTTTGTCTCCTTTTAGAACATAGATGCGCACCCGCCTCGTTCCGCGAACGGCTGCGGCACCCGTGCCCGCCACGCTCTGCCGGCTAGTCCG
>Ga0307413_10001002_pt1 | contig 10195 bp, 9 predicted proteins | sample DK1Ometagenome_3_FD_203714 | JGI IMG/M metagenome (GOLD analysis project Ga0307413, IMG submission 203714) | Maize rhizosphere microbial communities from greenhouse at UC Davis, California, United States - DK15-O-2 | ecosystem: Host-associated > Plants > Roots > Rhizosphere > Soil | place: USA...
GTCGCCCGCTGCGTACAGCCGGTCGTGTCCGCGCACGCGCCCGTGCTCGTCGACCGGAACGAAGCCGTCGTCGTTGGTGGGCAGGCCGGGGATCTGCGGCCCCCGGAGCCGCGGCAGCGCCACCGCCCGCTCGGCCAGCAGCGACCGGCCGTCGTCGAGCAGCACCTCGCCGGCCGACGCGGCGAGCGGCACGCTGCGCGGCTGAAGCTCGACCGCGTGGCGCCCGAGCAGGCGAGCCACGGCGTCGCTCGCCGAGCGCCCGAACGCGGCAAGCGGCTCGGGCTCAGGGGTGATCACGACGAGTCGCGGGTTGCGGGCCCGGCTCTCGAACAGGCGCATGGCGGTGAGCAGCGCGAGCTCGTAGGCCGGCAGCGACCAGGCCACGCCGCCGGGGACGGCGATGGCCAGGCTGCGCGTCTTGCCGGCCGCCAGGTCCCGGAGCAGACGCCGGTAGCCGGCGACGCCGTCGGCGCCGCGGAAGGTCAGCGCGCCGGGCACGGCATCCACCGCCCGTGCCCCGATGGCCACGACCAGCGCGTCGTAGCCGTACTCCTCGCCGCTCGTGCCCCGCACGCGGCGCCGTCCGGGGTCGACGGCCGCCAGGTCGTCGAAGACGTGCCCGGCGCCCAGGTCCCGGAGCATCGAGCCGAGCGGCAGCCGGTGCTCGCGCTCCGGGTGGCCGAACGGCTCGGTCACCGACAGCGGCCGGTAGACGAAATCGGGTGTCGCGGCCATCAGGTCGACCTCGACCCGGTCGCCGGCCAGGTCTCGAAGCGCGAGCAGCGCTTCGAGACCCGCCACGCCGGCTCCGGCGATCAGCACTCGTCGCTCGCCGGACATCTCACTCACCTCCTCAGTGCGCGTGGCCGCCGTGGCCGGGCGCGGGTGCCTTGGCCGTGTGCAGCACGCCCAGGGCGCCCTTGGTCATGTCACCGAACGCGTGGGTGACGAAGGGGAAGTTGCCCTCCGCGTCGAGCGTGAACTCGACCCAGCCGCCCTGCGACGGCGCGAGGTTCACGGTCTGGGCGTCATGGCCCACGGTCCCCTCGACGACGGTCCGGTCGAACACGGTCCCGATCACGTGGAAGGCCGACCAGATCGAGGGCCCCGCGTTCAGGACGTACATGCGGACCTTCTCGCCCTTGTTGACGGCGATCGGGTGCTCCTTGTACTGGTTCGCGTAGCCGTTGAACGCGATCACGTCGGGGCGCTTGGCCTGCAGCTTGGCCATGTCGGCCGTGTCGCCGGGCTTGCCGATGTAGTACTCCTGCTGGACCATCCAGAGCTCGCGGTCCACCGCCGGCAGGTTGCGCGGCTTGACGATCATCGCGCCCATCATCCCCGCGCCGGTGTGCAGCAGGACCGGGTCCGTGGCGCAGTGGTACATGAACACGCCCGGGTGCTTTGCCGTGAACTCGAACTTGTGCGAGGCGCCCGGCGCGATCGTCTTGAAAGCCTCGTTCGGGGCGACCTCCGACGAGTGGTAGTCGATCGAGTGCGGCATCTGGACGTTCATGTTCTTGCCGCCGCCGTTGACCAGCTCGATCTCGACTCGATCGCCCTCGGTGACGACCATCGGCTCGGAGACGCCGGTGCCGCGATGGTCCTTGCCGTTGATCGCGAACGACCACACCTTGGTCGGGGCGAGCTGCGGCGCCACCTGCGTGACGTGCTCGTAGACGTCGACCCTGAACTTCTTGACCGCACCCGTCGGCGGGGCGGGCAGCGTCGGGTCGGGACGCTCGTACTTCTCGAAGTCGATGCCCTTCGCGTCCGCCAGCAGCGGGGCCGCGGCGACCGCGTTGGGGTCGGCGGCGGCCTGGCCGCTGCCGCCCTTCTCCTCGGCCAGGCGGCCGCTCGCCACCCACCAGACGCCCGCTGCCATGCCGAGCACGATCGCGATGACGCCCAGGATCAGGCCGGCGTCGTAAAGACGGGCGCGCCAGTCGCCGTCGCCCGGCGGGCGCCCGCCCCCGCCGGGGTCGCCGCCGGTCGGGCCCGCGTTCCCCACGGGCGGGGTCAACCGGGGGCTTGTCTCCGGCTTGACCAAAAATGTCACTTGGGTTCTCATGGCTTTGCTCCGCTCTCCTTGCGGTTATCGCTCTGCCACGATCATCGCCCGAAGACCGCCGGTCCCCGTGGGGGGAAACTACGGTTTCAGGGGCACGGATTGACTCGGATGCCCATAACCACAGGTAATGACCTATCCGCGCTCGGCAGCGTCGATGGCGCGGCCCAGGGCTTCGAGCCGGGTGCTGGGCAATCCCTGCTCGAGCAGCGGGAACAGCGTTCGCTCCTCGAAGCGGACGTGGGCGTTCAGCAGGGCGCCCAGCTCTCGGGCGCTTTCGCGGTCGTCCTGACCACCGAGCACCGCGGTCGCCTGCGCACGGATCAGGTCGTGCTCGGCGCGGACCCGCGCCACCGCCTCCGCCCAGGCGGCGTCGTCCGCGGGCAGAGCGGGCAGCACCAGCTCCTCCTCGATCTCGAAGTGCCGGGCCCCCGCCGCGGACCAGAACTCGCCGAAGCGGGCAACGGCCGCCGCCACGGAGTCGTCCTCGGCGCGGCGCAGGCGCAGCGCGGCCTCGAGCGCCTGATGGTGGTCGCGCGACAGCGGGGCCAGCGCCGCCGACCGCTTCATTTCTCTACGTCGGCCAGATGCGGCAGGTCACCGACGCCGTTCGCCGTCTCGCCGCTCGCGGCCGCGGCGGCCTTGCCCACCCGGTCGAGGAACGGCTGGAGCAGGTCGAGCGGCAGCGGGAACACGATCGTCGAGTTCTGCTCGGCGCCGATCTCGAGCAGCGTCTGCAGGTAGCGCAGGTGGAGCGCCGACGGCTCGCGCCCGATGATCGATGCCGCGTCGGCCAGCTTCTCGGCCGCCTGGAACTCGCCCTCGGAGTTGATGATCTTCGCGCGTCGCTCACGCTCGGCCTCGGCCTGGCGGGCCATCGCCCGCTGCATCGCCTCGGGGGTCTCGACGTCCTTGATCTCGACGGTCGAGACCTTGATGCCCCAGGGCTCGGTCTGCTCGTCGATGATCTGCTGGAGGTCCTCGTTCAGGCTCTCGCGCTCCGACAGCAGCTGGTCCAGGTCGGCGCGCCCGAGCACCGAGCGCAGCGTGGTCTGCGCGATCTGCGAGGTCGCCGGTCCGAACGCCTCGATCTCGGTGACCGCCGCGACCGGGTCGACCGCCTTGAAGTAACAGACGGCCGCGACGCGGGCCGGCACGTTGTCGCGCGTGATCACCTCCTGCGGCGGGATCGTCAGCGTCACCGTGCGCAGGTCGACCCGGACCATGCGGTCGATCAGCGGCAGCAGGACGACGAGCCCGGGGCCCTTCACCGGCAGCAGCCGGCCCAGGCGGAAGACGACCGCGCGCTCGTACTCGCGCAGGATGCGGAAGCTGAACGCCGCCAGGACGAGGGCGACGAGGACGACGGCGCCGAGGATGTAGATCATCGGAACGTGCCTCCTGTTCGGTGCATGCGCAGCCCGTGCGACGGGCTGGGCTCCGGGAAGTTTGCCGGGTGAGCGCGCAGATCGCGAACGAGCCAGTAGCCGACGAGCAGCGCGACCGCAATGAGCCCGAGCAGCAGCGCGGCCTCGGCCGGCTCGTGGTTGCGCGCGCCGCCGACGACGAGCACGAACACCGCGAGCACGACCAGCATGACGGCGATCCCGCGGTGGAAGCGGCCCGCCTCCGAGTGTGGCCACGGGTCGAGCGGGCGGACGATCTCGCGCCCGGCGTCCGAGTCGGTGCAGGAGTCCTTGCGGGGACAGCCGTTGCAGATGTGCGCCTTCGCCCGGTAGCGGACCAGTCGCCGCTCGTGGTCGAACTCGTGCGGCCACAGGTGTTGGCCCTCGGGGCAGACCCAGTGATCGTGCAGCCCGTCGTAGTCGAACCCGGCGGTGCGGAAGCGCAGCGCCCGCCGGTGGGTGTGGGCCGACAGCCACTCGAGCACGAGCGCGGCCAGCAGCAGGAAGCTCCCGTAGCCGGCGAACAGCAGTACCTCGCCGCTCATGTCGTGGTCTTGGCCGCCGAGGCGGCCTCCGCGTCGCCGGGGTCCCCGACGCCGGGCGGCTCGGTCAGCTCGGTGAACAGGATGTCCTCGGGCTCCTCGAGGGTCACGCGCTTCACCGTGTGGCGGATCCCGATGTAGGCGATGTAGAGCACCGGTATCGCGCCGGCGCCGATGAAGATCAGGTCGCCGGGCAGGCGCAGCCACTCGATCAGCGCGTTGGTGTCGTTGGTCAGGAACTTCAGCTCGCGCGCCTCCCAGTAGCCGCTGTTGACGGACTTGTAGAGCTGGAGGATGCCCAGCGGCAGCAGCGTCGCGAAGCACATCCAGGCCAGGCCGATGTTCGTGCCCCAGAACGCCACCCGCGCCCACTTCTCGGGCCACTTGTCCGCGGGAATCAGGTAGCGCAGGCAGAACATCCCCAGCCCGATCGCCAGCATGCCGTAGACGCCCATCATCGCCGCGTGCCCGTGGTTCGCGGTCAGAGCGGTTCCGATCTCGTAGTAGGAGACCACGGGCAGGTTGATCAGGAACCCGAAGATGCCCGCGCCGAGGAAGTTCCAGAAGCCCACCGCGACGAGGAACATCACCGCCCAGCGGTGCGGGAACGGGGTCTTCGACTTCGACTCCTGCGCCGCTCCGAGCTGGAGGAACGACCACGCCTCGACGGTCAGGAACGTGAGTGGGATCACCTCGGCGGCCGAGAAGAACGCGCCGAGCGCCATGTGCTCGGCCGGCTCGCCCGAGAAGTACAGGTGGTGCATCGTCCCGATCACGCCGCCCGCCGAGTAGAGGAGGATGTCCAGGAAGACCACGATCAGCGCGACCCGCTCGCGCACCACGCCGAGCAGCACGAACATGTAGGCGACCATCACGGTCGTGAACAGCTCGAGGAAGTCCTCGACCCACAGGTGGACGACCCAGAAGCGCCAGAACTCCGTGACCGTGAAGTGGTCGCTCGTGCGCGCGATCAGTCCTACCGCATAGAAGGCCGGGATGGCCAGCGCGGCCAGGAAGAACAGCCACGGCATGTTCGTCGGGTGCTCCGACCGCAGTCGGCTGCGCATCACGCGCCAGAGCATGAAAACCCAGACGAACAAGCCGACCGAGAGCAGCACCTGCCAGATCCGTGCCAGGTCGAGATACTCGAAGCCCTGGAGCCCGAACCAGTTCGACGCCGCGCCCTCGAGCACGCCGTGCACGCCCAGGAACGACCCGATCAGCGTGCCGAACACCACGACGGCCAGCGCGCCCAGCAGCGCGAACGCGAGCTTGCCCTGGTGCTTGGGCTCGCGCCGGGCGATCATCGGGGCCAGGAAGATCCCGGCCGCGACGAACGAGGTCGCCACCCAGAACAGCGCCAGCTGGACGTGCCAGGTGCGCATCAGGTTGTAGGGGAAGACCGCGGCCAGGTCGAAGCCGAAGAAATCCGCGATATCGGCGCGGTAGTGCTGCGACGCCGCGCCGACAATCGTCTGGATCAGGAACAGCGCCGCCATCACGAAGAAGAACCAGGCGGTTGCGCGCTGCGCCGGGGTGAGCGCGACGTCGCCCGGCTCGCGGAACGACAGCGTGGCCTGCTCGCGGCCGTGCCAGCCGAGGAAGTTCCAGCGCCCGAACGCGCCGAACAGCAGCCCGATGCCGCCGAGCAGGGCGATCAGGGACAGCACCGACCAGACGATCACGTTGGCCGTCGGCCTGTTGTCGACGCGCGGCTCCGACGGCCAGTTGTTGGTGTACGAGTAGTTGTGGCCCGGCCGCTCGGCCGCCGATGCCCAGGCGGTCCAGCCGAAGAACGCGGTCAGCTGGGCGAGCTCGCGGCGGTCCGTGATCGCCTCCTTGCGCAGGCCGTGCTTGGTGGTCTTCTCGGAGAAGAAGCGCGAGTAGTAGCCGATCAAGCGGCGGTGGGCCTCGGCCTGCGGAGCGGTGAGCGTGAGAGTGCCGCTCTTCTCGTCGTAGCGGTTCGTGCGGAAGTCATCGATCGTCCGGCGCGCGGCGCTGTCCGACCGGGCGCCCCCGTACGAGCGCTTCACGTAGTCCGACGAGCGGCGCAGGTAGTCCGCGGTGAAGTCGGGGCCCAGATAGGCGCCGTGGCCGAACGCCGAGCCGTACTCCATCAGCCCGTTGTGCAGGAAGACCTGCTGCCCCTTCGAGACGTCGTTCTTCGTGTAGAGGACCTGCCCCTGAGGGTCGACCACGCGGTCGGGAATCGGGGGCTTGGCGTCGTAGGTGCGATAGGCCAGCAGCCCGAGCACGAAGAAGCCGAACAGGACAACGAGCAGGACCGCCTGCACCCAGCCCTTCGAGACAAGCATCTGACGACGGCCGGAACTCTCCACGAATCGCCTCCTCCGGGGGACCGGCGCGGATGGTTACCAGACCGGGCGGACTTTTTCCCTGCGGCCAGTGAGAAGTTCGGTGGGGACGCGGGCATACAGTGGTTGGAAGCGCCGATGGAACTTCCCCAGCCGGAGCCCGATGACGTACTCGCCTATCCAGGCCGGGCCCGGCTGTTCGAGGTGCTCTCCGCGCTGCGCCGCCCGGCATCCACCGCCGAGCTGGCGCGACTCATGCGCCGGCACCCCAACACGACGCGCACGCAGCTCCGGCGGCTGGCCGACGCCGGCCTCGTCGAGTGCCGGCCCATCCGCCGCGCGCGCGGGCGCCCGCGCCACGAGTGGGTGATCGCCCGGAACGCCCGTCCAGCCGGGGAGCCGCCCCAGGCCCACGGGCAACTCGCGCGCTGGCTTGCGCGCGCGATCGGCCCGCACGGCGCCGACCTCGAGCAGATCGAGCGAGTAGGGCGCGACATCGGCCGCGAACTGGCTCCCGAGGCAACGGGGCGCCCGCTCGCCGCGGCGATGAGGGACGCGCTCACAGCGCTCGGATTCGCTCCCGACGCCGAGCCGAGCGCCGGGGGCCTGCGGTTCGTCCTGGCCAACTGCCCGTATCGCGAGGCGGTCCGCGAGAACCAGCCGGCCGTGTGCACCCTGCACCGCGGGATCACGCGGGGACTGCTCGACGCGTTCGAGCCCCGGGCGGAGCTGCGCGACTTCGTGGCCCGCGACCCCTACGCCGCGGGGTGCCTGATCGACGTGTCGGTCAGCGGCTGAGCACGGCCTGCACGATCTCGATGCGCCGCTCCTGCACGTTGCGGCCGATGCCCGCCATCCGCACTTCGTAGTCGGGCATCAACAGGTCGATGCCCACGCCGGGCAGGCCGGGGCTCATGTGCGGGCTGCTCTGCGCGGCCTGCTGGATCGCCGCCTGCACCTCGGCCACGTCGCGCCACACGGTCTCGGTGAAGCCCGCATCGGCCAGCAGCGCGCGGAACTCACCGGCGTCCGGCACGAAGCTGCCCTCCGGGCCGTCGGCCCACGGCACCGGGTAGTGCAGGTCGCCCCCGGGCCCTCGGACGATCTCGAACATCGCGAACCGGCCGCCGGGCCGCAGGACCCGGTGGATCTCCTCGGCCGCGCCGGCCTTGTCCTCGATGTTCTGCCAGACGTTCTGGGTCCAGGCGACGTCGAAGCTCTCGTCCTCGAACGGGAGGCCGCCCGTGTCGCCCGCGACGATCTCCACGCGGTCGCCCATCCCGCTGCGCTCGCAGAGGAAGCGGTTGAGCGCCCGGAACCGCTCCGTGGGGTCGACCGCTGTGACCTGGGCGCCGTAGTGGTGCGCCAGCACGCGGCTCGGACCGCCGATACCGGCGCCGATGTCGAGTACCCGCTCGCCGGCCCCGATCCGCGCGAGGTCGGCCAGGGCGAGCGTCGCCGGGCGGCCCAGCGCGTGGAACTCGTCGAGCGCCGCCAGGTCGTCGGGCTCCACCGGGCCCGGGCGGCCGGCCGCGGCGAGCGCTTCCGCGGCCGTGGAAGTCAGGTCCGGGCCGTCGTAGTAGCCGCCCGACATCGCCGCGTCAGGCCTGCGTCGGCTCTTCCGAGCCGCTCAGCTCACGCACGGCGCCCTCGGGGTCCGGCGCGCGCATCACGGTCTCGCCGATCAGCACCGCGTCGACGCCGACGCGCTCGAGCTCTTCGATCTGGGCGCGCTGGCTGATCCCCGACTCGGAGACCACGGTCTTGCCCGCGGGCACGTCGGTCAGCAGCTCGAAGGTCGTGTCGAGCGAGACCGAGAAGTCGGCCAGGTCGCGGTTGTTGATCCCGATCACGTCGACGTCCACGTCGATCTCGAGCACCGTCTCGAGCTCCTCCTCGTCGTGCACCTCGACGAGCGCGTCCAGGTCGAGGTCGTCGGCGAGCTGGTGCAGCTCCTCCAGGTCGCGCCGCTTCAGCGACCCGACGACGAGCAGAACTGCGTCGGCGCCGTAGGCCTTGGCCTCGTAGAGCTGGTAGGGGTCGACGGTGAAGTCCTTGCGCAGCAGCGGCAGGTCGGTCGCCGCGCGGGCGTCGCGCAGGTCGGCCAGCGAGCCGCCGAAGTGGCGCTCCTCGGTGAGGATCGAGACCGCGGCGGCGCCGCCGCGCTCGTAGGCGCGAACGATGTCCACGACCCCGGCGTCGGGCCGGATCTCGCCGGCGGAGGGAGAACGCCGCTTGTACTCGGCGATCACCGAGGTCCAGGGGCGCGACAGGGCCTCGGCGAACGGGCGGCCCTCCAGGGTGGTGCGCTGCTCGATCGCCCGCTCGAGCTCGGCCAGCGGAACCTCGCGCTTCACCCGCTCGAGCCGGTCGCGCGTCGCGTCGATGAGGTCGTCGAGGCGTACGGCCATGGCGCTTGTCAGACCGCCGCCAGCTTGCGGGTCCGCTCGACGTAGCGCTCCATGGAGTCGGAGGCGGCGCCGGAGTCGATCGCTTCGCGCGCCGCGGCCACCCCGCCGGGCAGCGTGTCGGAGCCGCCGCCGACGTAGATCGCGGCGCCGGCGTTGGCCAGCGTCAGCTCGCGCTCCGGGCAGGTCTCGCCGCCCAGCACGGACCGGGCGATGCGCGCGTTCTCGCCGGGCACGCCGAAGCGGATCGCTTCCGCGGGCACTCGCTCGACCCCCAGCTCCTCGGGCGTCACGGTGTAAGAGTCGATCTCCCCATCCCTCAGCTCGACACAGCGGGTCTCGTCGGAGACGCTGATCTCGTCGAGCCCGTCGACGCTGGAAACTACCAACGCGCGCCGACCCCCGAGGGCTCCCAGAGCCGTCGCGATCGTCTCCAGGTACGAGGGCTCGGACACCCCGATCACCTGCCGCTCGGCGCCCGCCGGGTTCGTGAGCGGCCCCAGGAAGTTGAAGATCGTGCGCACCGCCAGCTCCTTGCGCACGGGGACGACGTGGCGCATCGCCATGTGGTGGTGCGGGGCGAACATGAAGCCGAAGCCCACCGAGCGGATGCAGTCGGCGACCGCGTCGGGCTCCAGGTCGATCTGCGCGCCGAGAGCCTCCAGCAGGTCCGCCGACCCCGACTTGCCCGTGGCCGAGCGGTTGCCGTGCTTGGCCACGATGCAGCCCGCGCCGGCGGCCACGAACGCCGCGGTCGTCGACACGTTGAACGTCGGCCGCCCGCCGCCCGTGCCGGCGGTGTCGAGCAGCCGCTCGCCCTCCCCCACGTCGACCGACTTGGCCAGCGAGCGCATGGTCTGGGCCAGGCCGACGATCTCGTCGACGGTCTCCCCCTTCGTGCGCAGCGCGATCAGGAACGCGGCGGCCTGGGCCTCGGACGCGCGGCCCTCCATGACCTCGCGCAGCACGGCGGCCGCCTCCTCGCGCGCCAGCGCCTGGCCGGAGGCGAGCTGGTCGATCGCCTTGGTGATGATGTCGTTAGGCATCGAGGAAGTTCCGCAGGAGCGCCTTGCCGTCGGGCGTCAGCACCGATTCGGGGTGGAACTGAACACCCTCGGCGGGCAACTCGCGGTGACGGATGGCCATGACCGTGTCGCCGTACCAGGCCGAGCGCTCGAAGCAGCCCGGCAGCCCCGGGTCGACGACCAGCGAGTGGTAGCGGCCGGCGGTCATCGGCGAGGCCAGCCCGCGGAAGACCCCGCGGCCGTCGTGCTCGACCTGCGCGGTCTTACCGTGAATCGGCTCGCCGCGCATGAACCGGCCGCCGTACGCGGTGGCCAGCGCCTGGTGGCCCAGGCAGACGCCGAGGGTCGGCGTTCCCCGCTCCGGAAAGCGGCGGAGGACGTCGAGCGAGATCCCCGACTCGTTCGGCGTGCACGGGCCCGGCGAGACCACA
>Ga0307413_10001003_pt1 | contig 10193 bp, 6 predicted proteins | sample DK1Ometagenome_3_FD_203714 | JGI IMG/M metagenome (GOLD analysis project Ga0307413, IMG submission 203714) | Maize rhizosphere microbial communities from greenhouse at UC Davis, California, United States - DK15-O-2 | ecosystem: Host-associated > Plants > Roots > Rhizosphere > Soil | place: USA...
ATTGATAGTTGCTAAATTCTCCTGTGCGGAAAACTTTATCCTGCCAATCGATATAATCTAATCCCGGATGTCCCGGCATATCCCATCTGTCATCATACAAATAGGTGTAATATCTTGAATTTGCGGTTGTAAGCGGAGCGTTTGGGTTTACTGCATTATAAGCTGCAATACGCTGCGCCGTGTTTTGACTTGCTGATGCTCCTGCAATACCAGAACCCACCCATTGAGAATCGATCATGGTTTTGGCTCTGCCAATCCATTGTTCTGACGATAACATATCTACTCGGTTGGCTTCTTTGTTAACTCCACCGTAAGTATTAAATGTAAATTTTGGTTTTCCTATTTTACCTCTTTTGGTGGTAATTAATACAACTCCGTTTGAGGCTCTTGATCCGTAGATTGCTGCTGCCGCGGCATCTTTTAATACTTCGATCGAAGCCACATCATTTGGGTTCATATTATCAAGCGGACTACCGCTTGAAAAACCTCCGTTGCTATTTGATCCTTCAGTATAAATTGGAAATCCATCTACTACATACAGCGGTTCATTTCCTGCCGTGATAGAACCCGCTCCACGAATTTCGATACTAAAAGGCTGTCCCGGTAAACCTGTAGTTTGCTTAACACGAACTCCGGCTACCTGCCCTACTAATCCCTGATCGATTCTTGAAATAGGTCTTTCGGTAAAATTCTCTGTTTTAATACCCGAAATGGCTCCCGTTGTTAATTTTTTCTTTTGAGTTCCGTACCCAATAACTACAACTTCATTTAAATTTGAACTTTCAGTATCTAATACAATGTTGTAAGTATTTGAAGCTCCAATTTTTACTTCTTTGGTTACAAAACCTATGAAAGAGAAAACAAGTGTTTCTCCTTCTGAAACCTTGACACTGTATTTACCATCAAAATCGGTACTGGCTGCCCTTTTTGTACCTTTTACAAATACATTTGCTCCCGGTACCGAGAGCTTGGACGGATCTGTAACTGTTCCTGTAACCACTTTTTCTTGCGCATAACCCGCAGAATGGAATAATCCAAACAGGGCTATAATCAGCAATAGATTAAAATTATTTTTCATAAAAAGTTTAATTTGGTTAATTAATTAGTTTAACCAAATTTATTTAGAAGGGAATGGCACAGCATCCTGTAGTATCCTGCTAACTATCAATATCTTATATTTTTTATTGTGTTTTATTTAACAAAAAAGCAATATAAGTAACTGATTTACAATGCGAAAAATATAAATATCATATTAAAAATTTTATGCATTTATTTTTTTTAAATCCGTATTGAAATTCGCATAAATATAAATTATGATAAAAATATTAGCCAAATTTAAGATTATTTGATATTTTAAACAGGACGCTACAGGATAGCAATTTCATGAAGGTCTTTTACTTTTACTTTATTGGATAATCATCTTTTGAATCTTAAATAATGAGACGAATCAAAACCTATTTTTTTACATTCTTTTGCTTTGTATTGAGTTGTCATTCTTTTGCACAGAATAAGGCTGAATCTCCATGGCCAAATTCTACCAATATCAATCAGCCATGGGCACGCTGGTGGTGGATGGGCAGTGCGGTTGATAAACCAAATTTGAAGAAAAGTCTTTTAGATTTTCATAATGCCGGAATTGGTGGTGTAGAAATAACTCCCATTTATGGCGTAAAAGGAGAAGAAAATAATTTTATAGATTACCTGTCTCCAAAATGGCTGGAAATGCTGGATTACACCATTCATATTTCAGATAGTCTGCACATGCAGGTCGATATGGTTTTAGGAACGGGCTGGCCTTATGGCGGATCTCATGTTACACTGCCAAACGCCGCCACTAAACTCATTATCGAGAAATATCAGCTTAAAAAAAATGAAACTATTGATAAAAATATAGTACTCGAAAACACAAAAGAAAAAGTACCTGCCGAACTTTTGTATGTTGTAGCTTATGGGAATGACGGAAGTTATGTAAACTTAACAGATCTGTTAAAAGATAAAAATTCAAAAGTAAACGATAAAGGAATTGAGGGAAATCCTGTTTCGCTGCAGAATCCGCTAAAACCAAATAAATTAAAATGGAAAGCTCTTAAAACAGATTATACGATATATGCTGTTTTTAGTGGTAAAACCGGTCAACAGGTAAAAAGAGCAGCTCCGGGAGGAAGCGGTTATACTTTAGACCATTACTCAGAAGAAGCTTTAAACGCTTATATTGTTCCGTTTAATAATGCTTTTAAAGGTCGTGAAGGAAAAATAAGAGCTATTTTTAATGATAGTTATGAAGTTTACGGAACTGATTTTACTCCGAAATTCTTTGACGAATTTAAAACTTTACGAGGTTATGATTTAAAACAACAAATGCCTCTTTTATTAAATGAAACTGATAATGAAATTGGTAACCGAATAAGAAGTGATTACAAACAAACGATTGCCGATTTATTACTCAATAAATTTGACAAACCATGGACAGCATGGGCAAATTCCAAAAACTTTAAAACAAAACTTCAGGCGCACGGTTCTCCCGGAAACCTGATCGATTTGTACGCTTCTGCCGATATTCCGGAATGTGAAACTTTTGGTTCAATGCCTTTTGATATTCCCGGTTTCAGGCGCGAAAAAGAAGACATCCGCGAAGGCGATGCTGATCCGGTTATGCTAAAATTTTCGTCATCGGCAGCACATATTTCAGGGAAAAATCTGGTTTCGTCTGAGACTTTTACATGGTTAAGAGAACATTTTAAAACGGCTTTATCACAATGCAAACCAGAGGCGGAAGATTTGATGTTAAATGGCGTGAATCATATTTTTCTGCACGATTCTACTTATTCGCCAACAAGGGCTGCTTGGCCGGGATGGCAATTTTATGCTTCGGTAAATTTTAATGCCAACAATAGTATTTGGGAAGATGCTCCTGCCCTTTTTTCTTATATTTCGAATTGTCAATCATTATTGCAACAGGGAAAACCAGATAACGAAATTTTGCTTTACTGGCCTATTTTTGATGTTTGGTCCCAATATCAAAAAGGCAACTTATTTTTTCAATTTAAAATACATTCTTTATCAGAATGGTTACACGGAACATCTTTTTACGATACTACAAAAAACCTTCTGAAAAAAGGATATGGAGTTGATTTTATATCGGATAACTTTATTGCAGAAGCTAAAGTTATTGACGGAAAAATCAGTTTGCCCGGCGGAACTTTTAAGTCATTAATTATTCCGTCCTGTAAAAAAATGCCGCTTGCCACTTTGCAAAAATTAATAGCCTTAAAAAAACAAGGTGCCATTATTATTTTTGAAGGATTACCGGAATCTGTTCCCGGATTTAATGATTATAAAAAACAGGAACAAGAACTTCAAAATCTTTTAAAGACGAATAATGAATTTGTAAAACCGGTTTCGGATATTTTTATTGCTTTAGAAAATGCAAAAATACAGCCTGAAACACTTGTAAATTCTGGTTTAAAATTCATCCGAAGAAATATTAACGGAGAAAAAATATATTATTTGGTAAACCACACTCCCAAAACTGTCGATGAATTTATTCCGCTACAAATTGGCAATAAAGAAGTTATTATTCTTGATCCCTTAACGAAAGAAGCTGGAAATGCTATTGTAAAAAAATCCAGCTCGAATACTTTAGTAAAAATTAAAATTGAACCGGGAAAATCTTATTTTTTAAAAACAGAAAATACGGCATCTCAAAAAAAATGGAATTATTATGAACCTGTAAGTGAGGCTATTTCTTTAAAAGGAAACTGGAAAATTAACTTTGATAAAGGCGGACCAAAATTACCGTCAGCCGCAACCCTTTCAACTCTGGAATCCTGGACTAAATTAAGTCCTGAAGCTGAAGCTTTTTCAGGATCTGCGACTTATACTTTGGAATTTGAAAATCCGAATAATAAAATAGAAAACTGGAGTTTGAATTTGGGCGATGTGCGCGAAAGTGCAAAAGTCTGGCTTAATGATGAAGTTATTGGAACTGCATGGTCTGTTCCTTACAAACTGAATATCAAAAATTTAAAATCCGGAAAAAACATTTTAAAAATACAGGTCACTAATCTTTCTGCCAACAGAATCAGAGATAAAGAATTAAAAGGCGAAGAATGGAAGATTTTTTACGAAATAAATATGGTCGATAAAGATTATAAAAAATTTGACGCAACAAAATGGAATCCAATGCCTTCAGGATTGTTGGGACCGATCACAATTACGCCATTAAAAATTACAAATTAATTAACAGAATATAAGATGAGAAAATTACTTTTAAGCTTTACGATATGCTTTATGTGCACTAGTATAATAAGTGCTCAACAGCCATTTGATAAAAAATTAGTACTAAAACAAATGATTTTGGCGAATGATTATTTTATGCAAAAATGGCCTGAAACCGGTAAAACTATCATTACCAACAAAGAACGCCCAAGTAACATCTGGACACGCGGGGTTTATTATGAAGGATTAATGGCATTGCATGAAATTTTTCCTAAAGATGCTTATTATGATTATGCTTATTCGTGGGCTGAATTTCATAAATGGGGGTTTAATGGCGGAAACACGACTCGCAATGCTGATAATTATTGCGCTGCTCAAACTTATATTGATTTATATAATTTAGAACCTGATTCTAAAAAATTAAAAAATACAATCGCAAATATCAATATGCTTTTAAACACTCCGCAATTAGAAGATTGGTCCTGGATTGATGCGATACAAATGGGAATGCCTGTTTTTGCCAAAATGGGTGTTTTAGAAAAAGACAATCGCTATTTTGAAAAAATGTATCAAATGTATATGTATACCCGAAATAATCATGGCGATCACGGTTTGTTTAATGTAAAAGATGGTTTGTGGTGGCGTGATGCCGATTTTGATCCTCCTTATAAAGAACCAAACGGCGAAGATTGTTATTGGAGCCGCGGCAATGGATGGGTAATTGCAGCCTTGGCAAAAGTATTGACTATAATTCCTGAAAATGCACCACATAGAGAACAATATATAAAAGATTTAAAATTAATGGCCGCTGCATTGGCCCCTATTCAAAGACCTGATGGATTCTGGAATGTAAGCCTGCATGATCCAACAAATTACGGAGGCAAAGAACTATCAGGAACAGCGTTATTTGTTTACGGAATAACTTATGGCATTAATAACGGAATTTTGAAAAAGGAAACTTATTTACCTGTTATTCAAAAAGCATGGAATGCCATGACTACAGAAGGTTTACAGCCAAACGGTTTTCTTGCTTATTTACAATCAACAGGAAAAGAACCAAAAGACGGTCAGCCCGTAACCAGTGATAAAATTCCGGATTTTGAAGATTATGGATTGGGTTGTTTTTTATTGGCAGGTTCAGAAATTTATAAAATGAAATAAAAAAAACAGGATATTCTCTTTATAGAATATCCTGTTTTTTTATTACTATCATTTAAACAGCTGATAATATCAATCTTTTTAATGATGAATAAGATTGATTTTTCTGTGCATAAAAATTAGAAAAACCAGATTCAGATATTTGTTGTTTAAAAGTTAATGTGTTTTTAAAACTAGATTTTAAATCATTCATGATTTCATTTCTGGTCTTTGAACCGTCTAATAGCAACAAATCATTAAAATCTTCTAAGAAAATTAAATCTGTGTATAATTTTTTATTAAAAATGCATACTAACATATTAGTTCCTTTTTTATAAAATTTTAAAAATTCGATCAATTCAAACTTATTGTAGATGACAAGAACTACCCTGTCGAAATTTATCATTTGATCTTCCGTATAGTCTAAGGCTGCACTATCAGTAAATTCAAACTCATTACTAAATTTTCGCTTAAACATTTTCATGAAGACTTTTTTATTGTCACATATTAAAATATTTTTCTTTCCCATCTTTATATTTTTTATTATTCGTGAATAATAAACTGGAACTAAGTAAGGCCTTATGGCTTTGGTTATTTTTAAAATAAATAAATTATTACATTTTTGTAATCTCAACTACATTGTGTTCTACAAATGCAATTAATTCATTTATATTTCTGCCGTTATTAAATTTATTCGAAATAGATATAATATGATGATCCTCATCTTTTACGTATAAAAAGAAAAAATCTTTGGTCAGAACAGCTCTTTCTATCTGGCTCCATTTATGTGCAAAAGCTCCAGAGGTACTAGGGTTTTTTGTTCCGATACCTACCTGCGAATGAGCAGAATAAATTCCTAGAACAAAAAATAAAGGGAGTAATCTATTTTTCATAACATCTTAATTATTACTTATTTAATTTGTTGCTTAAGTGTTTACATTCCAAACATCTAAGTTTGAAAGTGCAAAGTTCCCCCTAAATACCTTTTTACCATACCCTCATAAGTTTTAAGAATTACAGATTAGGGTTTTTAGATATTACTATGTTATTGACTGTAAAGATTTTGTTTTAATTTCTGGTTTTTACTCACAGCCGGTTGAAAATAAGTTCCCTTTTAATGGGTTATTAAATCACTTCTTTAATTTTAATACTATTTATCTCTTATAATTTTACTTTAATAAATAACTTTACGGAAAATGAAAAATAATAATGTGGCATTTTTTAAAAGAAACGAGGATTCACCATTCTGCTATTATTCCTCAAAAATTCGAAACGAAAAAATATTTCATGCGATCCCAGATTATAATTATTTAGCTTAGTGGTTTCGCGATCATAACCGTAACCTATATATATACCGTCTGTAATTTGAAATCCGGCCATTGCACTTACAGAAGCACTCCATCTGTAAGCCAAACCCAATACAAATTTATCGTAGATCATAAAATTTGCTGAAACATCTACTTGCAAAGGAGCTCCGGCGACCATTTTAACTAAGGTTGCAGGCTTAATTTTTATATCTTGGGTTCTATCTAAATCAAACACATAACCTCCTATTAAATAATAACTTATTTTATTTATATAAATAGCATAACTATTATCATCAAAGCGATTCGTTTCAATAAAATTGGGTACAGAAAGACCTATATAAGCTTTATCAGAATGCCAATAAACACCAGCTCCGATATTGGGTGAAAATTTATTGTCAAAATCCTGAAACGACGGATCGCCCTGATCTTCGATGTTAACTTTGCTGATATCTAAGTTGAATATATCAAGAGTTCCTTTTACACCGAAAGAAAGTTTAAAATTGCTTGATGTTTGAAGTGTGTATGAAAGATCGGCAGATAAGCTATTTTCGTTGGTAGGGCCAATTTTATCACCAACCAGTGAAAGACCGATTCCTAAATTACTATTATTCAATGGTGTATTGAAAGAAAAAGCACTAGTTTCCGGTGCGCCATCTAGTCCAACCCACTGTGTACGATATAATCCAAAAAAATTTAGTACACCACGAGAACCAGCATAAGCCGGGTTTATATTTATAGTGTTGTACATGTATTGTGTATACTGAGCATCTTGCTGTGCATAACTTTTAATAACAGTAAATATTAAAATGAAAAAGAATAATTTTGTTAACATATCCCTTAAATTTTATTTCAGAAAGAAAAAGTCCTTCTTAAGCTAAATTAATTGCTACAAGAATCTGCTATATTTATACTGATACAGATTATGTTCGCAAAACAAGATGTGGTCTTTTAACCCATTGGTTAATATATTTTAATACCCGAAGAGTAATAAAATGGACATCGCTACAAAACAGTAACTACTATTTCAAACTAATTTAAACTAGTTGTTTACAATTAGTATTGACACACGGGACGGGTGTTGTAAAAAAGATAAATTAAAGGGTGCGTGTAATATTTAAAAGAGAGAAGAATTTGATAGAATACTATAAGTAAATTTTATTTTAGGATAAAATCTATTATAATGTATGGCATTTAACAATACTAAGTTACTGATTTTTACTAAAAAAATAAGAATTTATACATATTTTTATGTTTTTATATTCACAACAACTTTGGATCAACACCAAATTTGTGGAAAAACATAAAAATATACTCTCTAATTATTTTTTACTGCGGAGATCGCAAAGATTTTATCTGAGTATGGATCAAAAAGAACAGAAGTTCACAAAGCTAAATTAATACCAAGCTTTTTTTATAAAAGCTAAGAGTAAAACAACTTAGCATATTTTACGGTATTTTTTTCTCTCTTCACAGGTTTTTGGATTCATCTATTAATTGTTATAAAGAAATTTGAAAAAGAACGCAAAAAAAAGAGAACCGAAGTTCTCTTTTATCATGTGAAAAAAATTATCAAAATATTAATAATAAATTAATATTTGCAACAACTTAACTATACAAATATGGTAACCCACTTACCGATGGCAAAGATTATATTTTATTAAAACAATAAATACCTCCAAAAGGTTTTGAAATTATAAAATAAGGTTTTTAATAAAAGTGATCGTTTTATATTAAACTACTTAATATTTTTTTTGAGTTTTTCCAAAGAAGAATCATCTAAAAGCTTAATTTGATCTACAACAATTTGAGCGATTTTTGTTGCCCCCAGTAAAGAAAGATGTGTATCATCTGCCTTATCCTTATCATAATAAGCGTTCTCGCCAGCTTTAAAATGCAAATGCAATTGTTTTGATTTTTCGGGTCCGTATGACTGCTCTAATAATTCTGTATAATATTCTAAATCTATAAAGGCTACTTTATATTCTTGTGCTGTCAATCTGGTTTCCAAAGGATATTCACCATGAGTAGGTACCAATACACCTTTTTCATTAAAATTTCGTCTGGCAATAGAAGTCAGTAATATCGGAATGGCTCCTTTTTCTCTGCTCTCTTTTACAAACTTAATTAAATTGTATCTATAGCTCGTATGCGGATTTGTATACCTTGTAGAGTCTTCTATCTTTTCGTCGTTATGACCAAATTCTATAAAAACATAATCTCCTTTTTTTAATTTTTTATAAATAGAATCCCAGCGTTTTTCATTTATAAAACTTTTAGTACTTCTGCCATTTACAGCTTTATTTTCGACAACAATATTGTCTTTAAAAAAAGGCTGCAAAACCTGCGCCCATCCATGCTCCGGATTACGATCAGAATCTTTTTTGTTTGCCATTGTAGAATCGCCAATGGTATAAACAGTTGTTTTTTGTGCAAGACAAATACTAGATACCAGACAGATTATTATTAATTTATATTTCATCTTTTATGTTATATGAATAGTTAGTCAACTTCAATTAAGCTTGTTACTAGAAAAACCTCTGCAACTTTGAACCTTTGTCCCTTTGAACCTAAAAAAAAACTATTTTGCTGCAGAAGGAACAGTTGCTCTCTTACCAATAAAAACATCGGTCATTAAAACATTTTCAGCATTTTCATTTGAGATGGCATTTTTAGCCGATTTAATTTCAATATTCTTCAAAGATATATTTCGGATTTTTTTCTCTAGGAATCCCTGAATTACAATTCCGGATTCTGATGCTTTATTACACGTAATATTCGAAAAATGAATATTTGAAATATCCGATTGATAGCCGTGACCTTCTCCATGATAATTAGCCGTCATATACAAACAATCTTCGACTTCGTCTAATTGTATATTTCGAACAAAAATGTTTTTTATAAAGCCACCGCGATCGGCATTTGTTTTGATATAAATTCCGCGTTTTAAATATCCGACTGTTTTACAATTTTCAACATACACATTCTGAATTCCCGCTGACATTTCGCTGCCTAAAACAACGCCGTGAAGTCCTTTAAAATTACAATTTCTGATTACAATATTCTCACTTGGCGTAGCCGAATTTGCTCTTCCTTCATGATCTCTCCCCGCTTTTATAGCAACATTATCATCACCATTATTAAAAGTTACATTTTCGATCAAAACATCTTTCGCATATTCAGGATCAATACCATCGTTATTATAATTCAGCGATTTATAACTTACTCCGCGAACTGTAATACTTTCAGATTTTAAAAGGTGTAAACACCAAAATGGGGAATTTTCGATGCGAACGTTTTCAACCAAAATATTTTTGCACTTAAAAAACTGAATCATTTGTGGTCGCAAAAAATAACCTTCGCCAAACTTTCTATCTTTCAGAGCTACATTATTATGATTCATCTCGCGACTCAAATCTTTTCCTTTTCCTTCTTTGGCTTTAAAGGTTTTCCAGGTTTTTCCCCCTTCTCCATCAATTGTTCCTTCGCCTGTAATAGCAATATTATTACATTCGTAAGCATAAATTAACGGAC
>Ga0307413_10001004_pt1 | contig 10190 bp, 11 predicted proteins | sample DK1Ometagenome_3_FD_203714 | JGI IMG/M metagenome (GOLD analysis project Ga0307413, IMG submission 203714) | Maize rhizosphere microbial communities from greenhouse at UC Davis, California, United States - DK15-O-2 | ecosystem: Host-associated > Plants > Roots > Rhizosphere > Soil | place: USA...
CGAGCCCCGCCTCCTTTGCCTTGTTGACGATGTAGGCGGTGACGTTCGCGTCGTCGTTGATCGGGTCGGTGTTGGGCATGCACGCGACAGCGGTGAAACCGCCGGCCACCGCCGACGCGGTGCCACTGGCGACCGTTTCCTTGTGCTCCTGCCCCGGCTCGCGCAGGTGGACGTGCATGTCGATGAACCCGGGGCACACGACGAGACCCGCCGGAATCTCCACCACCTGCGCGCCATCGACGGGCAGGCCGCGGCCGACGCGCGCGATGCGGTCGCCGTCGATGAGCAGGTCGAACGCGCCGTCGATGCCGTTCGCCGGGTCGACAATGCGCCCGCCCTTAAGCAGCCGCTTCATTGTCCGCTCCGCCGGCAAGCAGGTACAGCACCGCCATGCGCACTGCGACGCCGTTCGAGACCTGGTCGAGGATCACCGAATACGGTCCGTCGGCCACCTCGGACGCGATCTCGACGCCACGATTCATCGGCCCGGGATGCATGATGATCACATCCGGCTTCGCGCGCCGGACGCGTTCCTCCGTCATCCCGAACACATTGAAGTACTCGCGCAGCGACGGGAAGAACGCGCCCTGCATGCGTTCGAGCTGGATGCGAAGCAGCATCACGACGTCGGCGCCTTCGACGGCCTCGTTGACACGGCTCGTCGCGCGCACGCCGAGGCGTGCGACCTCGGGCGGAATCAGCGTCGGCGGACCGCACACCCACACCTCGGCGCCGAGCTTCGTCAGCAGGTGGATGTTGGAGCGCAGCACGCGGCTGTGCAGCAGGTCGCCGACGATGGCGACCTTGAGGCCGGCAATCCGCTGCTTACGCTCGCGAATGGTGAAGGCGTCGAGCAGCGCCTGCGTCGGGTGCTCGTGCATGCCATCGCCGGCGTTGATGATCGCCGACCGGCACACGCGCGCCAGCAGGTGCCCGGCTCCCGACGACGCGTGCCGCATCACAATCATGTCGGGCTGCATCGCCTCGATGGTGAGCGCCGTGTCCGCCAGCGTCTCACCCTTGACGACACTCGAGGAGGCGATCGCGATGCTGAGCGTGTCGGCGCTCAGGCGCTTCTCCGCGATCTCGAACGACGTGCGCGTGCGCGTGCTCGGCTCGAAGAACAGGTTCACCACCGTCTTGCCGCGCAGCGCCGGAACCTTCTTGATCGGCCGCGAGCCGATCTCCTTCATCGCCTCCGCAGTGTCGAGGATGAGCACGATCTCCTCGGGAGTCAGCGGCTGGATGCCGAGCAGATCTTTGTGGCGCAAGCCGGTGATCGCTTTCCGCTCTCCGCTGTCCGCCGTCCGCGGTTCCGGTTTTTCCGTTTCTTCCGGATAGCGGATCGCGGATCGCGGATCGCGGCCGGTTGCGCTCATAACGCTGCCTCCTGCTGGACAACCACTTCGTCCTGGCCATCGACTTCGTGCAGGCGCACCTGGACGCTCTCGCTGAGCGAGGTCGGCAGGTTCTTGCCGACGTAGTCGGCCTTGATGGGCAGCTCGCGGTGGCCGCGGTCGACGAGCGCGAGCAGCTGAATCGCCCTGGGGCGGCCGAAGTCGATGAGCGCATCGAGCGCGGCGCGGATCGTCCGTCCGGTATACAGCACGTCGTCGACGAGGATGATCTTGCGGTTGTCGATCGAGAACGCGATCTCGGTGCTGCGGACGACCGGCTGCGGACCGACGGCATGGCGCATCAGGTCGTCGCGGTAGAGCGTGATGTCGAGCGCGCCGGTCGGCACCTCGTCTCCGGTGATCTCTTTCAGCGTGCGGGCGACGCGGCGCGCGATGGGCACGCCGCGCGTGCGGATGCCGACAAGGGCGAGACGCTCGACGCCTTTGTTGCGCTCGACGATTTCGTGGGCGATGCGGGTAAGGGCGCGGGCGATCCGATCCGCGTCCATGACGACAGGCATGAGGCACCTCTTCGCGACCTCGCGGGGCCGCAGTTAAAGAGTCGCCAGCGAGTATACTCGATCGCGAATGCTGGTGGACATCGAGGCGAGGGTCATCAGCAACGTTCGCCTCTCCAGAGACTACAACGTCGTCTCGCTCGCGGCACCGCAGATTGCCGAGCTCACGCTGCCCGGGCAGTTCGTGATGGTGAAGCCGGGACGCGGAAGCGACCCGCTGCTGCGCCGGCCGTTCTCGGTGTTCGAGATCCTCTACACGCCGAAGGCGCAGATCGAAGGGTTCTCGCTTCTCAGCAAGCGGATCGGCATCACGACCTCGATGCTCTACGACCTCGTCGACGGCGATACGGTGTCGTGCCTGGGGCCGCTCGGGCAGTCGTTCGAGCTCGTGGATCCGCCGGCCGAGGCGTGGATGGTGGCGGGAGGCGTCGGCCTGGCGCCGTTCGCCACGCTCACGAGCGCGCTCCGCGCGCACGGGACGAAGATGAAGCTGTTCTACGGCGCGCGCGCCGGCGACGAGCTGTTCTACGCCGACTGGTTCGAGCACCCCGGCCTGCAGCTCGTGCTCGCCACCGAGGACGGCAGCCGCGGCGACAAAGGGCGGATCACGGTGCCGCTCGAGCGTGAGCTGCAGCAGGCGGCTGGCCGCGACATCATCGTCTATGCGTGCGGCCCCGAGCCGATGCTCGAAGCGGTGGCGCGCATGGCAAGTCGCTACGGCCGCCGCTCGCAGGTGTCGGTGGAGCGCACGATGGGATGCGGAATGGGCGGCTGCTACAGCTGCGTGATCGCGCTCAAGGACGCACGCGGCGGGCATCATTACGTGCGCTCGTGCATCGGCGGGCCGGTGCTCGAAGGCGCGGACATCGTCTGGGACTGACGTGCGCGATCTTTCCGTTCAGATCGGCTCGCTGAGGCTCGCCAACCCATTCATCGCGGCGAGCGGGTGCTTCGGCTACGGCCTCGAGTACGCGAAGGCGATCGATCTCTCCACGCTCGGCGGCATCGCGGTCAAGGGTCTTTTCCTCAAGGAGCGCGAAGGACATCCTCCCGAGCGCATCGTCGAAACACCGTCCGGCATGCTCAACGCGATCGGCCTGCAGGGCATCGGCGTGCACCGCTTCATCAGCGAGAAGCTGCCGGAGCTGCGCGACCTGCGGGCGACGGTGATCGTCAACATCTGCGGCAGCACGCTCGACGAGTACGTGGAGCTGGCGCGCATCCTCTCCGACGCCGAGGGCGTCGCCGCGCTGGAGCTGAACATCTCCTGCCCGAACATCAAGGAGGGCGGCATCACGTTCGGGTGCAGCCTGAACGGCACCTTCGACGTGGTGAGCGCGGTGCGCAAGGTCACCAGCCTGCCGGTCATCCCGAAGCTCACGCCGAACGTCACCGACGTGTCGTCGTTTGCCCGCGCCTCCGAAGAGGCGGGCGCCGATGCGGTGTCGCTCGTCAACACGTTCCTGGCGATGGCCATCGACGTCGACACGCGACGGCCGAAGCTGTCGAACATCGTCGGCGGGCTGAGCGGACCGGCGATCCGGCCCATTGCCGTGCGCATGGTCTATGAATGCCGCCGCGCGGTGAAGATCCCGATCGTCGGCATGGGCGGCATCGCCACCGCGAACGACGCGCTCGAGTTCATCATTGCCGGCGCCGCGGCCGTGCAGGTGGGCACGGCAAACTTCGTCGATCCCTTCATCTGGGGCAAGCTCACGACGGGTCTGCGCGACTACATGGAGCGGCACGACGTGGCGCGCGTTGCGGATCTCGTCGGCACGATCGACACGTCGTCGCGCGAGAAGCAGTGGATAAGCTCCTAGTCGCGCTCGACGTGGACTCCGCAGAGCGCGCGATGCAGCTTGCCGACGCGCTGAAGGGAATCGCCGGCGGGGTGAAGGTAGGCAGCCGGTTGTTCACGCTCGAGGGGCCCACGCTCGTGCGGCGCCTCGTGGATGCCGGTCATCGCGTGTTCCTCGATCTCAAGTTTCACGACATTCCGAACACGGTCGCGCAGGCCGTGGAGTCGGCCGTCCGGACCGGCGCCTGGATGATCAACGTTCACGCGTCTGGCGGCGCGCCGATGATGCAGGCGGCGGCGAAAGCGGCGCGCGAGGCTGCGGCGCGGGTCGGCGGTGCGCAGCCGCTCGTAATTGCCGTCACGGTGCTGACGAGCATGGATGCGGCTACGCTGGCGGACGCCGGCGTCAGCCGGCCGCTCGCCGAGCAGGTCCTGGCGCTCGCGCGCCTCACGCAGCACGCCGGGCTCGACGGCGTTGTCGCCTCGCCGCAGGAGACCGCCGACATCCGCCGCGCGTGCGGGCCTGACTTCACGATTGTCACGCCGGGGATCCGCGGCGCCTCGGCGGGTGCGCAGAAGGACGATCAAGCGCGGACAATGGGTCCGGCGGAGGCGGTGAAGGCAGGCGCGAGCTACGTCGTCGTGGGGCGTCCGATCGTCGCGGCGCCGGATCCGCGCGCGGCGGCCGACGCGATCGCGCGCGAGCTTGCGGGCGCGTGACATCGTGCGCCGACTGACGCTCTATTCGAAGCCGGGATGCCACCTCTGCGACGAGATGAAGTACGTGATCGACAGCGTGTCCGCGCGCGTGCCGCTGTCGCTCGAGGTGATCGACATCTCGACCGACGGCGGCCTCATGGAGCGCTACGGCGTCGAGATACCTGTGCTGCTGATTGACGGGAAGAAGGCGGCGAAGTACCGCCTCACCGCGGAAGAACTGGAACGACGCCTGCGGCAGACCACGTAGGGGCCGACGTTCAGGTCGGCCCCTACGATCGACGATCTACGACCCACCACCTACGACGCTATTTCGCCGTAATGATGAACGTGCCGCGGCGGTTCTGCGCGTAGCAGCTTTCGTTCTGCTCCGTGCAGGCGGGGCTCTCCTCGCCCTTGCTCACGACCAGCATGCGATCGGCCGCGATGCCGAGGCTGGCGAGGTACTCCTTCACTGCGTTGGCGCGGCGCTCGCCGAGGGCGAGGTTGTACTCGTTGGTGCCGCGCGCGTCGCAGTGTCCCTCGATGGAGACGCGGGTCGACTGCCACCGCTTCATCCACTCCGCGTTCTTCTGCAGCGTGGAACGATCCTCCTCGTCGAGCGTTGCCTGGTCGTACTCGAAGCGCACGTCGGCGAGCGGCCGCTCGGCGTTGAGCTCCTCGAGTGACTTCCGCGCGAAGATCTCGTCTTCCGTCAGCGGCTTCGGCGCCGGAGGCGCAGGGGGCGGCGGCGGAGGCGGCGGCGGTGGTGGAGGCGCGGGCGCGGCAGGCGGCTCGGGCGGCGGGGGCGCAGGCGGCGGAACCTTCTTCGCGCAACCCGAAATCCCGACGGCGAGCACCAGGCACGCGGCGGTATAAGACAGAGATCGGCGCACACTCATCAGCGAGTTCTCCTGAACGTCATCGTCTTTGTGGAGTGCCGGTGGGGAGCTTATCGTTCGGATCCGCCCGTGTCAACGCGCGCGTTCGACGTGGACCTGGAAAATCCGCAGGCCGAGACGGCGCGTGTCAGCGGATCCGTTCTCCGCGGGCACGAACGAGCGCGTCGTTTCGAGCACGATGTCGCCGCCGGCGGCCCGCACCGCATCGGCGGGAACAGTGGCATCGAGATCGAAGTCGGCGGAGGGCTGGAGCCGGGCAAACACGCGCCCCGCCGCGGAGACGGTCACCGTCGGCGCCTCGTCAAAGTAGCGGAGCGGCGACTCGCCGCGCACACGTACGCGCACCGGCTCCCCTGGGCCGCGCACGGCCAGCACCGCGCGGGCACTCGTCCAGCGCCATCGCCTGCCGGTTACGGCGTCGTACTCGTCCTCGTGCCACCCCTGGCCGAAGCCGAAGATCACCTGGGTAGCGGGCTGGATGTCGAACTGGCGCACGGCGACCGGTACGCGCCGCGGTACGGTGCCGCGGATCGCGGGAAGCGACGACACCGTGATCACCGCGTAGTCGCCCGGGCCGGGCAGCCCGCCGGGCAAGTCGAGAAATCGCAGGAAGTTGCGCTCCTCGGGCGAGAGCGTCCAGCGATCGCGGACCTGCTCGTCGATCACGAGTTCGAAGAGTGCCGCGCCGTCCGCGATCTCTCCCAGGTGGCGGCCGCCGATGACGAGATGCATCGGCTCGGAGCGGCGACGGGCATATCCGAGAATCGGCTGGTACCCGGGGGCCGTCCTGGTTGCCTCCGCAACGCCACCCGTCTCGGCCGTGAGAGACCAGCCCTCGCCTAGAAACCAGCCCGGCGGATTGAGCCGATACCAGTCGGTCCCCGACGGCCGCGTGCCGCTCAACTCGGGCCTGTCCTCGACGGCCCACCGGTAGCGCACGACCTGCGTGCGGCTGCGTGGGTCTATCAACGCGAGGTCGGTTCGCCTGGCGTTCGCCAGGAACCATGCGGGGCGGCGGCCGCCGTCACGCCAGTAGCTCACCAGCTCCAGCCATTCGCGGCCACGGGGTGCCCACGCGAGGGGCAGGCGTGTCGGATCGGCGGCCCTGAGCGCACGTCGCAGCTCGAAATGAGAGGTGACGATCGCCGGCGGCTCGCTCTCGGCCCGCCGTTCCACGTCCTCGATGGCGCGGAACGCGGGATGCGGATCGCGGCCGTAAGCCATCAGGCCGGGGAACGCCACTACCAGCGACAAGGCGGCCATCGGCGCTGCGACGAAATTGACCACTCGTCCCGTCGCAGCCAGCGCAGACGCAGCCAGGAATGCCACCGGTGCGACCAGCGGCAGCGCGTAGCGGACGGTGATCGTCTCCTGGAAGACGAGGTGAAACACCGCGTATGGACCGAACGCGATCGCCAGCCGCAGAACCGGGCCTCTGAATAACGAGACCAGGGCACCGGCGGCGGCGAGGGCGAGCATCACGCCGGCGAGCGGGACCGATGCCCAGGGCATCACGAACGTGTGGATCAAGCCGAGCGCGAGCCGGCGCGGCGTCGGGTTCGTCCACACCATGTCGACGAACGCGAAGTCCTCGCCGGCTTGCGTGCCGAGGGCGGCGCCATAAGCGCCGGGGCCGCCGCTGGCCACGACCAGCGGAATCGCCCAGGCAAGCACGCCCGCTGCGGCGATCAGCACGATGCGCAGCCACTCGCGCCACGTGCGCACACGCGAGCGCACGAGCGCCCATCCGAGGAGCGGCGCCGTCAGCCAGACGCTCTGCGCGCGAACGCCAAGCGCGAACGCCGCGACGAAGGTCGCCGCGTGCAGCCGGCCCGTGAGCGCCAGCGCCTGCGCCGCCAACGCGAACGCAAGCCCCGGCATGTCGCTCATCGGCCGCGCACCCGTCATCCAGAAGAGCGGGCAGACGGCGAGGAGCACTGTGGCCCAGCGCACGAGGCGCGTCGAACGCGACGCATCGACCGACGTGTCGGCCGCCACCACGGTGAACACCACACTCGCACACACGATTGCGATTGCGCCGCCCAGCGCGGAGAGGAACGCGAGCGCGAGCGCTTCGGCCTGCACCCGCCCCAGCGACGTGAACGCGTGAACGGCCGCCAGCGACACACGGCCGAGCGCGATGTAGACGGGATATCCCGGTGGGTGCGGCTGGTGCTCGGCGGGGTTGAAGTGGCGCAGGCCGAGGGCGAAGTTGATCGAGTCGATGTCCTCGAGCGCCGGCGCCAGGAATGGAAGGTGGGCGAGGAAATACGCCGTTGCGATAAATCCCGGCTCCCAACTCCCAACCCGCCGGGAGCTGGGTCTTGGAAGTCGGGATTCGGGATCCGACATCAGTCGGCGGACACCGGCTGCAGGCGGATGCCTTCGTTCAGGCTCCCCATTCGATATCCCTGCAGGTCGACGGTGACGTGCTCGTATCCCAGCGCGCGCAGCTCGTTCACGATGCGCTCGCGAAGAGCCGGGTCGAGCGCGCGCGGGAGCTCGTCGCGGCCGATTTCGAGACGCGCCAGCGCATCATGGTGGCGCACGCGGCAGACGCGGAAGCCGAGGGCGCGCAGCGCCGCTTCCGCGCGCTCGATCATGCGGAGCTTCTCGTCAGTGACTTCGCTGTGGTACGGAATGCGCGACGAGAGACAGGCGGACGCCGGCTCGTCCCACGTCGGCAGCCCCGCGCGGTGCGAGAGCTCGCGGATCTCCTCTTTCATCAGGCCGACTTCGTCGAGCGGGCTCCTCACGCCGAACTCACGCGCGGCCTTGCGCCCGGGGCGGTAGTCGCCGCGATCGTCGGCGTTGTTGCCGTCGAGAATCACGGGAATGCCGCGCTCGCGCGCGATCGCACCGAGTGTCGTGAACAGCTCCTGCTTGCAGTAGTAGCAGCGATTGACCGGATTGGCGCGGTACTCGGGACGATCGAGCTCCGCGGTGGAGACGATCTCGTGGCGCAGCGCGAAGTCGCGCGCGATGCGCAGCGCGAGTTGCCGGTGATGATCGGGGTAACTGGGGCTGTCGGCGGTGATGCACAGGGCGCGATCGCCGAGAACGCGGGTGGCCGCCCAGGCCAGATACGCGCTGTCCACGCCGCCGCTGAAGGCGACGATGGCCGAATCGAACGATGCGAGCAGCTCGAAGAGCCGGGGTTCCTTACTCGTCGAGATCCTCTTCTTCCTCGTCCTCGTCGAGATCGTCTTCATCCTCATCGTCGTCGAGTTCTTCCTCGTCGTCTTCGAGGTCGTCGTCGTCCTCGTCGTCATCCCCGTCGGCGAAATCGACCTCGTCGGGACCGATCAGCACGAGGTTCTTGCCACACTCCGGACAGCTCAAGGTGTCTCCTTCCTCGAACTCCTCGGTGTCAATCTCGTCGTAATCGCACTCCGGACAGGTCGCCATACGGGCTCCACAGCGGCGAGTTGCCGCGCGATGAAGGTCGGATTATAACGAGAACGTGACGGCGTCTGCAACGAACCCTAACGTCACACGTGCGTTGAACCGATACGGGATCCGATGACCGCCACCACGACCGTGAGCGCCAAGACGGTCGTCGTCGCCGACGACACGGCGTTCGTCCGCGATCGGTTCAAGGCGGCGCTCGAGGGCGCCGGGCACAAGGCGGTCACCGCGCGCAGCGCCGCGGAACTGCTCCTGCGCGTGCGCGCCGATCTTGCGCACATTGACCTGCTGGTGCTCGATTTGCGCCTGCCGAACGCCAACGGCGTCGAGATGGTGCGCACGATCCGCAAGATCGACGCCGGCAAGCTGCCGATTCTCGTGTTCAGCGGCACCATCGCCAGCGCCGACGAAGTACGCGACCTGGCGGCGCTCGGGGTGGCCGGCTATGTCAACGAGTACAGCGCCGTGCAGCACATTTTGCCGTCACTGGCGCCGCACCTTTTCCCCGACAACTACAACCGGCGCACCAGCCCGCGCGTCGTGCTCGGCATTCCGATCGCGTATCGTTTCGGCAACACGATCGCGGCGGCGTTGACGCTGAACCTGAGTCACGGCGGCATCGCCATCCGCACCACGAGCCCGCTCGAGCAGAACACGCGCGCGCGCCTGCGCTTCCGCCTGCCGGGATCGAAGAAGGACATCGACGCCGAAGCGCGCGTCGCGTGGAGCGATCGACGCGTCGGCATGGGCATGCAGTTTGACAAGGTCGACGAGCCGGATCAGGGCGCCATCGACGAGTTCGTCGATGCGCATTTCTTCACCAATCGAAAAGCCTAGCGGACCAGAGCCGCAGAGACGAGGAGGCGCAGAGCCTCCAGGACTCAAGGACCCAGCGTCTCAGCGTCTCAGCGGCGCGTCCAGTTTTAGCGCTGTCGCAGCAGCCGCAGCGCATTCGCGACGACGATCACCGAGGCGCCGGTGTCGGCGAGAATCGCCATCCACAGCGTCGCCACGCCGGACACCGCCATCACGAGGAAGGCGGCTTTCAGCACCAGGGAAATGGCCACGTTCGTCTTGATGTTGAAGAGCGTGGCGCGCGCGAGGCGCAGCGCGTAGGGGAGCTTCAGCAGCTCGTCGGACATCAGCGCGACGTCCGCCGTCTCGAGCGCCGCGTCTGACGCGGCGGCACCCATCGCCACGCCGACGTCCGCGGCCGCGAGTGCAGGCGCGTCGTTGATCCCGTCTCCCACCATCAGCACGGCGCCACGCGCGGCGCGCATCTCCGCGATCACGGCGTGCTTCTGTTCCGGGAGGAGCGACGCGCGGTGCTCGTCGAGCCCGAGCTCGGCGGCCAGCGCGCGCGCACTGTCGGCGTGGTCGCCGGTCAGCATCGCCACGTGCGTCACGCCGTGGCCGCGCAGCAGCTCCACGGCTTCACGCGCTGACTCGCGCGGCCGGTCCGCAATGG
>Ga0307413_10001006_pt1 | contig 10177 bp, 8 predicted proteins | sample DK1Ometagenome_3_FD_203714 | JGI IMG/M metagenome (GOLD analysis project Ga0307413, IMG submission 203714) | Maize rhizosphere microbial communities from greenhouse at UC Davis, California, United States - DK15-O-2 | ecosystem: Host-associated > Plants > Roots > Rhizosphere > Soil | place: USA...
ACGATCCCGGTTCGGCAAACGCATGGCGAAGGTGGACGCCGCCGGGTCCCTCGAGGAGTTGGTGTGGACCGAGAGGCATCGCGCCAGCTGGGGCGACACTCCGTCCCCCGAGCTCGCCCTCGACGGTTACGCGGCGTGGAAGAGGAAGCATCTCAAGAGGTTGCAGTTGCCAGGCCTCGCTGCCGTCACGGGCAACCACCCGCGCCCATTGCCGTTGTTCGAAGAGAACTGTTGCAAATAAGAATTCTTCTCATGTAGGTTTCGCCCTCGGTCTGGAAGGGCTTACCGCATCTTGAATTCCCGTCGACGAATGCAGGTGTACCGCACCATGCACCTGTGGCACTGGATCAGCGCCGCGGTGTGCTTCGCGGCATTGATCCTGTTCACTATTACCGGCATCACGCTGAATCACGCCGCGGCATTCGACGCCGCGCCGGCAGTCCGCACAGGCAGCGAAACGGCGCCCGCGGATGTGCTCGCCGCCCTGTCGCCGGGTGTGTCCGAGCAGGGTGTGCCGGCACCGGTTATCGAGTGGGCTCAATCCGCCTTCGACATCCGGCTGGGCAACGCTGCCCCGGAATGGTCCGACGAGGAGCTGTATCTGTCCGCGCCTGGCCCGGGGCGGGACGCGTGGGTATCCATCGACCGTGCTTCGGGAGCGGCAAACTACGAAACCACCGACCGCGGCTGGCTCGCCTACTTCAACGACCTGCACAAGGGCCGCAACACCGGCATCGTCTGGGTCATCTTCATCGACGTGGTGGCGGCGGCGTGCCTGTTCTTCTCGCTCACCGGCCTGGTACTGCTGTGGATCCAGGCCAGGCAGCGCAAGTCCACGTGGCCACTGGTCACCGGGGGCGTGGGCCTCGTGGTCGCGCTCATGATCTTCTTCGCACACTAGTTAGACGGAGTCTTCCGGATGTTGCATCGCTTCTTCGTGTACGGCTTGTTGGCGCTCGGCAGCGGCGGGGCGCTGGCCGCGGACCTGAGTCTCAGCGTCGAGATCCCGCAGATCCCGGTGGCCGAATATCACCGTCCCTACGTGGCGGTCTGGATCGAGGATGGCAGCCAGGCGATCGCCGCGAATCTCGCGGTGTGGTACCAGGTGCGCGGCGATCACACCAAGTGGCTGCCGGACTTGCGCCAGTGGTGGCGACGCGGCGGACGGGACCTGAAGGTGCCCGTGGATGGCCTGACGGGCGCCACGCGGCCGGTGGGGCAGCACCTGCTGAAGTTCGACGCAGCGCAGGCCCCACTGTCCGCGCTCAAACCGGGGCAGTACGCGCTGGTGGTGGAAGCCGTCCGCGAGGTCGGCGGCCGCGAGGCGGTGCGCATTCCATTCGAGTGGCCCATCAAGGCCCAGAAGCGCGAGACCGCACAGGGCTCGAAGGAACTCGGCGCCGTCGCGCTGACGCTCAATCCGTGAATTTCCGGAGCAAGGAATAGCCATGAAAAACATGCTGGTGATGGTCACGGGTGTGATGCTGGCTCTCGTGCCTGCCGTAAGTGACGCGGCGCGCGCCTGGCTGCTGCCATCGCAAACGGTGGTGGCGCGCTCGGGCGGCTGGGTAGCCGTCGATGCCGCGAGCGCCGACGACCTGTTTTCGGTGAACCAGGGTGCGTTGCCCATCGATGGGCTGGTGGTCACGGGGCCGGATGGGCAGACCGTGGCGCCGCAGAATCCCTTCAAGAGCCGTTCACGCTCGACCTTCGATCTCGAATTGCGCCAGCCGGGCACGTTTCGTATCGCCGTGGCGGACACGCAGGTGTCGGCCCGCTGGGAAGAGGACGGCAAACCCAAGCGCTGGCGCGGTACCGCCGCCGAGGCGGCCGCGAACATCCCTGCGGGTGCCGCCAAACTGGAAGTGGAGGAAACGCAGCGACGCGTCGAGACATTCGTGACCGTGGGTACGCCGAGCGAGCTCAAGCCGCCCGCTGGAAAGGGCCTGGAGCTCGTCACGCTGTCACATCCCAACGACCTGTACCGTGGCGAGGCCGCGAAATTCCGCGTGTTGCTCGACGGCAAGCCCGCACCGGAGATCGAGGTCGAGATCATCGCTGGCGGCACGCGGTATCGCGATGCGCCGGAAGAAATGCGAATCAAGACGGATCCTGCCGGGGAGTTCAGTGTCACGTGGCCCGCCGCGGGACTTTACTGGCTGGACATCGGCATCGAAGACGCCCGTGTTTCGGTGCCGGCCGCGAAAAAGCGCCATGTGAGTTACAACGCGACGCTTGAAGTCCTTCCGCAGTAAATCCTACGTGGCGATGGCGGCGCTGGTGGCGACCGCGCTGCTGTCAGCCGCCTGCGCGACCCGGCCTTCGGCGCGGGAGACGCTGCTGTCCGGCGAGACGATGGGCAGCGCGTGGACCGTGAAGATCGTGGGAGAACTGCCCGGTCCGCCGGAGCAACTTCGTGACGGCATCCAGTCGCGCTTCGATGCGGTCAATCTCGCGCTGAGTACCTGGCGGCCGGACTCGGCGCTGTCGCGCTTCAACGCGCACGACAGCGGCGAATGGATGGCGGTGGAACCTGAATTGGCCCAGGTGATGGCTTATGCGCTGGGCCTCGCCGAGCAAAGCGGAGGCGCTTACGACATCACCGTCGGTCCGCTCGTGAACCTGTGGGGGTTCGGGCCGGATCCAGCGCCTTATCGCGCGCCTGCGGCGGCCGAAATCGCCAAGGCCCGCGCACTTGTCGGATGGCGCAAGGTCGAGATCGACTTGGAACGCAACCGCGCGCGCAAGGCGCCGGGCGTGCGCGTGGATCTGTCATCGCTCGGCAAGGGACGCGGCGTGGATCGGGTGGCGGAGTATCTGGACGGCGCCGGTCTGACTGACTACCTCATCGATCTGTCCGGGAAGTTGCGCGCGCGCGGCAGCAATGCGTCGGGTCTCGCCTGGCGCATCGCGGTCGAACGTCCGGAAGCGGATGCCGGATCCACGCGGGGGGCAATGCAACCGGCCATCGTGGAATTGCGCGATGAAAGCATCGCGACAGCCGGTGACTACCGCCGTTTCTTCGAGTCGGGAGGGCGCCACTTCTCGCACATCATCGACCCTCGAACCGGCGAGCCCGTGAGTCATGCCACCGTTTCTTCCACCGTGCTCGCAAAGGACTGCATGAGCGCGGACGCGCTCGCGACCATGCTGATGGTCATGCCTGCCGCGGAAGCGGTCGCGCTTGCCGGGCGGCAGCGCCTCGCAGCGCTGTTGATCGGGCGAGAAGCCGGGCGCTATCTGCTGCAGCCGAGCGCTGCCTGGACTGTTAGATAGAGGTGTAGGCCGGCGCTGGCCTCCGCCCCATTCCCGATCTGACACTGCAGGCGCGCGGCGCGGCCCATGTTGGGCGCGTGGCCGAACGCAGCACGTGGGAAATCATCAAGGGCACGTCGCAGAACTGGCTCGCGGACCAGGCTTCGAGTGTCAGCGCGGCGCTGGCATTCTATTGCGCGTTCTCGCTCGCGCCGCTGCTGATCATCATCGTCTCCATTGCGGCGTGGATAGTCGGCCCCGACCTCGCGTATTCGTACCTCGACAGACAGGTGACGCTGTTGTTCGGCCGGCAGTCGGCCGAAGTCCTGCTGGGGGCCATGCGCAGCGCGCAGAGCGCGGAAGGGGTTTGGGCCACGGTTCTGAGCGTCGTGATGCTGCTGGTGGGCGCGAGCACGGTGTTTGCCGCGCTTCAGCAGGCGCTGCAGCAGATCTGGGGTGGCCGCGATGCCATGCCGAAGGGCTGGCGGGCATTCGTGCGCGCGCGCCTGATGTCCTTCGGTTTCATCCTGGCAATCGGGTTCCTGCTGCTGGTGTCACTGACACTCACTACCGCGCTCACCGCGTTACGTGAATTCGTGTGGCGGCATTTCGAAGGCGCCGTCGGGTTGTTCGCGGCGGTGGATTTCCTGTTGTCGATTGCGCTCGGCACTGGCCTGGTCGCGCTGATGTACCGCTATCTGCCCGCGCGCCGCCTCGCCTGGCGCCAGGTTTTGCTGGGCGCGCTGGTCACGGCGTTGCTGTTTCACCTGGGGCGCTGGGCTATCGGCCTGTATCTCGGGCGCGCCACGCAGCCCACCGCGTATGGCGCCGCCCAATCGTTCGCGGCGCTGTTGCTGTGGTTGTATTACTCGGCGCAGATCTTCCTGTTCGGTGCCGAATTCACCGCGTGCCTGGGACAGTCACGCAAGCCGGAGCCGCTGGCAGCCGCGGTCAAGACCGCTTGATGGTGAATCTTCCGAACGAGATGCCGAGATCCCATCCGCGGCCCGTGCCGCTGAGCGCCAACGAGACTTCGCCCTTGGTCATGGCGCGTGCACCCGATGACTTGACTGCACCGGCGTGTGCTTCGGCGTCCGCGTAGCTGCCAAAGATCTCCTCGATGTCCTTCACGGCGGAAAAGTCGCCACGGCCGTTTTCGATCGCGGATTTTCCGGCTGTGAGTCCGCCGCCACGTGCTTCGAGTTTGACGTTGGCGGTCTGGCCGTTGTCGCAGGTGATCGTGCCCGTGCCGCTGGCGCGTTTGTAGAACACGGACCAGCCTTTCATCGTGAATTTCATTTCACATTCGACCTTCGCGGCCGGGTCAGCGGCCTGGGCGGAAGTGGTGGTCATGAGCAGCGCGGCGATGCCGGTTAGGGCGATGATGTTTTTCATGGGCCGGCACGCTACCCGCGGAAGCCGCGCATGGCAAGAATGGCACGATCATTGGCTGCGGCGGCCTGGCGCCGGCGGGTAGTTAGATCACCGGTACGGGCCACGTGACGGCGGCGGGACCCCGCCACGGATACGCCGGCACATTGACCACTGGCGCGATAGGGGGCTCGGCGCGGCCGCCGGAAAGCGACCTTTCGGGGTTTCGATCAGAATTTTCTGGCCGGTAGCGTTATCACTCTTGTAGCCTGCCCGGGCGCGGTGGATGACTCATTAATACGATTTTTGATCTCGATTGAGTCGTTTTCGTGATCGAAACCGCACTGACATGACCGATGATGCTCGGGTATGATCGGTTGTGACCGATACCGGATGGTACGGGCAAAACGATTTCAGGGCTGAAAAAACGCGGCCCGACGAGTCCGAGAAGTGCACCTTGTCCGCGCTCTGTGCGCTTTTCGACAAACGGAACGCCGCCAGCACCCCTTCGCTGGCGGCGTTCCTCCTCTCCTCATCCGCCCTGGCTTTCAGTCCCCCGGGCGGCTTTGGGCTTGCATGCGCGAAATTGCGCATTCATGATCGAAAGGCAGCGAGGTAGAGCGCGGAAACTCAAACCTCCTTACGTTTCGTGACCGTAGTCGTTCGTTTTTGCGGCGAGCTGCAATTTCACGAGGGAAAAATTCAAATGAAGGGGGATTCATGTCTGGCAATTCACTTGCGAGCCTTGCTCGCACGAGCGCGCTTGCCTGCGCGATAGCGGCCGCTTTAACCACCGGTCAAACAGCATCAGCGCAGGACGCGCCACCTGAAGAAGCCGCGGACGCCGGCGAAATCATCGTCACCGGGTCGCGCATCGCGCGCGATGCGACGGACGCATCCACCCCGCTCGCGATCATCAGCTCCGAGGACATCAAGCTCTCGGGAGCGATGACGGTGGATGAAGTACTGAATGAGTCGCCGCAGTTCGTCTCGGCCACCAATGGCGGCGCCACCGCCAACACGGTTCCCGCAGGGTCCGCGGCCGGTGCCGCTTATGTGAATCTCCGTGGCTTCGGCCCGACTCGCAGCCTCACCCTGGTCAACGGCCGGCGTTTCGCGATCTTCGGCCCCGAGCAGATCACCGACCTCAACACCATCCCGACGGCTTTGATCGACCGGACCGAGGTCGTCACCGGCGGTTCATCCGCGGTGTACGGTTCCGACGCCATCAGCGGTGTCGTCAACTTCATCATGAAGGACGATTTCGAAGGCGTGCAGGCCGGAGGCCAGTACGGCTTCGACAGCGCAACGAGCACCCCCACCTGGAATGCCGACCTGACTTTGGGCGGCAACTTCTCCGAGGGCCGGGGCAATGCGGTGGTCTCGCTGAACTACTACAAGCGGGATGGCTTCACCCGCCACGACCGCGGCGAGTGGGCCGAGTTGCCCTATGGCGAAGGTTGCGTCACCCCGGAATCCTTTAGTTCCACGCTCATCGGCGTTCCGAACGGCTCGAACGCGGCCAATTGCGCGGCGTCCGGTGGCCGCATGGGCTTCGTCTTCTCGGGCAGCGGCGACATCCCCAACGGCCGGTTCACGTTGACGCCCGCGCAGCTGACGGCGGCGCAGGCGCAGCTCACGGCTGCGGGTCTCGCCGGCATGGGCGCCAACGGCTTCACCTTCGATGACGCCGGCACGACTGCGAGGCTCACACAGAGACCTGCGGACGATTTCAACCTGACGCAGTTCAACTATCTGCAGGTGCCGCAGGAGCGCTGGATGCTCAACGCATTCACGCACTACGAATTCGCGCCGAAGGCGACGGGCTACCTGGAATTCCATTTCAGCAACAACCGCGTCGATCAGCAGCTCACGCAGGCGAACATCGGCGGCGATTTCCTGTTCAACGTCAACAACCCTTATCTCGACGCATCGATGCAGGCCGTGCTGGCCCAGCTCGACGCCAGCGAGACCGGACCGCGCACGTTGCAGCAGGGACCGATCGCCTACACCACGACGCCCAACGACGGCCTCGCGGTACTCACGGCCGGACGCCGCCTGGTGGAGCTGCCGTTCCGGCACAACGTCGATGATCACAATGTCTGGCGCACCGCCATCGGCGTGAAGGGAGATCTCGGCGACGTGTCGGAAGGGTTCCTGCGGAACCTGTCATACGACGCGTACTACAGTTTCGCGCGCTCCGAGGACAGCAGCCGCCAGGAAGGTGCCGCCTCGCGCAGCCGTTATGCCGCTGCGTTGCTGTCGGCGGGAGGCGCGGCGCCGGTCGCCAACATCTTCGGACAGAACCTGTCCGAGGCGGCCGTGAACACCATCAAGATCAACGCGACCAACACGACGAACGCGGAGCAGAAGATGCTCGCCGCGACGATCGGTGGTGAAGCGTTCGATCTTCCCGCGGGTGCCGTGGGTTTCTCGCTCGGCTTCGAGTGGCGCAAGGCCGAAGCGGAGTACATTCCCGACGAATACCTGCGTTCGGGCGATGTGATCGGTTTCAATCCGGGCCTGCCTACCGCGGGCGACGTCACGTCGAAGGATTTCTTCGGCGAGGTGCGCGTCCCCATCCTGGCTGACCTTCCCGGCATCCAGAACCTCACGGCGAATGGCGGTTACCGCAGTTCGGATTACGACCTGGACGGAGTAGGCAGGGTGGGCACCTACCTCTACGGTCTCGACTGGCGCGTCAACGAGTCGATCGGCTTTCGCGGGCAGTTCCAGCGGGCCATCCGCGCGCCGAACATCGGCGACCTGTACGGCGGTTTGCAGCTGAACTTCCAGACACTGGTCGACCCGTGCTCGAATCGTTCCACGACGCAGACGGATGCGGTCAGGGCGGTTTGCGAAGCGACCGGCGTGCCGGCCGCGGCCGTGTTCACTGCTGGAGTGCAGCCGGACAACATCATCCCGGTGCGATCCGGCGGCAACGTGAATCTCCAGGAAGAGTCCTCGGACACCCGCACGATCGGAGTGGTGTTCACGCCTGAAGCCTTGCCGGACCTGGCCGTGACGCTCGACTACTTCGACATCAAGCTCGAGGGCGCGATCGCGCAGCTCGGCGGCGGTGCGCAGAACACGCTGAACCTCTGCTACATCACCGTCGGGGATCCGAACAGCGACTTCTGCCAGGCGGTCCATCGCAACACCGCCACGGGTGGAATCACGGTGCCGTTCTCGCTGGATGTGCTGCAAGCGAACATCGGGGCGCTCGAGACCTCGGGTATCGATCTGCAGGCGCGCTACGGGATGGACGTGGGCTGGGGCGGCATTGGTGATGCCGACGGCAGCCGCTTCGACATCAGCACGTCGTGGACGCGCACGAAGGAGTTCACGATCACGCCGATGCAGGCCGTGCCGGAGAACCAGAACCGCTGCGTGGGCGCGTACGGCTCTACCTGCGGTGAGCCCATTCCGGAGCTGAAGGGCGTCACGCGTGTCACCTGGACCACGGGGCCGCTCGGCGTCAGCCTTCGGCACCGGTTCATCGACAGCGTGACGACGGACCGCTACCTGCTGGCCGTGCGCAATGCACGGGCGGCGGGCAACGACGCCGGGGTGGAGGCCGCGCGCGTGGCGTACACCACGTATACCAACCCGAAATTCTCGTCGAAGAACTACTTCGATCTCTCGTTCACCTATGACATCGGTGAGCGGGCGGAGGTCTACGCGGGCGTGAACAACGTTCTCGATACGGATCCGCCGATCGTCGCGGGCTTCGGTGGATACGGAAACACCTTTCCGGCGACATACGACTACGCCGGCATGACCGTCTTCCTCGGGGTGAACATCAAGACGTTCTGAGCGCGAGCCCCCCTCGCGTGGGCGGGGATCTCTGCCGTCGCATGAGCGCGGCGGAGGTCCCCTTTTTTCACCGCTGCATCAGCGCGGGACGAGCACGTCGCGCGTGACGCGCGTGACGTCGTTGGCGCCCGTGAGCGCGAGGCTCACGGCCAGCTCCTTGCGCATGATGTCGAGCGCCAGCGTGACGCCGGCCTCGCCACGCGCCGCCAGCGCATAGAGGAAAGCCTTGCCGATCAGGCAGCCCCTGGCGCCGAGCGCGAGGGCCTTGAGGATGTCCTGCCCGTTGCGCACTCCACCATCGAAGAGCACCTCGCATCGGCCCTGCACGGCGTCCACGATGCCCGGCAGGGCGGAGATCGTCGAACGGGCGCCGTCGAGCTGCCGGCCGCCGTGGTTCGAGACCACCAGCGCATCGACGCCGTGTTCCACGGCCAGCCGCGCATCTTCGGGATCGAGAATGCCCTTGATGAGGATCTTGCGCGGCCAGCGTTCGCGCAGCCACGCCAGGTCTTTCCACGTGACCGTCGGATCGAACTGCTGCGAGATCCACTCGGCCAGCGTCTTGAGTCCACCCGTGTTCTTCAGGCGCGCCTCGAGATTGCCGAACGTGCGGCGCCGGCCAGTGAGCACCTTGAGCGCCCAGGCGGGACGCATCGCGATCTCGAATGCGTTGCGCAGGGTGAGCTTCGGCGGAATGGAGAGGCCGTTCTTGGGATCGCGCCGGCGCAGCCCCTGCACCGGCATGTCCACGGTGAGCATGATGGCCGAGCAGTTGGCCGCAAGCGCGCGATCGAGCAGCTCCACGTTGAAGCTGCGGTCGCGCATGAGATAGAGCTGGAACCAGAACGGCTTCTGGACGAAGCCCGCCACGTCCTCGATGGAGCAGATGCTCATCGTCGACAGGCAGAAGGGAATGCCGAAAGCCTGTGCCGCACGCGCGCCGAGCATCTCGCCATTGGCGTGGAACAACCCCGTGAGCCCGGTGGGCCCGATGCCCACCGGAATGGTCCACTTCTCGCCGAGCACCGTGGTCGCAAGCTGCTGCTGCGAGACATCGACCATGACTCGCTGGCGGAGCTGCAGCGCCGCCAGGTCTTCGAGATTGCGGTTGAAGGTGACTTCGTCGTACGAGCCGCGGTCGGCGTAATCGAAAATGGCGCGGGGTACGCGGCGGCGCGCTTCCTGGCGCAGGTCTTCGATGCTGTTGGCGATCATTTCCTAGACTATGCCACCACCCAGACTTTGTTTGCCCGGGCGCATTTCCGCGCACTTGGCGCGATAGCCGCTATTGCGGTAGGTGGCTATCGGGTCCACCGCGGCTCCGCGCGTCAGCCGCGCCTGCGCGAGGATGGGCGCCACGTCCGTGGTGAATCCACGCTTGAGTGTCTGCGCCGCCATGAGCACGTCATTTCCCATGCGGTATTCATGCAGCGACTTGCGATCCACGATCAGCGCCTGCGCGTAGGCGCGCTGCAGCTCGATGGCGCTGGTCATGAGGCTTTCGATGGGGTCGGTCACATTGTGCGACTGGTCGAGCATGTGCGCCGGCCGGAAGTCGGGCGCCTTCGCGAGCTCCGCCTCCACCAGCTCGTTGAACACCAGGAACAGCCGGAAGGGCTCGATCGAGCCGGCGTCGAGATCGTCATCGCCGTACTTCGAATCGTTGAAGTGGAAGCCGCCGAGACGCCGCGCGTGCACCAGCCGGGCCACGATCATCTCGATGTTGACGTTGGGC
>Ga0307413_10001007_pt1 | contig 10174 bp, 5 predicted proteins | sample DK1Ometagenome_3_FD_203714 | JGI IMG/M metagenome (GOLD analysis project Ga0307413, IMG submission 203714) | Maize rhizosphere microbial communities from greenhouse at UC Davis, California, United States - DK15-O-2 | ecosystem: Host-associated > Plants > Roots > Rhizosphere > Soil | place: USA...
CTCGCCGCCGCACGCCGAGCCACGCCGCGTGAGGTAAATCCCACCAACCTCAAGGACCCGGCCCTCTACATCAACCGCGAGCTCAGCTGGCTCGAATTCAATGGCCGCGTCCTCGCCCAGGCCCGCGACGAGTCGCATCCGCTGCTCGAGCGCGTGAAGTTCCTCTCCATCGTCGCGAGTAACCTGGACGAGTTCTTCATGATCCGCGTGGCGACGACCCAGAAGCGGCTGAAGCAGGGAATCGAGGATGTTGCGCCGGACGGGTTGAACATCGAACAGCAGCTCGCGGCCATGCGCGAGCGCGCGCGCCGGATGCTCGACGAGCAGGCCGCGGCGTGGCACGAGCTCCGGCCGCTGCTCGAGGCCGAGAACATCCGCTTTCTCGAAATCGACGAGTGGACCGCCGACGCGCGGGAGTTCCTGCGGCTGTACTTCTCGCGCGAGATCTGCCCGGTGCTCACGCCGCTCGCGTTCGACCCCGGGCATCCCTTTCCGCTCGTCTCGAATCTGAGCAAGAACTTTGCGGTTGTCGTGAAGCACGCGGGGCGGACGCGGTTTGCGCGCGTCAAAGTGCCCGACGCCCTGCCGCGGTTCGTGCAGGTTCCCGAGTCGCTCAGTCCGCATCGCGGCATCACGCTCGCGTTCCTCGAGGACGCCATCCGCGAGAACATCCAGGAGCTTTTTCCGGGCACGCAGGTCAAGGGGGCGCACCTGTTCCGGATCGTTCGCGACGCGGACCTTGCGATCGAGGAGGACGAAGACGACGACCTGCTCGAGTCGGTGGATCGCTCGCTCAAACAGCTGCGGCGCGGAGCGCTTGCCCTGATGCAGGTCGAGTCGAGCATGCCGGCGCGCGTGCTGAACATCCTCGCCGAAAACTTCGAGATGGAAGACGACGTCGTGCTGCGCACGCCGGAGCGGCTCGGGTTCGCGGACTGGATCGAGCTGAGCAAGCTCCATCGTTCGAACCTCAAGGACGCGCCCTACTCGCCACGCGTGATCTGGCGGGACGACGAGGACCCGGAGGTGATCTTCGATCAGCTGCGCTATCAGGATCAGGTCGTTCACCACCCGTTCGACTCGTTCGTCACCGTGGAGGCGTTCCTGCGCGCGGCGGTGAAGGATCCGCACGTCATCGCGATCAAGATGACGCTGTACCGCATCGGCCAGAATTCACCGCTGGTGGACCTGCTGATCGAGGCCTCGGAGGCGGGCAAGCAGGTCGCGATACTCGTGGAGCTGAAGGCGCGCTTCGACGAGCGCAACAACATTCTCTGGGCAAAGCGGCTGGAGGAAGCCGGCATCCACGTTGTCTACGGGTTCGCGGACCTGAAGACCCACTGCAAGCTGTGCCTGGTGATCCGGCAGGAGGCGGAAGGGATCCGCCGATACGTGCACACGGCCACGGGCAACTACAACGCGGAGACGGCGAAGGTCTACACCGACATCGGGCTCTTCACGTCGGACCCAGACATCGTGGCGGATGCGTCCGAGGTGTTCAATTACCTCACCGGCTACTCGAACCAGAAAGAGTTCCGGGCGATGCTGGTGGCCCCGCTGACGCTGCGGCGGAGGCTGTGCGATCTCATTCACCGAGAAGGCGAGCACGCCAGGGCCGGCCGCCCGGCGCGGATGATCGTGAAGGTGAACGCGGTGACCGACGACCAGATGATCCGCGTCCTCTATCGCGCGTCGCAGGCGGGCGTGTCGATCGATCTAATCGTGCGCGGCATCTGCAGCCTCCGCCCGGGCGTGCCCGGGGTCAGCGACAACATCCGCGTGCGGTCGATCGTCGGCCGCTTCCTCGAGCACTCGCGCATCTACTACTTCTTCAACGGCGGCGACGAGGAGATGTACATCGGGAGCACGGACCTGATGGAGCGGAACCTCGATCGGCGGGTCGAGGTCCTGTGCCCGATCCGCGATGCGGAAATCCGCGACGAGCTGCGCGACGTGGTGCTGAACGCCTACCTGCAGGACACGGATCGCGCGATGGTGCTCGATTCGGCGGGCCACTACGAGCGGCCCGCCGGCGCGTCGGGCGTGATCAACGCGCAGAAACTGCTGCTCGATCACTACACGGCGCCCAACGACGACACGCCGCAGGACTGAGACGGCGTCAACTCCCAACTTCCAAACGGCCAACTTCCAAACTGACATGAACCTCCCAAGGGCCAAGTCGTGAATCCGGCTCCTTGGGAGTTGGAGGTTGGATGTTGGGAATTGACGCGATCAGAATTGAGCCGCCTCCGTCGACCCCTCCAGTGCTTTCGTTGAGGAGGCGCCGCCGCCGATCAGGTCGGTGACGCGATCGAAGTAGCCGGTGCCGACCTCGCGCTGGTGTCTGGTGGCCGTGTAGCCGTCCGCCTCCGCGGCGAATTCCCGTTCCTGCAGTTCGGAGTACGCCGCCATGCCGCGGTCGCGGTAGCCGCGGGCCAGGTCGAACATGCCGTAGTTGAGGGCGTGGAACCCGGCCAGGGTGACGAACTGGAACCTGTAGCCCATCGCGCCGAGCTCGCGCTGGAAGGCGGCGATGGTCGATGCGTCGAGGAACCGGCGCCAGTTGAACGAGGGCGAGCAGTTGTAGGCGAGGAGCTTGCCCGGGTACTCGCGGTGCACGCCTTCGGCGAAGGCCCTGGCTTCCTCGAGGTTCGGCGTCGACGTTTCACACCAGAGCATGTCTGCGTAGGGAGCGTAGGCAACAGCGCGGGCGATGGCGCAGTCGAGGCCGCCTCGCAGGCGATAGAAGCCCTCGCGCGTGCGCTCCGGCGAGGCAATGAACTCCCCGTCGCGCGGGTCGACATCCGAAGTCAAGAGCTTCGCGCTGTCGGCGTCGGTGCGCGCGATGACGAGCGTGGGCACGCCCATCACGTCGGCCGCGAGTCGTGCGGCAACCAGCGTGCGCTCGAACTGGCTGGTGGGGACGAGCACCTTGCCGCCGAGATGGCCGCACTTCTTCTCCGAGGCGAGCTGATCCTCGAAGTGCACGCCCGCGGCGCCCGCTTCGATCATCGCCTTCATCAACTCGAAGGCGTTCAGCGCGCCGCCGAACCCCGCCTCGGCGTCGGCAACGATCGGCACGAACCAGTCGCGGCGGGCGCCGCCTTCGGCGCTCTCGATCTGATCGGCGCGCTGCAGCGCGCGGTTGATGCGACGCACGGCAGCGGGCACGCTGTCGGCCGGGTAGAGGCTCTGATCCGGATACGTGTGCCCCGAGGTATTCGCGTCCGCCGCCACCTGCCAGCCGGAGAGATAGATCGCCTTCAGGCCGGCACGCACCATCTGCACGGCCTGGCTGCCGGTCAGCGCGCCGAGCGCGTTGACGTGATGCTCGGTGTGGAGCAGATCCCAGAGCTGCCGCGCGCCGCGTTCGGCCAGCGTGTGCTCGATTCTGAGCGACCCCCGGAGCCGCTCGACATCCGCATCCGAGTACGGGCGGGTGATCCCGGCCCACCGTTCGGCGTGACTGGCCGGGCGTTCAGCAACAGGCATGACTCGTTCCTTTCTCCAGGAGGTCGTAGGCGGACAGGGTCAGGAAGTCGTGAAGGGTGTCGTCGCAGCAGAGACCCTCGAAAATGGCCCGCGCGGCGGAGAACGAGCCCGCCCCGGAGGGAGCGTCTCCCTTCTCGTCGTGGATACGCTGCATCTCCTCGTCGATCAGGCGCACGACGAGCGAGCGCGTCACGGACGTGCCGTCATCGAGCATCGCTCCGTGACGCAGCCATTGCCACACCTGGGCGCGGGAGATTTCGGCGGTGGCGGCATCCTCCATCAGGTTGTCGAGCGGTACGCAGCCGACGCCGTCGATCCACGCGGCCAGATACCGTATGCCGACGCGGATGTTGAGGCGAAGTCCGGCGCGTGTGCGTGAGCCCGTGGGCGTCGCGAGCAGGTCGGCGGCTTTCGTGCGGCACCGCGCCAGCGTCACGTGAATCTGGTTCGGCCCCGGCATGTGCCGATCGAACACTTCGCGCGCCACGGGTACGAGTGCCGGATGCGCCACCCACGTGCCATCGTGGCCGTCGCGCGCCTCGCGTTCCTTGTCGGCGCGCACCGATGCGAACGCCGCGTCGTTCGCTGCCGCGTCGTGGCGGCTGGGAATGTGCGCGGCCATGCCGCCGATGGCGTGCGCGCCGCGCCGGTGACACGTCTCGATCAGTTCCCGCGCATAACTCCGCAGGAACCCCTTGTTCATGGTGATCTGGCTGCGGTCGGGCAGCACGCAACGCGGATCGGCGCGGAGTGTCTTGATGTAGCTGAAGATGTAGTCCCACCGGCCGCAGTTGAGCCCGGCCGAGTGCTCGCGCAGCTCGTAGAGGATCTCGTCCATCTCGAACGCGGCGGGGAGGGTTTCGACGAGCACGGTGGCGCGAATGGTGCCCCGAGGGAGGCCCGCAGCCTCCTGCGCCCGGACGAACAGGTCGTTCCAGAGGCGCGCCTCGAGATGACTCTCGAGCTTCGGGACGTAGAAGTAGGGCCCGCTGCCGCCTTCGACCAGCACGCGGGCGTTGTGAAAGAAGAACAGGCCGAAATCGACGAGCGACGCCGGCGCCGGACGGCCGTCCACGATCAGGTGGCGCTCGGGAAGATGAAGGCCGCGCGGCCTCACCATCAGCGTCGCCGGCTGCGGCCCGAGCTCGTAGGTCTTGCCGCTGTCGGCGGCGCGATAGCGGATCGTGCGCCGCACGGCGTCCTGCAGGTTGCGCTGGCCGTCGATCAGGTTGCGCCACGTCGGCGATGTGGCGTCTTCGAAGTCCGCCATGTACACCTGCGCGCCGGAGTTGAGCGCGTTGATGACGGTTTTGCGATCGACCGGTCCGGTGATCTCCACCCGCCGGTCGCGCAGGTCGTGCGGGATCGGCGCGACCCGCCACGCGGACGTGCGGACGTCGAAGGTCTCGGGCAGAAAGGCCGGACGTTCGCCGGCGTCGAAACGCGCCTGGCGCGCCCGGCGGGCGCGCAACAGGTCGTCGATGCGCGGTCGAAACCGGCGAACCAGGTCCTCGACGAACGCGAGCGCCGGCGCCGTCAGCACCGCCTCGTCCGCCGCCGCTCGAGGCGGAACGATCTCGATTGCTTCCCGCGTGTGCATGGCGTGCATGTCTGCCCTCCAACGGAGCCCGGTTTCCTGAAAGCGGCTGTCGGCTTCCGTCCGCCGCCGCCATCGACATCGTTGACAGGCACCCAGCATCAGCCGCGCCGAGGCGCCTGAAAATGGCCGATTTTCGTAGTGAAGAGGGCGCGCGGGTGTGAACGCCCGCCTGTCACGCTGTCAACGCTGTCAAGGCGGACCGGCCCTTGCTCTCGGGGCACCCGAGGAGAAGAGCGATGCAACCGATCGCGGCTCTCGGTGGACGTGTGCGGGCGCTGCGGAGGCGGGCCCACCTGACACAGGCGGAGCTCGCGACCCGCGTCGGCATCTCTCCGAGTTACCTGAACCTGATCGAGCAGAACCGGCGCCCGCTCAGCGCGCCGATCCTGATCCGGCTCGCGGAGGTGCTCGACGTCGATCTCAAGACCTTTTCCACCGACAACGACACGCGCCGCATCGGCGAGCTCCTCGAGGTGTTCGGCGACCCGCTGTTCGACGAAGACGACGTGACGGCGCAGGAGGTGCGTGAGCTGGTCGGGACCTCGCCGGTGCTGTCGCGGGCCATCGTGCGGCTCTACGACGCCTATCGCGGCGCCGCACGATCGGTCGACAGCCTGGCCGCACGGTTGTCAGACGGGCACGAGATGACGTCGGCGGAGGCGCTGCGGCTGCCGACGGAGGAGGTCAACGACGTCGTTCAGCAGCACGCGAACTTTTTCCCGGCGCTCGAGGAGGGTGCGGCACGCGCGTGGCGCGATGGCCGCTTCGACGCCAGCGACATGACCGAACAGCTCGCACGCTACCTGACGTCGCACTGCGGCGTCACCGTCAGGTTCGAGCAGGCCGGAGCGATGGCGGGCGCGACGCGCCGCTACGATCCGGCGCGGCGCGAGCTCACACTGTCGGAGGTGCTGCGCCGCGGCAGCCGCAATTTCCAGCTTGCGTATCAGATCGGCCTGCTCACCGAGTCGGCGGCCCTCGACGCGATTGCGGCAGATCCGCTGCTCACGGGCGACGAGTCGCGTGCCCTCTGCCGCGTGGCGCTCGCCAACTATTTTGCCGCCGCCGTGCTGATGCCCTACGACGCGTTCCTCGCGGCCGCACGCGCCGTCCGCTACGACCTCGAGCTGCTCGGACACCGCTTCCGCGTCAACCTCGAACAGACGTGCCACCGCTTGACGACGCTGAGGAAGCCGGGACATGAGGGCGTGCCGTTCCACATGGTGCGCGTGGACATTGCCGGGAACATCTCCAAGCGGTTCAGCGCGTCAGGCCTCCGCTTTCCGCGCTACAGCGGCGCCTGCCCGCGGTGGGTGGTGTTCGCGGCCTTCCTGACGCCGGGCGAAATCCGCACGCAGCTCTCGGAGATGCCCGACGGCACGCGGCATTTCTGGGTGGCGCGCACGATCCGGAAGGCGCGCGGCGGCTATCATGCGCCGCGCACCGAGTTCGCACTCGGCCTCGGCTGCGACGTTCGCTACGCGGCCGAGATGATCTACGCGGAAGGCGTGAACCTGCAGGCGCGCGAGGCCGTCGTGCCGGTGGGCGTGACCTGTCGCGCGTGCGAGCGCAGCGACTGCGAGCAGCGTGCGTTTCCCGCGATCCAGCATCGGCTGACGATCAACGAGCACGTCCGCGGGCTGTCGTTCTACGTCCCGGTCGATCGTACGTAGCCGGAACTGAAGTTCCGGCCTACGAAGGGTAGGTAGGCCCGAACTTCAGTTCGGGCTCCGCCTCACGGCTGCAACAGCAGGATTACGCGATGCGCGGCGCGGCTTTCGAGAGCCGCGGGGACCAGATACCAGAACCAGAAGAGTGCAGTGCAGAAGACAATCGGCCGCCACCGGATTGTGACGGGCCCCAAAAGATTCATGCCGTAGGTATCGGCCGATTGTCGCGCGCCGCTAGGGCGTCGTTGTCTTCTTGTCGTCCTTCGTGTCCGTTCGCGCCGGAGCCTTCCATTCCTTCCCCAGCGCGTACTTCATCAGCCAGCTGATCTCTTCAGCGTCGCGGATGCGCTGGTGGTGGGGCTCTCGGAAGCCGTGCGGCTCGCGCGGGAAGCGGATGAAGCGCGCCGGCACGCCGCGGTCCTTCAGGCCCTGGTAGAAGATCATGCTCTGGCCGATCGTGTCCGTGGTGTCGTTCTCGCCGTGAATGATGATGGTCGGCGTCTTCACCTGGCCGATGTGCGTGTAGGCGGACTGCCGCCGCCACGCTTCGGGGTTGTCCCACGGCGTGCCGCCGATGTACCAGAGGTGCACGTCGTGGTTGAAGCCCATCGCGTACTCCGAGGACCAGTCTGCGACCATGGCGCCGAGCGACGCCGCCTTGAAGCGGTTCGTCTGCGTGATGGTCCAGCCGCCGAGAATGCCGCCGTAGCTCCAGCCGCGCACCGCCATGCGTTCGGGGTCGGCGATGCCATCGGCCACCAGCTTGTCCACCCCGCTCATCAGGTCCTGGTAGTCGCCGCCGCCGATGTCCTTCACGTTGCCGCGCAGCAGCGCGTCGCCGTACGAGGAACTGCCGCGGACGTTCGGCTCGAGCACCGCCCAGCCGAGGCCCGTGTAGACGTGGTTGATCCCGCGGAACGCCGTCGTCCAGACACCCGCGGGCCCGCCGTGGATGCTCAGCAGGAGCGGAAGCCTGGTGCCCGGCTTGTAGTCAGCGGGCAGCCACAGCATGCCTTCGACGTCGAGACCGTCCTTGCTCTTCCAGCTCACCGCCCGGAACTGCGACGTGGCGAACGCCGCCGCGCGCGGGTTGGCGTTTGTCACGCGTGCCATCTGGCCGGTTGCCGCGTCGACCACCATGAGATCTGCCGGCGATGTCGGTGTGCTGCTCACGATCGCGCCGCGGCGGCGGTCGGCAGACATCGATTCCATGTTCCCGTTCCACTCCCCGGTCGCAACCGTGCGGACCTTGCCGGAGGCTGCCTCGATCTGGAACACGCCGCTGCGCGCCCGACGCATGCCCCCGACGTAGATCGACTTGCCGTCGGCGGTCCAGAAGTAGCTCCCCACTTCGCCGTCGAATTCGGGAGAGACGCGCCGCGGCGCGCCGCCGGCGGCCGGCACAACCCACAGCCGGTCCGTTGCGAGCTCCCATGACGTGTCGCTCGGCGCGAGATACGTGACGAGCGATCCGTCGGGCGACCACGCCACGTGATCCTCGGGCGCCTGGTTCGTCGTGAGCTTCCTGACGTCGCCGCTCTGCACGTCGACGACCGACACCTCGCCGAGGTTCTGCGCGTTGCGACGGGCGTCGGGGCGAACCACTACCGCCACGCGGCGGCCGTCAGGCGACGGCTTGAAGTCCTCGATGAGCAGCGGCTCCTTCGTGATCTTCCGCGACTCCTTGTCGCCGACGGCGATCGTCCACAGCTCCGTATACCGCCCGCGCTCCTGCCCGTTCGGCCCCTCGTCCACGAAAATCGCGTCGTCGCCGGCCTTCTCGGCCGCCTTCTCGCCGTCGGTCTTCTCCTGCTCCGCGAGGAAGAAGATGCGCGATCCGTCGGCGGCCCACTCGAACGACTTGATCTCGCCCTTGTGCGAGGTGAGCTTCGTCGCCTCGCCGCCGGCGGCGCGAATCAGCCAGATCTGCGGCCCGGCATCCTTGTCCTCCTCGCGCTTGTCGCGCGTGGAGAGGAACGCGACCTGGGCGCCGTCAGGCGACCACGCCGGGCTCTTGTCCTTGTCGCTGCCGAGGAACTGATACTGGTTCGAGCCGTCGGCGTTCGCGATCCAGATCGTCGCCACCCGCTTGTTGTCCTTCCACTCCTTGATCTCGGAGCGGGTGAACAGCACGCGCGAGCCGTCGGGCGAGATGCGCGGGTCCGACACCTGGACCAGGTCGAGGACGTCGTCGATCGTCATCGCGCGCTTCGCCTGCGCGAAGGCGGACGACGAGACGAGGAGCGCGAGGGCGAGGGACGCGGCGGTTTTCATCATGTCAGGGCCTGAAGTAAAGGACCATTCCGACGCCCGCGGAGGCGAGCAGGAAGCCAATATACAAAAGCGGGTTGGGCGCGTGCTCCGGCGGGTGGATGGCCATCGTCACCAGCACGTTGATGAGCGGCGCGCCGCCAAAGACGATCGGCATCACGATCGTCGGAGAGCCGCCGGCGCGGAACGCATAGATGATGCACACCGCGCCCAGTGCGCCGAGCGCACCGGCGGCCGTGGCCGTGGTCGCGCCGAGGCTGTTGAAGCCGCGCAGGTTACCTTGCGTCGCCAGCGATCCCACCGGCCAGAGCACGCCGAGCAGGAAGTACGCGACGCCGACGCAGAGCAGCGCTTTCATCGGGTTGCCGAGCGAGACCTGGCCGCGATGCAGCATGGCGCCGTAGAACCCCCACGAGAGGGCGGCGCCAAAGGCAAGATAGATCCAGTTCATGGGGGGAGATTGTAATCGTCTTTGGTCGTCGGGCGTTGGGCGTTGGGCGTTGGGCGTTGGGCGACGGCACTCTCCCACTACTGAAGAAATCCCTAGCTGGCCACCTGCGCGTCTCATTCCACAGGCGTGCAGTGAAGCTACGGCTTGATGAACCGTCGAAGCTCAGGGATGATGCGGTCTTCAAGGGCGCTCAGGATTGCGCCCAACAAGTCCCGGGCGTTCTCTCCATCGAGCGGCGCATCCTTGAACGCGACCGCCATTACACCCTTGACCTGCACGTCGACGCCACCATCGATGAACGTGTCGGGCAAGTCCGTAATTTCGATGTATGTGTTCGGCTTAAATGGTCCAAGCAGACCGATGTTTGTCTCGAACCGTTGACCAGGGTTTTCCTTGTTCCAAAAAGTAAGCCGCGATTGTTTCGCGTGTGTGGTCGTCAGGTTGAGAAGCCTGTGTTTGTCGCGGTTCGACAGCGTGTTAAGGAGTCCAAGCAATTTACCGTCATCAGTACGAGAGCATGGCTGCAGACCCTCGATGAGTTCGTGCGCACCTTTTGCGACCCGACAAAGCGCCTCGGCTTTGACCTCGTTCCAGCGGTTGATGTCTCTGTACACGGGGAAACTGCTTTGGGTGGAGCGTGTCAAGGCGGCCCACAGGTGGTCAAGCGCGGAGCGCGCGTTGTGAATTACA
>Ga0307413_10001009_pt1 | contig 10163 bp, 6 predicted proteins | sample DK1Ometagenome_3_FD_203714 | JGI IMG/M metagenome (GOLD analysis project Ga0307413, IMG submission 203714) | Maize rhizosphere microbial communities from greenhouse at UC Davis, California, United States - DK15-O-2 | ecosystem: Host-associated > Plants > Roots > Rhizosphere > Soil | place: USA...
GGGGGTGTTGTCTCCGCCCCCTCCGTGGGGCAAACCATGGCCCGAGTCGGGGGACGTGCGCCATCCATGGCGCACTCTCCGCAACACCCCGGCAGGTCGCCGCTTCGGCGTATGAAGTCAGCCGAGGTTGGGCCGGAGTAGGCGTCCGCAGAGTTGCGCATCGGCCAGTGCACTTTTAGGAGCGGGTTTAGTCGCCATCTGGAGTCGGCGACACTGGAGTCCCGCCGTCGCTACCCATCCCATGACCGCCGACAAACCGTTTTCACCCGCCTGCGAACGCAACCGCGAACCGATTCTTGCGGTGCTGCGCGAGCACTTTGCCGACACGCGGCATGTGCTCGAGATCGGCAGCGGCACCGGCCAGCACGCGGTGCATTTCGCGGCGGCGATGCCGTGGCTGTCGTGGCAGTGCAGTGATCGGGCGGAGCACCTGCCGGGCATCCGCGCGTGGCTCGACGAGGCGGCGCTGCCGAACACGCCGTCGCCGCTGGAACTCGATGTCGATGCCGGGCCGTGGCCACATGCAGGCGCTGGCAAACGGTTCGACGGCGTGTTCAGCGCCAACACGCTGCACATCATGGGCTGGCCGTCGGTGCAGCGGTTCTTTGCGGGCGTCGATGAAGTGTTGTCGCCCGGCGGAGCGCTGGCGGTGTATGGGCCGTTCAATTACGGCGGGCATTTCAGCAGCGACAGCAACCGGGAGTTCGACGGCTGGTTGCGCGCGCGCGACCCGGCCTCGGGTATCCGTGATTTCGAGGCGGTCCATGCGCTGGCGCGCGACATCGGGCTGGCGTTGCGGGCCGATGTGCCGATGCCGGCGAACAATCGTTGCCTGGTCTGGTGCAGGCGTTCAGCCGCGGTGTGAGCGAGCCGTTTCCACAGTGATCCCGGGGAACAGCGCGGCCTCGACCAACGGCTTGGCCCAGTCTGGAGTCCGTGCGAGTGACGCAGGGTCGATCGGGTGGACACAGCGGCCCGCGACCATGTGGAGAACCAGCCAGGGGTCGCCGATCGCTTCACCCGGAGGCACGTCAGTGCTGTTGTCGTAGATCTGCAGGTGGGCGAGGTATGGCATCAAGGCAATCAGGTTAGCGCGCGAAGCGTCCCATCGCGCGCGGATTTTTGCCTCGGGAATGTCATGACCGCCCGACGCAACGCGGGTCCGGACACGGGCCAGATGCTGTTCCGGCGATGCAAGGCCACAGAACCAGATCATCACGTCGTGGCTGTGGCTGGCTTCGCGGATCCGTTGCGGCACGGTCCGGCCACCCAGGGTGGTCTCGAACGCGTAATGGCGGCCTTCGTCGATGGCGATGTCCAGGCGTCGCATGCCCTCATGCCAAGCGGCGGCGTTGGCCTCGACCTGGTCGCAGCCGGTCGAGGCGACCAGGTCGCGGGCGAACGTGTCGGGGTTGAACCAGCCCAGTCCGGCGCGTTGCAGCAGGTGACCGCCGATTGAGCTCTTGCCCGCACCGTTGACCCCGGCGAGAACGTAGAGGACCGGCCGGGCCGTCAATGCCCGGTCCCGGCCCTGACTTCGCCACGCAGGCGGGCGGGTCCGTCCATCAGCCTGCGCAGGCGATCACCGGCATCATCGTCCTGTAGCGACGCCAGCCGCGCGTCGAAACGAAGACGCAGTGCGTCCAGCGCGTCGCCGTCCTTCGCCGCAGCTTGCTGCAGCGCGCGCAGGATCAGGTCGTACTCCGCCGCCGACAGGATCACCGCCTCGGGCTGGTTGTGGTTGGTGACCACCACCTTGCCGATGCTGCCGAGCGACTTCATCACGCCGCGCCAGCCGAGCTTCTTGACGTCGGAGGCCGGAGTGCGGGGCAGGTCGTCGAGTGGATCGAGGTACAGGGGCAGGGCCATCGCGCACGCCTCGTTCGGAGAAAGGTCCAATATACCCAATTTTCACCAAAAAGGGTATAAGGCTGCTGGAGGCGCCTTACCGTGGCATCGCCACCGCCTCGCTCCCGTTTTGTTCAACCCGCGCGCCCTCGTCCGCCACCGGCGAGGGCGCCTGCGCCGGCACCTCCGACGGGATCGCGATCGCATCCGGATCGACCGGCAGCATCCGCGCCTGGCGCCAGCGGCCCCAGCGGTAGTAGGCCAGCGACAGCACCATCGACACGAACGCACTGACCGGGAAACTCCACCAGATCGCGTCGACCCCGAGCTGCGGCTGCAGCCAGTTGGCGAATGGCACCCGCACGCCCCACAGCGCCAGCCCGAGGATCACCAGCGGCGGCACCACCGCGCCGGTCGAGCGCACCACGCCGGCCACCACGAAGGTCACCCCGAAGAACAGGAACGACCACACCGCGATGTGGTTGAGGTGACGCGCGATCTCCAGCGCCTCGCTGCCGGCCGGCATGAACATCGACAGGGTGAAGCGGTCGAGCAGGATCAGCGGGATGATCAGCGCGCCGGTCAGCAGGAAGTTGAAGCCGACCCCGGCGCGCGTGGTCGCCTCCACCCGCGGCCAGTTGCCGGCGCCGACGTTCTGCGCCGCCATCGACGAGCACGCCGCGCCGATCGCCATCGCCGGCATCTGCACGTAGGTCCACAGTTGCAGCGCGGCGCCGTAGGCCGCGGTGGTGTGGGTGCCATAGGCATTCACCATGGTGATCATCGCGATCATCGCCATCGAGATCAGCACCATCTGCAGGCCCATCGGCACACCCTTGGTGACCAGCGTGCGCACGATGGTCCAGTCGGGTACGAACAGGTGGCGCTCGTGGCGGCCGATCCACAGCGGGTGCCGCTTGTGGCGCAGCCAGAACAGCATCGCCGCCAGCGCAATCATGTTGGCCACCAGCGTCGCCATCGCACTGCCGGCCATGCCCATCTCCGGCAGCGGGCCGACCCCGAACATCAGCAGCGGCACCAGCACGATGTCGAGGGCGACCGCCAGCAGCAGGAACAGGAACGGCGTGCGGGTGTCGCCGGCGCCGCGCAGGATCGCCGACAGGAACGCGAACGCGTACAGGAACGGCAGCGCCAGGAAGATCACCTTGAGGTAGGCGTCGGCGAGTGGCAGCGCCGCTTCGGGGGTCGACATCCACACCAGCACGTGGCGCGACAGCGGCAGGCCGATCGCCGCCAGCAGCACCGAGATGCCGAGGAAGAACGTCGCCGCGCTGCCGATCACCCTGCGCGCGCCGGGCAGGTCGCGCCGCCCCATCGCCTGCCCGACCAGGATCGTCGAGGCCATGCCGAAGCCGAACACCCCGCCGAGCAGCAGGAACATGATGTTGTTGGCATTGGCGATCGCGCCCAGCGCCTCCTCGCCGAGGAAGCGACCGACCCAGATGGCATTGACCGAGCCGTTGAGCGACTGCAGCACGTTGCCGCCGAGGATCGGCAGGGCGAACACGAACAGGGTGCGGGCGATCGGGCCCTCGGTGAGGCTGCGTTGCTGGGTCATCGCGGTTCCTCGGCAGGCCGCCAGCCTAGCGGAGCGCGGTGGACATGGCGCGAATGGGGGGGTTGGTGACGTCCCGCGATATCCCTCCGTTGTAGGAGCGACGTAAGTCGCGAATGCACGGCGATCCCGGGCATCGGGGAAATCGCGACTTACGTCGCTCCTACAACGAAGCTTGCAAATGAAGCCCGCCACGAAGGCGGCCACCCTCCGAAGACCTCCGCCAACCGTCCCCCGTCCCACCGCCCCATGCCGTTTGGCAGGGGCCATGCCGGCACGGGTCCGTAGGATGGACGGGTTGCCACAACAGGGGTCTGTCGATGTCGAAGTTCCGTCCGTCCGTCGCGTTGCCGTTGCTGGCGATGCTGCCGTTGTCGATCGCGCTCGCGCAGTCGCCCGCCACCACATCGACGCCGGGCGCCGCGGTGTCGCCGCAGGGCGCGCTGGTCGACAGTGCCTATCCCGGCACGATGGTGCTGACCGTCGATGCGACCGACGTCGCGCGGCGGGTGCTGCACGTCCGCCAGCAGATCCCGGTGAGCGCGGGCCAGCTGACCTTGCTGTTCCCGAAGTGGATTCCCGGCAAGCACCGGCCCGATGGCCCGATCAACAAGCTCGCCGGCCTCGAGGTCAGCGCCAACGGCCAGCCGTTGGCGTGGAAGCGCGATCCGCTCGATGTCTACGCATTCAAGCTCGAGGTGCCGGCCGGCGTGAGCTCGCTCGACGTGCGGTTCGACATGCTGACCCCGACCGCCGGCAACGAGGGCCGGGTGGTGATGACCCACGACATGCTCAACGTGCAGTGGGGTACCGTCGCGCTGTACCCGTCCGGGTACCAAGCCGGCAACATCGCGGTCACGCCGAGCCTGGTGCTGCCGTCTGGCTGGCAGGCCGGCACCGCGCTGGAACTGCAGCAGCGCCAGGGCGACACGTTGCGCTACGGCACCGTCAGCTTCGAGGTGCTGCAGGACTCGCCGGTCTACGCCGGCCGCCACTTCAAGCGGGTCGACCTCGACCCGGGCGCGGACACGCCGGTGATGCTCGACATCGTCGCCGACGCGCCGAAGTACCTGGAGTACGACGAGGAGCAGATCGAGGCGCACCGCGCGCTGGTCGACCAGGCCTACAAGCTGTTCGACTCGAAGCACTACGACCACTACGACTTCCTGCTGTCGCTGTCGGACCGCATGGGCGGGCAGGGCCTGGAGCACCACCGCTCCAGCGAGAACGGGGTCAAGCCGGGCTACTTCAGCGACTGGGACAGCTCGGTCGCCGCGCGCGACCTGCTGCCGCACGAGTTCGTGCATTCGTGGAACGGCAAGTTCCGCCGCCCGGCCGGGCTGGCGACCCCGAACTTCCACGTGCCGATGGACGGCAGCCTGCTGTGGGTCTACGAGGGCCAGACCCAGTACTGGGGCATGGTGCTGGCCGCGCGCTCGGGGCTGTGGGACAAGGACGACGCGCTCGGCGCACTGGCGCTGGTCGCCTCGACCTATGCCACCGACCGCCCGGGGCTGGACTGGCGCAACGTGCAGGACACCACCTACGACCCGGTGATCTCCGCGCGCCGGCCGCAGCCGTACCGCAGCTACCAGATGAGCGAGGACTACTACAACGCCGGCGCGCTGGTCTGGCTGGCGGTCGACGCCAAGCTGCGCGAACTGTCGAACGGGCGCCGCTCCCTGGACGATTTCGCCAGCGCGTTCTTCGGCGTCGACGACGGCAGCTGGGAGGTCAAGCCGTACGTGTTCGAGGACGTGGTCGCGGCGTTGAACGGCGTCGAGCAGCACGACTGGGCGACTTTCCTGCGCAGCCGCCTGGATGCCAACGCACCGCCGCTGGACGGCCTGGCCGCGAGTGGCTGGAAGCTGGTCTACCGTGACGAGCCGAGCGACTACCACAAGGGCGTGCTGTCATCGCGCAAGGCCGCCGACTACACCGCCTCGCTCGGCATGGTGGTGTCGAAGAAGAACGGCGAGGCCGGTTCGGTGCGCTGGGACGGTCCCGCGTTCAATGCCGGCATCGCGCCGGGCAGTACCCTGCTGGCGGTCAACGGTTACGCGTTCGATACCGGCCTGCTCGACGAGGCGATCAAGGCGGCCAAGGCGGACGGCACGCCGATCGAGCTGGTGGTCAAGCACGGCGAAGTGGTGAAGACGGTGACGCTGGATTACCGCGGCGGCCTGAAGTATCCGCATCTGGAACGGATCGAGGGCAGCAAGGACCGCCTGGGCGAAATCCTGCAGCCGCTGTAGGCGCTTATGGCTCCTCGGCCGCGACCGGCCGGCCCGGCACGTCGCGGCCGACCGGCGCCGGCCGGCCGAGCAGGTAGCCCTGGCCGAACCCGCAACCGAGCCCGAGCAGAAGCCGGTGCTGTTCCTGCGTCTCGATCCCCTCGGCCACCACCGCCATGCCGAGCGCGCGGGCCAGCGCAATGACCGCCGAAACCACCGCCGCGCAGTTGCCCGGCTTGCCGAGCGCGGCGAGGAAGGTGCGGTCGATCTTGATCATCCGCAACGGGAACGCGTGCAGGTAGCTCAGCGACGAATAGCCGGTGCCGAAGTCGTCCAGCGCCACCCCGACACCGGCATCCTGCAGTTGTTCGAGCAGGTTGCGCACGCATCCCGAATCGTCCAGAAACGAGCCTTCGGTGACTTCGATCACCAGCCGCGAGGGGGCCAGGCCGGTGCGCGACAGCAGGCCCAGCAGGCGCCGCGCGAAATCTTCGCCGTGTAGATGGCGCGGGGCGACGTTGATCGTCAGGTAGGTGTCGTCGTCCAGCGCCGCCGCGTGGGTCATGCTGCGCTTGAAGATGCGCCAGTCGATCGCATCGACCAGGCCGCTGTCCTCGGCCACCTGCAGGAAGTCGCCTGGCGCCAGCACGCCGCGTTGCGGATGGTTCCAGCGCACCAGCGCCTCGTGGCCGACCACCTGGCCGTCGTCGAGCCGCACGATCGGCTGCAGGTAGGGCTCCAGTTGGTCCTGCAGCATCGCCTCGCGCAGTTCGGCCTCGATCGCGAGCACGTCGACCGCAAACCGCTGCAACGATTCGTCGAACAGGTGCCAGCGCTTGCGCCCCAGCCCCTTGGCCCGGTACAGCGCGCTGTCGGCATCGCGTACCAGTTCGTCGGCCTGGGTGTAGCGCGCGTCGCCGATCGCGATGCCAATGCTGGCCGACGGCTCCAGCATGCGGCCCGCGATCCGCATCGGCTCGGTGAGCACGTCCAGCACCCGCTGTGCGACCGCGGACGGTGTGGTGCCGGCGTCCCCGTCGTCGGGCGCCACGTGTTCCAGCAGGATCCCGAACTCGTCGCCCGACAGCCGCGCGACCAGGTCCGGCTTGCGCACGCACGACTGCAGCCGGCGCGCGATCTCGCGCAGGAACTCGTCGCCCGCGAGGTGGCCGAGGTTGTCGTTGATGACCTTGAAGCGGTCGACGTCGAGGTACAGCAACGCGCAGCGCCGTGACGGCTCATCGCGCAGCCGCTCGAGCACCGCCTCGATCCGCTCATGCAACTGGCCGCGGTTGGGCAAACCGGTCAACGCGTCGTGCATGACCTCGTGCTGGAGCTGGCGCTGGATCTGTTCGCGCTCGCGGATCTGCCGGCGCAGCTCGAGGGTGCGTTCGGCGACGCGTTCTTCCAACTGCGCGTAGGCCTGTTGCTGGAACTGCGCGCTGCGCCGGCGGTGCAGGCTGTTGGCGATCTGCGAGGCGACGAAGCCGAGCAGTTCCTGGTCGGCCGGGCCGTAACCGATCGCGGGGTCGTAACTCTGCACCGCGACCAGGCCGACCACGGTATCGCCGGAAAACAGCGGCACGCCGAGCCAGCACTCCGAAGGCAGGCCTTGGCCGGGACGATTCTCGAGTTCGCCCTGCCGCTCCAGCTCCGTTACCTGGTCGCGGTTGGCAAGCAGCGGGCGACGATGGCGCAGCACGTACTCGCTGAGGCCGCGCGCGAGCGGGCGGTGCATCGGGCGGTCGTCGCGGTGGGGATCGGCGTAGTAGGGAAACTCCAGCCGCGCGCGGTCGTCGGACAGCAGGGCGATGAAGAAGTTCTCGGCGTTGAGCAACTGGCCGACGACGGCATGGATGCCCGCGTGGAACGCGTCCCGGTCGATGTCGTCCGACGCGAGCTGGGCGATCTGGAACAGTGCCGTCTGCAGCCGTTCGGCGCGCTGGCGCTCGGCGACCTCCAGCTGCAGGTCGCAGTTGGCCTGCGCCAGTTCCTGCGTCCGCAGCTTGACGTTGTGCTCCAGCAGCTCGCTGCTGCGCTTGCGTTCCAGCGCGCTGAGGATGTGGCTGGCGACGAACTCCAGCAGGGTCTGGTCGGCCTCGCTGTAACGCACGCCCGGCTGGTAGCTCTGGACCACGATGGCGCCGTGCACCACGCCCTCGCCGAGCACCGGCACGCCGAGCCAGTCGGGGCTGTCGGTCCCGACCATGCGCAGCGGGCCGTCGACCTGCGCGCGCACGCGCTCGTGGGTGCCGCGCAGGGCCTTGCCGCCGCGCAGCAGGTACCAGGTCTTGGAGTGCCTGATGTCGTCGCAGGGCACCTCGTCGAAGGGTGGAGGGTCCTGGACATCGACGAAATACAGCATGCGGATCGTGTCGAGGGAGGGGTCCCGCTGCACGATGAAGAGGTTTTCCGCGTACATCAGGGAGCCGACGATCGCGTGGATCCCGCGCAGGACCTCGGACATGTCGCGGTCGGAGCCCGACAGTTGCGAGATCGCGAAAAGCGCGCGCTGGATCTGTTCGGAATGCTCCAGCCGCCGTACCTCGCGCTCGAGCTCGCCCATGCGGTTGTGGCGTTGCAGTTCGCGGTCGGCCACCCGCAATACCGGTGCAAGCGCATCCCGCGGCGCGTCGCCGGCGTCGCCGTCTCCGCTCTCGACCAGCAGCACCGCGGTGCTGGCCGGCAGTGCGATGGCCAGCAGGTGCCCGCCATCACTGGCCTGCAGCCGCGCGTCCGTCAGCGCGGCGTCGGCGAGGGCCTGCTCATTCGCGTCGGCGGGCCGATGGTGGGCATCGCCAAGCTCCCACAGCAGCCGCGCGCCGCGCACGTTCGGCAGGGACCGCGCGGTGCGCTCGACCGCCGCGATCACCTCGCCGGGATTGCCGGCGTCGAGCAACAGCGCGCGCCAGTCCTCGACGATGGGGTCGTCGTGGGTGGGCGCGCCGTTGGAGGCAGGTTGGGGCGGTCTGTGCGGCATCTGGTGAGTCCCGGGGCGACAGAGACGTCGACCCGTCGACGATATCGGCACCCGGTCACAAACCTTTAGGCCCGACATCGGCAAAGGCTCCGCGCATGAAAAACCCCGCATTCGCGGGGTTTTCCGGCAGTGAGGTCGTGATGCGGTGCTAGGCCACCCGCACCAGCCGCAACGGGTTGTCCCATTCCGCCAGCAGCTCCGCCTCACGGGCCCTGGCGGTGGCCAGGTGCTCGTGCTTGACGTGGCCGTAGCCGCGGATGTGCTCGGGGACCGAGGCGATCTCGACCGCCAGGCCGATGTTGCCGCGGTCGAGCCGCGCCAGCAGTGCCTCGATGGTGGAGAAGTACTCCCCGACCAGGCGGCGCTCGGTGCGACGCTCTTCGGTGTAGCCGAACACGTCCAGTGCGCTCCCGCGCAGCCGGCGCAGCTTCGCCAGCACCCGGAACGCGGTGAACACCCAAGGCCCGAACTCGCGCTTCACGCCACGGCCGTGGGCGTCCTTCTTCGCCAGCAGCGGCGGCGCGAGGTGGAACTTCAGCTTGTAGTCGCCATCGAACTGCTGCTGCACGCGGCGCATGAAGTCGCCGCTGGTGTAGAGGCGGGCGACCTCGTACTCGTCCTTGTAGGCCATCAGCTTGAACGCGTAGCGGGCGACCGCCTCGGTCAGGTCGCTGCTGGCGGCGACGCGGGCGTGCTCGGCCTCGCGCACCTTGGCGACGAAGTCCGAATAACGACGCGCGTAGGCGGCGTCCTGGTAGTCGGTCAGGAACGCGACGCGGCGGGCGACCACCTCGTCGAGCGAACGCGACAGGCGGGCGTCGTCGAGCGGCAGGAAGGCGACGCTGTCGCCCTCGGCGCCGTGCTCGGGGACGTGGCGCAGCTCGTCCTGGGCCGCGGTCGCGCGCGGCGCCGACGGGCTGCCGAACTCGTGGCCTTCCCACTGTCCGGCGCCGAGCATCGGCAGCGCGTGCGGGGTCGCCTCGGCCGTGGTCGGGACGTTGCGGACAAGCCCGGCGGCCTCGGCCACCGCGGCCGGATCGACCACCGCCAGCCGGCCCCAGGCGAACGCCGCCTTGTTCTTGTCGATCGCCGCGCCATTGAGCTCGACCGCACGCATGATCGATTCCAGCGACAGTGGCACCAGTCCCTGCTGCCAGGCGTGGCCGAGGATGAACAGGTTCGACATGATCGCGTCGCCGAGCAGTGCGGTCGCCAGCTGGGTCGCGTCCACGACCACCGGCTCCTCGCCGCCGAGCGCCTTGCGCACCGCGTCGATGATGTCGGTCGCCGGGAACTGCATGTCCGGGCGGGTGGTGAACGTGCCCGGCATCGCCTCGTAGCTGTTGAGCACCACGGTCGAGCGGCCGCCGCGGATCTTCGACAGCGCCCAGTAGTCGTTGACCACGACCATGTCGCAGCCGAGCACCAGGTCGGCCTCGCCGGCGGCGATGCGCACCGCGTGGATGTCGGCCGGGGTGTGGGCGATGCGGATGTGGGTGGTGACCGCGCCGCCTTTCTGGGCCAG
>Ga0307413_10001010_pt1 | contig 10163 bp, 8 predicted proteins | sample DK1Ometagenome_3_FD_203714 | JGI IMG/M metagenome (GOLD analysis project Ga0307413, IMG submission 203714) | Maize rhizosphere microbial communities from greenhouse at UC Davis, California, United States - DK15-O-2 | ecosystem: Host-associated > Plants > Roots > Rhizosphere > Soil | place: USA...
GCGCGGGTAGATCGCCTTCTTCTGCTCCGAGTTCACGAGGTTGAAGAGCAGGGTCTGGAAGCACTTCGCGGCCCAGTCCTCGACCTTCTCGTGCTCCTCGGCGCTGAGCTTCGGCACGGTGCGGTCGGCCCAGATCTTGCCGAAGCGGTGATGGAAGGCTTCGTCGCTCATCACCAGCTGGATCAGGCGGCGCAGCGTCGGGTCGTTCGTCTTGCTCTGGAAGGTGGCGAAGGCGCCCATCGCGAGGCCTTCGATCAGCATCTGCATGCCGACGAGCTTCTTGTAGACCTCGGGCGCGAGCACGATCTCGTTCATCAGGTTCGCGAGCGTGCCGCCGCAGGCGAGCGGCTTGCCCCAGCGCTTCTGCACGTACTTGCCGAAGCCGGCCACGTGGCGCGCCTCTTCGCGCGCCTGGTTCGTGGCGTACTCCTGCGCGCCGGGGTCGCGCAGGATCTGCGCGAGGCTGGTCGAGAGCGAGAGCGCGCCCTGCTCGCCGTGCAGGATCGACGACAGCGAGAAGCGCACGCTCTCGTTGGCGAGCTGGATCCGCTGGCGCTCGTCGAGCCGATCCTTCACCGCGCACTGCAGCTCGATCACGAAGTCCGCCGGCATGATCATGTCTTCTGCGACGTCGAGCGGGTCCGCGTCGAAATCGATGTACGCCGGGTCGCTCGGGTCCCAGTGATGGTCGCGCGTGAGCGAGATGATCTCGTCGAAGGCGTCGCACCGCGTGCCGTAGCGGTCCACCTCGATCATCGACATGAAGTCGTCGCGATCGACGGTGTTGTACGCGGGGTCGTGCGTGATGTGGTCGGCCATGAGTCCTCTCGTAGGGGCGCTCAGCCTGCCGGCAGCAGACTCGGGTTCATTCGAAGAAGGGTGTCCACCACCTGCTCGCGCGTGGCGCGGCTGGGATCGGCCGCCCACCAGGTGATCACGCGCGTGAGCACGGCAGCGTGCGCCTGCGCGGCAACGGCGGGGTGCAAGTCCGCGGGCGCGCGGCGCTCCGCCTTCCGTCGCTCGAGCCAGCGCTGGATCTCCGGCACCACCGCCTCGCGTACTTCGTCTGCGAGGCCCGCGCTCTCGGCTCGACCGAAGACCATCAGAATCAGCTCCCGCTTCTCGGCGGCAAAGGAAATCAGCTCCTCCGTGCGGAGGCGCAGGTACTCGCGGCTGCCAGGCATCTCCCCCGCCGAAGCGCGCTCCTGGCGCCCGCGCAGCTCCGCGAGCGCGGCGAACGCGATCTCGTGGAAGAGCGTCTCCTTGTCGGCGAAGTGCAAATAGAAGGTGCCCGTGGCGACGCCCGCGTGGCGGGCGATCTGCGCGCTGGTCACACCATGCAGGCCGCGCTCCGCGAACAGCAGGACGGCGGCCTCGCGCAGGCGCCGCCGCGTCTCCGCGCGGCTGCGGGCGGGGGCGGTCTCGGGCGAGGCGGCTGCGTTGACGGCGGGCTCAGCGACTGACATGGAGTTCAGTCGCGCAGCCTACACGCGCCCCGCGCGCTAGCGCAAGTTCCGCCGCTGCAGGGAGCCGAGCACCCGGCGCGAAAGGCCCCGCGGGGCGAGCGCGGTCAGCCCACCGAGCAGCCGATAGCCCGCACCCGGAATGCACACCGCATCGCCGCGCCGGAGCGCCGCGAGCGAGGCCTCGACGACCTGCTCGGGCGCAAGCCAGGCGAAGCGCGGCACGAGGCTCCGATCGACGCCCGCCACCTCCTGGAACTCGGTGCGCGTGAAGCCGGGCAGCAGCGCCTGCACGGTCACGCCTGAGCCGCGCACCTCTTCGTGCAGCGCCTCGCTGAAGCGGGTCACGTAGGCCTTGGTGGCGGCGTACGTGGCCGTGAAGGGGCCCGCGCCCTCGCCCGCCAGCGACGAGACGTTCACGATCCCGCCGCGCCCGCGCCCGAGCATGCCGGGCAGCGCGGCCCGCGTGAGGCGTACCAGCGCGATCACGTTGAGGCGGATCTCCTCCAGCTCCCGCTCGGGCTCGAGCTCCGCGAAGCGCCCCACCGTGCCGAAGCCGGCGTTGTTGACCAGCAGGTCCGGCGGGTCGGCGGCGACCGCCTCGGCGAGCCGCGCGAGGTCGGCGTCGTCGGCCAGGTCGGCCACCTCGACCGCCGCCGCTACGCCGTGCCGCTCCGCCAGCTCCTTGGCGAGCGTTTCGAGCCGGTCGCGGCGGCGGGCCACCAGCACGAGGTCGTGCCGGCGCTGCGCGAGCGCCCGCGCGAAGGCCTCGCCGATGCCGGCCGAGGCCCCGGTCACGAGGGCGCGCGGGTGGCCACGTTGCGTCGGGGTCGCTTGCGGCATCGAAGCCTCCAGGCAAGAGAGCAGGAGGTTACCCTCGCGGCCGTGTCGACACCCTCTTTCGCAGGCGCGCTCGCCGGGGCGGGGCTGCCCCCGCTGCGGCGCGGGCGCACCACGACGCTCCAGGTGAACGTCGGCAGGCGCTGCGACCTCGCCTGCCACCACTGCCACGTCGAGGCGGGCCCGAAGCGCCGCGAGGCGCTCGGCGAGAGGCTCGCCGCACGCGTGCTCGAGCTGCTGGCGCGATGCCCCGCCCTCGACACGCTCGACCTCACCGGCGGCGCGCCCGAGCTGAACCCGCACTTCCGCGGTCTGGTGCGCGGCGCACGCGCGCTCGGCCGCCGCGTGATCGACCGCTGCAACCTGACCGTGCTGTTCGAGCCGGGCCAGGCGGACACCGCGGAGTTCCTCGCCCGGGAGGGCGTGGACGTGATCGCCTCCCTGCCGTGCTACACCCCGGGCAACGTGGACGCGCAGCGCGGACGGCGCGTCTACGAGCGCAGCCTCGCGGCGCTGCGCCGGCTGAACGCGCTCGGCTACGGCGCCGCGCTCCGGCTCGACCTCGTGTACAACCCGCTCGGCGCCTCGCTGCCGCCGCCCCAGCCGAAGCTCGAGGCCGACTACCGGCGCGAGCTCGGCGCGCTCGGCGTCCGCTTCGACCGCCTGCTCACGATCACCAACATGCCGATCAAGCGCTTCGCGCGGCAGCTCGCTCGGCGCGGCGAGAGCGAGGCCTATCTCTCGCTCCTCGTGAACCACTTCAACCCCGCCACGGTGGATGCGCTGATGTGCCGCAGCACGCTCTCCGTCGCGTACGACGGTCAGCTCTACGACTGCGACTTCAACCAGGCGCTCGACCTGCCGCTCGCCGGGCGCCGCGCGACGCTCTACGAGCTGGACGACGTCGCGGCGCTCGAGGCGCTGCCGGTCGCGACCGCACCGCACTGCTTCGGCTGCAGCGCGGGCGCGGGCTCGAGCTGCGGCGGCGCCCTCGCCGGCAACGCAGGCGCGTGAGGGGCGGCATGGAGACGCGCCTGCCCGCGCCGCCGGCCCGGCGCTTCCCGTTCGGCAAGCTCCTGCTCGCCCTCGCCGCGCTCGGCGCGCTGCTCGCGCTCGGGCGCCTGGCCGGCGGCTACGTCCCCGCCTTCCAGCAGTGGGTGGCCGGGCTCGGCGCGTTCGGCCCGCTCGTCTTCATCGCGGGCTATGCCGCCGCCGTCGTCGCCTTCGTCCCGGGCAGCGCGCTCACGCTCGCCTCCGGGGCGATCTTCGGCGTCGCGAAGGGGACGGTCCTCGTGTTCGCCGCGGCGCTGCTCGGCTCGACCGCTTCGTTTCTCGTGGCGCGCCACCTGGCGCGCGCCGCGATCGAGAAGCGCCTCGCGGGCGACGCGCGCTTCGCCGCGATCGACCGCGCCATCGGCAGCGAGGGGCGCAAGATCGTCTTCCTGCTGCGGCTCTCGCCGTTCTTCCCCTTCAACCTGCTCAACTACGGCCTCGGCCTGACACGCGTGCGGCTCGTGGACTACGTGATCGCCGGCGCCGGCATGCTGCCCGGCACGCTGCTCTACGTGTACCTCGGCAGCGCGGCGGGCCAGGCCGTCGCCGCCGCCGGCGGCGCCGCGCCGGGCCGCAGCCCGGCCGAGTGGGCGCTCTTCGGCGTGGGCCTCGCCGCCACCGTGGTGGTCACCGTCAGCGTGACGCGCATCGCGCGCCGCGCCCTGCGCGAAGCCACCGGTCAGTGAAGGAGCGCGCCGTGTCGCAGCCCGTCCAGGTCCTGCCGCTCGACGCGCACAACGCGGCCCTCGTCGCGAACGTGCATCCGCCGGACTGGAAGAACCCGACGCCCGACGGCCGCTACAACCTGGTCGTGATCGGCGCAGGCACCGCCGGGCTGATCACCTCGCTCGTGGCCGGGAGCCTCGGCGCCAAGGTGGCGCTGATCGAGCGGCATCTCATGGGCGGCGACTGTCTCAACGTCGGCTGCGTGCCTTCGAAGGCCGTGATCCGCGCCGCGCAGCTGGCGCACGCAGCGCGCGGCGAGCGCCGTCCCGACTTCGCCTCCGCCATGGAGCGCATGCGCGAAATCCGCGCGCGCATCAGCCACGACGATTCCGCGAAGCGCTACCGCGAGGAGTTCGGCGTCGAGATCTACTTCGGCGCTGCGCGCTTCAGCGGGCCCGACACCGTGGAGGTCGGCGGCGCGACGCTCCGCTTCGCCAAGGCGGTGATCGCGAGCGGGGCGCGGGCGGCGGCGCCGCCGGTCCCGGGGCTCGCCGAGGCCGGCTACCTCGACAACGAGACGGTCTTCACGCTCACGTCGCTGCCGCGGCGGCTCGCGGTGATCGGCTCCGGCCCGATCGGCTGCGAGCTGGCGCAGGCGTTCCGCCGGCTCGGCGCCGAGGTGACGCTGCTCGAGATGGCGCCGCGCATCCTCACGCGCGAGGACCCGGACGCCGCGGCGATCGTGGAGAAGGCGTTCGCGCGGGAGGGCATCGAGCTGGTGCTCGGCTGCGAGCTCCGGCAGGTGGAGCGGCGCGGCGGAGAGAAGTTCGTCCACCTCGCCTGCCCGAAGGCCGGCCCGCGCGTGCTCGCCGTCGACGAGATCCTCGTCGGCGCAGGGCGCGCGCCGAACGTCGAGGACATGGGCCTCGAGGCCGCGGGCGTCGCGTTCGACGTGCGCGGCGGCATCGAGGTGGACGACTTCCTGCGCACGTCCAATCGGCGGATCTACGCGGCCGGCGACTGCGCGATGGCGTGGAAGTTCACGCACGCGGCCGACGCGGCGGCGAAGATCGTGGTGCAGAACGCGCTGTTCTCGTTCGGGCCGATCGGGAGGAAGCGGCTCTCGCAGCTGGTGATGCCGTGGTGCACCTACACCGACCCGGAGGTCGCACACGTCGGGCTCTACGAGCACGACGCGCGCGAGCGCGGGATCGCGCTCGACACCTACGAGGTGCCGATCGCCCGCGCGAACCGCGCCGTCACCGACGGCCAGGAAGAGGGCTTGGTGCGGATCCACGTGAAGAAAGGCACGGCCGAGATCGTGGGCGCCACCGTCGTGGCCGCGCATGCCGGCGAGCTGATCACGCAGCTGACGCTCGCGATCACCCGGAAGATCCCGCTCGGCGCCTTCAGCCAGGTGATCTACCCCTACCCGACCCAGGGCGAGGCGATCAAGGCGGCGGCCGGCCTCTACACCCGCACCCGCCTCACCCCGACCGTGAAGCGCCTCTTCGCCGCGCTGCTGAAGCTCCGCCGCTAGCCCGAAACGGGGACGTTCTTCAAAACGTCAAGAAGTTTGCTGGACGCTGGCCGGAACGTTTTTGTGTTTTTTATTAACGTCCCCGCTGCGCGGCGGCGCTAGGATGCGGGCGATGGCGTTGCCGGGCGACGAGGAGAGGCTGCTGCTGCTCCACAACCCGCGCTGCTCGAAGTCGCGCGCGGCGAAGGCGCTGCTCGAGGAGCGCGGCGCGGCGTTCGCGCTGCGCCTCTATCTCGAGGAGCCGCTCTCGCGCCTCGAGCTCGCCGAGCTGCGGCGCCGGCTCGATCGCCCGGCCCGCGAGTGGGTGCGCCGCGGCGAGCCGGCCTTCGCGGCGTCGGGCCTCACCGCGGAGAGCGACGACGTCGCCGTGCTCGACGCGGTCGCGCAACATCCCGAGCTGCTCGAGCGGCCGATCCTCGTGCGCGGCGGGCGCGCCGTCGTGGGCCGGCCGCCCGAGCAGATCCTCGCCCTGCTCTGAACGGCCGAGCGGCGGCCGCGTCCGCTACGCCTTCTGAGCCTCGCGCGCCGCGGCGTACTGCGCGTGCACGTGCTCGAGGAAGGCGGTCACCGCGCGCACCACGTGCGCGGAGCGCGGGGAGTGGAAGGTGTCGAAGGCGTGCTGGGCGCCCCGGAGCTCGAGCGTGAGCACGGGCTGGCGCGCCTTCTCGCGCAGCGCGCGCTCGAAGGCGCGCATCTCCTCCAGCCAGACCAGCGAGTCGTGGGTGCCGTGCACCAGCAGGAAGGGCGGCGCCTCGGGCGAGACGTGCGAGATCGGAGAGGCCGCTTCCCAGAGCTCGCGGTTCTCCTCGGGCGTGCACTTGAGCACCTGCCGCGCCAGGAACGGCTCCATCTTCTGCCGGCCGCGGATGCCGTAGCGGTCCAGGAAGTCGTAGACGCCGTAGAACGGGACGGCCGCCGCGAGCCGCGTGTCGACGTGCTCGAAGCCCGGCTGGAAGCGCGGATCGTTCGCCGACATCGCCGCCAGCGCCGCGAGGTGCCCGCCCGCCGAGCCGCCGGTCACGCAAACGAAGTCCGGGTCGGCGCCGTACTCCGCGGCGTGGTCGCGGATCCAGGAGATCGCGCGCTTCACGTCGACGATGTGGTCCGGAAAGGTCGCGCGCGGCGAGAGCCGGTAGTTGATCGCGAAGCTCACCCAGCCGCGCGTCGCGAGGTGCGCCATCAGCGGCTGCCCCTGCTCGCGCTTGTCGCCGATCATCCAGCCGCCGCCGTGGATCTGGAGCAGCGCCGGGCGGCGCTCGCCCGGCTCCGTCGGGCGCACCACGTCGAGCAGATTGCGGCGCCCCTTGTCGCCCGGCAGCGAGACGCCGTAGGCGATGTCGCAGATGCGCTCGACGCCCGCCTGCCGCATGCGGAAGGGCCGCGCGAGCCCGTGCAGGGGCGAGACGGCGGATTCGGGCGAGAGCGCGAGCGTCGCGAGCGCGGTGCGCGTCTCGTGGCCCGTGTGGACGCCGCGAAGGAAGCTCGCGAGCAAGAGGCCCCAGCTCGCGAAGGTGAGCGCGAGCCCGGCCACGCCCGCGACGCTCTCGAAGGCGCCCGCGGCGGCGAAGGCGAGCGTGGCGAGCGCCTGCCAGGCGAGGTGCTGGAGCGCGAGCTCGCCGGTGAGCCAGCCGCTCATCATGTAGAAGAACGAGAAGAGCCCGAGCCGGCGTACGGGCAGCCACGCGCTGGCGGAGAGCAGCAGGCCGAGCGTGGCGACGCCGAGGAAGATCAGCCCCGCCAACTCGTACCTCCCATCGCCTGCGGCCCGCGCGCAGCGTGGCCTGGCGCTCGTCGCCCTCGCTTCAGCTTCGGGTGAGCAGCAGCGTGCGCGGGTCGAGAGCCACCCGCAGCGCGGAGGGATTGGGGCTCTCGTGGTCCTTGAGCGCGCGGAGCGCCACGCTCTTGCCGCCGGGCTCGAGCGCGAGGATCACGCCGAAGGCGTCGCGCGACGAAGCGAGCGCGCCCGGCAGGCGCTCCACCTTCTCGCCGGCGCAGGCCACGGACAGCCAGATCTGGGCGCCGAGCTCCTGCGCCAGGGCCTTCATGTCGAGCAGCTCGTCCGCCGAGCCGCGCGCGGCGTCGACGTTCTCGAGGATCACGAGCGCGGGCGCGCCTGCCGTCTCCTGCTCGATCTTCACGGCCTCGCGCAGCTTCGCGGCGTTGAAGCTGGCCGAGGTCACGGCGCGGATGCTGCGGCGCCGGTCCATGTCGGCGTGGACCGTGGGGGCGTCGTCCAGGTGCGCGCTCGAGGCCAGCTCCTCGAACAGCGTGTCGTAGTGCGCGCGCGTGTGCGCGACGGTCTGGTCGATGGCGATGTGCAGCACGTGGCCGCCGCGCAGCAGCTCGTCGAGGGCGACGCCCACCAGGAACGGCGTCTTGCCCACGCCGTGGCCCGCGAGCACGAGGCCGAGGTTGCCCTTGCCGAGCCCGCCGTGGAGACCCTTCTCGAGCAGGCGCACCGGGCTCCGGGCGGTGAGGAACTTCTGATACATGTGCAGCTACTCCTCGTCTCCGCCCTTCACGCGCGTGCCGTACTTCTTGATCAGCTCCTCGGTGACGTCGCGCGGCGCAGGCGCGTAGCGCGAGAACTCGAGGGTGAACTCGGCCTTGCCCTGTGTGTTGGACCGCAGGTCGGTGGCGTACCCGAACATCGAGGCGAGCGGCACTTCGGCCTCGACCTGGCAGAAGCCCTCCGCTTCCGTGGTGCCGATCACGGTACCGCGGCGCTGCAGGATGGTCTTCAGCACCGCTCCCTGGAACTCCACCGGGCCCTCGACGCCGAGCTTCATCAGCGGCTCGAGGATGATCGGCTTCGCGCGCGGGTAGACCTCGCGGAAGGCGCCGCGCGCGGCGGCCTGGAAGGCGTTGTCCGAGGAGTCCACCGAGTGGGCGGCGCCGTCGTTCAGCACCACGCGCAGCCCGATCACCGGGAAGCCGATCAGGCGCCCCTTGCCGATCATCGAGCGGAAGCCCTTCTCGACGGACGGGATGAACTCGTTCGGCACCGCGCCGCCGCGCACCTCGTCGAGGAACTCGAAGTCCTTGCTGCCGTCGGTGATCGGCTCGACGTAGCCGCCGATCTTGCCGTATTGGCCGGAGCCGCCGGTCTGCTTCTTGTGCACGTACAGGTAGTCGGCGCGCTGCGAGATCGTCTCGCGGTACGCCACCTGAGGCGCGCCCGTCTCGACCTCCACCCCGTACTCGCGCTTCATGCGCTCGACGTAGACGTCGAGGTGCAGCTCGCCCATGCCCGAGATCACGGTCTCGCCGCTCTCCGGGTCCACGCCGGCGCGGAAGGTCGGATCCTCGCGCACGAAACGGCCGAGCGCCTTGCTGAAGTTCGCCTGGCTCTTGGAGTCTTTCGGCTTGATCGAGAGCGAGATCACCGCGTCGGGGACGAACATCGAGGTCATCGCGACCTCGATGCTGCCGTCGGTGAAGGTGTCGCCGGAGGCGCAGTCCACGCCGAACAGCGCGACGATGTCGCCGCCGGCCGAGCTCTCGATCTCCTCCATCTCGTTGGCGTGCATGCGTACGAGCCGGCCCACCTTCACGCGCTTCTTGGTGCGCGAGTTGGTGAGCGTCTGGCCGCGCGAGAGCATGCCCTGGTAGACGCGCACGTAGGTGAGCTGCCCGTAGCGGCCGTCCTCGAGCTTGAAGGCGAGCGCCACCAGCGGCTTGTTGGGATCCGAGGAGAGCGCGATCGGCTGCTCCTGGTTCTCGAGATCGACCGCGGTGTTCTCGACGTCCTCGGGGCTCGGCAGGTAGGCGTTCACGGCGTCGAGCAGCGGCTGCACGCCCTTGTTCTTGTAGGCGCTGCCCAGGAACACCGGGCAGAGCCCGAGCGAGATCACGCCCCTGCGCACGCCGTCGTGGATCAGGTCCTCGGTCACGCGCTCCTCGAGCACGGCCTCGGTCAGCTCGTCGGAGAACATCGAGACGGCGTCGAGCATCTGCTCGCGGGCGGCCTCGGCCTCGGCACGCAGGTTCGCGGGGATCTCCTCCTCGACGACGTTCTCGCCGCTGTCGCCCTCGAAGCGCAGCGCCTTCATGGTGACGAGGTCGACCATGCCCTGGAAGTTGGCCTCGAGCCCGATCGGGATCTGCATCAGCACCGCGTTCAGCTTGAGCTTGTCGCGCAGGCCCTCGACCACGCGCCGCGGGTTCGCGCCCGAGCGGTCGAGCTTGTTGATGAAGGCGAGGCGCGGGACCTTGTAGCGCCGCATCTGCCGGTCCACGGTCATGGACTGCGACTGCACGCCGGCCACGCCGCACAGCACCAGGATCGCGCCGTCGAGCACGCGCAGCGAGCGCTCCACCTCGATGGTGAAGTCCACGTGGCCGGGCGTGTCGATGATGTTGACGTGGTTGCCCTTCCACTCGCAGTAGGTCGCGGCGGACTGGATGGTGATGCCGCGCTCGCGCTCGAGCTCCATGAAGTCCATGGTGGCGCCGACCTGATCCTTGCCCTTCACCTCGTGGATCTTGTGAATGCGCTGGGTGTAGAACAGGATCCGCTCGGTGAGCGTGGTCTTGCCCGAGTCGATGTGGGCGCTGATGCCGATGTTGCGGATCTTCGAGAGCTCGAGTGTGGCCATGGG
>Ga0307413_10001011_pt1 | contig 10160 bp, 9 predicted proteins | sample DK1Ometagenome_3_FD_203714 | JGI IMG/M metagenome (GOLD analysis project Ga0307413, IMG submission 203714) | Maize rhizosphere microbial communities from greenhouse at UC Davis, California, United States - DK15-O-2 | ecosystem: Host-associated > Plants > Roots > Rhizosphere > Soil | place: USA...
CATCGTGCTGGGCAACGGCACCGGACTGATCGACGCCGATTACCAGGGACCGCTGATGATCAGCCTGTGGAATCGCGGGAACGAGGCTTTTACGATGCAGCCGGGGGATCGCATCGCCCAGCTGGTCGTGCTGCCGATCGTGCGCGCGACGCTGCAGGTGGTCGATGAATTCGAAACCAGTGCGCGCGGCGCCGGTGGCTTCGGCCATACGGGTGTCCGCTGAGCCGCACCGGTGAAAGTACGGGCAGGGGAACCACGATGATCGACATGAAGATGGAACGGCCGCAGGTATCGCTGGACACATTCAGGCCGCTGTTGCCGGCCGTGGCCGTGGCCTGCGCGCTGCTGGCGGCGTGGATGGGCTGGAACGCCTGGCAGCAGCATCGCGACGACGCCCGCCATGGCGCGATCGAGCAGTCGCGCGACGCCGCGGTGCAGCAGATCGGCGCGGTGCTGGCGGCCGGGCACAAGCGGTTCGCCGAGGAGCTCGAGGACCCCGCACTGCAGGCGGCGATCGCCGGCGACGAGTTCGCCCGGGCCGGTACGTTGCTGGTCGACGGCTGGCCCGGCGCGACCCGGGGCGAAGTACTGGCGCCGGGGCTCGACCGTGCCTACGCGGCGTTGCCGGATCGCGGCTATGGCACCGTGGCCGCGATGGAGGCGGCGCTGGCCGAGGACAAGCCGGTGGCGTGGATGGTCCGCGTCGAGGGCGAACCGCAGCTCGCGCTCGCCGCCCCGGTACGCAAGGACGACCGCGTGGTCGCGGTGGCGCTGGTCCAGCTCGATCCCCGGCCCGTCACCGGGCCGGTGGGATCCGCCGCGGTCGGCGACGATACCTATCTTGCCTTGCGCCAGCGCGGCCACAGCCTGGTCGAGCGCGGCGACGTCGATCTCGCGGGCGGCGCCGAGGCGCTGGCCAAGCCGGTTTCCGGCAGTGACCTGCGCGTCGCCGCGGCGGTGCCGGACGTGGCCGGCGCGCCCTTCGGGCTGGGTGCGATGGGGTGCCTGGTCGCGACCCTGGTGCTCGCGTTGCTGGCCCTGCTGGCGTGGCGCGCACCGCAGCTGGCCGCCCGTCGTGGCGCCGCCGCCGGTGAGGCGGATGCGGATGCGGACGACGATGCGACCCTCCTGACCCTGGCCGAGTCCGCAGCCCTCTCCCCCGACGAAGAAACCGCAACCGTGACCAAGGAAGCTCCTCCGCCCGTACCTGCGTCCCCCGGGGACGCATCCACCCCCGCCATCGACCGCGGCATCTTCCGCGCCTACGACATCCGTGGCGTGGTCGGGCGCGACCTGTCGCCGGCCGTCGCCGAGCTGATCGGCCATGCGATCGGCTCGCTGATGCAGGAGAAGGGCCACGCCGAGATCGTGGTCGGCCGCGATGGCCGCCTGTCCGGCCCGGACCTCAGCGCCAGCCTGATCGCCGGCCTGCGCAAGGCCGGCCGCAACGTGGTCGACATCGGCCTGGCGCCGACCCCGCTGGTGTACTTCGGCGCCTACGAACTGCGCGCCGGCTCCTGCGTGTCGGTCACCGGCAGCCACAACCCGCCGGACTACAACGGTTTCAAGATCGTGGTCGGCGGCGAGACCCTGCATGGCGAGGCGATCACCGACCTGTACGCGCGCATTGCCGATGACCGCCTGCACACCGCGCCGACCCTGGGCCTGTTGCAGGAGCGCGGGATCGATGACGACTACGTCCGTCGGGTCGCGTCCGACATCCAGATCGACCGTCCGCTGAAGGTCGTGGTCGATGCCGGCAACGGCGTCGCCGGCGAACTCGGTCCGAAGGTGCTGGCCGCGATCGGTGCCGAGGTGATCCCGCTGTACTGCGAGATCGACGGCACCTTCCCCAACCACCACCCGGATCCGAGCGAGCCGCACAACCTGGCCGACCTGATGCAGATGGTGGAGCGCCTCGACGCCGATCTCGGCATCGCGTTCGACGGCGACGGCGACCGCCTCGGCGTGGTCACCCGCGATGGCCACAACATCTTCCCCGACCGCCTTCTGATGCTGTTCGCCGCCGACGTGCTGGAGCGCAACCCGGGCGCGCAGATCATCTTCGACGTCAAGTGCACCGGGCGCCTGCCGGGCTACATCCTGCGCCACGGCGGCAGCCCGCTGATGTGGAAGACCGGCCACTCGCTGATCAAGGCCAAGATGCGCGAGACCGAGGCCGAACTGGCCGGCGAGATGAGCGGCCACTTCTTCTTCCGCGAGCGCTGGTACGGCTTCGACGACGGCATCTACTCGGCCGCGCGCTTGCTGGAAATCCTTGGCGCCCAGCCGGGCCGGCCCAGTGACGTGCTCGACGCGCTGCCCGATGGCATCGCGACGCCCGAAATCAAGGTCGATGCGCCTGAGGGCAACCCGCACGCGTTCGTCGAGCAGTTCATCGAGCAGGCGAAGTTCGACGATGCGCGGCTGTCGACCATCGATGGCCTGCGGGTCGACTGGGCCGATGGCTGGGGCCTGGTGCGCGCGTCCAACACCACGCCGGTGCTGGTGATGCGTTTCGACGCCGACAACAAGGAGGCGATGGTGCGGATCAAGGACGCGTTCCGCACGCAACTGCTGGCGCTGCGCCCGGACCTTGCCCTGCCGTTCTGACGGGTTCGTGGTGTCGCCCTGCTCCGATCGGCGCAGGGCGGTGGTTCAGCCGTTGCTGTCGTCGGCCGGCTTCTTCAGCTCGCGATAACGCTCCAGCGCCGCCGCCAGTTCATCGTCGGCGGTGCTGCGCTCGTGTTGCTGGGCGGCGAGCGTCGCCTGCTGCCGTCGCAGTGCCGCGTGCTGGGTCTGGATGCTGCCGGCCAGCGGCTTGGCCACCGGCTTGCCGGCGAGTTCGGCCTCGCTGGCGCGCTGCAGCAGGTTGACCAGGCTGCGGCGCAGCCCCTCGATGCCGAGCCGCGACGACTTCACCGAGGCGTCCAGCAGCCCCAGCCGGTTGTCGTATGCGCGGACCAGGTCGGCCTCGCTGGCGTAGGACTCGACCATGGCCAGTTCTTTCCGCTGCCGGGCGGCCTCCGCCAGCGCGGCGAGCCGGTCCTGCTCGGCCCGGGCTTCGGCGGCGGCGCGCTCGGAATCGGTCGGGGCACGGTCCAGTCGCTTGGTGGCGATACCACTGGCGTTGAACTCGGTGCGCGCGTTGTCGACCGCGCTGGCCGGCAGTGCGTCGCCACAGACCTTGCGGTCGCCGTCGTTCCAGCAATAGATCTTCTTGCCGGCAGGCTTCTGCGCCAGGGCCGGCGCGGCCAGCGCCAGCAGGAGGGTCATGCCGAGCAGGGACGGGACAGGCTTGTTCATGTCGGTCGGTGTGGTTGCGCGCGGAGCGTCCAGCGCCTTCAAACCAGTTAACGCAAGAGTCGGGCCAGTGCTGTCATGGAGGCGTCATCGGCAGTGGACCGCTCAGGCGTCGTCGCGGCTGCCGTACTCCGAACGGTAGGCCAGCAGCCGCGGGCGCTGCGCTGCGAGGTCCGCCGAGCCATCGGCGAAAGCGAGCAGGTCGTCGAGGCTGGCGACCGCAACCACCGGGACGCCGTGTTCGGTTGCGACAGTTTGTGCCGCCGAGCGTCGGCTCCGGGCCGGGTCGACGGCTTCCTGCCGGTCCAGCGCGATGACGATGCCGGCGACCGTGCCCCCGGCTGCGGCGATCATGCCCAGCGCCTCGCGGATCGCGGTGCCGGCGGTGATCACGTCGTCGACCACCAGCACCCGGCGACCCTCCAGCGGTGCGCCGATCAGCGTGCCGCCCTCGCCATGGGCCTTGGCTTCCTTGCGGTTGAACGCCAGTGGCAGGTCGCGCCCGCGGCGGGCGTATTCGCAGGCCAGCGCGGTCGCCAGCGGGATGCCCTTGTAGGCGGGGCCGAACAGCAGGTCGAAATCGGCCAGCCCGCCCGCGCGCTGCGCCGCATCGATCGCGTCGGCGTAGCAGCCGGCCAGCTCCGCCATCACGGCGCCGGAATCGAAGCGGCCGGCATTGAAGAAGTACGGGCTGTTGCGGCCGGACTTGAGGGTGAATTCGCCGAAGCGCAGGGCCTGCGCGCGCAAAGCGAGTTGCAGGAAACGGGTGCGGTGGTCGGTCATCTTGCTGGGGCCTGTGGGAGGTCGGGGGACGGGTCGTGCGGGTGGCCGGTCAACCGGTACAGCAGCAGGTGCTGCGGGCCGGCGTCGCCGCCGTGGAACAGTTCGCCGCTGTCCTCGAAACCGGCGCGGCGATACGTGGCGATCGCGGCGTGGTTGCGGCAGTTCACGGTCAGGGCCAGCAGCCGATGCCGCGGATGGCGGCGGGCGGCATCGTCGCAACAGGCGCGGACCGCGCGCGTGCCAAGGCCGCGCCCCTGCTGTCGATGGTCGACCAGGAACGCGCGCAGCCCCAGGTGCGGTTGTGCCAGCGCACGCCCGGTCACCGCGTTCGGGGCGCGGTCGAGGCGGTAGAAGCCGATCACCTGGCCGCCGGCGAGTATCGCCATCGCGTCGCTGAGCGGATCGCGCAGGGCGTCGTCGAGGTTGAAACCGGCGTCGCCGACGAACGGCCGCTGCGCCGCGGTGACCCGCAACCGCCGCACCGTCGGCGCCAGGGTCGCGTCGACGGGGACCACCCCGACCTCGACGGTCGCGCCGATGGCCGGGACGGGGGACGGATGGACGGACATGGGTGAATGATAGGCCACCGCCGGCACGCGCCGCGCCCTGCGGCGGCGCCGTTGTTATGATCGCCGGACCCTCGTCGTGGAGCGCGCATGCGCATCGTCAGCTTCAACGCCAACGGCCTGCGTTCGGCCGCCCGCAAAGGCTTTTTCGACTGGTTCGCCGGGCACGATGCCGACCTGCTCTGCGTGCAGGAGACCAAGGCCCAGGAACACCAGCTGGCCGGCCCGGAGTTCCTGCCCGACGGTTACCGCGCGTTCTTCCGCGACGCCATCACCAAGAAGGGCTACAGCGGCGTCGCGATCTACAGCCGGCGCGAGCCCGACGAGGTCCGCACCGCACTGGGCTGGGCGCCGTTCGACGACGAAGGCCGCTACATCGAGGCGCGTTTCGGCAACCTCAGCGTGGTGTCGTTCTACATCCCGTCCGGTTCCTCCGGCGAACTGCGCCAGGGCTTCAAGTTCGAGGTCATGGACTGGCTCAAGCCGGTGCTCGACGAGTGGCTCGCAAGCGGTCGCGACTACGTACTGTGCGGTGACTGGAACATCGTGCGCAGCGCGCTCGACATCAAGAACTGGAAGTCCAACCAGAAGAACTCCGGTTGCCTGCCGCCTGAGCGCGACTGGCTCAACGGCCTGTGCGCGGACGACGCGCCGCGCAGCTGGGTCGACAGCTACCGCGCGCTGAACCCGGACGCGCAGGACTACACCTGGTGGAGCAACCGCGGCGCGGCCTACGCCAACAACGTCGGCTGGCGGCTCGACTACCAGCTGGTGACGCCGGAGCTGGCGACGCGGCTGCAGGGCTGCTCGATCCTGCGCGAGCCGCGGTTCTCCGACCACGCGCCGTATACCGTCGACTACGCCGGGCCGCTCGCGTGAGCGCCGCGCCGGCCGCCACGCCATCGCCGCGGCCCAAGGGCTGGCGCGGCATCCTGGCCGCGTTCGGCACGCCGTCGGCCGGCACGCTGTTCTTCCTCGGCTTCGGTAGCGGCCTGCCGTTCCTGCTGGTCGGCTACACGCTGTCGATCTGGCTGCGCGAATACGGGCTGGAGTTGAGCACGATCGGCCTGCTCAGCTACGTCAGCATGTTCTATGTGTTCAAGTTCCTGTGGGCGCCGCTGATCGACCGCTGGAACGCGCCGTTGCTGGGCGTGCTCGGCCGTCGCCGGGGCTGGCTGGTGCTGTCGATCGCGGTGCTGGTCGCGGCCCTGGCGGGGATGGCGTTCACCGGGCCGGTGCAACTGGCCACCTTCGTCGGCCTGGCCGCGTTGACCGCCTTCGCCGGCGCCACCCAGGACACCGTGGTCGACGCCTACCGGATCGAGATCGCGCCGGTCGAGGCGCAGGGCGCGCTGGCCGCGACCTACACACTCGGATATCGCTTCGGCCTGATCGTGTCGGGCGCCGGCGCGCTTTACATCGCCGATTTCAGCGGCTGGCGGGTGGCCTATCTGAGCATGGCCGCGGTGCTGCTGCTGCCGTTGCTGGCGGCGCTGTTTGCGCGCGAGCCGGAGCAGATCACGATCCGCGAGCGCAAGAGTTTCGGCGAGGCGTTCGTCGGGCCGTTCAACGAATTCTTCCGGCGTCACGGGGTGGCGGTGGCGATCGCGCTGCTGGTGTTCGTCGGCCTGTTCAAGCTGCCCGACCAGATGCTCGGCGTGGTCGCCGGCCCCTTCTACATCGACACCGGCTACAGCAAGGCCGAGATCGCCACCGTGTCGAAGCTGTACGGGGTCTGGATCGGTATTGCCGGCGCGTTCCTCGGTGGGGTGTCGGTGGCGGCGCTGGGCATGCGCCGCTCGATCCTGATCGGTGCGCTGGGGCTGTCGCTGTCGAACCTGCTGTACCTGCTGATGGCGATGAACCCGAGCGAGACCTGGGCGTTCGTGGCGGCGCTGTCGGGCGACAACCTGGCGCTGGGGTACGCGGGCGTGGTGCTGATTGCGTTCCTGTCGGGATTGACCAGCCGCGAGTTCACCGCGACCCAGTATGCATTGCTCGTTTCGCTGGCCAACATGCCGGGTAAGATCGTCGGCGGCATGTCCGGTTTCATGGTCGAGCAGTGGAGCTACGTGGGGTTCTTCGTGTTCAGCTCGCTGTCGATCGTGCCGACCCTGCTGCTGCTGGCCTGGCTGTGGCGGCGCCGGCAATTGTTCGAGCCCGATGCCGTGGAGGCAATCGACGACGAACCATCGCAACAACGCGCCTGACCGGACGGCGATCCGGCGCACGCCGCGGCAACGCGCGCAGAGGATGTACAGATGACCGAAAGCATTGTGTTGCACATCGACCCGTTGCTGCTCGAGCGCGTGCGCCGGCTGGCCGCGGCGCAGGGCTGGAACGAACAGCAGGCGCTGGGCCATCTGGTCGAGCACGGGTTGTTTGCCTGCGAGGCCGAACTGGCCGCGCGGTTCAGTGAATCCGATGCCGATGCCCTGCAGGCGGCGATCGCCGCGCTGGAGGAGATCGAGGACGACCCCGGCTTCGCCAGGATTGGCCGGGACGGGAGCGGCTGAGTTTCGCTGCCCGGCGGCGGGTCAGCCGGCGGGATGGATCGCGCCGAGCACCCGCGGGCCGATCGCGCCGGTCACGCCCGGCAGGTTGCCCGGCCGCCCGGCCAGGGTCTGGCGGGCCAGCCAGGCGAAACCCATCGCCTCGACGAAATCCGGATCGATCCCGTGTGTCGCCGTCGATTCGACAGCCGTCCCGGGCAGGTGCCCGCCGATCCGCTGCAACAGGCGCGGGTTGTGCACGCCGCCGCCGCACGCCAGCAGGCGCCGGGTCCGCGGCTGCTGCGCACGCAGCGCATCGGCGACCGTCACGGCGCTCAGCTCCAGCAGGGTCGCCTGCACGTCGGCGGCGGCCTCGTTGCCCGCGAGCCGCGACTGCAGCCAGCCAAGATGGAAAAACTCGCGGCCGGTGCTCTTCGGCGGCGGCAGCGCGAACCACGGCTCATCCAGCAGGCGCACCAGCAATTCCGGATCGACGTGGCCACGGGCGGCGAACGCGCCGCCGGCATCGTAGGGCCGGCCCAGTTCGCGTTCGCACCACGCGTCCATCAGCGCGTTGGCCGGGCCGGTGTCGAAGCCGCGCACGTCGCCCGTGGCGGGCAACAATGTGAGGTTGGCGATCCCGCCGAGATTGAGCACCGCGCGGTCTTCGCTGTCGTCGCGAAGTACCGCGGCGTGCAGTGCGGGCAGCAGCGGCGCGCCCTGGCCGCCGGCGGCGACATCGCGACGACGGAAATCGGCGACAGTGGTGATGCCGCAACGCTCGGCGATGACGTTGCCGTCGCCGATCTGCATCGTGAACGGATAGCGTCCATCGAGCCGCGCGCCGGTCGGCCGGTGCCGCACGGTCTGGCCGTGCGAACCGATCGCGCGCACGTCGGCGGCGGCGACCCCGGCTTCGGCGAGCAGTTGCCGGGCGGCATCGGCAAACGCTTCGCCGATACGCACGTCCAGGGTGCCCAGTTCCTCCAGCGACTGCAGGGCGCCGCCCTGGCCCAGCTCGACCAGTCGCTGGCGCAACGCCGGTTCCCACGGAAAGGCGCGGCCGAGTTGCAGTTCGCAGTGGCCGACGGCATCGAACCGCACCAGCGCGGCATCGATGCCGTCGGCGCTGGTGCCCGACATCAGGCCGACGAACAATCCTTCGAGCGGCCGATCCTCCCCGGCGCCCGCCGGATGCGACGCGGGCCCGTCCGGGCCTTCGCCCGCCGGGCCCGCGGCTACGGGACTCATGCGATCAGGCCTTTTTGTCGGCCTTGGGCGGCTTGGCCGGGGCCGGCTCGACCTTCGCGTACATGATCTTCTCGACCTGCTGGATCCGCGCCAGCGCCGGCGCGGTCTGCGCCCGGAACGCAACCAGCGCGGCACCCTTCAACGGCTCCGGCGGCGGCATGGTCACCGTCAGCGGGTTGCGATGGACGCCGTTGATGCGGAATTCGTAGTGCAGGTGCGGCCCGGTCGCGAGGCCGGAGCTGCCGACATAGCCGATCACCGTGCCCTGCTTGATGCTGGAACCGCGCTTGTACTTGCCGAAGCGCGACATGTGCGCATACAGGGTGGTGTAACCGCGGCCGTGGTCGAGCACGATGGTGCGGCCGTAGCCGCTCTTCCAGCCCACGAACTTGACACGCGCGTCGCCGGCGGCGTGGATCGGCGTGCCGGTGCCCGCGCCATAGTCGACACCGTCATGGCGACGGGTTCGGCCCAGCACCGGATGCTTGCGCGCCTTGGTGAAACCCGAGGTGACCCGCGCGTACGGGATCGGCATGCGGATAAAGGCCTTCTTCAACGGCCGGCCGTCGGCGGTGTAGTAGCCGACCTTGCCGTCGTGTTCGAAGCGGAACCCCGAGAACGTCTTGCCGCCGGTGGTGAAGGTCGCCGCCGCCACCTCGCCGGTGCCGATGCGCTCGCCCTCGCGCCACAACTGTTCGTAGACGACGCTGAAGCGGTCGCCTTTCTGCGCGTCGGTGAAGTCGATGTCGTACTGGAAGATGTCGTCGGTGAGCGTCGCGATCGCCGATGGCGACAGCCCGGCCTTGCGCGCCGAAGCGTACAGCGAGCTGCTGATCTCGCCGCTGGCGACCACGGTGCGTGACTCGGTCGGGCGCTCGATGACCTGCTCGGTGATCGTGTCGGTGCCGATCGCCAGCTCGACCCGATGGGTGGGGTCGCGATCGAAACGGAAAGTGCGCAACTGGCCGTCGGCCGGCAGGTCGAAGCCGAGTTCGGTGCCGGGACGCAGCCGGGTCAGGAGTTGCTTGGCGCCCGGTTGCTCGAGGATCCGGTACATGGTCGATGCCGGCACGCCCATGCGCTCGAACAGCGCGCCCAGGGTCTCGCCGCTCTGCACCCGCACCACCTGCCAGCTGTCGTCGGCCTGCTCGTGCGCGCGGGCCTGTGGCAACGGCGGCAGCGCCAGCGCCATCGACTGCCGCGGGGCCTGTGCGGGGTCGCCGTGGACGGCGTCGAAGCCGGGTACGATCGAGGCGACCAGCATCCCCAGCGTGGCGAACAGGCTGGCCTGCACCCACTGCCGGCGCGACCAGCGGCCGTTGAATCCATCGGAGAGGTGGCGTGCCAGCACCGGACGGTGGAGGGCGGCTTCGCGCAGGTCCTTCAGGCGCTGGCGCCGGTCCTGGTCGTGCCCGGGGGCTGCTGTCATCGATATCTCCGGCGCACAGGCGTGTGAAGGTGGCGTTGCGGCGTTACGATAGTGACGCGAGAAGTATGCGTCAAACCCTTGAGCTGAATAGGGTTTCTCGATTTCTCCTTTGTATAGGCATGGTTAATTCACGTTTATGATCGCGGTCACATCGCGGTCATGGCCCCGACCGCGAGCAGTCCCTTGTCCGTCGAACCTTCCGTCAACCCATCCCCCCTCTCCGCCGCTCCATCCGCCTCTCCGGTCCAGGCCGCGATGGAGCTGATCGGCCGCGGGGCCGACGAGATCCTCAAGCAGGACGAACTCGTCGAGCGGCTCAGGCTCGGCCGCCCGCTG
>Ga0307413_10001013_pt1 | contig 10156 bp, 4 predicted proteins | sample DK1Ometagenome_3_FD_203714 | JGI IMG/M metagenome (GOLD analysis project Ga0307413, IMG submission 203714) | Maize rhizosphere microbial communities from greenhouse at UC Davis, California, United States - DK15-O-2 | ecosystem: Host-associated > Plants > Roots > Rhizosphere > Soil | place: USA...
GAACGCGGTAGCGACCGCGGCGGCGCTCGCGCTGGCGCTCGCCGGCGCGGCGGGCGCGCAGACGACCACGGCGCGCATCACCGGGACCGTGCGGGGCGACGGCGGGGCGCCGGTGCCCGAGGCGACCGTGACGGCGCGCAGCCTGAGCACGAACACGGCGCGCAGCGCGCGCACCGGCGAGAACGGCTTCTACTCGATCGCCGGCCTCGTCCCGGACGCGTACGAGCTCACCGTGCAGCGCATCGGGCAGCAGCCGCAGACGCGGCGCGTGCGCCCGCAGGTGGGGCAGGTGCTGACGATCGACTTCGACCTCTCGTCGGCGGCGGTGCAGCTCACCACGGTGCAGATCGTCGCGGCCGCGCCGGCGGCCGAGACGCGCACCTCGGAGGTGGCCACGAACGTCACGCAGGCGCAGATCGAGAACCTGCCGACGTCGAGCCGCAACTTCCTCGACCTCGCGCAGCTCGCCCCGGGCACGCGCGTCAGCCCCGACCGCGTGGACGGGCAGGGCAAGTCGTTCGCCGCGGGGGCGCAGCCGTCGCAGAACATCAACGTCTTCGTGGACGGCGCGAGCTACAAGAACGACGTCATCCCGGGCGGCGTCGCCGGCCAGGAGAACAGCCGCGGCAACCCCTTCCCGCGCAACGCGGTGCAGGAGTTCCGCATCACCACGAGCAACTTCAAGGCGGAGTACCAGAAGTCGTCGAGCGCGATCATCAGCGCGGTGACGCGGTCGGGGGGCAACACGTGGGAGGGGAGCTCCTTCCTCGAGCTGCAGAACCAGAACTTCGTCGCCCTCGACACCTTCGCGCGGCGCGACAAGGCGAACAACCCGGCCAGCTTCATCGACCCCGACTACCGGCGCTACCTCGCCGGGCTGAGCGTCGGCGGCCCGATCATCCGCGACAAGCTGTTCTTCTTCGGCTCGTACGAGGGGAACTACCAGAACCGCGAGGGGGTGACGCGCTTCAACGGCGACCCGGCCACCTGGCCGGCGAACGTCACGGCGCTCCAGGGGGAGTCGCACACCTCCCCGTTCCGCTCCAACCTCTTCTTCGGGAAGCTCACCCTGAACCAGAGCGAGCGGCAGCGGTACGAGTTCACCGGCGACGTGCGGCACGAGACGGATACGCGCGCCTTCGGCGGCCAGTTCGGCGACCGGCAGCGCTCGTTCGAGGCGGCCGAGGAGTTCAAGAACACCGTCTACAGCGGCCGCGTGAAGCACAGCTTCTTCGGCAACGAGAAGGTGAACGAAGCGCAGATCGGCTTCCAGCAGTACTCGTACAACCCGCGCGCCGTCAACCCGAACCTCGTCGGGCGCGACTACCAGGGGATCGGGCGCCTCGGCGGCAGCGACAACGGCCAGGACCTGCAGCAGCGCCGGCTCTCGCTCCGCAACGACTTCACCTACACGGGCTTCCGCCTGGGCGGGACGCACGAGGTGAAGCTGGGCGGCAACTTCGACTTCGTCACCTACGACATGACGAAGACGATCAACGAGAACCCGACCTTCGTCTTCAACCAGGCCAACGACTTCGCGTTCCCCATCGAGGCGCGCATCGCCCAGGGCGACCCGAACCTGAAGACGGACAACTCCCAGGTCGGCGTCTACATCCAGGACGACTGGAGCCCCACGAGCCGCCTGACGATCAACCTCGGCGTGCGGTGGGACTACGAGTCGAACATGTACAACACCGAGTACGTGACGCCGCAGGCGCAGCGCGACTCGCTGACGGCGTACCGCGACTCGCTGTTCATCGACATCGACCCGGACCGCTTCTTCACGGACGGCGACGACCGCGAGGCCTTCTTCGGCGCCATCCAGCCGCGCGTCGGCCTGTCGTACGCGCTCGACCGCGAGGCGCGGACGACGCTGTTCGGCGGCTTCGGCATCTTCCACGACCGCCACACGTTCAACGCCTTCCTCGACGAGTCGTTCAGGGCCCAGCACCCGCTCTACATCGTCCGCTTCGCCGAGACGGCGGACCCGGCCAACGGCGTGCTCGCCTGGGACGACCAGTACTTCAGCCGCGAGGGGCTGCTCAACGCGCTGAACACCGGCATCGCGCCGGCCAAGCAGGAGATCTTCCTGCTCCCCAACGACCTGAAGCCGCCGCGCGCGCACCAGTGGAACGTCGGCGTGCGCCACAACTTCGGCGCCTGGAACGCCGCGCTCACCTACAACGGCTCGAAGAGCTTCAACGGCTTCAGCTACGAGTGGGCGAACTTCACCGCCAACGAGAACGGCGGCTGCTGCACCAGCCGCAACGTGCCCGCGTACACCAACGTCCTCGTCGGCAACAACAACGTGAAGACGTGGTACAACGCGCTGCTCGTGCAGCTGGACCGCCCCTACCGGCAGGGCGAGGACGGGTTCGGCTGGGGCGCGGGGCTCAACTACACGCTCGCCAAGGCCGAGCAGCAGGGGCGCGGCGACTTCTTCAACTTCTACAACATCTACGCGTTCGGGGGCGGCCGCTTCGAGATCAACGACAGCGAGCGGCACCGCGTGGTCATGAACGGCATCCTCGACCTCCCCTACCTCTGGGGCATCCAGGGGAGCACGCTGATCACGCTCGGCAGCGGGCGCCGCTTCGGCCGGAGCGAGGGGCAGGCGCCGCCGCTCCCCGCGATCGAGAACCCGAACACCGAGGACCCGGAGAAGTTCAGCTTCATCCTCCCGAACGCGTGGGCCTACCGCAACGTGGACCTGCGGCTCCGGAAGGACTTCCCGGACGTCGCCGGCACGCGCATCGGCATCACCGCGGACCTCTTCAACGCCTTCAACTTCGACAACTTCGGCTGCTTCGACTCGGGCTACTCGTCGATCAACGCCCAGGGCGAGCGGGTGTTCAACCCGAACTACGGACGCCCCGGCTGCGTGATCGCCGACGCCCGCCGCTTCCAGCTCGGCATCCAGTACGACTTCTGATGGCGTGACGTACGGGCCGGCAGCGGAACAGCGCTGCCGGCCCGTGCCGCTCTCGGCTCTCCCCCGCCCGCCGCACGTCTTCGCGGGCCCGCACCCCTCCGCCTGCGCTGGTGTCGCGATGATCGAGCAGCTCACTCCCCCGGCGGTACGCCGCGGTGCCCCGGCCGCACGGTCGCGGCGCTCCGTTCTGCTGGCCGCACTCTCCGCCCTCGCGCTCGGCGCCGCCTGCGCGCCGCCGCGCCCGGACCGGGGCGCCGCGACGACGGCGGCGCCCGCGGCGCCGGTCACCGCCGCCTTCCGCGACGACGCGTTCCTCGACACGCTGGAGCGCCGCACCTTCGACTTCTTCTGGGAGACCACCGACCCGCGCACCGGGCTCGCCCACGACCGCTACCCCACCAAGTCGTTCTCGAGCGTGGCCTCGGTCGGCTTCGCGCTCACCGCCTACCCCGTCGGCGTCGAGCGCGGCTGGGTCACCCGCCAGCAGGCGCGCGACCGGGTGCTCACGACACTCCGCTTCTTCTGGAACGCCCCGCAGGGCGAGGCGCGCAGCGGCGTCACCGGGCACAAGGGCTTCTACTACCACTTCCTCGACTTCGCGAACGGGCACCGCTTCGCCCAGGTCGAGCTCTCCACCATCGACACCGCGCTCCTGCTCGCGGGGATGCTCTTCTGCCGCGAGTACTTCGACGGGGCGGACGCCGGCGAGCAGGAGATCCGCCGCCTCGCCGACTCGATCTACGCGCGCGTGGACTGGCGCTGGGCGCTGGACGGGCAGCCCACGGTGAGCATGGGGTGGCGGCCGGACCCGGCGCAGCACCAGGACGCCCGCGGCTTCATCACCTCGCGCTGGCAGGGCTACAACGAGGCGATGCTCCTCTACGTCCTCGCCCTCGGCGCCCCCACCCACAGCCTGGAGCCGGCGGCCTGGGAGGCCTGGACGCGCACGTACAAGTGGGACCGCTTCCACGGCCAGGAGTTCGTGCAGTTCGCGCCGCTGTTCGGCCACCAGTACTCGCACGTCTGGATCGACTTCCGCGGCATCCGCGACGCCTACATGCGCGAGAAGGGGATCGACTACTTCGAGAACTCGCGCCGCGCCGTGCTCTCCCAGCGCGCCTACGCGATCGCCAACCCCGGCGGCTGGCGCGGCTACGGCGAGCGCGCCTGGGGGCTCACCGCCTCCGACGGCCCGCTCGACTCGACGCTCGTGATCGACGGCCAGCGGCGGACCTTCCACACCTACTGGGCGCGCGGCGCGGGCACCGACGAGATCAACGACGACGGCACCATCGTCCCCACCGCGGCCGGCGGCTCCGTGGCGTTCGCGCCGGAGGTCGTCGTCCCCGCCCTCAAGGCGATGCGCGCGGACTACGGCGACGACCTGTTCGGGCGCTACGGCTTCCTAGACGCCTTCAACCCCACCCTGCGCACCCCCGGGCCCAGGCTGCAGCACGGGCGGATCGTGGCCGGCAAGGCGTGGATCGACGGCGACTACCTGGGCATCGACCAGGGGCCGATCGTGGCGATGATCGAGAACTACCGCTCGGACCTCGTCTGGCGGACGATGCGGAAGAGCCCCTACGTCGTGCGCGGGCTCTGCCGGGCGGGGTTCACCGGCGGGTGGCTGGAGGGGAAATGTCAGTGAGGCACGAGGGACGAGACGAGAGGGACGAGACGAGAGGCACGAGGTGACGACGTGAAGCCCCACGCACTCACCTGCTCGCTCCTGCTCGCCGCGTGCGCCTGTGCCGGCGCCCGGCGGCCCGCCGCGGAGTCGCCGCCTGCACGTCCATCGGCGGCACCCTCGTTCCCCTCACCTCGTACCTCGTCCCTCGAATCGGCGGAACGCCGATTCGTCGACTCCGTCCTCGCCCTCATGACGCTCGAGGAGAAGCTCGGGCAGCTCAACCAGCCGGGCGCCACGGGTGTGCTGCCCACCGGGCCCGAGCAGCGCACGGCCGGCGAGGAGGAGGTGCGCGCGGGGCGCGTGGGGAGCTTCCTCAGCATCAACGGCGCGGCCGCCACGCGGCGGCTGCAGCGCGTCGCCGTGGAGGAGTCGCGGATGAAGATCCCGCTCCTCTTCGGCAACGACGTGATCCACGGGCACCGGACGATCTTCCCGGTGCCGCTCGCCGAGGCCGCGAGCTGGGACACGGCGGCGGTGCGCCGCGCCGCGCGCGCGGCGGCGGTGGAGGCCACCGCCTACGGCGTCAACTGGACCTACGCGCCGATGCTCGACGTCGCGCGCGACCCGCGCTGGGGGCGCATCGTCGAGGGGAGCGGCGAGGACCCGTACCTCGGCGCCGCGATGGGGGCGGCGCGCGTGCGCGGCTTCCAGGGCGACAGCCTGGGCGACCCGACCTCGCTGCTGGCGACCGCCAAGCACTTCGTAGCCTACGGGGCCGCCCTCGGCGGGCGCGACTACGACGTCGCCGATATCTCCGAGCGCACGCTGCACGAGGTCTACCTCCCCCCCTTCGAGGCCGCCGTGCAGGCGGGGGTGGGGAGCGTGATGGCGGCCTTCAACGAGGTGTCGGGGGTCCCCATGCACGCGCACGCGGGGTTGATGGACACGCTGCTCCGGCGCGAGTGGGGGTGGGACGGCCTGCTCGTGAGCGACTACACGGGCGTGACCGAGCTGATGGCGCACGGCGTCGCGGCGGACACCGGCGAGGCCGCGGCGCTCGCGCTCCGCGCCGGCGTGGACGTGGACATGGTGGCCCAGGCGTTCGTGGCCACCCTCCCGCGCATGCTGCGCGCCGGGCGCGCGCGCCAGGCCGACGTGGACGAGGCCGTGCGCCGCGTGCTGCGCGCCAAGTACCGGCTGGGGCTCTTCCGCGACCCGTACGCGCGCAGCGACACGGCGCGCGAGCGGGCGCGCACGCTCGCCCCGGAGGCGGTGGCCGAAGCGCGCGAGATGGCCCGTCGCTCGATCGTGCTGCTCAAGAACGACTCCGTCGGCGGCGCGCCGCTCCTCCCGCTCCGCAAGGAGCTCGGCACGATCGCCGTGATCGGCCCGCTCGCCGACGACAGCGCCTCGGCACTCGGCGGGTGGGCGGGGATCGGGCGCCCGGAGGACGCGGTGGCGGTGCTCGCCGGCATCCGCCGGGCGGTGCCGCGGGCGCGCGTGCTGCACGCGCGCGGCGCCGGCGTGGAGGACCGGGACACGAGCGGCTTCGCGGCCGCGGTAGCGGCGGCGCGGCAGGCGGACGCGGTGGTGCTGGTGCTCGGCGAGCACCGCGACATGAGCGGCGAGGGGCGGAGCCGCACGACGCTCGACCTGCCGGGGGTGCAGGAGGAGCTCGCGCGCCGCGTGCACGCCACCGGCAAGCCGGTGGTCGCGGTGCTCATGAACGGGCGGCCGCTCTCGGTGAACTGGCTCGCCGAGCGGGTGCCGGCGATCGTCGAGGCCTGGTACCTGGGGGTGCAGACCGGGCCGGCCGTGGCCGACGTGCTCTTCGGCGACTACAACCCCGCCGGCAGGCTCCCGGTGACCTTCCCGCGCAACGTCGGGCAGGTGCCGCTCTACTACAACCACAAGAACACCGGGCGGCCTCCCGACCCGCAGACGCCCTACACGAAGAAGGACGCCTACACGTCCAAGTACTTCGACGTCCCGTGGACGCCGCTCTTCCCCTTCGGCCATGGGTTGAGCTATACCACGTTCTCGTACGGCGACGTGCGGCTCGGGAGCGCGCGCGTGCGCCGCACGGACTCGGTGACGGTCACGCTGACCGTCACCAACAGCGGCCGCCGGGCGGGGGACGAGGTGGTGCAGCTCTACGTCCGCGACGAGGTGGCGAGCGTCACCCGCCCGGTGCGCGAGCTGCGCGGCTTCCGCCGCATCTCCCTCGCCCCCGGCGAGGCGCGGGAGGTCACCTTCGTCCTGCGGCCGCGCGACCTGGCCGTGCTCGACGCGGGCATGCGGCCCGTCGTCGAACCAGGCTTCTTCACCATCTACGTGGGCCCGAGCTCCGTGAGCGGGCGGGAGGCGCGCTTTGAGGTCGTCGAGTAGCGGCAACGGCGGTGGTGTGTCGTGCAGGTGAGCGCGCCGGTCACCGGGCAGCTCGCCGCGCTGGACTGGGCGGTCGTCGTCGGGTACTTCGCGCTCGTCTTCGGCGTCGCCATCTGGGCGACGCGGCGCGAGCGCACCGCGCACGAGACCTCCGCCGGCTACTTCCTCGCCGGGCGGCACGCGGGGTGGTTCATCGTCGGCGCGTCGCTGTTCGCGTCCAACATCGGCGCCGAGCACCTGGTGGGGCTGGCCGGCACCGGGGCGGCGAGCGGCGTGGCGGTGGGGCAGTTCGAGGTGCTGGCGTCGCTCATCCTGCTCATCCTCGGCTGGGTGTTCGTGCCGTTCTACCTGCGGAGCGGCGTGTTCACCATGCCCGAGTTCCTGGAGCGGCGCTACTCGAAGTCGGCGCGCTGGTACCTGGCGATCGTCTCCATCATCGCCTACGTGCTCACCAAGATTTCGGTCACCATCGCCGCCGGCGGCATCGTCTTCGAGGCGCTGATGGGGGTGAACTTCTGGACCGGCGCGATCGTCGTGGTGATCGCCACCGGGGTGTACACGATCTTCGGCGGGCTCACCGCCGTGCTCTACACCGACCTGCTCCAGCTCTTCGTGCTCGTCGGCGGCGCCCTGACCGTGACCTTCGCCGGGCTCGCGGCGCTCGGCGGCTGGGACGCCATGACCGCGGCGGTGGGGCCGGGCTTCCTCGACATGTGGCGGCCGGCCACCGACCCGGACTTCCCGTGGACCGGCATCCTCTTCGGCGCGCCGATCCTCGGCATCTGGTACTGGTGCACCGACCAGTTCATCGTCCAGCGCGTGCTCTCGGCGCGCAACCAGGACGAGGCGCGGCGCGGCACCATCTTCGGCGGCTACCTCAAGCTCCTCCCGCTCTTCATCTTCGTCGTCCCCGGGCTGGTGGCGTACGCGCTCGCGCAGCAGGGGCGCATCACCCTCGCCTCGCCCGACCAGGCGCTCCCCACGCTCGTCGGCGCGCTCCTCCCCGTCGGACTGCGCGGGCTCGTCGTCGCCGGGCTGCTCGCGGCGCTCATGAGCTCCCTCTCGGGCGTCTTCAACTCGTGCGCGACGCTCATCACCTGGGACGTGTACCGCGAGCTGCGGCCGAAGGCGTCGGAGCGGCAGCTCGTGGTCGTGGGGCAGGCGTCGACGGCGATCCTCGTGGGGCTCGGGCTCCTCTGGATCCCGCTCATGCGCAACATCTCGGGCACGCTCTACACCTACCTGCAGAGCGTGCAGGCGTACATCTCGCCGCCCATCGCCGCGGTGTTCCTGCTCGGGCTCTTCTCGCGGCGCGTGAACGCGACCGGCGCGATGGCGGCGCTCCTCTCGGGCTTCGTGATCGGGATGGCGCGGCTGGCCGCGGAGCTGAACAAGGACGCGCTGGGCGGGTTCATGCTCACCTTCGCGAGCATGAACTTCCTGCACTTCGCGGTCGCCCTCTTCGTGGTGTGCACGGTCATCCTGGTGGCGGTGAGCCTGGCGACCCCCGCGCCGGCGTACGCCAAGGTCGCGGGGCTCACCTACGCGCTCGCGGACGCCGACCCGCACGCGGACCCGGCGGCCGGCCCGGTGACGCGCGCCCCGGCCGCCCCGCTCGCGGTGATGGCCACCGACCCGGCGTGGCGCCGCGTGGACCTGTGGCTGAGCGTCGGGGTGGTAGTGGGCGTGGCGCTCATCTGGTGGTACTTCTCGGCATGACGTGGCGTGGCGGCCGGGCGTGGCGCGGGGCGGCAGCGCTGCTGCTCGCCGCCTGCGCGCGCCCGGCGGCCGACGACCGGGTGACGCTCCGCTTCTGGGCGTTCGGCCGCGAGGGGGAGGTGGTGCAGGAGCTCGTCCCCGAGTTCGAGCGCCGGAACCCGGGCGTGCGCGTGCGCGTGCAGCAGATCCCCTGGAGCGCCGCGCACGAGAAGCTGCTCACCGCGCACGTCGGCGGCTCCACGCCCGACGCCGCGCAGCTCGGCAACACCTGGGTGCCGGAGCTGCACGCCCTCGGCGCCCTCGAGCCGCTCGGCGCGCGGGCCGCGGCGTCGAGCGCGCCGCCGGCCGCGTTCTTCCCGGGCATCTGGGAGACCAACGTCGTGGACGGCGAGGTGTACGGCGTCCCGTGGTACGTGGACACGCGCGTCCTCTTCTACCGCACCGACCTGCTGGCGGCGGCGGGCTACGCGACGATGCCGACGACGTGGGCGGGGTGGCGCGAGGCGATGCGCGCGGTGAAGGGGCGCATGACCCCGGGGCAGTACCCGATCCTCCTCCCCACCAACGAGTGGCCGCAGCCGGTGATCCTCGGGCTGCAGACCGGCGCCCCCATCCTGCGCGACGGCGGGCGCTACGGCGGCTTTCGCGACCCGCGCTTCCGGCAGGCGTTCGACTTCTACGTGGGGCTGTTCCGCGACTCGCTCGCCCCGGCGCTCAGCGCCAGCGAGATCTCCAACCGCTACCAGGAGTTCGCGCGCGGCAACGTGGCCATGATGATCACCGGCCCGTGGGAGATCGGCGAGTTCTCCCGCCGCCTGCCGCCGGAGCTCCAGGACCGGTGGATGACGGCGCCCCTGCCGGGGCCGGAGGGCCCGGGCGTGTCGATGGCCGGCGGCTCGAGCGTCGTCGTCTTCCGCAGCTCGCCGCACAAGGAGCTGGCCTGGAAGCTGGTGGAGTTCCTCGCCGAGCCGGCGCAGCAGCTCCGCTTCTACCAGCTCACCGGGAACCTGCCGGCGCGCCGCGACGCGTGGCAGGACACGTCGCTCGCGCGCGACGCGCACCTGCGCGCCTTCCGCGCGCAGCTCGATCGCGTGCGCCCGCTCCCGAAGGTGCCCGAGTGGGAGCAGATCGCCACGAAGGTGTTCGAGTACGGCGAGCGGGCGGTGCGGGGGCGCGCCACGGTGGACCAGGCGCTCGCCGCGCTCGACCGCGACGTGGACCGGCTGCTGGAGAAGCGGCGGTGGCTGCTCGCCCGCGGCGCGCTCGGCACGCGCCCCGCGGCCGCCGGCGAGGCGCGCTGATGGGGACGGTCGCGAACACCGGCACCGCCGAGACGGCCACCCCGCCTCCCGTCGTCGCCACGCCGCCGGGCCGGGCGCGCGCCGACCGCGCGGCCACGCGCGCCGCCGTACTCTTCCTCGCGCCGGCGCTGCTGCTCATCGGCCTCTTCTTCTTCCTCCCCGTGGCCGCGGCGCTCGTCCTCAGCC
>Ga0307413_10001015_pt1 | contig 10152 bp, 6 predicted proteins | sample DK1Ometagenome_3_FD_203714 | JGI IMG/M metagenome (GOLD analysis project Ga0307413, IMG submission 203714) | Maize rhizosphere microbial communities from greenhouse at UC Davis, California, United States - DK15-O-2 | ecosystem: Host-associated > Plants > Roots > Rhizosphere > Soil | place: USA...
GCGCCAGCTCGGGTTGCTCGCCGAGGTTCGCGAACAGCCTGAGGTCGAAGGTGCCGTAGGACGAGAAGCGCAGGTCGTCGCCGGACAGGCTGTCGACCGTCGTGCCGCTGCGCCAGTTGGCGCCGAGCCGCGCGCCGAGGCCGTTGTTCGACCAGCCGGCGCGCGCCTCGACCTCGTGGCGCGGCCGTCCGCCGGCCTGGCCGATCGCGTCGCCATGCAGATAGTCGAGCTCCGGGACGCCCGGCCCGATCGTCACTTTGTCGACGAAGGTGATGGTATAGGTGAGCGAGAATTGCAGCCTTCCGCGATACCCGCCGCCAAAGCCGCGGCCGCCGCCGCGAAAACCCTCTCGGCGCTCGGTCGCCCCGTCTTCACGCGGCCGCGGCGGCGCGCTTGCGTCTCCCTGCGCGCGGCGGCCGAAGCCGAACTGGGCGCGCAGCTGGTCCATCACCGCCTGCGACGGGCGCCGCGATTTGAGCGGCTTGCTGAACGACAGGCCGAGCGCGAGCGTGTCGCGGCGGGCGCGGTCGAAGTTCACCGGGCGCAGGTCGACGCCGGTCAGCCGGCCCTCCGACTCGCGCACGAAGCGCTCGGGGAACGCGGCCTCGATCGCCGGGCTGGCGGTGATGTTCGAAATCGGGCGATCGGTCATCGCGTGGACGTAATCCGCGCGCAGGCGCAGCTCGGTCTCCTTCAGCGGCTGCCAATTGCCGCCGATCTTGAAGACGCTGCGGCGGTCGGCAAGCAGGTCGGGATTGCCGCCGGTGATGGCGGTCACCAGCGCCGTCTCGCCGGTCGTGAAGTCGAAGATGCGCGCGTCGGGGGTCGCGAGAATCGAGTCGCCGAGCTGGCCCAGCGACGGCGCGCCCTCCTCGCGGGTCCAGCTGCCGATGAGGTTCAACCGGTCGAGCGGCGACCAGTTGGCGCCCGCGCCGAGCGTCGTCAGCGTTCCAAAGTCGGACAATTGCTCGATCTCGGCATTGGCGTTGAGCGTCAGGTTGCCGAGCGCGCTGAAGTCGCGGTTGCGGCGCGACACCGGGAGGTCGAGGTTGAGCGCGGCATTGCCGATGCTGCGCCCGAGCGAGTCCGCGCTCTCGACGCCGTCGCGGCGGTCCTTGCGGTCGAGATGCACCGTGCTGGCGCCGGCCGTCACCGTCGCGCTGGCGTCGCCCGCCGGGAGCTTGAAGAGGCTGCCGTTGGCCGTCGCAGTGAGATCGCCCGACGCGGTCGTCGTCCGCGCGCGGTCGCGGGGCAGCGCCGGATCGTCGATGTCGGTGCCGATGACGCCGCGCGACAGGTCGGCATTGCCGGTCAGGTTCCAGTGCCATCCGGCCTTGTCGCCGTTGACCGTCCCGCCGAGGTGCGCGCTGTCGGTCCGCGTGTCGCGGTCGAGCGGCCGGGTCAAAGTGTCGTCGAGCCCGATCAGCGAGCGGCCCGAGACATGTTCGACCTCCGCATTGAGCGTTCCCGAGGCGGTACCGAGCACCCGGCGATTGATCGTCGCGGAGCCGCGCAAATCGGTGCGCGACCCGATGAGCGAGCGGAATTGGCGGTCGTCGGCTTCGCCGTCGCGGACGATGTCCCGCTCGGCCTCGGTCAGCATGCCATTGCCCTCGGCATGGACATTGAGCGTCGTGCGGCCGTTGCGCTGAATCATCAGCCGGGTGACGTCGGCGGCGCCCCCGGCATAGCCGCCCTCGGTCGCGGCATTCCCACGGACGTCGGCTACGGTCGACCGGAAGCGCTGGCGAAGGACGATGTTCACCACCTTCTGGTCGGCGCGATAGCCATATTTGAGCGCCACCTCTTCGGGCAGGATCTCGACCCGGCTGATCGCCTCGGTGGGAATGTCGCGAAGCTCGCGGAAGCTCGAGATTCTCTGGCCATTCAGGAGGGTGACCGGACGTCCGCCCGACCGGCCGCGCGCACTGCCAATCTCGGGCGCGAGGGCCTCGAGCAATTCGTTGATGTTGGTCGCGCCGGTCGCGCGCACGTCGCGCGAATCAAAGGTCCGTTCCGGCGGGATATCGCCGACCACCGAGCCGCGCGCGCGCTGGCCGGTGATGACGATGCCTTCATCCTCCTCGTCGAACTCGTCGGCCGCGGCAGGGGCGGTCTCGGCGGCCGGTTCGGCAGCCGCTGATTCCGCGGGGGTTGCCGCTTGTTGGGCCGCGGCGGGATAAGTCAGAAGAAATGCTGTGCTTGCAAGCAGTGAGGTTCGAATGGACATGGCGCTCCGCTAGCTGAGCCAAGTGAACGCGTGCTGACGCGGCCGTTCAGGCCGTGAGCTTGAGTCCAGCGATGGCCGCGACGATTGCAAGGATGAGCAGGATGCGGATCAATGTCGCGGGCTCATCGAAGAAGAGGATTCCGACGGCCACTGTTCCGACCGCGCCGATCCCGCCCCACACGGCATAGGCCGTTCCCAGCGCAATCGATCGCGCAGCGAGTTCGAGCAGCGCCATGCTGATCGTCACCGCCACCAGGAATGCGAGCGTCCACGGCACGTTGCGAAAGCCGTCGACAAAGCGCAGCGACGTCGTGAACCCGACTTCGAACAGGCCGCCCAGGATCAGCCAGAACCAGGCCATCAGGTCGCGACCTCGAGCTGGGGATTGGCCTCGGCGGCCTTGCGCGCCGCAACGATGCAGCCGCCGACGATGAGCATCGCTCCGGCGAAGGTGAAGGGGGACAGGGGCTCGGCGAAGACCAGCCAGCCGAACAGCGCCGCCCACAGGAAGGCGGTATATTCGGTCGTCGCGAGATAGCTCGCTTCGGCCCGCGCATAGGCCCAGGACAGGAGCAGCATCGAGCTGATCGCCAGGATCGCGGCGAACAATATCCACGGCCATTGGACGGACGGCGGCGCCGCGATCCCGAGCAGCGGGATTCCAAGCGTGAGGGTCAGGGTCACGATGACGCTCTGAAAGAAGGTGATCTCCAGCGGCTCGGCGACCAGCGCCTGGGCCCGCATGATGACGATGTTGAGGGCGTAAAGCGCCGCCGAGACGAGGACGGCGAAGCTGCCGATCAGCGCTTCGCCGCCGAGGTCGGCCCGGGCCTGACCGACGAAGATGACCAGCACTCCGCCAAAAGCGATGAGCGACCCGCCGATCGTGCGGCCGCCGACCGATTCCTTGAGCAGCACTGCCGCGAGGTAGAGCGCGATCAGCGGCGCGATGAAGGCCAGCGCGATTGCCTGTGCAAGCGGAACCCGGCCAAGGCCCCAGAAGAAGAGGAAGCCCATCGCTGTCGAGAGCACGCCTCGGGCGACATGGATGCGCATTGTCGGCCATGCCGGCCAGCCGCGCCGTTTGGGCAAATAGAGCAGGCCGGAAATGCCGATGCCGACAAGGTTGCGCCAGAACATCGTCGTATAGGCGCCGATCGCCAGGACCAGGCCCTTCATCACCGCGTCCATGCCGGAGAAGAGCGCAATGCCGAGCACGCCGACGGTGAAGGCGATTGCCGGAGGATGATGGCGCGCGGACATGCGCCGCGCCTAGCCGCCTTTACTCCGCGGCGTCGAGGGGGACGGCCGTTTGCCCGGCGTCGATCAGCAGCGGCGGTTCGGACGACGGCGACAAGCCTTCGAGGAGAGCGCCACCGAGGAGCAGGATCAGCAACAGCTTGGCCACGGACGCGAGGGTGCGCCCGCAAGGTAAAGATTGATTGAACGTTATTCGGCCGCGTCGAGCGTCTGTTCCTGCGCCTGCGCGGCTTCGATCTCCGCGGCCTTGGCCTCGACCAGCCTGACGATATGGTCGATCATGTCGGCGTCCTGGACATGATGGTCGGTGACGCCGGACAGATAGACCATATGCTTGCCCTGGCCGCCGCCGGTGATCCCGATATCGGTCTCGCGCGCTTCGCCGGGGCCGTTGACGACGCAGCCGAGCACCGACAGCGACATCGGCGTCTTGATGTGCTGCAGCCGCTCCTCGAGCGCCTCGACCGTGCGGATGACGTCGAAGCCCTGCCGCGCGCAGCTGGGGCAGGACACGACGCGAACGCCCCGGCTGCGGATGCCCAGCGCCTTCAAGATCTCGTAGCCGACGCGAACTTCCTCTTCCGGCTCGGCCGAGAGCGAAACGCGGATGGTGTCGCCGATGCCCGCCCACAGCAGATTGCCGATGCCGATCGCCGACTTGACCGTCCCGCCGATCAGGCCTCCAGCCTCGGTGATTCCGAGATGCAGCGGACAGTCGACCGCGCTCGCGAGCTGCTGATAGGCGGCGACGGCCAGGAACACGTCCGACGCCTTCACCGCGACCTTATAGTCGCGGAAGCCGTGGTCCTCGAGGATGCGGATATGGTCGAGGGCGCTTTCAACCAGCGCCTCCGGGCAAGGCTCGCCATATTTTTCCAGCAGATCCTTCTCGAGGCTGCCGGCATTGACCCCGATGCGGATCGCGCAGCCGTTGGCCCGCGCGGCGGCGATCACTTCACGGACGCGCTCTTCCGAGCCGATATTGCCCGGATTGATGCGCAGGCACGCGGCGCCGGCGTCCGCCGCCTCCAGCGCGCGCTTGTAGTGAAAATGGATGTCGGCAACGATCGGGACGCTCGCGGCCCGAACGATCTCCTTCAGCGCGGCGGTGCTTGCGGGCGTCGGGCAGGAGACGCGGATGATGTCGGCGCCCGCCTCCTCGCAGCGGCGGATCTGGTCGATCGTCGCCTTCGCATCCTCGGTCGGCGTGTTGGTCATCGTCTGCACGCTGACCGGCGCGTCTCCGCCGACGGGGACGGAGCCGACCATGATCTGCCGCGACTTGCGCCGCTCGATATCGCGCCAGGGACGGATGGACATGGCGCGCATATAGGCGTTCGATCCGGACCGGCAAAGGCGCGAGCGTCCTTATCCAAAGGCAATCGCGACTCTTATGTCTTTGTGTTAACAGCGCTTGCCGCAATCAGGGGGCGGGTGATGCTGAAGCTGGCCGAAGCGCCGGATCAACACCGTAGGCCCGTAAGGACGAAGCTGGCCTTCTCGGCCCGGCCTCGTCCCCAGCACCTGTACTTCGCCTTCCTCAGCTACAGCCACAAGGACCAGCAGATGGCCGACTGGCTGCATCGCGAGCTGGAGCGTTTCCGCGTGCCGCGATCGCTGGCCGGGCAACTGACCGAGAACGGGATCATCCCCAAGCGCCTGGCCCCGGTCTTCCGCGACCGGCACGAGCTGGCCGCGGCCGACGACCTCGGCGAAGAGATCAGCGAGGCGCTGGCGTCGTCGCGCTTCCTCATCGTGCTCTGCTCGCCCGACGCGGCAAGGTCGCAATGGACGAACGCCGAGATCGATACGTTCAAGCGCACTCGTCCGGATGCGAACGTGCTCGCGGCGATCATCGGCGGCGAGCCTTTCGCCAGCGGCGTGCCCGGCCGGGAAGCGGAGGAATGCTTCCCGCCGGCGCTGCGCCAGAAATATGATCGCCGCGGCCGGCCGACCAGCAAGCCCGCCGAGCCGTTGGCGGCCGACTTCCGCGACACGGGCGACGGCCAGCGCATGGGTTTCCTGAAGCTTGTCGCGGGGATGCTCGGCGTCGGCCTCGACGACCTCGTCCAGCGCGACACGACGCGCCGGCATCGCAACCTTGCCTATCTCGCGGCCGCTTCGCTTGCCGGGATGGCGGTCACCAGCGGCCTTGCCATCACCGCGATCCAGGCGCGCGACGCCGCGCGCGACCAGCGCCGCGAGGCCGAAGGACTGGTTGCTTACATGCTCGGCGACCTCAAGGACAAGCTGGAGCCGATCGGGCGCCTCGACGCGCTCGACGGGGTCGGATCGCGCGTCCTCGCTTATTACAGCAAGCAGGACGCGAGCGAGCTGACCGATCCGGCGCTCGTCCAGCGTGCGCGCGCGCTTAGCCTTACGGCGCAGGTCGCTTACCTGCGCGGCAATTACGCAAGCGCGTCGCGTCTCTATCGCGAAGCGATGGACGGCACGGGAGAAGCCGTTGAGCGCAATCCCGACGACCCGCAGAGGCTATTCGACCATGCGCAGAACGTCTTCTGGGTCGGCGAGCTCGCGCGCCTGCAGGGCGACCTTGCCAAGGCCGAAACCGCCTACCGCGAATACGGCCGCCTCGCCGGCCGGATGACGACGATTGATCCGGACAATCTGAAGTGGCGCATGGAAGTCCAATATGCGCGGGAGAATCTGGGCATCGTGCTGCTCGGCCAGCGCCGTTTTGCCGAAGCCGCGCGTCAGTTCGACAGCGCGCTCCGGCCGATGGAAACCCTCGCTTCGGTCGACCGGCAGAACAGCGAATATCAACGCGAGGTGAGCAATCTTCTGGCGTGGCTTGCCGACGCGCGGCTGGCGCTCGGCGACTTCGCTTCGGCCACCGACCTTCGCGAGCGGCAAGTGTCGTTCATCCGCCAGCTTCTCGGAGCCGGCGCAACCGACGTCGCGCTCCGCGACGACCTGATCCCGGCGGAGCAAAGCCTCGGCGTCCTGTGGACTGCGCGCGGAGACGGTCAGCGCGGCATCGATCATTACCGCATGGCGCTTGGCGAAGCGGACCGGCTGATCGCGATCGAGCCCGAGAACAGCTTGTGGAAGGGCGGCGCGGCCGGCGTTCGCCTCGATCTCGCCAAGAATCTGCTCGCGCTGGGACATGCCGATGCCGCCGCCAGCGAAATCGCCGCGGGTTGCGCGACGGCGAATGCCTTTCGCGCGCGCGATGCGACCGTAGCGCGCTGGCGGAGCCTGCAGACACGATGCCTGTCGGCGCGCGCGCGGCTGGCGCTCGCTTCGGGCGAAACCGCGCAGGCGCAGGGGTTGGCGGAGCGCGCACTGGCCGCGGCCCGGTCGGAACGCGGTGGCGATCCGGTCGCCGACCGCTACAACGTCGCTGCAGCCTATCGCCTGCTTGGCGACGTGCGCCGCCGCCTGGGAGATTCGCAGGGAGCCGCCGCGGCATGGTCGAGCGGACTTGCCGAGCTGTCCGCGAAGGCCGCCGAGCGGCCCACGGAAATGAACGAGCGCGCCGAACTGCTCAGGCGCAACGGACGAGCAAGCGATGCCGCGATGATTTCTGCACGACTTCGCCAGCTCGGCTACAAGAGTTTGACCTAGAGGGAGGGACCAATGGCCAACGCAAGAGACGTGCATGTCGATGTCATCCTGGAATCCGACAATCCGGTGAAGTTCAGCGTAGAGCCTTCGCCGCCCGGCTCATTGCCGATGGGGCCGAACGGAGAATTGATCTTCGCCAACGACCATCATCCCGGATTTCACATCCATTTCCACCTGCAGGACCCGCATTGCCTGGGCTATCGTTTCCCGAAGAACTCCGACAAGAAGGAAGCGATCTGGTCTCAATTGGGCTCCGGAGCCTGCCCCTCCGTCGGCAAATGGGAAGTCTTTCAGCCACTGACCGTCGGAGCGAGCCGGATGATCCTGACCGTCGACAACCCCAACCCGAAGCCGGCGCAAGGCCCGTTCGGCTATACGCTGCGCGTCACCAAGGATAACGGCGCAACTTACCTGGCCCTCGATCCGGGCGGGGTGAACCAGAACGGATCGCAGAGCATGAACCTCAGCCTCGCCGCGGCCTTGCTTGGAGGGGCCGCGGCCGGATCGCTGCTCACGCTCGGCGCCCAGGCGCTGCTGCAGAGCTGAGCTGAACCGCATGGATTCGCACGCGGCGCCCACGTCGGGCCCGCCGCGTCCCCCCTTCTTCTTCAGCGTCGGAGTCACCGGCCACCGCGTCGACGCCCTTCCGGCCGGCGCGATCACGAGCCTGCGCGACGAACTGCGAAGCATCCTGTCGCTGGTCGAGCAGGCGGCGCTCGAGCTGTTCGAGCACGAGCGGCATTGTTTCTCGGCCGATCCGCCGCGCCTTCGCCTCGTCTCCCCGCTGGCGGACGGGACCGACCAGATTGCCGCCGAAGCCGCGCTCGACCTCGGCTGGGAGGTGCATTCGGTCCTCCCTTTTCCGATCGATCATTATCGTTCGACGCTCGCCAATGACGAGGCGCGCCAATCGTTCGACGCGCTTCTCGCCCGCGCGAGCCGCGTCCTCGAGCTTCCCGGCGAGCGCGAGGACGAGCCGGAAGGCTATGCGATGGCGGGCCGCGCGACGATCGCCCACTCCGACCTGCTGATCGCGCTGTGGGACGGCCTCAAGCCGCGGGGCCGTGGCGGCACCGGCGAAGTGGTCGAGTTCGCCATCGCCCGCGGCACGCCGGTGGCGCACATTCCGTTGGCGCTCGACCGGCCGCCGCGGCTGCTGTGGGCCGCGTTCGACCCGGTCGTCGACACGATGGGCATCGACCCGATGGCCGAGCGCGCCGCCGACCGCGAGCATTTCGACATCATGCTGCGCGGCCTGCTGGTCCCGCCGCCGGATCCGCAGGAGCAGCAATTCCTTGCCCGCTTCCTGCACGAGCATCTGCCGCATTACCGGCTGCGGCTCGAATATGCGCTGCTTCTCACCCTGGCGGGCGTTCGCCGGATCAAGGCCCGCGACCTGACCGAGGAGCAGGGGCAGAAATGGATCCGCGAGGAATGGGACCAATTCCGCGCGACCTGCCAAGCGCAGCAGGTGACGACGCCGTTCGATTTCCTCCAGGAGGCCTACCGCTGGACCGACGTGCTCGCGACCAACCTCGCCCACAAGTATCGCAGCGGCCACATTTTCGGCTTCGTGCTTGGCGGCTTCGCGGTGTGCATGGGCCTGAGCGCGTTCATGGCGCCGCATCTGAAGCTGCCCTTCGCCTTCGTCGAGATGGTCATCACCGTCGGCATCATCCTCAACGCGCACGTCGGGACCAAGAATGAATGGCATCGGCGCTGGCTGGACTATCGCCAGCTGGCCGAGCGGCTGCGGCCGATGCGCAGCCTGAAGTTCCTCGGCATTGCCGCGCCCGACGCCCCGGGCACGGAAACGAATCCGGTCCCGCAGCGCTGGATCGACTGGTACGGAGCCTCGGTGTGGCGCGCCATGGGCCTCCCGTCGGGCGCGATCACGCCGGCGTCGGCCGATCTCATCGCCGAAGCGGTGAGCGATCTCGAAGTCGCGCGGCAGGTCAGCTACCACAAGCGCAACGCGCAGCAGATCCTGCTGCTCGATCACCGGCTCGACAAGCTCGGCACGGCGATGTTCTTCGCCACCTTGCTGGTCTCCGTCGCCACGCTGATCGGACTGTCGTGGAACGCTCCGTTCGTGAACTCTTACGGCGACTGGTTCACCCTGGTGTCTGCCGGCTTTCCAGCGCTTGCCACGGCGATCTTCGGGATCCGCTTTCAGGGCGATTTCGGCGGCGATGCGCTCCGCTCGCTCGCGACCGCCGACACGCTTCACCAGATCGACCTGGAACTTCGCAAGCACACCAACCTGTCGCGCGCCGCCGACCTCGCCGAGCAGGCGGCGCGGTTCATGCTGTCCGACCTCGACGAGTGGCGGCTGGTGAACCAGCAGCGCGACTTGTCGGTCGGCTAGCAGCCGCTATGGGCGGCTGATGAGCGAAGTGCGGTGGCGGCTGGTGATTCATGGCGGCGCGGGTTCGCAGCGCATTGCCCACGACGATCCGGCGCACGAAGCCCGCGCGCGGCAGGGTTTGGCCGATGCGCTCGATGCGGGTTCCGCCATCCTGGTGCAGGGCGGAAGCGCCGTCGACGCCGTCGAAGCCGCAGCCCGCGTGCTCGAGGAGGACGCCTGCTTCAACGCCGGCCGCGGAAGCGTCCTCACCGAAGACGGCGAAGTCGAGCTCGACGCGGCGATCATGGACGGCCGCGCGCGGCGGGCCGGAGCGGTCGCCGGAATCAAGACGACGCGCGCGCCGATCAGCCTTGCGCGGAGGCTGATGGAGCATGGCCCGCATGTCTTCCTGTCCGGCGGCGCTGCCGACCATTTCGCCGCGTCCGCGGGGCTCGAGCAGGTGGCGAACGACTTCTTCATCCTTCCCGAGCGGCGGCGTCAGCTCGATGAGGCGCTCGCCGCTGGGAGCGCCGCCGATCCGATCAAGTACGGCACCGTCGGCGCCGTCGCCGTCGACGTGAAGGGCGACGTCGCGGCGGCGACCTCCACCGGCGGGATTACCGCCAAGCGTTGGGGCCGGGTCGGCGATTCGCCGCTGATCGGCGCCGGCACCTATGCCGACAACCGCGCCGCGGCGGTCTCCGCGACGGGCTCCGGCGAATATTTC
>Ga0307413_10001019_pt1 | contig 10141 bp, 6 predicted proteins | sample DK1Ometagenome_3_FD_203714 | JGI IMG/M metagenome (GOLD analysis project Ga0307413, IMG submission 203714) | Maize rhizosphere microbial communities from greenhouse at UC Davis, California, United States - DK15-O-2 | ecosystem: Host-associated > Plants > Roots > Rhizosphere > Soil | place: USA...
GGCTGCTCGCCCACGTGCTCGCCTCGCTCCACCTGCACGGGCGGCACGTGGAGCGGCACCTCTCCACCTATTTCAGCCCGAACACGCACCTGACCGGCGAGGCGCTCGGCCTCTACTACATCGGGACGCAGCTCCCCGAGCTGCGCGCCGCGCCGCGCTGGCGCGCCCGCGGCCGCGCCATCCTCATCGCGCAGATCGCGCGGCACCTGCGGCCGGACGGCGTGTACTTCGAGCAGGCGTCGCAGTACCACCGCTACAGCACCGAGTTCTACCTGCACCTGCTGCTCCTGGCGCGGGCGCAAGTGGGCGACACCGGCGAGGCGGCGCAGGGCGCGGCGCGGCGGCTGCTCGACCACCTGCTCCACCTCGCGCGCCCCGACGGCACGATTCCGCTCGTCGGCGACGACGACGGGGGGCGGCTGGTGCAGCTCGACGACCGGCCGCCGCACGACGTGCGGGCGCTGCTCGCCACGGGGGCGGCCGTGTTCGGCAGCGCGGCCTACGCGCACGCCTCGCGCGGCGACCTGGGAGGCATGCTCTGGCTCCTCGGCGCCGAGGGTCTGCGCCGGTTCGACCGCGCGGGCGCCGCCCCGCCGACCGGGACGTCGCGCGCCTTCCCCGACGGCGGATTCTTCGTGCTGCGCGACGGCTGGACCCCCGAGGCGAACTACCTGCTGTTCGACGCCGGCCCGCACGGGGTGATGAACTGCGGGCACGCGCACGCCGATGCGCTGGCGGTGGAAGTGGCGGCCGCGGGCCGGCCGGTGCTCGTGGACGCCGGCACCTTCGCCTACGCGGGGGAGCCACGCGACGCGTTCCGCCACGCGGCGGCGCACAATACGGTCACCGTGGACGGCGAGAGCTCGTCGGTGCCCGGCGGTGCGTTCGCCTGGCGACACGTGGCGCGCGCCCGCCACACCCTCTGGGAGAGCGGCCCGCGTTTTGACTACGTGGAAGGCGCGCACGACGGCTTCGCGCGGCTGGCGCCGCCCGCGGAACACCGCCGGGCGGTGCTCTTCGTGAAGGGCGGCTACTGGGTGGTACGGGACCGCGTCCTGTCGGCGGGCGCGCACCAGGTGGACGTGCACTGGCACCTGGCCCTGGGGCTCGAGGGCGCGGTCGATGGCGGGGCGGCGGAGGTGCGCGACAGGGGCGCGCCGCTGCTGCGGCTGGCGGCGTTCGGCGCCGGCGCGTTCGAGCGGGGAGAAGGGTGGGTGTCGCCGCGCTACGGGGCCCGCGGGGCGGCGCCGGTGCTGCGCTACGGGCAGCGGGGAAGCGGGGCGCAGGAAGTGATTACCTTCCTCTTACCGGTCGCGGCGGGCGCGAGGCCGGCAGTTCGCGAGATGGCGGCGAGCGGCGGCCGCGCCTTCGAGGTGGCGCACGAGGGTGGCACGGACGTGCTCCTGGCCGGCGAGGGCGGGGGCGTGGCGGCGGACGGCGTCGAAAGTGACGGCGAGCTGGCCTGGGTGCGACGCGACGCCGAGGGGCGCGTGACCGCGGCGCTGCTCGTGCGCGGCTCGCGGCTGCGCGTGAACGGGCGCGACGTGCTCGCCGCGGCGGCGCGCCGCGAGTGGCTGGCGACGGACGGGGACGAGGCGGGGGCGGGGATCAACGAACGGGGCGGCAGCGAAGCGGGCCGCGTGGACGCGCGCGACGTGGGGGAGCAGGTGACTGCCGGCCCTCCCGGCGGGGCGCGCGCCGGGAGATGAGCTAGCGGGATGTGTGGGATCTGCGGGATCGCGTTGCCGGCCGGCTCGGGGCGGCGACTGGACAGGGAGCTGCTCGAGCGGATGCGCGACACCCTCGTGCACCGCGGGCCGGACGGCGCCGGCGCCTTCCTCGAGGGGGGCGTCGGGCTCGGCCACCGGCGGCTCAGCATCATCGACGTCGCCCACGGCCAGCAGCCGATGGCGAGCGACGGCGAGCGCCTGCAGCTCATCTACAACGGCGAGGTGTTCAACCACCCGACGCTGATGCGCGAGCTCGAGGCGGCCGGCCACCACTACCGCACGCGCTGCGACACCGAGACGGTGCTGCGCCTCTACCAGGACGACGGCGTGCGCGCGCCCGAGCGCATGCGCGGCATGTTCGCGTTCGCCATCTGGGACCGCGAGAAGCGCGAGCTCTTCCTGTGCCGCGACCGGCTCGGCGTCAAGCCGCTGTACTACGTGCACACGGCCGACGGCGCCCTCTACTTCGCCAGCGAGATCAAGGCGTTGCTGGCCGCCGGCGCCGTCACCCCCGCCCTCAACGCGCGCGCTTTCCCCGACTTCCTCGCCAACCACGCGCCGAGCGGGGACGAGACGCTGTACGAGGGAGTCAAGCGGCTCCCCGCCGGCCACACGCTCCTCTGGCGCGACGGCAAGATCGACATCCGCCAGTACTGGGACCTGAGCTTCGCGGACGGCGACGACGGCGACCGCCGGAGCGACGCCGACGTCGTCGCGGAGTACCGGGAGCGCTTCACCGAGGCCGTCCGCCTCCGCCTCATGTCGGACGTGCCGCTCGGCATGTTCCTCTCCGGCGGCATCGACTCGGCCGCGATCACGGCGGCCATGAGCCGCCTCGTGGACGACCGCATCAAGACCTTCTCCGTCGCCTTCGCGGAGCGCGAGGCGAACGAGCTGCACTACGCCAAGCTCGTCGCCGACCGGTACCGCACCGACCACCACACGATCACCGTCACGCCGGAGCAGTTCTTCGGCGCGCTGCCGACGCTCGTCTGGCACGAGGACGAGCCGATCGCCCACCCCTCGAGCGTGGCGCTCAACTTCGTCTCGCGCCTGGCCGCCGAGCACGTGAAGGTGGTGCTCACGGGGGAGGGGAGCGACGAGACGCTCGCCGGCTACAACCGCTACCGGGCCACCATCTACCAGATGGCGGTGGGCGGCCGCTACGAGCGCCTGGCGCCGAAGCCGCTGCGCGCCGCCGTGCGCGCCGGCGTGGGGGCGCTCCCGAACGGACGCGTGCGCCAGAAGCTCGGGCGCACCGTCCTCGCCCGCTCGGCCGACCTCGACACGCTCTACTTCGACAACTTCGCCGTCTTCGCGCGCGCCGAGCAGCCGTCGCTGCTCACGCGCGCCACGCGCGAGCGGGTGGCCGGCGCCGACCCGTACGCCGCCTACCACGCCGCCATGGCGCGCACGGACGCGCGCTCGCTGCTGAACAAGCTGCTCTACACGGACACGAAGACGTACCTGCACGAGCTGCTCATGAAGCAGGACCAGATGAGCATGGCCGCCTCCATCGAGAGCCGCGTGCCGTTCCTGGACCACCCGCTGGTGGAGTTCGCGGCGCGCATGCCGGAGCGCATGAAGCTGCGCGGGGTGACCACGAAGTGGGTGCTCCGCCAGGCGATGCAGGGGCAGCTCCCGCCCGAGATCCTGAGCCGCAAGAAGATGGGGTTCCCGGTGCCCGTCGGCGCCTGGTTCCGCGGCGCCTTCCGCCCCGTGGTGGACGAGTTCGTGCTCGGTGAGCGCGCCCTCGCGCGCGCACTCTTCGAGCCCGCGGCGCTCCGCTCGCTCGTCGCCCGCCACCAGGCCGGCGAGAACCACAGCGAGCGGCTCTGGGCGCTCGTGACGCTCGAGATGTGGCAGCGGATCTTCCTGGACGGCCAGGAGCCCGGGGACGTGGTCGCGGCGCCCCGCGGGGGCCGGCACGCCGTCCCGGCGCTGGCCGCGGCCCGCTAGCGCCGCCGGCCCGACCACCTCCCGACCCCCGTGCACATCCTCTGGCTGAAGACGGAGCTGCTCCACCCGGTGGACAAGGGCGGCCGCATCCGCACCTACAACATGCTGCGCGAGCTCAAGCGCGAGCACCGCGTCACCTACCTCACCCTCGACGACGGCGCGGCGGCGCCGGACGCGGCAGCGCGCGCGCTCGAGTACTGCGACGAGCTGGTGCGCGTCCCCTTCCGCACGCGGCCCAAGCGGTCGGCCGGCTTCTACGGCGAGCTGCTGGCCAACCTGGTGTCGCCGCTCCCGTACGCGATCGCCAAGTACCGCTCGCCGGCGATGCGCGCGAAGGTGGAGTCGCTGGTGGCGCGCGGTGACGTGGACGTGCTGGTGTGCGACTTCCTCTTCCCGAGCATCAACGTCCCCGACGGCCTCCCCTGCCCGACGGTGCTCTTTCAGCACAACGTGGAGGCGATGATCTGGCGGCGCCACCACGAGGTGGCGACGCACCCCGCCAAACGCGCCTACATGGCGGAACAGTGGCGGCGCATGGAGGCGTTCGAGGCCGCCGAGTGCCGTCGCTTCGACCACGTGGTGGCGGTGAGCGAGCAGGACCGGGAGCTGTTCGAGCGCGACTACGGCGTGACGAGCGCGTCGTCGGTGCCCACGGGCGTGGACGTGCACTACTTCGAGCCGCCGGCCGGCGCGCGGCGCTCGGCGCACGAGCTGGTGTTCACCGGCTCCATGGACTGGCTGCCGAACGAGGACGCGATCCTCTGGTTCGCCGAGGCGATCCTGCCGCGGGTGCGCGCCGCGGTGCCCGAGGCGACGCTCACCGTCGTGGGGCGCCACCCGACGCCGGCGGTGGTGGCGCTCGGCGAGCGCGACCCCGCGGTGACGGTCACCGGCGGCGTGCCGGACGTGCGACCCTACCTGTCGCGCGCGGCCGCCTTCGTCGTCCCCATCCGCATCGGGGGCGGCACGCGGCTCAAGATCTACGAGGCCATGGCCATGGAGGCGCCGGTGGTCTCGACGACGGTGGGCGCCGAAGGGCTCCCCGTGGCGCCGGACTCCGACTGCCTGATCGCGGACGACCCGGAGGCCTTCGCGGCGGCTGTCGTCGCGCTGCTGCGCGACCCGGCGCGCGCCCGGGCGCTCGGCGCACAGGGGGCGCGCACGGTGCGCGAGAACTTCTCGTGGGAGCGCGTGGCCGAGCGCTTCGCCGAGTCGTGCCTCGCGGCCCGCCCGGTGACCGCGTGAGCACGCCTGCCGTGAGCGGTTCCGCCGCGCCGCGGCCGCGGACGCTCCTCCTCTGCCACCACGACGCGCCGCTGCACGCGGAGGGAATGGCGGCGTGGCTCGCCTCCTGGTCCGAGCTCACCGGCATCGTCGTCGTCGAGGAGCCGCCGTCGCTCGCGCGCCGCCGCGTGAAGCGCGAGCTCAAGCGCGTCGGCCCGCTGCGGCTGCTCGACGTGCTCGCGTTCCGCCTGGCGTACCGCGCCTTGCTGCGGGGCCGGGACGAGGCGTGGAAGGCGGAGCGGCTCGCCGCCATGCGCGCCGCCTACCCGCCGGTGCCGGCGAGCGTGCCGGTGCTGCGCACGCCGAGCCCCAACTCGGCCGAGGCGGAGGCCTTCGTGCGTCGCTGCGCGCCCGACCTCACGCTCGCCCTCGTCAAGTCGATCCTCAAGGAGAGCGTGTTCTCGGTGCCCACCCACGGCACCTGGGTGATGCACCCCGGCATCTGCCCGGAGTACCGCAACGCCCACGGCTGCTTCTGGGCGCTCGCCGAGCGCGACCTGGACCGCGTGGGGATGACGCTGCTGCGCATCGACAAGGGCATCGACACAGGGCCCACGTACGGCTACTTCACGTACGACTACGACGAGCTGGCCGAGTCGCACGTCGTCATCCAGAACCGCGTGGTGCTCGACAACCTCGATGCGCTGCGCGAGAAGTTTCTGGCGATCGTGCGCGGCGGGGCCACCCCCGTGGACGTGCGCGGGCGCGCGTCCGCGGAGTGGGGACAGCCGTGGCTCACGCGCTACGTGCGGTGGAAGCTCGCCGCCTGGAGGAGGCGCCGTGCGCGCGCTCACCCTGCAATATCATGACGTGACGCCGCCGGGCGCCGCCGACTCGAGCGGCTTCGCGAACCCGGCGGCGGCCACGTACAAGCTCGACGAGGCGGACTTCGCGGCCCACGTGCGCGCCGTCTCCGCGGTCGCGCGCCACCGCCCCACGGCGGACGCGCCGCTCGCCGAGCGGGACGGCGCGCCGCCGGTGCTCTTCACCTTCGACGACGGGGGCGCGAGCGCCCACGACGTCATCGCGCCGCTGCTCGAGGGGAGTGGCTGGCGCGGCCACTTCTTCGTGACCACGGACTTCATCGGCACGCCGGGCTTCCTGAGCGCCGACCAGATCCGCGCGCTCCGCCGGCGCGGGCACGTGATCGGCGCCCACTCCTGCTCGCACCCCACGCGCATGGCGCGCTGCGACCGCGCGACGCTGCGCCGCGAGTGGGGCGAGAGCGTGCGCGTGCTCGCCGAGCTGCTCGGCGAGCCGGTGACCACGGCCTCCGTGCCCGGCGGCTACTACGCCCGCCCCGTGGCCGTCGAGGCGGCGGCCGCTGGCATCCGGACCCTCTTCACCTCCGAGCCGGTGGCGCGCGTGGAACGGGTGGACGGGTGCGCCGTGGTCGGCCGCTACACGCTCCGCCGCTGGTCGCCGCCGTCCACCGCCGCCGCTCTGGCCGCCGGCCGGCGCGCGCCGCGCTACCGGCAGTGGCTCGTCTGGAACGCGAAGAAGGCGGCCAAGCGGGCCGCCGGCGACGCCTACCTGCGCGTCTGGGCCGCGCTCCTGCGCCGCAACGCACCACCCGCGGCCGCCGCGCCGGCGGTCACGTCCATCCATCCGAGTAAATGAGCATGGCAACCAGTGTGAGCGTCTTCGGCCTCGGCTACGTCGGCTGCGTCTCGGCCGCCTGCTTCGCGAAGGAGGGCTTCGACGTCGTCGGCGTGGACGTCAACCCGGCCAAGGTCGGCATGATCAACGACGGCCGGAGCACGATCGTCGAGGTGGGGATCGAGGACCTCGTGCGCGACATGCGCGCGAGCGGGCGCCTGCGCGCCACCACCGACTCCCGCGAGGCGGTGCTCGCCACCGCCGTGTCGCTGATCTGCGTCGGGACGCCGAGCCGCCCGAACGGCAGCATCGACCTCGCCTACATCGAGCGCGTGTGCGAGGAGATCGGCGAGGCGCTGAAGGACAAGGGCGACCGGCACACGGTGGTCATCCGCAGCACCGTCATGCCCGGCACCATCGACACCGTCGTCATCCCGGCGCTCGAGCGCAGCTCGGGGAAGCAGGCCGGGCGCGACTTCGGCGTCTGCAGCAACCCCGAGTTCCTCCGCGAGGGCTCGTCGATCAAGGACTTCTACGACCCGCCCTTCACCCTCATCGGCGCCCACTCCGAGGAGGACGCCGCCCCGCTCCGCGCGCTCTACGTGGGGATCAAGGCGCCGCTCCACCTCGCCCCGGTGCGCGTGGCCGAGATGGTGAAGTACGCCTGCAACTGCTACCACGGCCTCAAGGTCGGGTTCGCCAACGAGATCGGCAACGTCTGCAAGGCGCTCGGCGTCGACAGCCACGAGGTCATGCGCCTCTTCTGCGAGGACCGGAAGCTCAACATCTCCGCCGCCTACCTGAAGCCCGGCTTCGCCTTCGGCGGCAGCTGCCTCCCCAAGGACCTGCGCGCCATCACCTACAAGGCCAAGACGCTCGACGTCGAGACGCCCGTGCTCACGGCGCTCCTCGAGAGCAACCGCAAGCAGGTGCAGCGCGCCTACGACATGGTGCTCAGCACCGGCCAGAAGAAGGTCGGCGTGCTCGGCCTCGCCTTCAAGGCCGGCACGGACGACCTCCGCGAGAGCCCGATGGTCACCCTCATCGAGATGCTCCTCGGCAAGGGGCTGCAGCTCGCCATCTACGACAAGGACGTCTCGAGCGCGAACCTCATCGGCGCCAATCGCGAGTACATCGAGCGCGAGATCCCGCACATCTGGTCGCTCATGCGCCCCACCGTGCGCGAGGTGCTCGCCAGCGCCGAGACGGTGGTGATCGGCAACAGCGCCAGCGAGTTCCGGGAAGTGGGCGACCAGCTCCAGGGGCAGATGGTCATCGACCTCGCGCGCGCCTTCGGGCCGCGCACCTCGAACGGGCGCTCCTACCAGGGGATCTGCTGGTGAGCGTCGTCGGCCGCGCGCGGCGCGCGGTCCCGCAGCGACTGCGCAAGTCCGAGAGCCTCCGCGCCTACGCCGAGGTCGCCGCCGCGCTCCGGGCCCCGCGCGAGCAGGTGCTCGCCGAGCAGCTCGCGAGCCTGCGGGAACTGCTGGCGTACGTCGAGCGGTGGGTGCCGTACTACCGCGAGCAGTTCCGGGAGCTGGGCATCACGAGCCGCGACATCCGCTCGCACGCCGACTTCGCGCGCCTTCCGGTGCTCACCAAGGACGTCGTGCGCGAGCGGCAGCGCGACCTGGTGAGCGAGGACCCGGCCGTCGGCCCGCTCGTCGCGCACCACAGCGGCGGCTCCACCGGCGTCCCGCTCTCCTTCTTCCACGACCAACGGTACCTGGACCACGCGAAGGCGATCGAGTACCGCACCTACGCCCAGTCCGGATGGCGCCCCGGCGAGATGATGGCGTTCTTCTGGGGGTGGCCGAAGCGCATGTACGGCATGTCGCGCCCGGAGTTCGAGCTGCGGCAGCGGGTTCGGCGGGAGTACCAGTTCGACGCGTTCCGCTCCGGCCCGGAGGACATGGACCGGTGGGTGCGCACGATGCGCCGGATCCGCCCGGCGATCGCGGTGGGGTATGCCTCGACCGTCGCCCGCTTCGCCGAGCACCTGCTGCGCACGGGGCAGACGGTACTCCCACTCCGGGGCGTCTTCACCACGGCGGAGAAGCTGTACCCGCCGCAGCGCCAGGCGCTCGAGGCCGCCTTCGGGTGCCGCGTCTACGACTGCTACGGCAGCAGCGAGGTGCGCAACGTGGCCGCGGAGTGCAACCACGGCCGGATGCACGTGAACGCCGACGCCGTCCTCCTCGAGACCGGCGACCCGCTGCCGGGCGGCGAGGGGCTCTCGCCCTTCATCGTCACGCCGCTGCGCTCGCGGGGGATGCCCTTCATCCGCTACCGCAACGAGGACTGCGGGTCGCTGGTCGAGGGCGACTGCGATTGCGGGAACGGTGCGCCCCTCATCAAGCTTGAGATTGCGCGCGTGTCGGACAACTTCGTGCTGCCGGGAGGCCACGTGGTTCACGGGCTGTTCTTCACGCACCGACTGTACGGGAGCAAGGGCATCGCCAACTTCCAGTTTCACCAGACGAAGCCCGACCACATCACGCTCTGGATCGTTCCCGTCGCGGGCGAAGAGGGCGAGCGCGAGGCGTCCGTCAGGCGCCTGCTCGCCGACTTCACCGCGCTCTCACCGGTCCCGATCACCGTGGACGTGCGCGAGACCGATCACATCCCGCTGTCGGCGGCGGGCAAGCACCGCTACACCCGGTCCGACGTAGCGCAGGCCGGGGCGGTCCCGGTGTAGGGGCCATGCGTCCAGCGCCCGGCGCCGACTCCGACGCCCCGCTCCGGCCTCGCGCCGCGCGCGCGGGCGCGCCGGGCCGTCGGCGGGACGCTGGGCGGGAGCGCCGGCGCGGACGTCACTCGCGCGGGGCCGGCCGGCAGCCGGCCGCCCGAGCATGGTGACGAGTGCAGCGGCGGTGTGCTGGGTGTGCGGCTCGGCCAACGCCGTGCTCTGGAAGCCGCGCGCCGCGGGCCGCCGGCTCGCCCCGGGCGACCTGGATGCGACCGACGGGACCAGCCCGACGACGCTCACGCTCTGGCGCTGCCGGGCCTGCAGCTTCGTGTACGCCGACGGCGAGGACGTGGCCGAGCTGGCGGCGTTGTGCGGGCGCGCCGCCGAGGCGCCGGCGGAGCGGAGCTCGGAGGCGGCGCGACAGCGCATGCGCTACGCGATCCGCGCCGCGCGGGCCGTGCACCCCGGAGCGCGCACCGTGCTCGGCGCCGGCGCCGGCGCGGACGCGCTGCTCGCCGAGGCCGAGCGCGTCGGGTTGAGCGCCGCCGCCGCGGACGCCGGGCGCGCGATCGTCCGGCGCGGCGGCGGGGCGGCCGGCGACCCGCTCGTCGCCGGCGCGCCGCTGCGGCCGGCGCCTGGCGCCCACACCTTCGACGTCGTCTGCCTGCTGAACGTGCTCGAGTGCGTTGACCAGCCGGTGGAGCTGCTCCGGGCCGCCGCGGCGGCGCTCGCGCCGGGCGGCGTCGTGCTCGTCATCACCCCGGACGTGGACAGCGTGGCGGCGCGCCGGCTGCGCGGCCAGTGGTGGCACTTTCGCATCGCCCACGTCGGCTACTTCAACGCGCGCTCGCTCGCCAGGGCCGCCCGGCGCGCCGGCCTG
>Ga0307413_10001020_pt1 | contig 10141 bp, 5 predicted proteins | sample DK1Ometagenome_3_FD_203714 | JGI IMG/M metagenome (GOLD analysis project Ga0307413, IMG submission 203714) | Maize rhizosphere microbial communities from greenhouse at UC Davis, California, United States - DK15-O-2 | ecosystem: Host-associated > Plants > Roots > Rhizosphere > Soil | place: USA...
GCTGACCGGGCTGATCGTGCAGCCGATCGTCGGCTACCTGTCGGACCGCACCTGGACCGGCTTCGGTCGCCGCCGGCCGTACTTCCTGCTGGGCGCGGTGCTGGCGACGCTGGCGTTGCTGGCGATGCCGAACTCGCCGTCGCTGTGGATCGCCGCCGGCATGCTGTGGGTGCTGGACGCCTCGCTCAACATCTCGATGGAACCGTTCCGCGCGCTGGTCGGCGACCAGTTGCCGGTGCGCCAGCGACCGACCGGCTACGCGATGCAGAGCTTCTTCATCGGCGTCGGTTCGGTGGTCGCGAGCCTGCTGCCGTTCCTGCTCGCGCACTGGGGCGTGGCCAACACCGCGGGGCCCGGCGAGGTGCCCGACACGGTGCGTTACGCGTTCTATTTCGGCGGCGTGGTGCTGCTGGTCGCGGTGCTGTGGACCATCGTGCGCACCCGCGAGTACCCGCCGGAGCAATTGAAGGCGTGGGACCAGGCGCCGCCGCTGGTGCAGCGCCATTCCGACCCGCGCGCGGCGTGGCGGCCGGCGCTGGCGTGGCTGGCGGTCGGCCTCGTCGCGATCGCGCTGGTCGCCGGCTTCGGCCTCGACAAGCAGCTGTACATCCTCGCCGGGCTGATCGCGTTCTACGGCGCCGCGCTGCTGGTGCGCACGCGCATCACCGGCGGCGGCCCGTTCAGCAGCATCCTCGATGACCTGCGCGACATGCCGACGGCGATGCGCCGGCTCGCGGTGGTGCAGTTCTTCTCGTGGTTCGGGCTGTTCTCGATGTGGCTGTTCGCGACCGCCGCGGTCACCGGCGTCCACTTCGGCAGCAGCGACACCACCTCGGCGGCCTACAACGAGGGCGCGAACTGGGTCGGCGTGCTGTTCGCCGCCTACAACGGCTTCGCCGCACTCGCCGCGGTCGTCATCCCGTGGATGGTGCGGCACTGGGGCCTGCGCGTGAGCCACCTGCTCAACTGCGCGCTCGGCGGCGCCGGGCTGCTGTCGATGCTGGTGATCCGCGACCCGATCTGGCTGCTGGCGTCGATGGTCGGCGTCGGCTTTGCCTGGGCGTCGATCCTGTCGCTGCCGTACGCGCTGCTGTCGGACAGCGTGCCGGCGGCGAAGATGGGCGTGTTCATGGGCATCTTCAATTTCTTCATCGTGATCCCGCAGCTGGTCGCGGCCAGCCTGCTCGGGTTCCTGCTGAAAACGTTCTTCGGCAACGAGCCGATCCAGGCGTTGATGATCGGCGGCGTGAGTTTGATCGTGGCGGGCCTGTGCGTGCTGCGGGTGCGCGAGCCGGGCGCTGAATTGGCCGAAGGGGAGACCGCATGAGCATCCGTGTTCTTTCGATCGCGCTGATCGCCGGGCTGGCCGCCGGCTGCGCGCATGAGCCCTCATCCGCTGCACCGTCGCCGGCCGCGCCGGTGGCCGACTACTACGGCACCACCGAACCGTTCGCCGCCAACGCGGTGTACTTCGTGGTCACCGACCGCTTCGTCAACGGCGATCCATCCAACGACCAGCGCGGGCAGGGTGGGTCGGATCCGGCGCTTCGGACTTTCGACCGGCCGACCCCGGGCGCGGAGGCCCACGGCGGCAACATCGGCTACCTCGGCGGCGACTTCCGCGGCCTGCTCGACAACGCCGGCTACATCGCCGACATGGGCTTCGGCGCGGTCTGGCTGACGCCGATCGTCGACAACCCGGACCAGGCCTTCACCGGCGGCGACCCGATCGGCTCGGACGCGTTCTTCAAGGACCGCGGCAAGACCGGTTACCACGGCTACTGGGGGGTCAACTTCTTCGAGCTCGACGAACACCTGCCGAGCGCCGGCCTCGACTTCGCCGGGCTGGCCGCGGGGCTCGATCAACACGGGTTGCAGACCGTGCTCGACATCGTCGCCAACCACGGCTCGCCGTCGTTCACGATGCCGGCCGACCAGTCGAAGTACGGCGAGCTGTACGACGCCGACGGTACGCTGGTCGCCGACCACCAGAACCTCGCGCCGGAAGACCTCGACCCGGCCGGCAACCCGCTGCACGCGTTCTTCCACGACGAGCCCGACCTCGCGCAGCTGTCCAACCTCGACGACACCAACCCGGCGGTGCTCGACTACTTCGTGCGCGCCTACTCGCAATGGATCGAGCAGGGCGCCGACGCGTTCCGGATCGACACCATCCGCCACGTGCCGCACCCGTTCTGGAAGGCCTTCAGCGACCGCATCCGGGCCGAGCACCCCGGTTTCTTCATGTTCGGCGAAGCGTTCGACCACGAGGCAGCCAACATCGCACCCCACACCTGGCCGGAGAACGGCGGCGTCAGCGTGCTCGATTTCCCGCTGAAAGCCGCGTTGCAAGAAGTCTTCGGCGGCAACGGAGCGGGTTACGAGGCGCTGGCCGATGCGCTGTACCTGGTCGACGGTCCGTACACCAATCCGTACGAACTGATGACGTTCTACGACAACCACGACATGCCGCGGATGGACGCCAGCGACGCCGGCTTCGTCGACGCCCACAACTGGCTGTTCACCGCGCGCGGCATCCCGGTCATCTACTACGGCTCGGAAACCGGCTTCATGCGCGGCGCCGGCGAGCACGAGGGCAATCGCAATTATTTCGGACAGGAGCGCATCGACGCCGCGGTCGGCAACCCGATCCGCGAGCAGCTCAAGCGCATCGCGCAGGTTCGTGCGGCCTCACCGGCGCTGCAGCGCGGGTTGCAGCTGAACCTCGTGCTCGATGGCGACCGCGCCGCGTTCTACCGCGTCCATCAGCACGCCGGCGAACACCAGGTCGCGCTGGTGCTACTCAACAAGGGCGACGCGCCGGCGGATTTCGAGGTGCGCGACTACCTGGAGGCGGGCACGTGGCAGGGCGCGATCGGCGGCGGCGCGGTCGAGGTGGCGGAAGGCGGCCAGCTGTCGGCGACGGTGCCGGCGCACGGGGTCGAGGTCTACCTGCTTGATGCGGCGGTGAGCCGCGACGACCTTGCCGCGGAGCTGGACCGGCTTATGGCCGGCGCCCGCCGCGGCGATTGATCAGCCGGCGGCGGGATCGCTGGAGCGCCGCACCACCAGTTTCGCCGGCAGGGTGAAGCTTTCCACCGGCTGTTCCTGCACCTGCTTCATCAGGGTCTCGACCAGCAGGGTGCCGGCGCGCGAGGTGTCCTGCGACACGGTGGTCAGCGCCGGGCTGGCCGAGCGCGCGGTCGGCAGGTCGTCGAAGCCGACCACCGCGACATCGCGCGGCACCTGCAGGCCGGCTTCGGCGAACGCGCGCATCGCGCCGATCGCGATCAGGTCGCTGGCGGCGAACACCGCGTCGAATGCCACGCCGCGGCCCAGCAGTTCGCGCGCCGCGGCGTAACCGTCGTCCTCGGCGCTCTGCGCATCGACCTGCAGCGCCGGGTCGAGCGCCAGCCTCGCCGCGTGCAGCGCGGCGTCGCAGCCCTGGTAGCGATCGAAGAATTCCGGGTAGTGGCGCGAGGCGTCGCCGAGGAACGCGATGCGGCGATGCCCCAGGCCGGCCAGGTGCTCGCCGACCAGTTGCCCGCCATGGAAGTTGTCGCAGCCGATCGACAGTCCCGGCTGGTCCGGCAGCACCGCACCCCAGCGCACGAAGTGGGTGCCCTGTTCGACCAGCTTCTGCAGTTTGCCGCGGTAGCTCAGATAGTCGCCGTAGCCGAGCAGGATCAACCCGTCGGCCTTCATGCTGTCGGCGTAGTCGGCGTGCCAGTCGTCCGACAGTTGCTGGAACGACACCAGCAGGTCCTGCCCGGCGCGCGCGCAGGCGCGGGTGATCGAGCCGAGCATCGACAGGAAGAACGGGTTGATGTGCGAGTCGTCCGGGGTCGGGTCCTCGAACAGCAGCAGCGCCAGCGTGCCGGAGCGCTGCAGACGCAGGCTGGAAGCGTGGCGGTCGACCTTGTAGTTGAGTTCGAGCACCGCTGCCTCGACCCGCTTGCGGGTCTCGGCGTTGACCAGCGGGCTGCCGCGCAGCACCCGCGACACCGTCGCCTGCGAGACGCCGGCGGCGTGGGCGATGTCGATCGACGTGGTCTTGGCGCGCTTGCGCGATGCCGGCTGGCTCGGACTGTTCATGCGGGGCCGAGTGTATGCCGGCCGCCGGTGGACTGCACCGGCGGCCGGTTTCGCGCACCTCAGTAGCTGACGTTGAGCTTGATCCACGCGGTGCGGCCGGGCTCGTTGATCCGCACCGGCTCGGCCGGGTAGCCGAAGTCGGCGTTGCCGGCGAGGTTGAGGTGCTCGCTGTAGGCGCGGTCGAACACGTTGTCGACGCCGGCGGTGAGCTGCATGCCGTTGTCGAAACGGTAGCCGGCGTTGAGCGCGAGGGTGGCGAACCCCGGGCTCGTGCCGAGGTCCTGGCCGACCACGTTGCCGTAGCCGGGGGCGACGCGGTGCTGTCCGTCGACGACCCGCAGCAATGCGCCGGCGGTCCATTGGCCGTTGTCCCATGCGGCGGTCAGGCGCGATTCCAGCGGGGTCATCTGCGGCAGCGGACGGCCATTGTCGGCGTCCTCGCCGCGGGCGTAAGCCAGGGTGCCGCCGAGCTTCCAGTGTTCGGCCGGGCGCACCTCCACCCCGAGCTCGGCACCGCGGATCCGCGCGTCGATGTTCGACACGATGCTGCTGCCGGCCATCATGCCGTCGGCCGGGTAGTGGAACTGGATGAAGTCGTCGACGCGGCCGGCGTAGGTCGACACCCAGGCGTCGACCTTCCTGCCGCGGTAGTGCAGGCCGATGTCGAGCTGGGTGGTCTTCTCGGTATCGAGGCCGGCGAAGGCGTTGGTGCCGCCCATGCCGATGCCGCCGCCGAACGCGTTGGCCGAGAACAGTTCCCAGTAGTCCGGCATGCGTTCGGTGTGGCCGAGGCCGGCGTACCAGGTCAACGGCTGGCTGGCGGCGTCACGCTCGAAGCGGACGAAGCCGGCGGACAATGTCTCCTCGCGGATCTGGCCGGCGGTCGGGTTCGGCATGGCGGCGCCGCCGTGGCCGTGGCCGGCGGCGACGGTGGCGCGCTCATCGGTGGCTTCGGCGCGGTCGAAACGCGTTCCGGCGATCCAGCGGTTGCGCTCGCCCTGGAACCAGGTGCCCTCGGCAAACGCGCCGCGGTTGGCGAAGCGCGCATCGACCGTCCACGGCTGTGCCTTGTAGGTGTCGCGGCCCATGCCGTTGCGGCGGCGGTGGCGGCTGTCCTGGCCGTCGAGCCCGGCGACGAGCTCGTAGGCGTCGGCGCGCCACGTCGCGGCGAGGCGACCGCCGCTGGTGCGGCGCTCGACGTTGCTCGCCATCGGCATCGGCATCGCGCCATCGGGGTTGGGATCGCGCAGGCTGTAGTTGTCCATCACGTGGTCGGCGCGGTTGTGGAACAGCGTCGCCTCCAGCTCCGCCAGGTGCTCGCCGATGTTGGACTTCTCGAAGCGCAGGCTGGTGTTGTCACGCTTGAACTGGCTGCCGTCCATGCCACGGGTGGCGTAGCGCGACTCGCCGTCACCGATGCCGACGCCGAGTTCGAGCAGGGTGTCGGGGTCGGGCGTCCAGCCGATCGCGGCGTCGGCGTTCCACTTGTTCCAGGCCGAGCCGACGGTGTCGCCGTTGCCATCGCGGTAGTCGTCGGATTCGGAACGGTTGGCGCTGACCCGGGCGTAGCCGATACGGTCGCCGTAGGTGGCGTCGACGACCTGGTCGTTGCGCCCGAAGCTGCCGCCCAGCAGGCTGCCGGCGGCCTTGAACGTGGACGATTCGAAATACTCGCGGTCACGCTCGAAACGCACCGTGCCCGCCGAGGCGCCCGGGCCCCAGAGCACGGTCTGCGGACCCTTGACCACCACCAGCCGGTCGTAGGTTTCGGGCGCGACGTAGGACATCGCGTTGTCCATCCGGCTCGGGCAGGCGCCTGGCATCGCGCCGTCGTTGGTCAGCAGGTTCAGGCGCGAGCCGAACATGCCGCGCAGCACCGGGTCGCCGTTGGTGCCGCCGTTGCGGACGGCGGAGAAGCCGGGAATGGTCTTGAGGTAGTCGGCGCCGTCGCTGGCCGGCACCGGCTGGCGCGGCAGCTTGGGGCTGGTGTCGAAGGTGAGCGCCGACACCGGTGCGGCGCCGGTGACGACGATCGCGTCGAGATCGAACGGGTTGGTGGTCGGAAGGACGGCGGCATTGGCGGCCGTATCCGCGGTGGCGGCGACGGCGAGCGGCGCGGCCAGTACCAGCAGCAGGGCGGCGGAAAGGGAGGACAGACGGATCGCCGGGGTACGGAGGATCGTCATGGCGGGGCTCCAAAGGCAGGCAAAAGAAGGGCGTGCGGCACCGTCAGGCGCAGCGGGACGCTTGTTCAGTCGTGTTATCGGGGTGGAGCGCGCGGCTCCGTGGGTGCGGATCAGGCCGGGGTCGGCGGTCCGCGTGCGTGCAGGCCGTGCGGACGTCGCGCGGCGTGGCCGATGGCGGCGGTCAGTAACGGCGCCGGGCCCGCGGGCGGTGCCGCGAGCAGGACGACCGGGGGTACGGTGCCGGCCAGTTGGGCCAGCAGCGGGCAGTAGGCGCAGTCTTCGTGGCTTGCGTGGCCCCGGTCGGGGGCTGCGGGTGCATCCGGCGCGTTGCGGCCAGCGTCGGGGGCACGGTGGTGGCTGTGCTCGCCGGCGTGGTGGCTGGCGCCGTCGGCACCGGTCGTCCCGCTGGTTCGGGCGCCGGCCGCCGCGGCATGCAAGCGCCCCGCGGTCGGCATCACCACCAGCGCCAGCATCGCGGCGAGGGCCAGGCGACCGACCCAGTACTGGAACGCGCGATGCGGGCGGAAGAGGTTCTTCACGGGTGCCATTTTCCCGCATCGGCATCCGTCCGTGCTGATCCAGGTCAAGACGCGTGCGTATGGACGAGGAAGCCCGCAGCGACGGGCTCCGCGCCCTCCATACGCAGTGGTGCGGTCGGGCTTGACCCAAGTCAGGGCCGGCCTCCGGGCGTTCGCCTAACTTGCGGTCAACGAGAGATCCGCAACCCCAAGGAAACCCGAAGATGAAAGACCTGGTATTGCTGTTCGCACTCGCGACGGCCGCCGGTTTCACGCCGATGGCCCTCGCCAACCAGCACCACGCCGCGGTCACCCCGGTGGCCGATGTCACCTTCACCCTGAAAACGCAGATCCACGAGGGCCAGCTGGTCTTCGTCGGCGACGCCGGCGCGATCAAGGGGCAGGTCTCGCCCGACCTGAAGGTGCCCGAAGGCGCCGTGGTCGCGATCACCATCATCAACGGCGACGGCGCGATGCACGACGTCGCGGTGCCCGAGTTCGGCGCCCAGTCCGACCAGCTGGTCGGCGAAGGCGCGGCCACCACGATCGTATTCCGCGCGACCAAAGCCGGCACCTTCGAGTACCTGTGCACGATCCCGGGCCACAAGGCCGCCGGCATGTTCGGCAAGCTGATCGTCGGCGACGTGGTGGAGACCGTCAGCACCGCGGTCGACATCGCCAAGAACCCCGCCGAGGTCGGCGAGCCGGTCGGCGACCGCGCACCCAAGCACGTCACCTACGATCTGGAAACCACCGAGGTCGAAGGCAAGTTGTCGGACGGCAGCACCTACCGCTACTGGACCTTCAACAACACCGTGCCCGGCCCGTTCCTGCGCATCCGCCAGGGCGACAGCGTCACCGTCAACCTCAAGAACGCCGAGGACAGCATCAACATCCACTCGGTCGACTTCCACTCCGTCACCGGTCCCGGCGGCGGCGCGGCGGTCACCCAGGTCGCGCCGGGCCAGACCAAGAGCTTCACCTTCAAGGCGCTGCACCCGGGCCTGTACGTCTACCACTGCGCCACGCCGATGATCGCCCACCACATCTCCAACGGCATGTACGGGATGATCCTGGTCGAGCCCGAAGGCGGGCTGGCAACGGTCGACCACGAGTTCTACGTGATGCAGGGCGAGCTCTACACCGCGCAGAAGCATGGCTCGCGCGGGCTGCAGGAGTTCTCGCTGGACAAGCTGCTCGACGAGCAGCCCGAGCACATGATGTTCAACGGCTCGATGGACGCGCTGACCAAGACCTACAACATGGAAGCGCAGGTCGGCGACACCGTGAGGATGTACTTCGGCGTCGGCGGCCCGAACCTGACATCGAGCTTCCACCTGATCGGCGAGGTGTTCGACCGGGTCTACAACCTGGCCTCGTTCACCAGCCCGCCGCTGACCGACGTACAGACCACGCTGGTGCCGCCGGGCGGCGCGACGATGGTGGAGTTCAAGGTCGACTACCCGGGCAAGTACATCCTGGTCGATCACGCGCTGTCGCGGGCCGAGAAGGGGCTGGCCGGCTTCCTCACGGTCAAGGGCGAGGCCGACAAGGCGATCTTCGAGAGCGCCGAGCCGATCGACCACAGCTCCGGTCACTGACGCCGCGTCGCATCATCCCGTCGGGCCGGGCCGCCACGTGCGGTCCGGCTTTTTGTTTGCCTGATCGGTCGGGACCCGCCCATGCCAACCATTGGCACCCTGCAGCGGGCCGGTTTCCCGGTCATGATCGGCCGGTTCGTCGCCGTCGTCGGCGACCCGTCACGGAGCCCGACCATGCGCCACGCCCCGCTTTCGCTGTCCCTGTCGCTGATCCTCGCCACCGGCCTCGGCGCCCTCGCCGGTTGCCAGCCGGCCACGTTGCCGGTGGCCGACGCGGCGCCCGCCGACGCCGCCGCGGTCGCCAGCGATGCCCGTTTCGAAACGGTCGCCGAATCGCTGCTGATGCGTGCGCTGGAGCGCAGCCCGGAGTGGTCGATCTACTCGGGCCGCTACGACAACGCCGCGACCCTGACCATCCCCGACGCCGCGCGCCGCGCCGACGACCTTGCGTTCGCAAAGGGGGCGCTGGCCGAGCTGGCCGCGTTCGACCCGCAGCAGTTGCCGGCGCCGCAACGCATCGACCACATGCTGCTGAGCAACCAGTTCGAATCGTCGATCTGGTACCAGCAGCAGTTCCGCGACTGGAGCTGGGACCCGTCCAACTACAACGTCGCCGGCACCGTCGCGCTGCTGCTCAACACGCCGTATGCCGATGAGGACACGCGCCTGCGCACGGTGATGCAGCGGATCGAGCAGGTGCCGCAGTACTACGCCGCGGCGAAGGCGAACATCGCCGACCCGACCGCCGAGCATGTCGAACTGGCGATCGTGCAGAGCCGCGGCGCGCTCAGCGTGTTCGACGACGCACTGCGCGACCGGATCAAGGCGTCCGGTCTCGACGCCGCCGAGCAGGCGACGTTCAATGACCGTATCGACGCCACCAGCGGCGCGATCGAAGGCTGGATCGGCTGGCTCGAGGGCGAGCAGAAGCGCCTGGCCGCGAGCGGCGACGCGCGCTCGTTCCGCATCGGCAAGGACCTCTACGAAAAGAAGTTCGCCTACGACATCCAGTCGCATTACACCGCCGCCGAGCTGTACCAGCGCGCGGTCGAGGAAAAGGAATCGCTGCACCAGCGCATGGACGAGATCACCGTCCAGCTGTGGCCGAAGTACTTCGCCGATACCGCGATGCCGGATGACCGGCTGGAGCGCATCGGCCGGATGATCGACAAGCTGTCCGAGCGCCACGTCGAACGCGACGAATTCTTCGGCGAGATCAACCGGCAGATCCCGTTGCTGGCCGACTTCGTTCGCGAACACGACCTGCTCGACCAGGACGAAAGCCGCCCGCTGGTGGTGCGCGAGACCCCCGAATACATGCGCGGCGGTGGCGCCGGTGCCTCGGTCAGCGCGCCCGGCCCGTTCAACCCCACCGCCGACACCTACTACAACGTCAGCCCGCTGGACGCCTACGACGACGCGCAGGCCGAGAGCTTCCTGCGCGAGTACAACCACTGGGTGCTGCAGGTGCTCAACATCCACGAGGGTATCCCCGGCCACTACACCCAGCTGTTGCACGCCAACAAGAGCCCGAGCCTGGTCAAGAGCCTGCTCGGCAACGGCGCGATGATCGAGGGCTGGGCGGTCTACGCCGAGCGGATGATGCTGGAGCAGGGCTACGGCAACCAGGAGCCCGAGATGTGGCTGATGTACGGCAAGTGGAACCTGCGCGTGGTGACCAACGCGATCCTCGACTACGCCGTGCACGTCGATGGCATGACCGAGGAGGCGGCGATGGACA
>Ga0307413_10001021_pt1 | contig 10127 bp, 7 predicted proteins | sample DK1Ometagenome_3_FD_203714 | JGI IMG/M metagenome (GOLD analysis project Ga0307413, IMG submission 203714) | Maize rhizosphere microbial communities from greenhouse at UC Davis, California, United States - DK15-O-2 | ecosystem: Host-associated > Plants > Roots > Rhizosphere > Soil | place: USA...
CCCGCACTTGTCCGTTGCCCCACACGACGTTCTTGACCGTGGTGAGCGCGGCCAGGCCCATCGGCCCCCTGGCGTGCAGCTTCTGGGTGGAGACGCCGATCTCGACGCCGTAGCCGAACTCGCCGCCGTCGGAGTAGCGCGGCGAGGCGTTGACGAACACGCTGCCGGCGTCGACCTGGCGAGCGAACCGCCGCGCCACGTCGAGGTTCGAGGTGACGATGCCCTCCGCGTTGGCGGTGCCCCACCGGCGGATGTGGGCGATCGCCTCGTCCGCGTCGGCCACCACCCGCACGGCGAGTATCAAGTCGAGGTACTCGGTTCCCCAGTCGTCCTCGGTCGCCTCGGCCGCCGCGGGCCACACCGAGCGGACGGCCTGGTCGCCGCGGATCTGCACGCCGAGCGCGGCCAGCTCGTCCAGCACGCCGGGCAGCCACCCGTCCGTCAGGTCCTGGTGCACCAGCAGGGTCTCCACCGCGTTGCACACGCTGGGCCGTGAGGTCTTGGCGTTGACGGTGACCGAGCGGGCCATCTCGGCGTCGGCGCTCGCGTCCACGTACAGGTGGCAGTTGCCGGCGCCGTCGATGACGGTCGGCACGGTGGCGTTGGCTTCGACCGAGGCGATCAGGTCCGGGCCGCCGCGTGGTACCAGCAGGTCGACGTAGCCCTTGGCTCGCATCAGCTCCAGCGCGGCGTCGCGGGACGGGTCGTCCACGAGGGCCACCGCGGCGGCCGGCACGTCGTCGAAGCGGGCGACGGCGTCGTCCAGCGCGGTCATCACCGCCCGGTTGGTGGCCATCGCCATCGACGAGCCGCGCAGCACCGCGCAGTTGCCGGTCTTGACGCACAGCGCGGCGACCTCGGCGGTGACGTTCGGCCGGGCCTCGTAGATCACCGCGACCACGCCGAGCGGCTCACGCACCTGCTCGATCAGGATCCCGTTGGGCCGGGTCCAGCCCTTGACCACCTCGCCGACCGGGTCGGGCAGCGCCGCGATCGTGCGGATCGCCGACGACAGCCCGTTCATCCGGCGCTCGTTGAGGGTGAGCCGGTCGACGAGGGTGCCGGAGACGCCGGCGGCGCGGGCGGCGGCGATGTCCTCGGCGTTGGCTTTCATGATCAGTTCGGCGTGCCGGTCGACCGCGTCCGCCATGGCCAGCAGCACCCGGTCCTTGGTCTGGGTGGGCAGCGCGGCCACCACCGGTGCCGCCTCGGCCGCCGCGCGGCAGACCTCTGTCACTGTCATGGCTGGTCCTCCGTGATCAACACGTGGTCGCGGACCGCGACCGTGGTCGGGTCGAGCGTCAACTGGGCCGCGTCGTGTGCGGCGGCACCGCGGGCGAGCGGGCGTCCGGCGGGATCGGTCAGCTCCACCACCTGGCCGGCGAACAGTCCCGGTGCGACGGACGCCAGGTGCGCGGCCAGCACCGGCTCGCCGCGACGCAGCGCGGCCACCCCGTCCGGCGTGCAGGCCAGCGTCGCGGCCGGCGGGGTACGGAACGCCCGCCACAGCGCCCCGATGGCCGGCGGCGTGGCGCTGCGCCGGGCCCGGAACACGGTGCCCACCCCCCGGCCCCGCCAGGCGTCCAGCACCACGGCCGGGTCGGCGGTGTCCGCGATGACCGCCCGCACGCCGCGGAAGGTGGCGATCCAGCAGGCGGCGAGCTTGAGCCGCATGCCGCCGGTGCCGGCCCCGGACGAGTCGCCGGCCAGCGCCTCCAGCGCCGGGGTGAGCGCCGGCACGTCGGCGATCAGCGCGGCGCCGTCCCGCGCGGGATTGCCGTCGTAGAGGCCCGGCACGTTGGTGAGCAGCAGCAGCAGGTCGGCGCCGATGAAACCGGCGAGCAGCGCCGACAGCACGTCGTTGTTGCGGACGCCGAGCGCGTCGTTCTCGTTCGCCACCGGCACCACACCGAGGGCGAGCATGGCGTCCACGGTCCGGGCGAGGTCGGCGCCGGCCGGTTCGATCAGGTCCGCCGGGGTGAGCAGCAGTTGCGCGGTGCGCAGTCCGTGCCGGGCGAGACCGTCCTGGATCGCCGCGTACAGCACGGACTGCCCCATCGCGGCGGCCACCTGCTGGCGCACCAGGTCCGGCAGTTCGATCCGATGTGGACCGTCCACGGCCAGCTCGGGGTGCGTGGTGCGACCGATCGCGATGGCGCCGGAGGTGACCAGCACCGGGGCGAGGCCGGCCTCGACGGCGGTTCGCACCGCGTCGCACAGCCGGTCCAGCTTGGCGGCGTCGAGCGCGCCGTCGGTGACCAGCGAGGTGGTGCCGATCTTGAGCACGACCCGGCCGCCGCCCGTCTCGGCGGTGTCGGCGGCGACCGGCCGCCCGACCGCCGCCGTCTCGGTCGCGGCGGTGTCGGCCGAGGTGGTGCCGGTCGAGGTGGTGATCGTCATCCGGATGGCTCTCCCCCGCATCGGCTGCCCGTCGGCTCGATGCTGGCCGTCGCCGATGTAGCGCCGATGTGCCCGGGATCTGCGCGGACTGTCGCCGCGAGCGGCAGCGGGCCGCCGATGCCCCCATCGTGCAGCCGGCGTGCATCGCGACAACATCGGCACTACATCGGCGTCGGTGAATCTCGACGGCATGACCGCACAGCTGGACCTCGATTCGACCATCGCCCGCTATGCCACCGCGTCGTTCGACGACGACACCCCGCTGCTGGACGCGGGCCTGGAGTCGCTGTCGCTGCTGCGCCTCGCGGTCGAGGTCGCCGCCGACGACGACGCGGAGATCGACGCGACGCGAATGGCCGGGGTGCGCACCATCGGCGAGCTGAAGTCGTGGCTGCTCAGCCTCTCCGCCGCGGACGGGATCCTCACGTGAGGACACTGGACGCCCCGCCGGTCGCCGAGGCCGACCTCACGCTGGCGATCACCGAGTCGCAGCGCGGTCTGCTGGTGGTGGACACCATGGTGTCCGCCCGGCACATCTACAACCAGACGATGCGCTTCGACCTGGACCCGGCGCGCTGCGCGGGGTCGCTGGACGGCACGCGCGTGGCGGTGTTGCTCACCGCGCTGGTCACCGTGCAGCCCGCGCTGCGCCAGGTGTTCACGTTGCGCCCCGAGGTCTCCGCGCGGCTGCTGCCGGTACCGGAGCCCGCCGAGCTGCCGCTGCGCGTGGTCACCGCACCGGCGGCGGAGTACGCGGGCGTGCTCGCCGAGGTCGGTGCCGAGATCGGCCGCGAGCCGTTCGATCTCGCCATCGGACCGGTCTACCGGTTCGCGCTGGTCCGCGCGACGGACGACAGCGCGGCGGCCATCCTGTTGTGCGCGCACCACATCGTCGGCGACGGCGTGTCGATGGGTCCGATCATGCGGGACCTGACCGCGCTGCTGACCGGAACGCTCGAGCCGGAGTCCGAGGCGGTCGAGGCGCTGGCCGCGGCCCGCACCAAGGGGCTGGTGAAGGAGCTCGCCGCGCAGCAGCGGGTGGCCGGCAACGAGGCGACCGCGGCCAAGGCCGACGCGTGGGCCGAGCGGCTGCGCGCTGTCCCGCCGCTGGTCCTCTACCCGCGCCCCAATCGTCCGCAGAGGACGGACTTCGCCGGTACCAGGATGTCGTTCGCCATGGAGGGCGAGCTGACCGAACAGTTCAACGCGGCCTGCAAGCGGGCCGGCGTCACGCCGTTCGTGCTGCTCACCGGCGTGTACTCGGCGGTGCTCGCCCGGCACGGCGGGGTGGACAGCGTGCTGATCGGCAGCCCGTTCGCCGCCCGGCGCACCATCTCCGCGTTCGACCTGTGCGGGTTCTTCGTCAACACGCTGCCGATCACCGCCGAGGTGGACTGGTCGCGCACCGTCGACGAGCACCTGGCCGCGGTCCGCGCCGAGATCGACTTCTGCCGGGCCGCGGTGGACGTGCCGTTCACCCAGCTGGTGTCGCGGGTGCAGCCGGAGCGCACCAGCGACCGCAACCCGCTGTTCTCCGCCATGCTGGCCATGCAGAACACCGCGGACGACACCGGCGACGGCCCGGTCACCGAGGTGCACGAGCCGGCCAACGGCACCGCCAAGTTCGACCTGTGGCTGGGCGCCACCCCGTCGCGGCACGGCTGGCTGCTGGAGCTGGAGTACGACCGCGCGCTGATCCCGCCGCGGGTCGCCGACGAACTGCTGGTCTCGCTGCGCACGGCGCTGCGCCGGGTGGTCGCCGACGGCGGTCTGCGGTTGTCCGAGCTGTTCGACCACGCGTCGGCGGCGCAGAGCCTGCGCCACGACGGCTGGCCCGCGATCCCGGTCGAGGACACCATCACCGGCTGGTTCGAACGGGTCGCGGCGGCGCACCCGGACCTGATCGCGGTGTCCGATCCGGACGGCGAGCTGTCCTATCGGGAGCTGGCCGCGCGGTCGGCCCGGCTGGCGACCGGGCTCGCCGAGCGCGGCATCGGCCCCGGCGACGTGGTCGGCATGCGGCTGGACGCGTTGGGCGACGTGGTCGCCACCATCCTCGCGGTGCTCCGCCGGGGGGCCGCCTACCTGCCGCTGGAGGCCGGGCTGCCGGCCGGGCGGCTCACCGGGATGGTCGAGCAGGCGGGCTGCCGCCTCGCCGTCGGCGACCCCGTCGACGGGGTGGACGTGCCGACCGTCGCGGTCGCCGACCTGGCGACCGGGGGGCCGTCCGCGCCGGACGCGGCACGGCCGGACGCGGCGGTGTACGTCATGTTCACCTCCGGTTCCACCGGCCGGCCCAAGGGCGTGCGGATGGGCCAGCGGTCGCTGCTGAACCTGGCCGCCTGGCAACAGGGCGCGATGGGCACCACCACCGACACCCGGTTCCTGCAGTTCGCGCCGGCCGGGTTCGACGTGTCGTTCCAGGAGATCGTGCCGGTCCTGCTCGGCGGCGGCACCGTGGTGTCGCGCCGGCCCGCGGACCGCAGGGACATGCCCGCGGTGCTGCGCCGGGTCGCCGACACCGCGGTGACCCACCTGTACCTGCCGGCTGCCGCGCTGCGGCCGTTCACCCAGTGCGCGGCGCGGGCCAGGGCCCACCTGCCGGCGCTGCGGTACCTGTGCGTGTCCGGCGAGCAGCTGCTGGTGGACGACGAGATCAAGGCGTTCTTCGCCGCGCATCCGCACTGCGAGCTGATCAACCTGTACGGACCGACCGAGGCGCAGGCGATCACCACGCACCGGCTGCGCGGCACGGACCCGGGGTGGCCCGCGCACGTGCCGGTGGGCGTCGCGCTGCCCGGCATCGCCACCTACGTGGTGGACCGCACCGGGCACCTCGCGCCGGCGGGGGTGGCCGGCGAGCTGTTCATCGGCGGGATCGCGCCCGCGGACGGCTACATCAACGACCCGGAGCGCACCGGGGCGGCCTTCCTGCCGGACCGGTTCGGTGGCGGCGGCGTCATGTACCGCACCGGTGACCAGGTGGTCCGCGACGAGCACGGCGTGCTCACCTATCTCGGCCGCGACGACACCCAGGTCAAGATCCGCGGCCACCGGGTCGAGCTCGGCGAGCTGGAGACGGTGTCGAACGCGGTGCCCGGCGTGCGCGCCTCGGTGGCCACCGTGCGCGGCGACGCCGCGGCCCGCGAGCTGGTGCTGTTCGTGGCGGGCGAACCGGACTCCACGGTGGACATCGAGGCACTGCGTGCGGCCTGTGCCAGGACCCTGCCGGCACACATGGTGCCGGCGCGGGTCTTCACGCTGGACGCGGTGCCCACCACCGGCACCGGCAAGACCGACCGCACGGCGCTCACCGCGCTGGCCGACCGGTTGGTGGCCGAGCAGCTCGCCGAGCCGGTGACGGTCGCGGCCCCGGTCGACGACCTCACCGCCGAGCTGTGCGCGCTGTGGGCCGGGGCGCTGTCGGTGCCGGTGGTCGAGCCGGACAGACCGGTGATGCAGTACGGCGCGCACTCGCTGGTCATCGTGCAGATGCTCGGCGAGATCCAGCAGCGGTACCGGGTCACCGTGCAGGTGATCGACTTCCTGCGCGCGCCGACGGTCGCCACGCTCGCCGGGCTGGTGCGCGGTGCGGCGTCATGACGTCCACCACGACCCTGCCCGGCCGGCTGATCACCCTGGTCCGCAGGCGCGGCCTGCCGGTGTGCGTGATGCTGCCCGGCGCGGGCGGCGGACTCGGGCCGTACCTGCGGCTGGCGTCGTTCCTCGGCGCCTCGCACAGTGTCTTCGCGGTGCGGGCCGCCGGGCTGCTGCCCGGTGAGGCGCCCGAGGAGAGCGTTGACGCGATGGCCGACGCGGCGTTGGACGCGCTGGGCGAGCTGGTGCCGTCGATGATCTTCGGCTGGTCGCTCGGCGGCACGGTCGGCTGGGAGCTCGCCGCCCGGCTCGCCGACCGCGGGGTGACCCCGGACCTGGTCGTGGTGGACAGCTCGCCGCTGCCCCGGCCGGCGTCCGAGGCCGGCGACGACCGGATCCGGGAGGTGATCCTGACCGGGCTCGGCCCGCGTCCGGAACCGTCCACTGTGGAGCGGGTGCTGGAGACGGTCCGCGCGCAGATGCGGGCGCTGCTCGACCACCACACCACCGCCGTCTACCCGGGCCGGGTGCTGCTGCTGATGTGCGCGGACACTCCGGGTTCGGCCGGCGAGTTCGCCGAGCGGGAGGAGTCGGTGCGCCGCTGGCGCGAGCTCGCGCCGGACCTGCGGGTGCAGTGGCTGGCCGCCGAGCACTTCGCGGTGTTCGACCAGGACCGCCTCGGTGAGCTGACGGACCGGATCACGGCGTTCCAGGCGGAGCCGGCGTGCTGACCGTGTCGAGGGTGCCGAACGAGACCTACCACCCGGTGTGGTCGCCGCTGCTGGACGAGGTGTCCGCCGAGGCGTTGGACTGCCTGCAGGCCAACCTGGCGCTGCTCGTCGACCGGCACCGCGGGGCCGGCGCGCACCTGGTGCTCGGCGCGGCGCCGCGGTTCGAGGTCGCCGGCGGGCTGACCGACCGGCTGGCGCAGGCCCACGACCTGGCCGGGCTTCGGGTGGCGCACCGGTTCACCGACGTCGGTGGCGCACGGTCTGCGGAGCTGGCGGCCGAGCACGGCGTGGTCTACGTCGTCGCCGACGTGCACGACCTCGCCTGGACCCCGTACGCCGGGCGCCGGCACGAGGAGCACAGCTTCCTGCTCTGCTCGGACGGCTCCGGCGTGTCCGTTGTGGACGCCTACCACGACGAGACGCCGTGGGGGCCGGCCCGGCCGGGCACCTGGCGGTTGGAGCCCGCCGATCTGGCGGGGCTGCCGCCGGCCACCGTCTTCGTGCTCGAGGCGGACGATGTGGTGCCGGTGCCGGCCGCGGTTCGACACCGGGAGAACGCCACCGCCGAGCGCTCCGCCGTCGACACCTTCGTCGCCGATCGGCCCGACCTGGTCCAGGACGTGTGGCTGCTCGGCCGGTCCCGCGATCTGTACACGCTGTGGCTGGCCTCGCTGCCGGACACCCCGGCCCTGGTGGTGGCCGCCGCCCGCTCGCACGCGGCGTCGGTGGCCGCGTTGGCCGGCCGCCTGTTCGTCGCCGGCCGGCGCGGTGGCGCGGTGTCCGGGGAACTCCTCGGCGCGCTGCGCGAGCTGCTGCACGCCGACGCCGACCTGATGGCCGCCGTGGCCGCCGGCACCGCCGGTCCCGTCGCGGCCAGGGCGTCCACAGTGGACGACAGCGCGGCTCGCCCGGTGGTGCTCGCCGCCATCGCCGCGGTGCTGCGGATCGACGAGGCCGACGTGCTGGCCGCGGGGTCGCTGCGCGAGCTGCCCGGCTTCAACTCGTTCCGGCTGGTGGAGATCATCGAGCGGGCGGAGGGCGTGCTCGGCGTCGAACTCTCCGACGAGGACTTCACCCCGGAGACCCTCACCCACGCCGCCGCACTGTGCGCAGCCTTCGCCACGGCGCTCCCCCGATGACCGCTACCGCACTCGCGGGGTCGATCAGGCTGCGCTGCGCTCCCGTCACCGTCCTGGTCCGCGGGTCCGCGACGGACGAGGACGCGCCGTCGACGCTGCGCGAGCTGCTCGGTCTGGTGGCCGCGGACGCGGACCTGCCGGTCGCGCACACCGCCGCCGGCCGGCCGTACCTCCCGGACCGGCCCGACCTCCACATCAGCCTCTCCCACGACGGCCCGCTGGTGGCCGCCGCGATCGGCGTCGGCGTCGAGGTCGGCGTCGACGTGCAGCGACCGACCCGGGCGGGCGCCGGACTGTTGCGGCGCTGCTGTCCGCCGGCCACCAGGTCCGCGCTCGCCGCGCTCGGCGACGACGAGCGCGACCGCGAGCTCGCCCGGATCTGGACCGTGCAGGAGGCCTGCGTGAAGTCCACCGGTGCCGGACTGCGCGGCCGGCCCTGGCTGATACCGGTCCACTTCGGACAACACCACGGCCGGTGGCGGGACCGCCACTGGCACAGCATCGACACCGGCGTCGGCGCGCCGGTCGGGATCGCCCACGGCACGCAGCGGGAAAGGGACGCGCGATGACCATCAAGACCATGTACCACTGGTTCCTCGACTCGGCCGAGGCGAACCCGGACCTGCCCGCGCTGGAGGTGCTGAACACCACTCTGACCTACGCCGAGCTGCGGGACGTGGTGGAGCGGATGGCCGCGCTCATGCACCGCGAGCTCGGCCGGGCACCCCGACGGGTGGCGCTGCTGACCTCCCGCAGCCTGGCCGGCTACGTCGCCTACCTCGCCGCGCAACGGCTGGGCGCCGCGTGCGTGCCGCTCAACCCGGCGGCCACCGCCCCACGCAACCTCGCCATCACCACCGACGCCGGCATCGACCTGACCGTGATCGACGACACCTCCGGCGACGACATCGCCGACTACCGGCTGGGCACCGACGTGACGGTGCTGGACATGTCCGGCAGCCGCACGGCCGACCTGCTCGCCGGTCCGATGTCGGCCGATCCCGCGCTGGCCGCCGACCTGCCGGACATCGTCGAACGCGAGCCGCACGACGTCGCCTACATCATCTACACCAGTGGCACCACGGGAAAGCCGAAGGGCGTGCCGACCACGCACGCCAACGTGTCCGCGTTCCTCACCGACGTCATTCCCCGCTACTTCCTCGAGCCGGGCGCCCGGGTGTCGCAGACCTTCGAGATGGCCTTCGACGGGTCCATCGTGGAGATCTTCGGCAGCTGGGGTTCCGGCGCGACCCTGTGCGTCGCGCAGCACTCGGACGTGTTCACCCCGGTCAAGTTCGTCAACGCCAAGCGGCTGACGCACTGGATGTCGGTGCCGTCGCTGATCTCGTTCGCCAAGCGGTTGCGCGCACTCGCCCCGGACAGCATGCCCAACCTGCGTGGCAGCTTCTTCGGCGGCGAGACGCTGACCCTGGAACAGGTGCAGGCGTGGTCGACCGCGGCCGGCAGGACGCGGATCTTCAACTGCTACGGCCCCACCGAGACCACGGTCACCGTGACCGGGCACGAGATCCCGTTGCACCAGGGCGAGCTGCCCGAGACGTCGAACCGGTCGATGCCGATCGGCGAGCTGTACCCGCACCTGGAGTACCTGCTGCTCGCCGACGACGGCCGGCCCGCCGAGGAGGGCGAGCTGATCATCCGCGGCTCGCAGCGGTTCCCCGGTTACCTCGACCCCGCGGAGAACCCCGGCCGATTCTACCGCTACGACCCTTTGCGCGACGAGCGGGCGAGGCTGTACGTCGGCGGCGAGCCGCTCACCGACGAGCACTGGTACCGCACCGGCGACCGGGTGCGCCGCGAGCACGGCCTGTTGGTCCACCTGGGACGGATCGACGAGCAGGTCAAGATTCGCGGCAACCGGGTGGAGCTGGCCGAGATCGAGTCGGCGCTGCGCAGGCACCCGTCGATCGCCGAGGTCGTGGTGATCACCGTGCCGGCCGAGGACGGCGAGATCGACCTGCAGGCGATGTACACCGGCGACGAGGTCACCGGCGAGTCGTTCGCGGCTCTGGTCGAGGACCTGCCGAGGTACATGCGGCCGCGCGGCTACCACCACCGCCCGGAGATCCCGCTGACCGCGGTCGGCAAGATCGACCGCAGGCGGCTCACCGACGAGTTCCTCGCGGTGGGGTCGGTGCGATGACGATCCAGCAGGAGGCCCCGGCCGCGGTCGGGACGGGGCCGGTCGGGACGGGGCCGGTCGGGACGGTGGCCGCGACCCCGATGCAGGAGGCGCTGT
>Ga0307413_10001022_pt1 | contig 10123 bp, 7 predicted proteins | sample DK1Ometagenome_3_FD_203714 | JGI IMG/M metagenome (GOLD analysis project Ga0307413, IMG submission 203714) | Maize rhizosphere microbial communities from greenhouse at UC Davis, California, United States - DK15-O-2 | ecosystem: Host-associated > Plants > Roots > Rhizosphere > Soil | place: USA...
ATGACCCCCTCGTTCTCGCTCATCACACCGTGAACGATCGCGGTGTAGCGTTTCTCGACCTGTTTTCGCTGGAATTGCCTGCACAATATCCGATGAGCTCTTTGATTCTTCGCGACGACTATCAGTCCCGACGTTTCTTTATCGAGCCGATGTACAAGTCCCGGCCTTATCACTCCCCGGGCCGGGTCTCGATTGAAATGGAAAGCGAGGGCGTTCAGAAGCGTTCCGTTCTTCTCGCGGTGTGACGGATGCACCAGCATACCTGCGGGCTTATCCACTACCACAAGGTCCTCGTCTTCGTAAACTATCTCGATCGGCAGCGCCTCAGGAAGCATCGAATGTTGCCTCGAAAGGTCCACTTCGATCTCGACGAAATCGTTAGCCGAAAGCCGATGCCCGATGTTCTCTTGTCTTCCGTTCACCTCGCATGAACCCTTTTTGACGACCTCCCGCAGGTACATTTTGCTGAGAGCCGGAAAACGCTGGCATAAAAGATCTTCGAGCCGAAACTTCCGCTCTTCCCGCACCACAACGATCTCAATTCGAGAAATTAGCGATGTTGGATCCAACAGATCTTTAACTTTAATAAAATCTTCGATGTTCGTGTCCTTCACCGTATGCAACCGATCTTAATATAAAAACCGCCCCGTGAGATTAGCGTTAGTTTTGTCACTTTCGTAGAATAGCAGCTTACAATTTTGTAGGAAGTGCCTCAAAAACAAACCATCGCTCTCACCAAAATAGCCGAAACGATCACAGAGGGCCTCGATCGTCCGCTTAATCTTAATACTACCCTCGATGCCATCGTTCGCGAACTTGCCGTAACTCGGGCGTTTATCATTTCGATCGCCACCGAGGGTTCTCTTTCCTTGACCGCAACCGCGGGTCTCTCAGCAAGCGAGTTCCGATCACTTGACGCGAGACTTGCGGCGGGGCCCTGGAGAGAATTGTCGCTTGCCTCCGAAGCGGCTTCGATCGTCAATGATCGACATGTCGCCCTCGTCCCCGATTACCTTCATACCGGCTTTCTCACGACGGCCAGGATCGCGGTCGGACGTCGGGCCGCGGCATTGTTGTGCGTTCAATTCCCCGTCGACGCAGAACGAGAAGCCTTGGTCTCTGTACTCCCGTTGATCGCGGCGATAATCGCCCAGAGTTTAAGAGTAGAACGGGCAGTTTCCGGCGAACGTGAACGTCTCCGTGAAGAAAATCTTCACCTCAAGCAGGAACTCAAAGAGAAATACGACTTCAGTCACCTCGTCGGCACGTCAAACGAGATGCGGCAGGTTTACGAGCAGGTTTCCCAGGTCGCACGTTCCAACGCGACGGTCCTTCTCCGCGGGGAAAGCGGCACCGGCAAGGAGATGATCGCGAACGCCATCCATTACAACAGCCTCCGCAGCAAACGCGCGTTCGTCAAAATAAACTGTGCCGCTCTGCCGGATACGCTGATAGAATCCGAACTCTTCGGACACGAGCGAGGTGCGTTCACAGGAGCCGACAAACTTAAACGCGGTCGTTTCGAAATGGCCGACGGCGGCACGCTTTTCCTCGACGAGATCGGCGACCTTCCGCTGCAAACCCAGATCAAGCTGCTGCGTGTTCTGCAGGAACGCGAATTCGAACGCCTCGGCGGCATGGAAACAATTCGCTCGAACATCCGGCTGATCACCGCAACGAATAAGAATCTCGAAGAAGCGATCGAGAAAGGTGAATTTCGCGAAGACCTTTATTACCGTCTCAACGTATTCTCGATCTTTCTTCCGCCTCTGCGGGAACGCAAGTCTGACATTCTTTTGCTCGCCGAACATTTCATCGAAAAATACGAATCCGAACATGGGAAGCGTATCCGTCGAATCTCCACACCTGCGATCGATATGCTTATGAGCTACCACTATCCGGGCAACGTCCGCGAGCTCGAAAACGCCATAGAACGTGCCGTGCTGGTATGCGACAGCAATGTGATCCACGGCCATCACCTGCCCCCCACGCTGCAGACGGCCGAAACTTCGGGAACCGAAACGCGTCTTACGCTCGTGTCCGCCGTCGCCGCCTTCGAGCGAGATCTCATAATCGACACGTTGAAATCCGCGAGCGGAAACGTCGCCAAGGCGGCACGCCAGCTCGAGTCAACTGAACGCATCCTCGGCTACAAGATAAAGAAATACGGAATTGATACAATTCGCTTTCGCAAATGAGCATCCCGGAACATCTGATTCGTGACCTGCCCGACCCGGAAGCGGTTCACCAGTTCGTCGACCGCCTCGGCGAAACGCACACATCGCAATTGAAAAAGCTCTTACGCAATGAGGCGTTGCTTTCCGATGTGCTGACGCTCGTGGCGTACAGCCCTTTGCTCGCGACGACGCTGCAGCAAAATCCCGACTACATCTCCTGGCTGAACCGCCGCCGAAATGACAAAGGCGTACGCGGCAAAGACGAGATCCTTGAATCGCTGGCACGTTTCTCGCTGACCAATTCCACGCTCGGCGATCAGGTCATGTTCGCACGCTTCCGTCGCCGCGAGCTGCTGCGTATATACCTCGCGGACATCCGCCGCCAATTGACCATCGCTGAAATAACCGAAGAACTTTCTAATCTCGCCGACGCGATTCTGGAAACAGCACTCCGCATCGGCCGTCAGGAAATGGACAACCGTTTCGGTGCCCCCCAGGAAGTCGACGACAAAGGCCGCGAACGCCTTTCGCAATTCTGCATCGTCACGCTCGGCAAGCTCGGTTCCCGTGAATTGAATTATTCCTCCGACATCGATCTGCTCTTTCTGTATTCTTCCGAGGGCAACACGAGCGGCACAGGCAGCCGCGGCAAGGTGACCAACCGCGAATATTTCGTAAAGCTCGCCGAGTTGATCGCAAAGCTCATCGGACAGCAGATCGGCGAAGGTGCCACCTATCGCGTCGATCTCCGCCTTAGGCCGCACGGCCGGGTCGGCCCGCTGGCGATGTCCGTGAACGACACCGTTCGTTATTACCAGACGGAAGCGGCCGATTGGGAGCGGCAGGTTTTGATCCGTTCGCGTTCGGGTGCGGGCGACGCTAATTTGTTTGCAGAAATGTTCGCCGCGGTCGAACCGTACGTTTTTTCCGAATCCCAGTCCGTCGCCTCCGCACTCCGCAGCGTCCGACGCTCAAAGCAGAAGATCGATTTCGAACACCTCTCCGATAAAGGCTTCGACGCAAAGCTAGGCAAGGGCGGCATCCGCGAGATCGAGTTCATCGCCCAGGCGTTGCAGTTGGCGTACGGCGGGCGTGACCGTTGGCTGCGTGCGGGGCACACGCTCATCAGCCTCGGACGTCTCGCCGACCGGGGGTTTATCGAAGACGCGGAACTGTCGCAGCTTTACGACGCCTACGGCTTCCTTCGCCGTCTCGAACACATCCTGCAGATGGAGAACGGCCTGCAGACGCACCTTGTCCCGAACGACCCCGTCCGACGCCTACTCGTCGCACGCCGTATGCGTTGTGCCGATATCGTTGAATTCAATGATTCAATTGCCAAACATTCTGAAAACGTCAACCGCATATTTCGGCGGGTCTTTTCCGACGAGAACATAGAATCCGCTGAGCTTCACCAGTCGACAGCCGACAGCGGCCCCGCGTCGGGTCCTTACCATCAGGCTCACATTTCTATACAGCCCCGAAGGCACCAAACCGAAGATATTTCCGCAGATCCCGTTATCGGACTAACGCGGATATCGCCGCGTTTTGCCGGATGGATCGGTACGCAGGCCCCTAACGACATTGATTACGATTCGATAAGCACCTCCCCCGATTACCGCTCGCTTCTCCTGAACACGGTAAGCGACGAACCCGATCTCGGATCGCGTCTCGCCGCACTCCGAAACGAATGGCGAAAACACATTATCGCCATTGCCGCCCTGGACGCCGCCGGGCTCATCGACCTGCGCGAATCAAAGCATCGCCAGACGCAGCTAGCCGAAGCATCCATCGCCGCCGCCTTGGAAGTCGCCCGCAACGAGACCGAGCATCGCACCGGCCACCCAATCGACAAGTTAAAACTATGCGTGATGGGCGTCGGCAAACTCGGTGGTGCCGGGCTAGATTACGAGTCCGACCTGGACCTCGTGCTAGTTTTCGACGACACCGCCCGAGAACCGATCGCTGGCTTCACGCCTGTCGAATTCTACAGCCGTGCCGCCGAGATATTCGTCAACGCCCTTTCCAGTTACACACGCGAAGGCCACCTTTACCGCGTCGATCTCCGCCTGCGTCCGCACGGAAAGAACGGCCCCAACGTCATCTCGCTTTCGTCCTTCGCGGCTTATATGCGAGAGACTGCGGCGATCTGGGAGCTGCTCGCCTTTGTAAAGCTGCGTGCCGCCGGCGGAGGCGGGTTTGCCCAACGCGTCGAGAAAGAGATCACCGGGATCGTCCACGAACGTGCCGCCGACATCCCCGCCAACGAGCTTGCACGCGAGACCCGCCGTGTCCGTCTGATGCTCGAAAAGGAACGCACGTCAAAACGGGTAAGCGAGGTGAACATCAAGCACGGCCACGGGGGAATGCTCGACATCTATTTCGCTATCCGCTTTCTTCAGCTCCGCGATAACGTCCCCGACGAACCCGACAGCCGCTCAAGCGATCTCATGCTCGAACGCCTGCGTCTGCGGGGTTCCATTTCTCAAACCGATTTCGACGGCCTTTATTCCGGCTACGAGTTCCTCTCTTCGCTCGATCACGCTATGCGTCTCGTCATCGGCCGTTCCCACGTCGTGCCCCATTCCGGACATCCGCACCTCCCCCGCATCCTCGACCGCCTCGCCCTCACCTCGCCCTCCGAACTCCAACAACACCTGACCCTCTACCGAATTTCCATCCGCGAAGCCTTCGACTCCATCACAGCGCAAGATAGATAACGACCGCGATAGGTGCGCACCGGGATAATCGAGGAATATTTAAGTTGAAAACCTTGGGTTCAGGCGAAGGTTTCTTGGGCAAGGGGCCGGCGATACCAGCACTTGGTGCAAAACCGGCTGCGGCGTAGTTCCGCCATACTCATATCTTCAAAATCAGGCAGCGCGGAAATGAGGTATTGCTGATCTTCCGTCAGATCGCCCCACGGGCGCACCTTCATCGCATTGCATCTCGGGCATAGCGATTCGTGTGCAAATGCTTCCATCTTCTTTTCCGCTTCACTTTTGCGTCGGCAGCGAGTGTGAGTTTAGAATCAAAATACTAACCCGACCGGGCGTGAAACTCCAAGCGAATTTCGCGCGTAACCTGAATAGTTATTCCCGGTGCCCGTTCTCTCTAAACGACACGACAAATGAACATCAAAAAGATCCTGTTTCTGGCGACCGTTCTGTCTGCTTTCGCGCTCGCCTCGTTCGCACAAACTGAAGAAAAGTTCGATTTCTATTCACGCGGTGATTACCGTCCCAATGTGCCGAGGCCGCAGCAGTTTTTGCGATTCGACGTCGGCGAGCACCACACCACCTACGCACAGATGGAAAAGGTGATCGAAGAGATCGCCGAGGCGGCACCCGACCGTGTAAAGATCTTCGATATCGGCACCACCAATGAACACAGGATGCAGCACGTCGTCGCGATCTCGTCGCCTGAGAACATGGCCCGCCTCGACGAGATCAAAACACAAAACGCCAGGCTTACCGATCCAAGACTCACCACCGCAGCCGAGGCCGCACAGATCGCCCAGAACAATCCCGCGATCGCGTGGATGGCATACACGATACACGGGAACGAATCAGCATCGTTCGAAGCGATGATGCAGGTGATCTACCAGCTTGCCGCGTCGAACGAACCGGCTACGCTGGATATCCTGAAGAACACGATCGTCTTGGTTGTCACCGGCGAAAACCCTGACGGGCACGAGCGCTTCGTCACATGGTACAACTCCGTGGCCATCGGCTCGCCCGACCGCTACGCGATCGAGAAACGCGAACCGTGGGCCATCTGGGGGCGCGTCAGCCATTATCGCTTTAACTTAAATCGCGATACGCTCGCCTTCACCCAGAAGGAATCGCGAAATATGCAGAAGTCGTACATGGAATGGAACGCACAGGTTGCCGTCGATCATCACGGCCAGCCCGAGCAGTACTTCTTCCCGCCTGTCGCTCTGCCGATCAATCCGAATCTTCCGCAGCCGCAATACAATAAATGGCTCGACGTCTACGGGCGTGCGAACGCCGGTGCGTTCGATCGCAACAAGTGGGATTATTACGTGCGCGACGTTTTCGACGCCTTTTACCCCGGCTACTGGGACATGTACCCGTCGCTCAACGGTGCCACAGGCATGACCTACGAGACCGACGGCGGGGGGCCCAAAGGCCTGAACTACACACGCGACGACGGCACCAACCTCACCTTCCGATCCTCCATCGCAAAGCATTACGTAGCATCGATGACCACGCTGGAAACCACGGCGAAGAATAAGGTCGAAAGGATCAAGGACTTTTATGATTTTCGAGCTCGAGGCATGGCGGAACACGCCCGGGCCAAGATGAAACGCATCGTTATCGACCCGACCAGCGACCGCGTGAAAGCCGCCGATTTAGTGGAAGTGCTCCGGCTCTCGAATATCGAAGTCAAAGCGACGACGGCACCTTTCACATCTAACACCGCCCATACCTATATGGAGAAGGATTCGAAGTCGGTAGCGAAAACCTTTCCTGCAGGTTCCTACGTCATTGATCTCGATCAGCCTCAACGAATCTTTCTTAAGTCGATCCTCGAACCCGACACTCCGCAGGACAAAGCCTTTATTGAGGACAATATGGCCCGCTTTCGCCGCAACCAGATGCGTGGGCCCGGCCAGCCCAAAGAGCAATACGGTTTTTACGACATCACCGCATGGTCGCTGCCGCTCGGTTGGGGCGCCAACGCTCATTGGACCGAAGAAAACGCGAACATCCCGACAATCGCGGTTGATCAGGCTTATCTCGATACCGCAAGACGCGGCAATGTAACGGGACGCGCCGCTATCTCGTACATCATCCCTTACGAAACGGACACGACCGCCGCAATGGTGATGCGTCTGATGCAAAATGGTTTTCGGGTAAATGTCACCACCCGCCAGTTAAATGCCGGCGGTCGCAACTGGAATCCAGGCACTTTCGTGGTTAGGGTTTCACGAAACCCCGATTCGATTCACGAAACGATCTCCAATTTTGCCCGCGAGATGGGAGTCAACGTGATCGCGGTCAACTCTGGGTATTCGGAAGAAGGAGACACGAGCGTCGGCGGCGAGGCCGTAGCCGCCCTCCGGCACCCGAAGATCGCTATTGCTGCCGACGAAGGTGTAACTCAGGAATCGTACGGCGGTATCTGGTGGACCTTCGACAAGTTTGGGGTGAAATTCACACCGATGACGATAGCTAACATCCGCGGAGGAGGCCTTAGGAACTATAACGTTCTCATTCTTCCTGACGGGTCGGCGAGTCGGTACATGAGTTCATTCGGAACAAGCGGAATAGCCGCGTTAAAGCAGTTTGCTCAGGATGGTGGCACGATCGTAACGGTGAGCGGAGCCTCCGTTTTTGCCACACTGAAAGACGTCGGTCTCACTTCGTCTAAAATGGTCGGCAGCGACGACGACGAACAGAAAGGCAAGGTCCCTGACGACAAGCCCCAAGCGTCGCCCACGGCATCCCCATCGCCCCGCCCCACGGAAACGCCCGCTCCGCTTCAATCCGACCAGATGCCCGAGGTCGGTCCGGCGCTGCCTCCGATCGCTTCCCCATCCGCCAACGCGAACAAGGTTCCGGAGGCACTGGCGGGCGCTTTGTTCCGTGCGACTGTCGACCGCACAACGTACCTAAACTACGGGGTACACCAGAACGAAATCCCCGTGTTGATCCAGAGCGGCTACTTCTTCCGATATTCTAAGGAAGGTACCAACGCCGTCGTTTTCGATGCCAATCCGACGCGGCCTTTGACCGTCTCGGGTTTTGTGTGGGAGGGTAACACGGAACGCCTGCTCAAAGGCACCTCTTACATAATTGACGAATCGACCGGCAGCGGCCACGTAATCCTCTTCGCCGAGGATCCGTTCTACCGCGGCATGACGAGGTCTACGACCCGACAATTCCTCAACGCCATCGCCTTCAATGGTGTATTCTAAAGTATGCCGGGGTACGGCGGAACGAACGCGAAAGGGGTGAGGATAAGTAATTATGTTTACAGTAAAGGCAGGATATAGTGACGCGATCGAGATCAAATCTCCGGCCGATCAGGTCCGTGATTTTTTCGCTGATCTCAGCAATTTTGCCGACCTTATGCCCGGCATCGCCGCCATTCACACGGATTCCAAAGGGATCGCGCACTGGAAGATCGAGGCCGAAATACCCGTCGTCGGCAAGATGATACACAAGTTCGCCGTCGAACTCGCAGAAAAGACCGAGGAGCGCATCGAGTGGTTCCCGGTTGCAAAGGAAACCCAAAACTTTCTTCGTTTCTCTGCTGAGTTCCTGGAAAAAGCCCGAGATACAACTCTGATCCACTTTTCACAAATGGTCGAGCTTCGTCGCAAATCCGCTCGTGAACTTCACATGCTCGCCGGTCTTGCGGGCGAATCCGTCATCAGCTCTGAAATGAGCAAGAAGATCACCGAAATGATAAAAGTCTTTATTCAAAGGGCTAAAGATCGTTTGGAGAAATAACTTCAAGGAAAAAAGATACGATCCCGTCAGATTTTCCGCGTGAATGTTTGACGGGATCTTTTTTTCTTGGTAAATTCTTATTGAAATTGATTTTCAATTTCTTTTTATGATGCTGAACAACGAGACCACTGTCTGGAAAACCTTAAACCGCAGCGAACAGAAACAGGTGGAAGTTAGCGTCGACGGTGATAATGCCGTGATTCGCTTGTCTAGTTACGCTGAAGGAATAGGTTGGTTTGTCCAGAAGACGATTACAGTCGATGCGGACCTGCTCGATGCTTTAACCGATCAGCTTTCCATGTTGAGGGGAAAGATTGTACGCGAGAACGACGAAATTCTTTCCGCCGAAATTTTAGAATTCTAAGAACAAAATCGTACTTATTAAGCCGAAAAGCCCGCTTGTTTGTTGCAAGCGGGCTTTCACGTTTTGTATCTGTTTTTATTAGATCTCTTTCAAGACGATCTTCTCGGCGTTTACCTTTGCAGTGCGTTCCGAGGTGAGCTTTTCGAGTTCCTCGATGTGCTGCTGCTCTTCCGATATACGCTCTTCGAGCCAGAACTTTTGAGGAAGATCATCCTCGTCGCAAGACGCCCATGCGGCCATGTAAACCGCCATCGCTTCCCTTTCGAGTTCCAAATCCTGCCGAAGCATTTCCTTTGTTTCGATAGATTGCCGTATCATCGCCGGCTCGACCGTTGGAATACCGCCCAGCGCGACAACCTTGTCGCCAACCGATTCCGCGTGGTCCTGTGCTTCCTCGGCCTGATCGCGGAACCAATCCTTAAACACTTGCCGGTCGGTCCCGGTTACAAGATAGCTGTGCTGTGAATATTGGATCACTGCTGCCAGTTCGCAACTCAGAGCCTTGTTCAAATTATCTACCAATTCTGCGCGTCCCATAACATTCTCTCTCCAGGGAAAAGAATCGCATATTGCACTTAACAGGTCAAGCTAAGTTGTTTATTTTCAATAAGATAGAAATGAAATGCAATTTCAGTTTCAATGATGGTGAATTTTGACCCGTTGCCCCCTGACCGTTATGTGATCGTGCCCCCATCGACCGTTATCACTTCGCCGTTCATATATGAATTTCGATCGCTGACCATAAACGCCGCAAACTCCGCTAATTCCGCGGGCTGGCCGAGCCGTTTAAGCGAAACCCAATTCTCATGAGCTTCTAAAAGCCGCTCAGGCAGGGTGTTTCCAAGGTCAGTGTCAAAGATCCCGGCAGCTATGGCGTTGACGGTTATCCCAAAATTCGCAGCTTCCCTCGAAAGACACTTTGTGAACCCGATCATCGCCGCCTTGGAGGTCGCGTAATGGACGGATGTCGGCAGGGCCCTGATCGCGCCAATGCTGGTGACGTTCAATATCGTCCCCGAACGTTGCCGGATCATCTGCTTGTAGAATGGCTTGGTGACAGCGAAAAGGCTGTTGACGTTTGTATCGACAACCCAGTCCCA
>Ga0307413_10001025_pt1 | contig 10109 bp, 5 predicted proteins | sample DK1Ometagenome_3_FD_203714 | JGI IMG/M metagenome (GOLD analysis project Ga0307413, IMG submission 203714) | Maize rhizosphere microbial communities from greenhouse at UC Davis, California, United States - DK15-O-2 | ecosystem: Host-associated > Plants > Roots > Rhizosphere > Soil | place: USA...
CCAGTCCCGGTCCAGCACCACCGAGCGCTCCACCGCGTCGCGCAACTCGTCCAGCGCCGACGAGCCGGGCGCCAGCATCTTCGCGGACAGCACCTTCTTCGCCATCCCGCTCATGAACACCTGCTGGCGCACGATCCGGTCCAGGTCGCCGTTGGGCAGGCCGTGCCGCTGACGCACGAAGGCGAGCGCCGCGGCCCCGGACAGATTCTGCCGGCCCTTGTCGAAGTGTGCCCCGGAGAAGTTGTCGTCCACGCGGTCGTTCAGGCACACGTCGATGCCGCCGACGGCCTTGGTGATGTCGTGGAAGCCGAGCAGGTTGACCTCGGCGTAGTGGTCGATGGTCGCGCCGGTGAGCTTCTGCACGGTCGCGATCAGGCTCTTCGCGCCTTCCTGGTTGGACCGCACCTCGAGGTCCGCGCGGTTGTCGACGCCCTGCTCGGCCAGCCGGTCCATGGCCGGGGTCTTCGCCCGCGCGTACGCCGAGTTGATCTTGTGCTTGCCGTGGCCCGGAATGTCCACATAGGAGTCACGGGGGATGGAGACACCCACCGCCCGACCTCCGTCGTTCGGGATCCGCACCATGATCAGCGTGTCGGTGTTCAGCTCGCCGTCCGAACCGCCGGCGCTGAGCTCGGCCAGCTTCTCCTTCGGCAGCGGGTTGCCCTGCGCGTCGGTGCGGCTGTCCATACCCACCATCAGGATGTCGATCGCGCCGTCGGCCGGCTTGTCGCCGCCGGCGCCCGCGCTGATCACGTCAGCGGTGCTGAGGCTCTGCCAGTCGCTGAGCGTCGACCAGTAGTACCCGGTCAGCGTGAGCACCAGGGCGGAGGAGACGGCAACGGCGACACGCGGGCCGGTCACCGTGCGGCGAGGCGGCGGTCTGCGCCGGGCGGACGCGGGCGGCGCCGGCATCCATCGTCCGTCGGTCGACCGGTCGTACACCCCGAACCCGCTCCCTCACCTCGACGATCCGGCGTTCGCCGCGGCGAACACGCGTCCCGGCTGCGGACACCCCACCTGAAGACGTCCGGCGACCCACCCGGGTTGGCCGGACACCCCAGCGTGACACATCACCGCCTCGGGAAGGTGGACGCCGCCCTGCTGTGGGCGTGCCGTGCACACCGCCGCGGTGACCAGCGCGACGGCCACCGCCAGGTATGGCGCGAGCCACGGCATGCTGAGCAGCGCCGGCAGCCCGGACTCGGTCGCCGCGATCAGCCCGAACAGCATCAGCAGTACTCCGCGTGGACCGATGAGGCCGACCAGCCGGGCCAGCAGCAGGGCCATGACCAGGAAGCACAGCGCGAGCGCCGCCACGGGCTCCGCGGCCGGCGGGCCCCAGCGCTGGTGCCAGGAGTTCACCACGAGGCCGACCCCGTAGAGGCCGGCCACCACGTGGCAGGCGGCCGCGGACAGACCGTCGGCCGGCGCACAGTGCGCGTGCATGTCGGTGGCGAGCCGGTCGTCGAGGCGGCCGCGCAGGTCCGCGCCGAGCGGCTGGCCGATGGCCGCGGCATAACGCAACAGGTCGTAGCCGAGATCGTGCGACGAGCAGGACACCCGGTAGTCCCATCGGGTGTTGTCGTCACCCCACGGGGTGGAGCAGCCGCCGCCGATGTGGACCGCGCGCACGATGCCGTCCGGGCCGGTGCCCGAACCCACCGGTACGCCGGTGACCAGGGTGAAGTCGGCCGGCAGCAGGGTTCGCGGGTCGACCCCCACGCGCGGGGTGGCGACGACCTCCGCGGCGGCCGCGGCCTGCCGGGCGGCACCGCCCAGCGGCAGCTCCTCCTGCTCTGCCGGGCGGGAGGCGATGAGCACGAAGGCGAGCGCGGTCAACGCGATAGCGAAGGCATAGGCCACCCGGCCACCGGACCGACCGGTGGCCCGCCACTGCACGACCCCCATTCACGCACCGTACCGGGTCCCGGGTCGTGTGTCGCCGGACCAGCGAGAACGGTCGCGTCAGCGCGGCCGGGGGAAGGCGAGCCGGACCTGGTTGCGGCCGAGCTCCTTCGCCTCGTACACCGCGGCGTCGGCCGCCTGCAACAGCGAGTCCAGCGACGAGCCATGGTCGGGGAACACCGCGATGCCCACCGAGGTGGTCCGCTCCCGAATCGCCACCGAGCCACCGCGCTTGTCGGTGGTGGCCACCTCGAGGCGGGCCACGGTCGACCTGATCCGTTCGCCGGCCGCGGTCGCCACCTCCAGGTCCGCGTCCGGCAGCAGCAGGACGAACTCCTCGCCGCCGAACCGGCCGATCACGTCGGTCGGCCGGGTCGCGTGCCGCAGTGCCTGGCTGACGTACTGCAGCACGTCGTCGCCGGCCGGGTGGCCCCAGGTGTCGTTGATCGACTTGAAGTGGTCGAGGTCCACCATCAGCAGCGCGACCGAACCGTTGCCCTTCGCCGCGCGCGTCATCTCCCGCTGGGCCACCTCGTGCCAGCCGCGCATGTTCAGCAGGCCGGTCTTGGAGTCGGTGCGCACGTCGTGCTGCAGCTGGCGGACCTCGGCGACCCGGTTGCCGACCACGCTCACCATCACCATGATCGCCAGCGCGGCCGGCAGGTTGACCAACAGCACGGTGGCGACCAGGCCGAGGGCGATGGTCATCGCCTCCAGCACGTTGTCCTCGCGGGTACCGAGCACGGTGCCCACGGTCGGCCGGTCCTCGCTGACGATCAGCGCGCCGCCACCGATGATGATCGCCTGGACGACGAAGTAGGTCAGCCCGGCCACGATCAGCACGACGAAGTCGGTGAACGTGGTCAGGATGTCCGACTGGATCCAGTGCAGCGGCCCGATCGCGGCGAGCACGGTGTGCGTGGCGACTGCGCCGAGCAGCACGCTCGCGGTGGAGAACGTGTACCGGTACAGCGGCCGGCGGGCGACGTACCACCGCTGGGTCCGGCTGATCAGGATGAGTGCCACCGCGTAGGGCACCGGCAGCACCACCACCGCGGCGAACGACCAGATGCCGACCAGGTCGATCTGGACGGTCGACTTGCGGCTGCGCCTGCTCTCCTCCTGCCGGCGCGACAGCTGCAGGTGCACGGTGGCGCAGATGGCCAGGAACACCAGCCGGTAGAAGTCGAGCAGGCCGGGCAGCGGACCGCGCAAGGAGGCGATGGCGATGCCGGCGGCGGCGAGCAGTTCGCAGCCGAGCATGTAGCCCACGACGGTCGGGCGCTGACGCCAGAACGCCCACCGCTTCGGGTGGGCTCCGGTGACCGGCTCGACCTCGGCCTCGGCGGGCGGTTCGGGCTGGTCGGCGGGCGACGACGCCGGGGAGGCGACGGGCCGGTGGCCGTTCACGGGAGCGCCCGCGGAGCCGCTGACGGAGCTGTCGACGGACCCGGCAGCCCTGTCGGTGCTGTTCAGCAGTGAGTCCGACGTGGCGGGGGACGCGGCCGGCTCGTGCCGGGGCGCTCCTCGCGCGGTCGAAGTCACAGTGTCAGCCCTTCCGTTGGGTCACAACCTAGTGTGCACCACCAGGTACAGGGGTCAGCACGTGTCCCTTGCGGCTAACATATTCTTGCGCGGCGCCTGTGCTACCCACAGGCGCACCCCTGTTCGTGCCTGCTGCCCCGGACCCTGGCGGAAGGTGGAGACGTGATGTCCGATCGTGATCTCTAGGTCCTCGACCGTCGACTCCGTTGTTGGCCCACCGGAATTCCTCGGTTCAGGAGGTGAACCCACCGTGTCCGACCGTGACCTGTAGTCAGTTGGCCGTGTTGCCCGCCCGGCTGTTCTCCGTCGTCCCCCCGTCGTCGTCGCGCCCGTCCCGGAGGTGAGTCCCGTGTCGGACCGTGATCTTTAGGTAGTGCCAGAGTAGCCAAGGTGGCCCGTCCTCGCACGGCCAACGGCTCACTCCTCTGTACTACTCACGCATCGTCATTGCCCGGTATCCGCGATGGCAGAGGCTTTCGACCCTTGTATGCGTCGCCACATGACCGCCGCCGGGACGGCGATCGCGGTACCGGCGAGTCCGGCCAGCGCGATGGTGGTCGTCGCGGAGTCGAAGAGCTCGGTGAGCACGCCGCCGATCGCCACGCCCACGCCCTGCGCCACGCGTAGGCCGGTCCGGGCGACCCCGAACGCTCCGCCGCGGATCTCGTTCGGCACCAACGTGTTGAACGTCGCGCTGACCGCGACCTGGTACGAGCCGAACGCTCCGGCCGCGCCGAGCAGCAGCAGCGCGAACAGCAGGTTCGGCCGCAGCACGAACGCCACCAGGATCGCGACCGATCCCACCGCGAGCACGCCGAGCACCCGCATCCGGTTCTGCGCGGTGACGAAGTGCGACAGCACGAAGGTGCCGACCACGAAACCCAGCGGGTCGGCGGCGAGCAGCCAGCCGATCGCGGCGTCCGGCGCGCCGATCTCCCTCGCCAGCGGCGCGGCCAGGCCCTCGGGCACCACCGCGAACCCGACCAGCCAGGACAGTGTCAGCAGGGTGCGCAGCTTCTGGTCGCCGAACACCCACTTGGCGCCGTCGAACCAGCCGTCCTCCTTGCTGCCGGCCGCCGGGCGGGAGTGCACCCGGGTGTGGATCAGGGCCGCGCTGATCAGGAACGTGACCGCGTTGATCGCCATCGACCAGGACGCGCCGATGGCGGTGACGAGCAGGCCGCCGCCGGCGAGGCCGAGCAGCATCAGCGTGTTCATGGTGATGCCGCGCAAATCCTGGCTGCGCAGGTACAGCGCGTCGTCGGTGAACGCCTCCCTGCTGGCGGCGTTCTGCGCGGCGACCGCCGGTGCCTGTGCCAACGAGACTCCGGCGACCAGCGCGAACACCACCGGCAGCGGGACGTTCGGGATCGCCATGATGCCGACCAGGCCGGCCTGGATGAGGGCGCAGGTGACCATCAGGCGGCGCCGGGGGAACCGGTCGGCGAGTTGGGAGAGGCCGATGCCGGCGATGGCGGGCAGGAAGGTGAGGGCGTAGACGCCGGCCGCCCAGATCGCGTTGTTGGTCCGCTGGTAGACCATGATCATCATGGCTACCTTCATGAGCTGGTCCCCGGCGATGGACTGGGCCTCGGCGAGCCAGAGCGCGCGGTACTCCCGGACCGCGAGGACCGCGGCCCAGCTAGGCACTCCTTGGTTCACGTCTACCCCTGTGTCGAGCCCGCCTGCCGGCCCGGCGACGCCGGTCGGTGGACGGGCTGGCTGCCCGCTCCGACCCGATAGCCTCTCGGTCATCACCTTGTCGCACAGAGTACCCGGCAGGCATGGTCGGCAACACGCGCATCGTGCCTTGTCGGTGGCCGTCTCGGGGGTCTTTCGGGGTGTCGGCGAAGGGCCCTACGAGTGACGTGGGCCGTTCGGATGCACGTGCACGCGGCGGACTGCTCCATTCGGTTGCAGCTCGCGGTAATCAGCGCACTACTCCGCGCGCAAGCCGTACCGTCGACATGTGGCATCAGGTGTGGTGGCGGCGAGGCCGACACAACACTGCACCGTTATCCGATCCAACCCCGTGAGGGCTGTGACGGGCCCACGGTGGGACGGGTCGTAGGGCCCGCCGGGCGGGCCCTCGCGACGGCATCGAGGACGCTGTCCTGAGGTTTGGGGGATCAGGTGAACGTCAACTGGGCAGGGGAGCTCACCACTCGCGTTCGAACACGGCACGGTCCTTTCCGACACGGGGCGATCGACCGCAGGCCGGGCGGCGGCTGCGACGCCGATCATTCGTGCCCCAGTGTGACCGACGAGATGCGCGCTGAACACCCTTCACCTTCGATCGGGTCACGCGTACGCGACTGGACCCTGTGGAAGCAGCCGGCCGGGCTCCGTACCTACCTGGTCGCCATCGAGGTCGCCGCCGTGCTCGCGGCCGCCCTGGCGACCACCGCTGACGTCGCGCCGACCACCGCCGACGTGCGTCACCTCGGCCTGCTGCTCGTCGCCGTCGGCATCCACCTCTGGGTGTCGCGACGGGTGGAGGAGAGCAGGCGCGACAACATCGCGGGTCCGCACATGAGCACCGTGGCGGCCTGGACCCTGGTCGCGGTGGCCACGCTGCCCACCGTGTTCGCGCTGGTCGTGATCGTCTGGTCGCGGGCGCAGATGTACCCGATCAGCAGGCGGCCGCTGTACCGGCACACGTTCAGCTCGGCGGGAATCGTGCTGGCGGCGTTGGCCGCCGGCGCCGTGCTGCGCGGTGGCTGGGCGCCGCCGTCCCTGTTGCTGCTGGTCGCCATGGTGGCCTACTTCGCGTGCCAGGCCGTGGTCGTCGGCGGCGTGATCGCGCTGTCCACCCCGTCGGCCACGCAGGCAGACATCGCCGGGTCCCGGCGGGACAACCTGTTCGCCGCACTGGTGCTGTGCGCGGGCGCGCTGCTCGCCCTGGCCACCGGCCAGTTCTGGCTGGCGCCGCTGTTGGGCGTGCCGCTGCTGTGCGCGGCCGACTGGGCGATCCGTCAGGTGGAGACCGCGCGCGGCGACGCCCGCACCGACGACAAGACCGGCCTGCTGAACAACCGCGGCTGGAACGAGGAGGCCGATCGCGAGCTGGCCAGGGCCCGGCGCACCGGCTCGTCGGTGTCGGTCGCGGTACTCGACCTGGACCACTTCAAGATCGTCAACGACACGTGGGGCCACCCGGCGGGCGACGCGGTACTGCGCGCGGTCAGCGCCGTGCTGCGCGACACCGTGCGCAAGGGTGACGTGATCGGTCGCTTCGGCGGCGAGGAGTTCGTGCTGCTGCTGCCGGACAGCGATGCCGGGGCCGCCACGGCGGTGGCCGAGCGGGTGCGGGCCGGCATCGCCGCGATGGCCGTGCCGGCCACCGACAAGCGCGGCGCGCCGGTGATCATCGACGGCCGGACGGTGTCCATCGGGCTGTCCGTCGGCGCGGGCGGGCTGGCGGAGCTGGACGCGTTGCTGCGCACCGCCGACGCCGCGGTGTACGACGCGAAGACCGGCGGCCGCGACCAGGTGCGGGTGGGCCAAGGCCGGTGAGGCGAGGACCGGTGAGAGCCGGAGGTCGGCGTCAGGTCGTGTCGCCGACCCCGGTGATGTGCAGGACCGCGGAGCCGGCCTCGTCGGACGCGGCGAGGTCCACCTCGGCGGTGATCGCCCAGTCGTGGTTGCCGTCCACGTCGTCGAGGATCTGCCTGACCAGCCACCGCTCCGGCTCCTCGGTGACCACGAACAGGTCCGGTCCACGCGCGCCCGCGTCGGTGTTCGGCGCGCCGTACTCGGCGTGGAACGGCGCCATGGCCTCCCGCCAGGCGTCGGCGTCCCAGCCGGAACCCGCGTCCAGCTCGCCGAGCGCCGCCCAGTCCCAGCGGGCGGCGAGGGTGACCCGGTGGAACATCGCGTTGCGCACCAGCACCCGGAACGCACGCGGGTTGCGGGTGACCGCGGGCGGCGGCCGGTCGACGCTCCCGGCGCTGTCGGTGTCGTCGGGGTCCAGTGGGTTGGCCAGCTTCTCCCACTCGTCCAGCAGACTGGAGTCGACCTGGCGGACCAGTTCGCCGAGCCACTCGATCAGGTCGGTCAGCTCCTCGGACTTCGCCTCGTCCGGGACGGTCTGGCGCAGCGTGCGGAACGCGTCCGCGAGATAACGCAGCACCAGGCCCTCGGACCGGGCCAAGCCGTAGAACCCGACGTACTCGACGAACGTCATCGCCCGCTCGTACATGTCGCGCACCACGGACTTCGGCGACAGCTGGTGGTCGCTGACCCAGGGGTGGCCGCGGCGGTAGGTCTCGAACATCGGCAGCAGCAGCTCGGCCAGCGGCTTGGGATAGGTGACCTCGTCGAGCAGCGTCATCCGTTCCTCGTACTCGATCCCCTCGGACTTCATCGCCGCGACCGCCTCGCCGCGGGCCTTGTGCTGCTGCGCGGACAGCACCTGCCTCGGGTCGTCCAGGATGGACTCGATCACCGACACAACGTCGAGCGCGTAGCCGGGCGACTCCCGGTCCAGCAGCTCGATCGCGGCCAGCCCGAACGGCGACAGCGCCTGGTTGAGCGCGAAGTCCAGCTGCAGGTCGTCGGTCAGCCGGACGAACCGGCCGGTGTCGTCCGGAGTGGACAGACGCTCGACGACGCCGGCGGCGAGCAACCCCCGGTAGATCGCGATGGCGCGCAGGATGTGCCGGCGCTGCGCGGGGCGGTCCTCGTGGTTGTCCTCCAGCAGCGCGCGCATCGCGGCGAACGCGTCGCCCGGCCGGTTGATCACGTTCAGCACCATCGCGTGGCTGACCGCGAACCGGGACGCCAACGGCTCCGGCTCGGCGGTGACCAGCCGGTCGAAGGTGCTCTCGCCCCACGAGACGAACCCGTCGGGTGCCTTGCGGCGCACCACCTTGCGTCGCTTCTTCGGGTCGTCGCCCGCCTTGGCCAGCGCCTTCTCCGTCTCCACCACGTGCGGCGGCGCCTGCACCACGACGATGCCGACGGTGTCGTAGCCGGCCCGGCCTGCGCGGCCGGCGATCTGGTGGAACTCACGGGCGTTGAGGTGCCGGGTTCGGATGCCGTCGTACTTGGCGAGCGCGGTGAACACCACGGTGCGGATCGGTACGTTGATGCCGACGCCGAGGGTGTCGGTGCCGCAGATGACCTTGAGCAGGCCGGCCTGTGCCAGCCGCTCCACCAGCCGTCGGTACTTCGGCAGCATGCCGGCGTGGTGCACGCCGATGCCGTGCCGGACCAGCCTCGACAGGGTGCGGCCGAAGCCCGCGGTGAACCGGAAGTTGCCGATCAGCGCGGCGATGCGGTCCTTCTCCTCGCGCGTGCTCACGTTGATCGACATCAGCGCCTGCGCCTGTTCCAGTGCGGCGGCCTGGGTGAAGAACACCACGTAGATCGGGGCGTCGCCGGTGTACAGCAGCTCCTCGATGGTCTCGTGCAGCGCGGTCACCACGTACCGGTGGAACAGCGGCACCGGTCGCTGCACGGAGCTGACCACCGCGGTCGGTCGGCCGGTGCGCCGGGTCAGGTCGGCGGTGAACCGGGTGACGTCGCCGAGCGTCGCCGACATCAGCAGGAACTGCGCCCGGGGCAGCTGCAGCAGCGGCACCTGCCACGCCCAGCCCCGGTCCGGCTCGCCGTAGAAGTGGAACTCGTCCATCACCACCTGGCCGACCGCGGCCGCCGCGCCGTCGCGCAGCGCGATGTTGGCGAGGATCTCCGCCGTGCAGCAGATGATCGGCGCCTCGGCGTTGACGCTGGAGTCACCGGTCAGCATGCCGACGTTGGCCGCGCCGAACACCGCGCACAGCGCGAAGAACTTCTCCGACACCAGCGCCTTGATCGGCGCGGTGTAGAAGGTGCGCCGGCCGTCGGCCAGCGCGGCGAAGTGCGCGCCCGTCGCGACCAGCGACTTGCCGGACCCGGTCGGCGTGCTCAGGATGACGTTCGCCCCGGACACGATCTCGATCAGTGCCTCGGACTGCGCCGGATAGAGCGTGAGGCCCTGCCGCTCGGTCCATGCGGTGAACGCGTCGAACACCGCGTCCGGGTCCGGCTCCGCAGGAAGCAGGTCGAACAGCGACTCGGTCGTGCCCGTGGTGTCGGTCATGGTGTACCCGATCGTGCCGGATCGTCCTCGACGCCGCGCAGTCGACCGGCCGGAGCGAGGGTCCGGACCGGAGTCGCAGAGCGGATCTCCTGGTTCGGCCGGGTTCGTGGAGATGATCGGCGGTCCGCTCCCCGACGCGTTCCGATTCGATCCGCCCCACCGGCGCCGGCCCCAGACCGCAGACCGCAGACCGCAGACCGACGAGCCGATCGTGCGGGCGCGTACCCTCGCGGGCGCCATGGTCTGGCCATCATCCGCCCACGCAGGTCGGTGGCCACGGCCTGGCCGAGGCCCCGCGGATGGCGGTCGCGTCGCCGCAGGCCGGCCCACCGCCCACCGACCCGCGCGCCGCGTCACCGGCTGCGCACGCCGGTGTCCGACGCGTTCTCCCGGCGCCGCGCGATGTGCGCGACGACTATTGGCCCCATACTTCGTAAGACGGGATGTTGATGTCGTACGAAGAGTCCCAACGTGGTGCACGTCCTTTGACGACGAGTCCACGTCTGACCGTGAGGCGACACTGTTCGGTTGCACTGTCGGTTGGATCCCATTCGATCTCAACGTTTTCGCCATG
>Ga0307413_10001028_pt1 | contig 10094 bp, 8 predicted proteins | sample DK1Ometagenome_3_FD_203714 | JGI IMG/M metagenome (GOLD analysis project Ga0307413, IMG submission 203714) | Maize rhizosphere microbial communities from greenhouse at UC Davis, California, United States - DK15-O-2 | ecosystem: Host-associated > Plants > Roots > Rhizosphere > Soil | place: USA...
GACCTTCTCCGCGACGGCGTATTTCTGCAGAACGTCGATCCACGCGTCGAAAAAATCACGCGGGCTCTCGGGCAGTTGGTACCGCGTACAGCCGAGATGGACGTCGGAGATGTGGAGGAATTTCACCATACGATTTTAACATAGCAACGCATGCGCAAGCCCGACCGTGAGGGAGGGCGACATGCGAAATGCCTTGTTGCTCCGGGCTTGAGCATATCGCCCTTGCTGACGCGCGGGCCTGTGCATGTGTCGCGGCTTCGGCAAAGATCTCCGGCTTTGTGCTAAATTGCGTGTCATGGAAAAGGTAGTACTTATCACGGGTGCGTCGAGCGGGATCGGGAAGGAGACGGCTCGGCTGTTTCAGGCGAAGAACTGGAAGGTGGCGGCGACGATGCGGACACCCGAAAAGGCCGAGGACCTGCAGCGGATCGCCGACGTGGAGACGTTTCGGCTGGATGTGACCGACGTCGATTCGATCAGGCAGGCGATCGCGGACACGCTGGAGAAATTCGGCCGCATCGACGCCTTGGTGAACAACGCGGGCTACGGGCTGACGGGGCCGTTCGAGGCGGCGACGGACGAGCAAATTCGCAGGCAGTTCGACACGAACGTGTTCGGCCTGATGAATGTCTGCCGCGAGATACTGCCGTATTTCCGTGAGCAAAAACGTGGCTTCATCGTCAACGTCGCGTCGGTGGGCGGGCGCACGACGTTCCCAGTGTACAGCCTTTACCACGCGACAAAGTGGGCGGTCGAGGGGTTTTCAGAATCACTGCAGTACGAGCTGGAGCAGTTCAACATCCGCGTGAAGATCATTGAGCCGGGGCCCATCAGGACGGATTTTTACGGACGCTCGCAGGACGTCACGAAAAAGGACGGCCTCACCGCTTACGACCATTTCGTTTCGCGAATGACGCCGAACATGCAGAAGTACGGCGAGGAGGCACCGAACGGCTCCGTCGTCGCGCAGGCGATCTACGATGCCGTAACCGACGGGTCGAAAAAACTGCGGTACACGGTCAACACAAAAGGGCTGCTGACGCTGCGGAGGCTGCTGCCTTACGGCGTGTACAGCGCGATCAGCAGAGCGGTGTTTTTGCGATAGGTAACAGATTACCGATCGTTGGTGCCCGGCCGGAACCGGCCGCGTTAGCGGATGGCCGAGCGCTGGATACAAGATCAACGTGAATGGACCCTGACTTTTGACCACCGGCTCACGCCGCCGGTTCCGACTGTGCGTTCACGACCTCGCGGCAGATACGCGGCCGAATTCTTCAAGGAGCGGGCGGAGGCGCTTGATGGCCTGGTCGTGGATGACGCCGTTGGAGGCGACGACGCCGCCGTGGTTCTGGACGTCGCGGTGGCCGTAGCGAATTCGCGACCCGAAAAGGTCGGTGACGCGGCCGCCGGCTTCTTCCAAAATTATCTGCGGGCCGCACGTGTCCCAGAATTTCGTCCGCGGCGAGAGGTGGATGTAGAGGTCGGAGCACCTCTCGGCGATGAGGCCCATCTTGATCCCGACCGAGCCGCGCTGGATCTCGCTCCGCAGACCGAAGTCGCGTTTGATGCGCCCGATCTTCGGGCTGCGGTGGTTGCGCGAGACGGCGAGGTCTATCTTGCGGAAGTCGGTGTTGGCGGAAACGTTGAGTTTCTCCGGCCGGCCGCCGTCGCGCGTCATGAACGCGCCTTCGCCCTTTACCGCCCAATAAAGAACATCGTAAAAGGGAAGCAGCACGACCCCGAGGATCGGGTCGCCGTCTTCGATGAGACCGATCTGCACGGCGAAATCGCCGTCTTTTTTGATGAACCCCCACGTCCCGTCGATCGGGTCGATCATCCACACGCGGCCCGTTTCAACTCGCTCGAGCGGGATATCCTGCTCTTCTTCGGAGAGGACGAAATCGTCATTGAATGTCGCGTTGAGACCATCGACGATGAGGCGGCTGGCGGCCTTGTCGGCGACGGTGACGGGCTCGGTAAAATTGTCGACGCCGATCTTCTGCTGCGTCTTGACGCCCTTGTTGTAGTAATCGAGGACGAGTAAGGAGGCTTTGCGGGCGAGGTCGGTGGCGGTCGCGAGTTCCAGATCGAGCATCGATTTTAGACTAGCACGGCGGTCACGACTTTTCGACCCACTCGGAAACGCCGCACCGCGGGCAGACAAGCATCCGCTGCGAAGGGTCGGCCCATTTTGCGAGGGCACCGGAGAATTCAGGGGTTTTGGATTCCGCCTCGCCTTCGGTGAGGAGGCGGGAAGGTTTGTCGTCCTTGTTCCCCAACTCCCGCTCACATTGCCGGCAGGTCCAGCCGAAACCGGCGTTGTAAAAGAATTGGAGGTCGTGCACGGCTTACATTCTAACGCGGTCTGACCGTTGCCGAACGGAACGAGAAAGACATTAGTGCATGAAAAGGCCCGCGGCATGCGACCGCGGGCTCATGGTATTTGTCGCTGGCAATGGGGCAGGCCACATCACGGCCGCGTTTCCGCCCCGTTTCGTTACTCCTGCAACCGGCGTGTCGGCTGTCGCGGCGACGTGGTCGAGCCGGCGAGGCGGACCGGGAATGTCATCGACTTTCCGTCGCGGAGAACCTGGACCTGCACCGTATCGCCGATCTGTTTCTTATCGAGGTAGCGGTAAAGATCGTCCAGGTCCCCGATCGCCGCACCGTCGATCGACGTGATCACGTCGCCGAGAACGAGGTCGCCGTCGGTGTCACGCGATATCCCACGCAGGCCGGCCGCGTAGGCGGGGCCGCCGTTGGCTACGGTGTAAAGCAGCAGGCCTTTTTCGACCGGCAGTTTGTTGCCGCGCTTGGCGAGTTCCTCGATACCGACGCCGTCGATGCCGAGTTTCGGCCGGCGGACGCCGCCGTTTTGGATGATCTGCGGGACGACCCGTTTGGCCGTGTTCACCGGGACCGCAAAACCGACGCCGACCGAGCCGCCGGCGGGCGACAGGATCTGTGAATTAATGCCGATCATGCGGCCGAATTTGTCGAGCAGCGGACCGCCCGAATTGCCCGGGTTGATCGAAGCGTCGGTCTGGATGGCGGCGTCGATCGGGCGGCCGTTGCGGGCCCGGATCGGCCGCTGGAGTCCGGAAATGACGCCGGTCGTCAGCGTGCGGTCGAGGCCGAACGGGTTGCCGATCGCGAGCACTTTTTGCCCGACCGTCAACTTGTCCGAATCGCCAAGCGGCACGACGGTCAACATGCTCGCCGGGGCCTGCACCTTGATGACGGCGAGGTCGGTGTCGGGGTCGCCGCCGACGAACGTCGCCGGGTAGACCTTGTCGCCGCCGAAATTGACGTTGAGCTTCTGGGCGCCCTCGACCACGTGAAAGTTGGTCAAAATGTGGCCGTCGGCGTCGATGACCGAGCCTGAGCCTGTGCCCTTACCCTCCTGCACGCCGCCCCAGAAATCTTCCGAGTACGAGGTCGTGCTGATGAAGGCGACGCCGGGCGAGATCGTTTTGTAAACCTCGATGCTGTTCTGCTCGTCGGAGACCGCGGAGGGGTCGTTGATCCCGGCCGGCACCGCTTCGGCGAGCGAAACACCGGAACCGTCGCGGTGCTGCCAAAAGCTGTTCAGCCCGAACAGCAGGGCCGTGACGCCGATCGCGATCATCGCCGCCGCAAACGCGAGCAGCACGATCTGGCGGCCTGTCAGGTGATAAACAGTGGAGTTGCTGGCCATATCGATTTTTCCTTCAAGATGAGAATTGCAACCCGTTTGATGCGGCAAGATCATATCAGAGTTGCGTTGTCGGTTCTTACGAAAAAGCGGCGGGCCGGGTTTCCTGTTTAACAGTTTTACGGCCCACCGCTTTTGTAAAGATTTGTAGCGTTCGGGCCGACGATCGCGAGATCAGACGATCGCGGCGAAAAGCGTCGACGAAATGCCGGCCAGATCCTGCGGAAAATTCGCCGAAATGTAACCTAGGGCCTCGAGTCCCGTGACGGCGTGGACGCCCATCAGACTGACGTAGACGAAGATAGCGAGCGACAGACCGTAGCGGGCGAGCGGGAATTCGCTCCAGCGAAGCACGACGAGTGCGGCGAGGGCACCGATAAGAACCTTGACCGTAAGAAAGGTGAAGTCGCCGATGTCGAGAAGGTGGGCCATCAACTGATTTCCTTCGCCGGCGACGCCGTTGCGGACCCAGAGGACGGTCAGAAACGCGTCGAGCATGTTGAGGGCGAATAGCAAAAACGCTTCGCGTGCGAGAGGCATAGGTGAAATTCCTGCGACCACGGGCGACCTGAACCGGTAAGGGGGCAAAGCTGAAAGCCGTCCGAAGTACAAACAATGTTTATGTATGGACATAATATTTGTAATCGGCGGAAATTTCAAGAAAATTCGGTCTCAAAAAGCCCCGGCCGCCGACACGCACGAAAAAGCAGTGAAACTCGCCGAAATGGTATTGCGGTCAGGTTGAACGGGCGCATAATGGGGCGGTCGAATAGTGGCTAAATCGTGGTAAAATAAAGGTTTTAAGGGGCGACCAAAGGCGGACCCGCGGCGGGTGAACGCGGCGTTTCGGAGGTTTTCGCGCCGTGGCACGTCGTTTGCTTTTAACGAGATCGGTCCGCGAAAGGGGGACTTCTTTATCCAAACTGGAGGAAAGCAATGAAGCGATTTAGCAAATTTTCGATATTCGCGGCCCTTTGGTCGCTCATTATCTTGGCCGGGGCAGTCGATCTCAACGCCCAAACCAAACGGCGGCCCGTGATCCGGAAGAAGACCGTCGCCAGGAAAGTCGTGAGGCCGGTCGTCAAGCTTTACACCGTGACGGCCGGACAAGCCATCCGGGCGAGGATGAACGGCACGATCAGCTCGAAAACGGCCCGCATCGGCAACACGTTCACCGCGACGGTGACCGAACCGGTCTACTCGAGCACGGGTGTGGTCGTGGTGCCGACCGGCGCGACCGTGGTCGGCCGCGTCGACAGCGTCACGCCGGCCCGCAAAGGCGGAAATCCGGGGCAGATCAACGTGAGCTTTACGACGCTGCGGCTGCCGAACGGCACTTCGCGACGGATCAACGGTTCTTTGACCGACCTGAACAGCGACGATGCCAGAAGCGACTCCGAGAGCACGGCTTCCGGAGATCGGATGAAGCATCGTAAGCTGATCTTTATCGGCGGCGGCGGTGCCGGCGGCGCCATCCTCGGCGCGGCCATCGGCGGCGGCAAAGGCGCGTTGATCGGCGGCCTGCTCGGTGCCGGCGGCGGGTTTCTCGGCGAAAAATTCACCAAGGGCGAAGAGGCCGAGGTGCGTTCGGGCACGGAATTCGGCGTGCTGCTGAATCAGGCGATATCGCTGCCGAGATTTGCGGAAGTGAATCCGTAGCGACCTCTGTAACCAAGAAACGCTAAGCGGCCGGTCTTTGATCGGCCCTTTTTTCTCAAGGCCGAAACACGACCGCCCTTACGGTCGTGTTTCGGCCTTTCAGCCTGGATACGTCGGTATGAATTGCGGCTTCTTTCTTGCCTTTGTCGCCTGCTCGAAGGCGTAGGCGATCTTTATGAGGGTCGGCTCGGAGAACGCTTTTCCGAAGAAGGAGATTCCGACCGGCAGGCCCTGAATATAACCGGCGGGTACGGTGATGTTCGGGTAGCCGGAGACGGCGGAGAGCGATGAGCTTTCGAAAACGCCGCAATCGCCGTTGATCAGATCGGTGTTCCAACCCACGCCGCCCGAAGGCGCGACAAAGGCGTCGACGCCGTACTTCGCCGCCACGCCGTCGATGCCCTGCTCCTGCGTCATCAGCTTGCTCTGCAAAAGGGCGAGGCGGTAGGCACGATCCTCGAGGCCTGCCTTCGCCTCGGCCGCGGCAAAGATCTCCTGCCCGAAATACGGCATTTCCTTTTCGGCGTTGCGGTTGTTGAAATCGATAAGGTCCTTGAGCGTCTTGTGCTGACCGCCGCGGGCGGCAAGGTATTTGTTAAGGTCGTCCTTGAACTCGAACAACAGCACTTCATATTCGGCGTCACCGAAATCCCGAAGCTTCGGAAACTCGACATCGACCAATGTCGCCCCGCCGTCCTTGAGAATTTGCAGGTGCGGCTCGATCACTTTGTCGACCTTGTCGTTGCGGCCGAAGAACTGACGGGCGACGCCGATCTTGGCGCCCCGCAGGCCGTCCCTTTGCAAAAACTGCGTGTAATCCTTTTTCTGCTGCGTCGCGGCAGACGTGATCGTGTCGCGAGTGTCGGTGCCGGTGAGCACGGTGAGGAGGGCGGCGGCGTCGGCGACGGTGCGGCACATCGGCCCGGCCGTATCCTGGCTGTGGGCGATCGGGATGATGCCGCTGCGCGAGACGAGACCGAGCGTCGGCTTGATCCCGACGATCCCGCATGTGGCGGATGGGCAGATGACCGACCCGTCGGTTTCCGTGCCGACCGCGACCGTCGCGAGACTGGCGGCGACCGCGGAACCCGAACCGGACGACGAGCCACATGGGTTGCGGTCGAGAATGTATGGGTTGTGCGTCTGCCCGCCGCGGCCCGACCATCCGCTGGAGGATTTCGTCGAGCGGAAATTGGCCCATTCGCTAAGATTAGTTTTGGCGATGATGATCGCACCGGCGTTGCGGAGCTGTTCGACGATGAAGGCGTCTTTCGGCGTCGGCGCGTCCACGAGGGCGAGCGAGCCGGCGGTCGTCTTCATCTTGTCGCCGGTGTCGATGTTGTCCTTGATGAGCACCGGGATGCCGTGCAGCGGCCCGCGCACTTTGCCGGCATTTCGCTCGCGGTCCATCGCTTCCGCGATCGAGAGGGCGTCGGGGTTGAGCTCGATAATGGAATTGAGTTTTTTGTCGATCTCGGCGATGCGGGTGAGGTAACCCTGTGTGATCTCGCGGGCCGTAGTTTGGCCCGAGGACATCGCGGCCTGCAGACCGGCGACGGTGGCCTCTTCGAGTTCGACGGGTGGCCTGTCCGCGATCGCGGAGGCCGAATTTGCTGCCATAAGGCCGAGGCCAACAGCGGCCGACGATCTAAGGAATTCACGACGATCAATGTTGCTCATATTTTTCATTAACTCGGGTCTCGCGTCAGACGGTCACGTCCCGGCACACGTCGGAACCGCCCGCGGGAGCGGGTGGTCGAGACATAATACACGTTGGCGTATGGGGAACCTACGGCGCCGCTTCGTGCGATTTCGTGCGGGTTCGTGATTTTGGTGGTTTTTCTTTAACCCGCGAAAAACATGACACCGCTATCCGCTCCCCTGAGCGCTCTGCCACCGGCTCACGCCGGCGGTTCCGACTTGCTGGCCGCCGCGATCTCGGAACCGGAATACAAATCGCGGCCGTTATTCTATATCCAGACTCTGGCCGATCGCTAATGTCCGGACGCGGTCGGAGATACCGGCTTTTTCGGCCTCCTCGAGGAGGAACTTTAACGGCTGGCCGGGCGGCTCATCGGAGAGGTCGAAGGTGCCGTAGTGCATCGGGACGAGCCATTTGGCGCCGGAATCCTGAAATGCTTTGACGGCGTCGGCCGGGTTGTTGTGGTTGGGCTCCATGAACCAACGCGGCTCGTAGGCGCCGATGCCGATCAGGAAATAGTCTATTTCGGGAAACAGCTCCGCGGTCTCGCGGTAATGACGTCCGTAACCGCTGTCGCCGCCGAAGTAAATGGTGGTCTTCGGGGTCTGGATCACATACCCGCCCCAAAGTCGCCAATTGGTGTCGGCCAGACCTCGTCGCGACCAGTGCCGGACCGGAAGGAAGAAAATTCGAAGGCGGTCGTCCTTCAGATCGAATTCCTGAAACCAGCCGGCCGTTTCGAGAGTGTTGGTCGGCTGCTTCCATTCGCCCAATACGTCTTCCGACCGCAGGCCGGCGAGGAATTTCGCCGACGGGAATTTTTCGGCCACGGCGCGCAGGGTGTTTTCGTCCATGTGGTCGCGGTGGTCATGCGAGAGCAGGACGTGATCGACGTTTGCGACTTGACCGAGCGGCGAGGGAACGTCGGCGAAGCGTTTGACCAACGGCGGCTTGCCGAAGATCGGATCGGTGAGGATCGAGACACCGTTCACGCGAATAAAAAACGACGCATGGCCGAGCCACAAAATTCCGTCGCGGTTCGAAGCGAGGAATTCCGACGGATCTCTCACCTCTGGCGGCCACGTGTCGGCTTCTTTTTCAACTCTGAACTTGTTGCCGCCGAGCTTCCATTTGAGCAGGTCAGTTATCTTTGGGAGGAAAGGGAATTCGTCGTTGACGAAGCGCCCGTTTCGGTCGACCGGGTTCCCGTTCCAGTCCTGCTTGATCGTCTTTAGGTCTTCGTTCTTCACTCTTTCGCTTACGACCTGGCTATCAACGTCGTTCCATATCACGGCGACCGTGAGTATGGCCGCGACCATCGCCATCCCGATCAGAATTCTCAATAACCAACGTTTCATCTCTAGCTCGGTCTCGCGAAGAGGATTTAATTAGACCACACGGCGGCCGAGCCGCATCAAGCTCGTTCCTTACGATATACTAATTTAAATGAACCGCCCGCAGGACATACCGCCGCACAAGCTGTTGTCCACCTTGCGCGCGTTCAATCTGCTTCCCGCGATCGTGTTTCTCCCAACGCGGCGGCAGTGCGACGAGGCGGCCACCGAGGTCGCCGGCGACCGCTCGCAAAAGACCGACCCCGAAAGACAGGTCAAGAGGCGTGAGCTTTTTGAAAGTTTTGCCGCCGAGAATCCCGAAATAAAAAACCACAAGCACGCCAAAATTCTGGTCAACAACGGCGTCGCGTCGCACCACGCGGGCCACATTCCGGCCTGGAAACTGATGATCGAGAAGATGATGTCGAGTGGATTGCTGAGGGCGATCTTCGCGACGTCGACCGTGGCGGCGGGCGTCGATTTTCCGGCGAGAACGGTCGTCATCAGCAACGCCGACACCCGCGGCAATGAAGGCTGGCGACCGCTCAGGGCGAGCGAGCTGCAGCAGATGACGGGGCGTGCCGGAAGACGCGGCAAAGACCTTGTTGGGTTCGTCGTGCTCGCGCCGGGGCAATTCCAAAATCCGCGAAAGATCGCCGAGCTTCTGAAGTCGCAGCCCGACCCGCTTGAGAGCCAGTTTCGTGCGACCTACACGAGCCTTCTGAATTTGCTCGACGCATTCGGTTCGTTCGCGCCCGTCCGCGACATCGCTGAAAAGAGTTTCGCGTTCCGCGCGACGCGGCACCAGATAGACGGCCTGCAGAAAAAATACAACCGGACTCTGCAGGCGATCGCCGGTTCGCTGGACGGGACCGGACTGACCATCGACGACGTCCGCGGTTACGAGCGGCTATCCAGTGCGCTCGAGCGCATGCATCAAAGCGGTCCGGCAACGCGAGAAGAAATGCGGCGCGAATGGCTGCGAAAAAACGTGCTGCCCGGCCGCGTCGTCACCAAGGGCCGCAGCGGCAAGCGCCTTTTCATCGTGCTCAATGTGAGTGGGGAAAAGGTGACCGCGATGCGCGACGACGGGCAGGGCTCAGCGTTCGAGCTTGGCGGCGTGACGCGCGTCTACAAACGGATTTATCCGCTCCAGGACGACGCGATCGAGCAAGCGTTCTTCGACGTTTTCGAGGACCGCAATGAGGCGCTCGCGGAGCCGAAGATGCAAGCGGCGTCTTCCCTGGTCGACAAGGCCGCGGAGGTGCTGACGCAGGCGACGGACACCTTCGCTTCCGACGCGCACGATGCCGAAACGAAAAACAAGATCCGACAGTTATTGATCGAGCACGTGCGCGAAGCCGAGGTGCTGCAGAGGCTTGAACGCGACACGGAATTTCTCCGTTCGGAGATCTGGATGCCGTTCGAGAACAAGGCCCGCGTGCTCGATCATTTCGGCTATATGGATTTCCGCGACGAAACGGTCACCGACCGCGGCAAGTGGCTCGCCGACCTCCGCGTCGATCGGCCGCTACTCGTCGGCGAGGCCTTGAGCGGCGGCCTGTTCGAAGGGCTGTCGGTCAAGCAGATCGCCGGTTTCATGGCCTCGATCGCGGCGGATTCGGACCGCAATTACGGCGAGCTGCGGCAATCGTACGAGCTGCTCGACGTGCTCGCCGCCTTCGAAGACATCATCCTCGAGGTC
>Ga0307413_10001032_pt1 | contig 10086 bp, 2 predicted proteins | sample DK1Ometagenome_3_FD_203714 | JGI IMG/M metagenome (GOLD analysis project Ga0307413, IMG submission 203714) | Maize rhizosphere microbial communities from greenhouse at UC Davis, California, United States - DK15-O-2 | ecosystem: Host-associated > Plants > Roots > Rhizosphere > Soil | place: USA...
CGAACGCGCCCCGCTTGATGTGGGCGAAGATTCGACGGCGCGTCATGCGAGCGTGCGGTAGCGCACCGCGCTAGCACGTTTCGCGCCTCGCGCTGTCGCAGTGGTCTTTACGAATGACGGACGGATCGGGGCGCTGGATCGGTGGCCGAGGTCGTCAACTTTCCCGACAGCGTTCGCGCCGAGCCGGCTGGATGGGCATCCAGTATCCTCCGCACACCGCGCACTCCACGTGCTTCGACCGATGACGGCCCGCGATCCCTTCGCCATGCTCAACGACGCCCAGCGCGCCGCGGTCGAACACGGCGTCGAGAGTGAAGGCCGCCGCGGCGAGGCCCTGCTGGTGATCGCCGGCGCCGGCTCGGGCAAGACGATGACTTTGGCGAGCCGGGTCGCGCGCCTCGTGCTCGCCGGCGCCGACCCGCAGCGGGTGTTGCTGCTGACGTTCTCGCGGCGCGCCGCGCGCGAGATGGAGCGCCGCGTCGGCCGCGCGCTGCACCAGGCGCTCGGCTATGCGTCGACGCAGCCGGCGCCGACCTTGCGCTGGTGCGGCACCTTCCACAGCGTCGCGGCGAGCCTGCTGCGCGACTACGCGCCGCACATCGGACTCGAGGCCGCGTTCACGATCCTCGATCGCGGCGACGCCGAGGATCTGCTCGGCCAGGTCCGGCACGGCCTCGGTTTCGGCGAGACGAAGGGGCGCAACCGCTTTCCGCAGAAGGGCACCTGCCTCGGCATCTATTCGCGTGCGGTCAACAGCCGGATGGCGCTGAAAGCCCTCTTGCTCGACAGCTACCCGTGGTGCGCCGAGCATGCCGACGACCTGAAGCGCTTGTTCGCCGCCTACGTCGCCGAGAAGCAGCGCCAGGCGGTTCTCGACTTCGACGACCTGCTGCTCTACTGGGCGCAGATGATGGGCGACCCGACCCTCGGCCGGCATGTCGGCGCGCGCTTCGACCACGTGCTGGTCGACGAGTACCAGGACACCAACCGCTTGCAGGAAGCGATCCTGCTCGCATTGAAGCCGGACGGCCGCGGGCTCACCGTGGTCGGCGACGATGCGCAGAGCATCTATGCCTTTCGCGCCGCCGAGATCGAGAACATCCTCGGCTTTCCAGGCCGATTCGATCCGCCGGCGCGCGTCGTTGCGCTCGAGCGCAACTACCGCTCGACGCAGCCGATCCTCGAGGCGTCGAACGCGGTGATCGCGCTCGCCGAACGGCGTCATGCGAAGACCTTGTGGACCGATCGCGCATCGTCCGAGCGGCCGCAGCTCGTGACGGTCGAGGACGAACCGGCGCAGGCGCGCTGGGTCGCGGACCGCGTGCTCGCGCACCGCGAGGCCGGCCTGACCCTGAAGGCGCAGGCGGTGCTGTTCCGCACCGCGCATCACAGTGCGGCACTCGAGCTCGAGCTGGCGCGCCGCAACATCCCGTTCGTCAAGTTCGGTGGCCTGCAGTTCCTCGAGGCCGCGCACGTCAAGGACGTGCTGTCGGTGCTGCGCTGGGCCGAGAACCCGCGCAGCCGGCTTGCCGGCTTTCGCGTGGCGCAACTCGTGCCGGGCATCGGCGCAGCGACGGCGACGCGCCTGCTCGACGCGATGGACGCGGCCGCCGATCCGGCCGGCGAACTGCAGCGCTTCGTCGCGCCGTCTGCCGCACGCCACGAGTGGCAGCAACTCGCGACCTTGCTGGCGACGCTGAGCGGGCCGGCCTCTACATGGCCCGAGGATCTGCAGCTCGCGAACCGCTGGTACGCGCCGCACCTCGAGCGCCTGCACGACGACGCAGCAATTCGCCAGGCCGATCTCGGCCAGCTCGCGCGGCTCGCCGCGGCGACGCCGTCGCGCCGGCAGTTCCTGACCGACCTGACGCTCGACCCGCCGGCCGCGACCAGCGCCGAGGCCGGCCCGCCGCATCTCGACGAGGACTACCTCGTGCTGTCGACGGTCCATTCGGCGAAGGGCATGGAGTGGCAGGCGGTGCACGTGCTGAACGCCGTTGACGGCTGCATGCCGTCCGACATGGCGACCGGCAGCGCTGCGCAGATCGAGGAGGAGCGGCGCCTGCTCTACGTCGCGCTGACGCGCGCGAAGCGCCATCTGCACGTGCTCGTGCCGCAGCGCTTCTACGTGTCGCAGCAGCCCGGTGGCGGCGACCGCCACGTCTATGGGACGCTGACCCGCTTCATCCCGCCGGCGGTCGAGGCGCGCTTCGAGGCGGTCGGTCCGGTGCACGTGGAGGCGGCACCGCGCCGCGATCTCGACGGATTGGAAGAGACCCGACTCGACATCGGCGCGCGCCTGCGCGCCGGCTGGACCTGAAGCGTCGGCCGACGCCCAGGTTGCCGAGCCGCCCGGCACGGGCGACGCATCGCGCCGCGATGGGTCCGGCCGTTTGCATGCCCGCGGTTGCGGGGTGATGCCTACTTCGTCAGCGTGATCGACTGGCTCGCGGCGTTGCCCGCCTTGTCGATGGCGCGAACCATCACCGTGTGATTGCCCGATGCGGCCTTGCGCGGATTCCAGGATGCGGTGTAAGGCACCGCCGTGTCGGTCGCGATCAACTTGCCGTCGACGTAGAACTCGACCGACTGCACGCCCGAGGCGTCGCTCGCGGTGGCTGCCAGGGTGACGACCTTGGAGCCGAGCGTGGCGTTGGGTGCGGGGCTCGTGATGGAGAGTGCGGGCGGCGTCGTGTCCGTGGTGGTGGCGGTGAGTGCATTGACGGCCGACACGGCGGCTGCGCCGCCCGACACGCTGTCGCTGGCGGTCGCGCTCAGGTTGTAGAGCCCGCCCGCGAGATTGCCTGACGATGCGACCGACCACGTCACGCTGGTCGAAGCGCCCGGTGCCAGCACCACCGACGCCGCGCCGAGGCTGCCGGTGAAGCCGGCGGGCAATGCTTGCGACAAGGCGAGCGTCGAGGGCCCGCAGGCGTCCGAGTTCCGGTTCGTCACGCCGAGCGTGTAGCTGACCGCGGTTCCTGCCGGGCTCGTTTGCTCCGCGGGCGACACGGCCAGCTGGGGCGCGGCGCGGACGCAGCTGGTGGCCGGATCGGTATAGACGATGTCGCTGGCGTGGACCGATGCCATGTTGCCGGATGCGCCGTCGGTGGCGCCGGCCGTCAGCGTGTAGGTCGCATCGGTCGCGCTGCTCGGCGAGGTCACCGACCACGTGCTCGAGGCGTTCGCGCCCGGCGCGATCGTCAGGCTCGCATTGCTGAAGCTGCCGCTGAAGCCGGCCGGCAAGGTCTGGCTCATCGCGAAGCTCGACGGCGCGCAGGCCGCGCTGCTCTGATTCGTGACCTTCACGGCGTAGGCGAGCGTCGCGCCGGGACCCGCGGTCTGCGAGGCCGGCGTCACGCTGACCAGCGGCTGTGCGCGCGTGCAGGTGGCGCCCAGGAACGCGACGCCCACCGTCGCGATGCCGTTCGACACGCCCTGGTTCGTGACGGTGATGCCGTTCGTCGTGTCGGAGAAGGTCTGCCCCGTCGCGAGGTTCTGCAGCAGGTACGTGCGGGTCGGCAGTGTTCCGGCGGCGCGATGGATGCCGACCGTGTTCTGGTAGGAGGCGCCCAGCGCCGCATCGAGGTTCATCGGCGCACGCAGGCTGACGTAGTACTTCTCGGCGGTGTCGGTCTTCGCGAGGCGCAGCACCTGCGGCGACGTCGCCGGCGCGTTGCTCGAGATCGTGGCGAGCGGATAGGAACCGCCGACCGTCACGTCCTGCACCGTGCCGCTGGGCATCCATCCGGCCATGACCCGGTTGGCGCCGTTGTGGGTCACGAGGCGGGCGCCGCCCATCGGGTCGGAGCCGTCGCCGTATTCCGCGGTCGGCGTCGCCGCGTGGTGCAGCGACAGGTTGTGGCCGAGCTCGTGAGCGAACACGCCGGTCGCGCCGCAGGCCTGCACCCATGACTGACGGCCCGGCATGTAGGCGAGGCCGCTCCATCCGCACGTGCTGTTCGGCGGCGTCACGTAGTTGACGCGCGCGTAGGTCGACGGATCGGTTCCGGCCGCGCGCGCAGCGGCTTCGGCGGCCGTGGCCCACGCCGAGTAGTTGCAGCTGCCGGCGCTCGAATAGTCGATGGTGAAGGGGCCGACGGCGGTGCCCGAGAAGCTGACCAGGCCCTGCGACGACTGCTGGTAGTCGACATTGACGGTCGATCCGGTCGCGCCGAACAGCCGGTTCGTCAGGTCGGCCGCCGTGCAGGTCAGCGCGGCGTCGTTGAAGTTGAGCAGGATCGAGAGCGTCTTCTGATCGCCGGAGACGACCGTCGCCGCAGCCTGCAGCGTGCCGCCGGTTCCGCCGGTCGCATCGCCGGCGGCTTGCAGCTGGCGCTTGTCGAGCAGCAGCAGAGCGCCGCCGATGCGCACGCCCTCGACCACCACCCTCTTGCCGGCGTGCCGATGCAGCTCGCGCTCGCCGCCGACGTCCGGCACGGCGTAGACGTCGAGTGCCGTCTCAGGGGTGGCGTCGCGGCCCTGCATCTTCAGCGTCGCACGCGAGCGCCCGCCGGCGAAGTCGTCGGCGACATGGACGAATGCGGTGCCGTCGACGCGAACTTCCTGCTCGATGAAGGCGGCGACCTGCGTCGGCAGCCGGCCGCGCAACGCGCGCGGCAACAGGCGGGCGGCGGCGACCGACGGATCCTGGCGCAGCAGCGCCACAAGGAGATCCTGTCGTTGCCGCGCGAGGTCGGTGAGCTGGGCAACCGCAGCCGCTCCCAGCGGTCCGGGCGTGCGCCGCGCCTGCGCCCAGGCTGCCAGCAGCTGGTTGGTCGCCGCGACCGTCTGCTGATCGAGCGTGAGGCTTTCGGCGACGTGGCTTGCGTGCGTCGCCGGGGTGGCGAGGAGGCAGGCGACGAGCGCCGCGCAGGCGACTGGCGCACGACGAATGTTGTTCCGGACCGTGGTCTTGTTCATGAACCCTCTTGTGGTGCCCCGACGTCGGGTCGAGCTCGAGCGGCAATCTATCGACGCGGCCGCGGGCCACGTCAGGAGACGTAAGCGCAGCGAGGGTGCGAGCCCGCCGAAAAGTTGCGGGTGTAACCGACGCCGAGGTCGGCGCCCGACGGCGTCGATGCCGTCTACGGCAGTGGCGGATGCCCGTGGGCTCTTTCCGCGCGGGGGCGCTCGCCGGTCTTAGCCGTAACCGAGGTAACCGCGAGATTCAGTCCGCCGCCGTCGCCAAAAGCGCACACATCGGCGCTCCGGAAGTGCAGCACCGCATTACCCGTTTGGGCCATGGCCGGGACCGAGATCGCGCCCTAGAGTGCATCGGCCGGCTTCCTGTGTTCGCACGGACGGCCGGCCTAAGAAGGCGGCGTGCAGCGGCGGTTCTTCGCAAGGAGACCGATGACTGGGCCGCGTTGGGAACGGGAACTGGCGTTTGGAACTTGCAGGGTGCTGGCACCCCGCGGAGGGAGACATCATGCCGAAGATTGCAGTCAACCTGGACCAATGGGCCGACGGCGCGTTTCCGGATCGGCCCCTGACCTCAGGGTCGCAGGCCGACACCTGGCAGAACGGCAATCTGGGTTCATCGCAGGCGCACTACGCCGAGGGTGAGACGGTGCCGTACCGCGCGGTCATGACGACGGCGAAGGAGGGCACGATCTACTGGCTGACGATCGAGTGGGACACGACGCAGCAGGGCAAGCACGCCATCGACTACATCAACACCTGGGACGCCAGCTTCCCGGCGGGACGCAACGAGACCGTCCCGAATCCGCTGCTCGGCGTTGCCGGCCTGCTCACGAACAACAGCACGACGAAGGCCGTCGTCGCCGACAGCCGGGTCAGTGCCGGGCCCGACGGCATCGCGGGCAACGCCGACGACATCGCCCAGGTGTCCGGCGCCTTCACGCTGTTCGGCGGTGCCACGAACATCCAGTACGTCAAGGCCGGCGCCGACGGCGTCTTCAACACCGCCGACGACGTCATCGCGCCGGCAGACCCGTACACGCTGACCGGCACCTACGGCGGCAACAGCTCGACCTCGGTGACGATGAAGTTCACCTACATCGGCGACAGCGACGCGCAGCTCAACGAGCTCGGCTCGCTCGTCGTTGCATGGGGCGGTCACATCGCGACCCGCGCCGACTGGGGTGCCGGCATGTCGGCGGCTGCCATCAGCGGCTCGCCGTATCACATGCGGCTCACGAGCTTCGTCGACAACGATCCGGGCACGTCCGAAAGCGTCGGCCAGCAGGACCGCTCGCTGTCGAGCGCAGCGGTCGTCTTCCCAGGTGCGATCACGGTCGAGAAGCAGACGTCGCCGGACGGCAGCTCGCAGCTCTTCAACTTCGAGATGACGCGCCCCGTCAACACCGTCGACGTGATCGGCGGCAAGGTCGACCTGAGCGGCGACGGGAGCCTGGTCAATTTCGCCGATGACGACGGACGCTTCCTCGGCACCACCACCGTCAAGGTGATCGACGGCCTGGTCGACATGAACGGCGACGGCTCGATCACGACCGCGGACGATGGCACCTTGAACGGCCTTGCGGTGATCGACGGCGCGGTCGACGTCAACGGCAGCGGCACGATCACGGCCGACGACAAGTTCAGCAACCTCACCGGGACCGGCGTCGTCGCGTTCTCGCTCGCCGATAACCAGCAGAAGACCTTCGGCAACCTGCTCGATTTCGGCGGTTACACGGTCAAGGAAGTGAACGTCCCGACCGGGTGGGACCTCGTCAACATCACCCAGGCCCGCACCGACATCAACAACGTCACGACGACGACCACCGTCACGCCGGCGGACGGCGTCGACTCGGCGACCGTGACGGTGTCCGAGGCCGACACGTTCAAGCTGACGTTCAACGACGCGTTCATCGCGGCGCCGAGCCTGAACATCGTCAAGGATGCCGTGGCAGGGCAGACGGCCGATGTGGCGGGCGAGAAGCTCAACTACACCATCACGGTCCAGAACACGGGCAACGTCACGTTGACCGGCGTCACGGTGACCGACCCGAACGCGGACGCGGGCAGCATCGTGCGCGGCGCCGACGTCGTCGGTGACAACGACGCGCTGCTCGAGGTCGGCGAGACGTGGGGCTACACGGCGCAGCACACCGTGACGCAGGCCGAGATCGATTCGAACGGCGGCGGCGACGGCGACATCGACAACACCGCGACGGCCGATTCCAACGAGACCGGGCCGGACACCGACGACGCGACGATTCCGGTGGCGCAGAGCCCGGCGCTGAACATCGTCAAGGATGCGGTTGCAGGCCAGATAGCGGATGTGGCCGGCGAGAAGCTCAACTACGTCATCACCGTGCAGAACACCGGCAACACGACGTTGACCGGCGTCACCGTGACCGACCCGAACGCCGATGCCGGCAGCATCGTGCGCGGCACCGACGTCGTCGGTGACAACGACGCGCTGCTCGAGGTCGGCGAGACGTGGGGCTATACGGCGCAGCACACGCTGACGCAGGCCGAGCTCGACTCGAACGGCGGCGGGGACGGCGACATCGACAACATCGCGACGGCCGATTCCAATGAGACCGGGCCGGATACCGATGACGCGACGATCCCGCTCGCGACCACTGCGTCGCTGAACATACTCAAGGACGCCGTAGCCGGCCAGACCGCGGACGTGGCAGGCGAGAAGCTCAACTACGTCATCACGGTGCAGAACACCGGCAACACGACGCTGACCGGCGTCACGGTGACCGACCCGAACGCGGATGCCGGCAGCATCGTGCGCATCGGTGACCTGGTCGGGGACAACGACGCCCTGCTCGAAGTGGGCGAGACATGGAAGTACACGGCGCAGCACACGCTGACGCAGGCCGAGATCGATTCGAACGGCGGCGGCGACGGCGACATCGACAACGTCGCGACGGCCGATTCGAACGAGACGGGTCCGGATACGGACGACGCGACGGTTCCCGTGGCGCGCAGTCCGGCGCTCGACATCGACAAGGTCGCCGTGGCAGGCCAGACCGCCGACGTGGCGGGCGAGAAGCTCAACTACACCATCACCGTTCAAAACACCGGCAACACGACGCTGACCGGCGTCACGGTGACCGACCCGAACGCGGATTCGGGCAGCATCGTGCGCATCGCCGACGTCGTCGGCGACAACGACGCGCTGCTCGAAGTCGGCGAGACCTGGAAGTACACGGCGCAGCACACGCTGACGCAGGCCGAGATCGATTCGAACGGCGGCGGCGACGGTGACGTCGACAACACCGCGACCGCCGACTCCAACGAGACCGGTCCTGACACCGACGACGCGACGACCCCGGTGGCGCGCAATCCTGCGCTGAACATCGTCAAGACAGCCGTCGCCGGCCAGACGGCGGATGTGGCGGGCGAGAAGCTCAACTACACCATCAGCGTGCAGAACACCGGCAACACGACGTTGACCGGCGTCACGGTGACCGACCCGAATGCGGATACGGGCAGCATCGTGCGCGTGGCTGACGCGGTCGGCGACAACGACGCGCTGCTCGAAGTGGGCGAGACCTGGAGCTACACGGCGCAGCACACCGTGACGCAGGCCGAGCTCGACTCCAACGGCGGCGGCGACGGCGACATCGACAACATCGCGACAGCCGACTCCAACGAGACCGGGCCGGACACCGACGACGCGACGGTGCCCGTGGCGCAGAACCCGGCGCTCAACATCGTCAAGGACGCCGTGGCCGGCCAGACCGCAGACGTGGCCGGCGAGAAGCTCAACTACGTCATCACGGTGCAGAACACCGGCAACACGACGTTGACCGGCGTCACCGTGACCGACCCGAATGCCGATGCCGGCAGCATCGTGCGCATCGCCGACCTGGTCGGCGACAACGACGCGCTGCTCGAAGTCGGCGAAACGTGGAAGTACACGGCGCAGCACACGGTCACGCAGGCAGAGATCGACTCGAACGGCGGCGGCGACGGCGACATCGACAACGTCGCGACGGCCGATTCCAACGAGACCGGGCCGGACACCGACGACGCCACCGTGCCCGTCGCGCAGAACGCCGACTTCGCGATCACCAAGACGCCGACGCCCGCCAGCGGTGCAAGCAAGGGAACGGTGATCAACTACGACATCGCCGTCCAGAACACCGGCAACGTCACGCTCACCGGCGTCTCGGTCACCGACAAGGTGGAAACCGACGCGACGACGACAGCCACCCTTGTCAGCGGCGACACCGATGGCGACAGCAAGCTCGACGTCGGCGAGACCTGGCACTACAGCGCCAGCTACACCGTCACCCAGAACGATGTCGACACCAACGGCCGCACCGATGACGGCGACATCGACAATCGGGCGACCGCCACGACGACGCAGGCGGGTTCGAAGAGCGCCGACGCCCAGGTCACGCTGCTCAATCCGGGTCCGCCGGTGATCGACATCGAGAAATTCGTGTCGGTCGACGGTGGCCAGACCTGGCTGGATGCGGACTCGCCGACCGGTCCCATCCTGTTGAGCGGCAATGTGCCGATGTTCAAGTACGAGGTGACGAACCTCGGTGCCCTCACGCTGACCAGCATCGTCGTCAAGGACGACAACGGGACCCCGGCCAACACGGGCGACGACAAGACCATCACGCTGACCACCGGGCTGACCGACGTCGACGGCGACGGCACGGCCGACGACTTGGCCGCCGGCGCCAAGGCGACAGGATTCCTCACGGGGACCTTCCAGGCGGGGCAGTACACGAACATCGCCACCGCCGATGGCCAGAGCCTGACGGGCGTGGCGGCGGCACAGGACAGCGACGCCGCCAACTACTTCGGCTTCGCGCCGATCACGATCAGCGGCAGTCCGCAGTTCAATTTCCCGAACTCGCTGACGCAGATCCAGCCCAAGCTGCAAGGCGCCGATGCGTTCATCATCAATCCGCTCGGCTACATCTCGTGGGACTTCTACACGCCCAACGACGCGCTAGCGAGCATCAACACGCTGACCGGATACTCGACGGCCTATGCCGGACTGACGGTGTCGATCGCCGAGATCTGGAACAGCGACGCCCTGAACAGCACCGGCACCGCGTCGCAGGCGATCTACCGGATCTACGTGGCGAACGAGGGCTCGACGTCGGTGGCACTCGCCAACAACACGGACATCGTCGA
>Ga0307413_10001033_pt1 | contig 10085 bp, 9 predicted proteins | sample DK1Ometagenome_3_FD_203714 | JGI IMG/M metagenome (GOLD analysis project Ga0307413, IMG submission 203714) | Maize rhizosphere microbial communities from greenhouse at UC Davis, California, United States - DK15-O-2 | ecosystem: Host-associated > Plants > Roots > Rhizosphere > Soil | place: USA...
GTAGACCGCGACGCACTCGGCCCGGGTGCCGCGCACGTCACCGCAAACGCGACTTCCGCCGTCTGACCTCCGCTGACCGTGACGTTCTTCGAGGCACCGCCCGCGATCGTGCAGTTCTCCGCAACGCCCGAGAGCACCACTCTGTGAGAGCCCGTGGGGACCTCGGTCACAGTTGCCGTGCCATTCACCCCAATGGCACTGGCCGCCCCGCCGTCGACGGCAAACTGATATCCGTCGGGGTCCGGGTTGGGGCCGCTAGTGGAGGTGGTCACGCGAATCGAGCCGGCCGCCGGCGGAATCGCGGTACAGGTAATGCTGAACGCCACGGTCGCAGTCGCTCCGGCCGTGACGGTGACAGTTTTGGACGCATCATCCACGCTGCAGTTCTCGGCCACATTGGAGAGGACCACGGCATGGGCACCGGCCGCCGTGTTCGCCAGGTCTACCTGAGCGCTAACGCCGATAACCTGCGTCTGACCCCCATCCACCGCGAATCGATAGCCATCCCCGTCCTGGTCTGGACCCGTGGTCGTCGTGGTGATTCGAAGCAGACCAACGGTTGGCGGGGCAGCGGTGCAGGCAACGGTGAAGCTGACCTGGCTGATGGTCCCAGACGAAACAGTGGTGCTCGCCGTCGTCCCCCCGGTGACGGTGCAGTTCGAGGCGAGTCCGCTGAGTGCTACGCTGTGACTCCCGACGGGGACATTGGGAAATGTGGCGGAGCCCGATGCGGGAATGGGGATTCCTGAGCCGCCGCCGTCCAGTGTTACCACGTACCCGTCGGGATCGGGATCGGCGCCACTCGTGGTGATGGCGACCTGGATAGTTCCGGCGCCAGCTGCAGGTGGCGCACACACGATCGTGAAGCTCACTGAAGCGTTTTCGCCCGAGGAGATCGTTACCTGGCGAGGGTTGTCACCCTGCACCTCACAGTTGTCGGCAATACCGCTGAGCTCCACCGCGTGATCACCCACGACCAAGCCGGAGACCGTCACTGGGCTGGTCCCGTTGACCACCCCAGCAGCGGCGCCGTCCACGCTCACCGTGTATCCATCGGGATCAACGTCCGATCCCGATGTCACCGCAGCCACGGTAAGACTGCCAGTGGGATCAGTGGGACTCACATCGCCGCCGCCGTCTCCGCCACAGGCACCAAGGAAGACCACCCCGGTTACGAAGAAAACAGCTGACAGCCGACCAACCGGCAGTATCACGCGGAGTGGCATATGTGAAAGTCCTATCCCCCGGGACTGGCGCCCCGGATTATATGAGTGTGTTAAGGAAGAATACCTGGAACGGCGCTTCCGAAGAAATAGCTCGTTTCAGTGCCGCCACGCTGGCCGCAGCCGATCAAGGCGCAATCAAGTCTCCGGCGGGCCTGAAGTTGGCTGGTCAGGATCAGTGGATTTGGCAGCAGTGGTGTCTCCCTGAATCTGCTCGGACTTGTCCTGGGCAGGCGCTTGACAAGTTTTAATTAAGCGATTAATTAGACGTATGGCCGAGAACACCGATCTCACCTCCCGCGACCAGATCCTCGATGCCGCCGAGCAGTTGTTTGCCGGGCAAGGGTTCGCCCGCACCACCATCAAGGAGATCGGTCGTGAGGCCGGCGTGAACAGCGCCCTCCTCTATTACTACTTCGCCGACAAGGATCAACTGTACCGCGAGGTGCTCCACCGCTTCGTGAGCCGACTGGTCGCTCGCACCATGACTGAGCTGACCGGCCAGGGAGGTCCCGACGCAAGGCTCCGCGGTTTGCTCGCGGCACAGGCGGAGCTGCTGATCGCCAACCCCCACTTCCCCCGACTGATGGTACGGGAGCTGGCCGAGTCTGAGGGGGCCCACGCGGTGGAACAGTTCCACCTGCTGGCCTCCACGACGTTCCGCCGGCTCTGCGAGCTGATCGAGGAAGGCCAGCGCGCGGGCATCTTCCGGAAGGACGTGGACCCCCGCTTCGCCGCCATCTCCACGATCGCGCAGGTGGTGTACTTCTTCGTGGCCCGGCCGGCTGTTCGGGTGCTGCTGAAAGCAGGCCCGGAAGGTCCGTCCCCCAAGGTCGTCCGTGACTTCGCCCGGCATGCGGCCGACTTTGCGCTCGCCGCCCTGGCGGTGCCCACGCCTTCGGCGCGTCCCCGACGACCCGCTCGGGCCGCCCCCGGCCGGAGGGCGCGATGAAGCGGTCGCTGCTGCTCCTCGCTCTTCTCACCGGGTGCAATGATTCGGAAGGGCCGATTCGCGCCACCGGCACCATCGAAGTCCGGCAGCTGGACGTGACCCCCCAGGTCGCCGCACGAGTCCTGCGGGTGTTGAAGGATGAGGGCGAGCCGGTACACGCGGGTGACACGCTGGTGTTGCTCACCCAATCCACCACCCGGGCCGACATCGCGGGACAAGAGGCTCGGGTCCGCGCGGCCGAGGCAAGTCTACGGGAGGCGGTCGCCGGACCCCGTGCAGCTGAGATCCAGCAGGCAGAGGCCGAGCTCCGCGTCGCAGAGGCGGAGGCGGAGCGCACCGCGGGCGAGCTGGACCGCATCCGGCCGTTGGCCGTTAACGCGGTGGTGAGCCGGCAGGATCTCGACAATGCCAGGGCCGCCGCTGACGCAGCCAGCGGCCGCCGAGATGCCGCCCGGCAGGTGCTTCAACTCCTGCGCGAAGGCACCCGTCCCGAACGGGTACAAGCCGCGCGGGCCGAGCTGGCAAGTGCCAGGGCCGCGCTGGCAGCGACCCAGGCCGTGGCGGAGGATCTGGTGCTGACCGCGCCGGTAGACGGTGTTGTGATCTCGCGCAACACCGAGCCCGGCGAGCTGCTGGCCGCGGGACAATCCGCCATGACGCTGGGTGAGTCGGCGGAGCCGTACGTGCGGGTCTACGTCCCCACTCGGCAGCTGCCCCGGGTGCGTCAGGGCCAGGCGGCAGTGGCCCGGCTGGACGGGTTCCCCAAACGACCCATTCCCGGCCGGGTCGTCGCCATAAATCCCCAGGCTGAGTTCACCCCGCGAGTGGCGCTCACCGAAGGGGAACGGGCCGATCTCCTGTTCGGGGTGAAGGTGGCGCTCACCGATACGACCGGCCTGCTCCGGGCCGGGCTCCCGGCTACGGTCACACTGGACGAGAAGGCACCGCAATGACCGCCGAGCGGCCGAACGCAGATGCGGTGGTGACCCACAGTCTCACCAAGCGCTTCGGTCCGCTGGTGGCGGTCGAGGGGCTCGACCTCTCGATTCGCCGGGGCGAAGTATTCGGACTGCTTGGCCCCAACGGCTCGGGCAAGACCACGACAATTCGAATGCTCTGCGGTCTGATGGAGCCCAGCGCCGGCTCGGCCGAGGTGGTGGGCTTTGACGTGGCCAGGCAGGCGGAGCAGATCCGCGGCCGCATCGGCTACATGTCACAGCGGTTCGGACTGTACGACATCCGGTTCTACGCCACGATCTACGGACTGCACGGCGGCGAACGCACCCGGCGGATCGCCGAGTTAATCGAGGAGCTCGATCTCACCGCACGGGTCGGCCAGCTCGCCGGGACCCTGAGCGGTGGGTGGAAGCAGCGGCTCTCCCTGGCCTGCGCCATCGCCCATCGCCCGGCAATGCTGTTCCTCGATGAACCCACGGCCGGGGTGGATCCCGCTTCGCGCCGGCTGTTCTGGCAGAAAATCCACGGGCTCGCGGCTGAGGGCACGACCATTCTGGTGACGACGCACTATATGGATGAGGCCGAGCGGTGCGAGCGGCTGGCGTTCCTCTCCCGGGGTCACCTCATCGCGGTCGGGACGGTAGCGGAGGTGCTCACCCAGTTTGGCCAGCCCAGCGTCGAGGATGTTTTTATCGAGCTGCAGCGGCGAGATGAGGGAGCGGTGGTATGAGTCTACTGAGCCGCCTTCGCCGGTCACCGCTCTGGCCAATGCTCTGGAAGGAGCTGGTGCAGCTCCGGCGCGACCGGCTCACGCTGGGCATGATGCTGGGGATCCCGGCCATCCAGCTCGCCCTGTTCGGCTATGCCATTCAAACCGAGGTTCGCCATCTCCCCACCGTGGTTCTGGACGAGTCGCGCACCGCGGAGAGCCGACGGCTGATCGAGGTGTTCCGGAACAGCGGCAACTTCGACATCGTCGAGCTGGTGCCGAGCCGGGCCGCAATGCAGGACCGGATCGAGCGGGGTCAGGCGAATGCCGCGCTGGTAATTCCGCCGGACTACCTGCGCCAGCTCCGGCGGGACCGCGGGGCTGAGGTTCAAGTTGTGGTCGACGCGGCGGACCCGCTTGCATCGTCAGCCGCGCTGTCCGCGGCGGTGCAGGCCGGGGTGGCACGATCCCAGGCGCTGTCCCGGGAAAGCGGCGGCAGACCTCCGGCGCTCGAGGTTCGGGTGCGGCCCTGGTACAACCCCGGCCTTCGGAGCGCGGTGTACATCGTACCCGGGATCATCGGCGTGCTGTTGTCGCTCACGCTGGTGCTGATCACCAGCATGTCGATCGTGCGGGAGCGGGAGCGCGGCACGCTGGAGCAGCTGGTGGTGACGCCCATCGACAAGACCAGCATCATGTTGGGCAAGATCCTCCCTTTTCTCCTGATCGGATACGTCCAGATCACGGTGATTCTCGTGCTCGGTCGGCTTTTGTTCCGGGTGCCGATCATGGGGAGCCTCTCCCTGCTCTATCTTCTGAGCCTCTCCTTCATTGTGGCGAGCCTGGCGCTGGGACTCCTGATGTCCACGCTGGTGCGGAGCCAGGTGCAGGCCATGCAGCTGAGCTTCCTGTTTCTGCTGCCTAACATTCTCCTGTCCGGCTTCATGTTTCCCCGCCAGGCCATGCCGGCGGTGGCGCAGTGGATCGGCGCGGCGCTGCCGCTGACCTACTTTCTGACGATTCTCCGGGGGGTGCTGCTCAAGGGCATTGGACTCGAGCACCTCTGGCCTCAGGCGCTGGCGCTGGTCGGGTTCGCGGTGGGGCTGATATGGCTCAGTGTACTTCGATTCCACAAGACAGTGGAGTAAGGCGCAGCAGGCGCTGGCTTCCAGCCCACTTAATCAGGGGCGGTCAAGGCGGAGAGCTGGGCTCTCCGCCTCTTTCCCTTTTGGGCGAGGACCTCGCCTGGGCTCATCCTGGATCAGGCCCAGTCAACTCCGGTTGAAGTGTTGGTTGGCCTGACCGCAGCCCACACCTTGGACCCAGAGGGTCTGGACTCCCGGGATCTCCGGGGCCAGATCGCTATCCGACACGATCATCTGGGCGGTAAACGATTCATCGATGCCGTCGCCGGCCCGGTAAAAGTCCGCCAGAAGTACGGCCGTGCCGGATCCCGTCGTGGCAAGCTTCGCCGCGTCCGCGCCGGTGCACTTGAAGGTTGTAGACGCGAGCAGCTGCGCGGTGTCCCAGCGGACGCCTTCGCCTGCCTGGCAGCCCGCCAGGGGACCCTGGGCCACGCTCGCCGTGCAGTCGAAGCCGCCGGTCAGAACGACCGAGGTCTCAGTCGGCACGATGTTCGATGCGGTAGCCGACTCGTACGAGCCACCGCCAGTGAGGCGGACGGCACCGCTAGGGAACCCGGTGGCGTTGCCGTTGAAGCCCACGGCGGCCCTTCCAGAGCTGCTAAAGGCAGCGTCGGCCGACTCGGTCGGCATCATTCCGTCGCTGCAGGCCATGACCATGCCCCAGAGCAACAGGCACATGAGGGGAATAACAACGCGGGATTTCATCATGGTTTCCTCCGTTGAACGTGAGGCCATCAGGATCGGGTGTGAGTTCATACGCAACGATAGGAAACGCGGCCGCCCGCCGGGGTCGGCGGGCGGAGAGAATCGCGAGGAGATTGTGGGAAGAGCGGTGTAGGCCGGGGCCTGACAGAAGGTCGCGAATATCAGTCGACTAGTTAATCAATCCATGCAGCGCCGCATAGCGGACCAGATCTGAGTTGCCATCGGCTCCCATCTTCTCCAGAACCCGGGTGCGATAGGTGCTGACGGTCTTGGGACTGAGCCGCAGCCGACCGGCGATCTCCTTAACCGTCCGTCCGGAGCCGAGCAGACAGAGAACTTCGTACTCGCGGTCGCTGAGCAGCTCGTGCCGGATGTCCCGGGAGCCGGCCGCCAGGTCGGTGGCGAGCCGCTCCGCCAATCCAGGACTCACGTACTTGTTCCCCCGGTAGACTCGGCGGATGGCCTCGGTCAACTCTTCAGGTGAGTGGTCCTTGGTGAGATAGCCCGATGCGCCGGCCCGAAGCGCGCGCACGGCGTATTGATCTTCGGGATGGACGCTGAGTACCAGAACCGCGACGGTCGGATGCTCCGCCCGAAGCCGCTGAAGTACGTCCAGGAACCGTAGTCCAGGCATGGTGACATCCAGCAGTACGATGTCCGCCGGCACCCGGGGAAGCCGCTCGAGCAGCTCTTCGCCGCTGGCCACCTCGCCGACGACCTGCAGCCCGGGCGCATCCTGCACGATCCGGCGGAGACCCTCGCGGACGATGGGATGGTCGTCGGCGATCAGCAGTCGGATCACGACGTGACTCCCTCGATGGGAGCCTGGGGGATTTGCAGCAACACCGTCGTCCCCTGGTTCCGCACGCCTCGAATCATCAGCTCTCCCCCACAGGCAATCGCCCGCTCTCGGCTACCGATCAGCCCGAGCGACCGGGGGGACGCGAGCTCGGCCTCGGTGATGCCGCGGCCGTTGTCTTCGATTTCCAGCCTCAGCTCCTCGGCGGTGACCCGGAGGTCGATGTGCACCCGGGTGGCGTGCGCGTGCCGGGCAACATTGGTGAGCGTCTCCTGGAGAATGCGGAAGGCACTGGTGGCGCACACCTCATCCAGCTCGGGATAGGTGGCCTGGACCTCCAGCTGCGCCGTGATTCCGGTGCTGCGGCCGAACTCCTGAGTCTGCCACTCCACCGCGGCCACCAGACCGAGATCATCCAGTACGCTGGGCCGGAGGTCGGTGGCGATCCGCCGAACCGTGTCCATGGCCCCGTCGATCCGGACGATGATGGATTGCACTCGCTCGGCCACCGCGGGGCGGTCCGCCACCCGCGGCTTGAGCCAGGCGAGGTCGATCTTGAGACCGGTGAGCGCCTGCCCCAACTCGTCGTGCACTTCGCGGGCGAGGCAGGTGCGCTCCTCCTCTCGAACCAGCTGCAGGCGCGCGGTCAGGTCGCGCAACTCCTGGCGGGATCGGAGGACCTCGTTCTCCGCCTGACGCCGATCGGTGACGTCCCGCTGGATTCCGAAGTGACCGATGATGCGACCCTGCCGGTCATACAGGCAGATGTAGTCACCCTCGATGATCATGGAGCGGCCATCGAGGGTCCGCTCGTCGGTCTCCCGGTGCAGATGCCCCGCGTCGAGGAATTCCCGCCAGCGCGCGCGGGCGCCGGGAATGTCGTGGGCCAACAGCTCGGCCGGCGTGAGGCCGATCAGCTGATCCCGCCGGGCGGCGAACTGGGTCAGCACGGCGGCGTTCACCTTGGTGAACCGCTCGTGGGTGAAGATGTAGTCGAGGGCCGCCTCCTTGTCGCTGGTGTCGTCCCAGGTAACCGGCTCGTCCAGCATCATGAAGAAGAAGCCATCCAGTGACTGGGAGAAGAACAGCTCCAGCAGCGACTGGCTCTCCCGCAGGGCCTCCTCCGCCTCGCGGCTCTCGGTGACGTCCCGGAAGCTCCACACCCGTCCCACGCTGCGGCCGCCCAGCCGCTGAGGCTCGGACCAGCGATCGAACACTCTGCCGTCGAGCAGATGGATCTCGTCGCAGCTGGACGCGTCCGGATCGGCGTACAGTTCCGCCACCCGCTTCAAAAAGCCGAGCGGGTCAACTAGCTGGTGGAGCACCGCGTTCACCAGGTCCGCGTCCCGGCCGGAGGCGGCGGCCACCGGCGGGATTTGCCACATCTCGATGAAGCGCTGGTTGAAGCTGAGCACGCCTCCGGCGGGATCCACCACGAGAAGACCATCGGCCATCAACCGGAGCGTGGCTTGGTGGAGGGAGAGCGCGCGGGCATGCTCCTCGGCGGCCAGACGCTGGTCGGTGATATCCCGGATCAAGCAGTAGGAGACGGCGCGCTGGTCCTCCAGCTCCAGCGGAGCGGCAACCAGGCACACCGCCGCGGGGCCGCTGTCACCGCGCCAACACCACGCCTCGAGATCAACCGCTTCTCCCTGGCACAGCTCCGCGAGCGCGCGTTCCACCGCACCGGGATCGTCGAAGGAGGCCAGCAGTTCTCTCAGTTCCCGACCTTCGGGGGCAGAGTCGTAGCCCAGCACCCGGGAGAAACCCGGCGTGGCGCTGAGCACTCTGCCGTGGGCGTCGAGCAGCGCCAAACCGGCCGGCGCGATGTCGAGAGTGGTTGGCATGATCATGGGAGGGTACGGTCCATTTCGAGGGCGGTCAACAGCAAAACCTGTAGCCCGGCGTAGGACGGCGGACTACAGGTCACCTCCGGTTCAGCGCACGGCCTGCTGCGCCGGGCCAGGCCCGAACAGCAGATCGATGTGAACGACGATCTTCTCGTGCATCTTGAGGAGACCGAGTCCCTTGCTCAGACCCCTGATCTTGTAGTCCTTCAGATTGAGTCCGGTCGCGCCGCGTACCCGGATCCCCTCGGGATGAAAGGCGACCCTCGCAGGAATGGTGGCATCGCGGGTGACTCCATGGATGATGAAGCGACCGCGCAGCGCCAGGCTCAGCGAGTCGCCCTCGGCGCCCCCTGCATCGACGTTGGTCAGCTCGAAACGAATGGTCGGGTACTTATCCGATTCCATCGACTTGTTCAAATCGCGATCGCGCCGATCGTTTCCGGTCACCAGCGTGTGCACTGGCGCCTCCACCCAGCCACGGACCTGCGAGAGCTGGCCGCCCTGCAGCTTTCCGCTGACCGTGGTGGTGCTACCAGTGAAGCTGCCGGTGGTGGCTCGGCCGTCGAAGCTGAGCTTCCCTTCGCGAACCACACCGTCAGGGATGGTGCGCTCGGGTGCCTGGACGACCGCATGGGTCGAGGCCAGACCGAGCAGCAACAGGGCATGAATGATTGTCATTTCAGTCTCCTCTCAGGTGAGCTGCACGTCGGGTTATGGACCGACCGCGGTCCGGAATACCACTCGTCCTGTCACCGCATCGCTGGGAGCGACGTATAACTCGCCCGTCAAACCCAGCCGCTCCGCCACCTGCCATGTCGCTCCCCCGAACAGCACGAGGCGGTTGAGGTCCACCTCCACCCGGGTGTCGTCGAGATCACCGAACTGGTTGGTGAAGTTCACCTGGAACCTGGGCTGGAGACGATTGTAGCCGGCCCCGCCGTAAGGCCGGAGCCTGCCGCCGGCCAGAGAGCCCCCCACCGCGAGGTCGACGCCCATGATGTTGGGACTCAGACGATCGTCGGAGCGGGTCCCCCGAAAGCATTCGCTGATCGGATCCAGGAGCGCCGCCTCGTCGCAGGTGATTGGTCCCCGCACCGAGCCGAACGTGGCATGGGCCCGTACCGCGGCCACCAGTCCGTCGAGTCGCCCGAACGCCTTCTCTACCGAAATGCCGAACAGGTTGGCTTTGACACCGTTCACTCGAATCGGCGGAACCCAGCTGGCCTGAAGGCTGAGCCCGAACGGCAGCGGCAGCCCGATCCGGGGCCGCGGTATAGCAAACAGCAGGTTGGTGTTCTCCGGTCCTTTGCCGGGCCGGCAAATCGTGGGCGTGGCCGTGGCGTCGCTCAGCTTGGGCAGGTACGCCAGCTCGAGCCCGGCGGTGAAGCCCGGGAGCAGATCCGGCGCGCTGCCTCGGCCGAAGGCGAGTGGAACCGCGAACGTCGCCAGCGTCCTGGCTTCGTTCGACCCCGGGCCGGGAAAGCAGTCGCCCTGGGCCGCGGCCGAGGTGGCCCACCCCAGGATGAGAGCCACCAAGCCCATGGCGGAGCGGCTCATTGTACGATGATCGTGCCGCGCATCCCCGAGCTCGGGGTGCCGTGCACGAGGCAGTAGTACACATACGTGCCGGGGGCAGCGAATGTCTGGGAGAACGTGGCAGGGGCCGAGACCGGCGCTCCGTTCCCGGTGAACGAAGGAGCTCCGGTCGGTGTCACGCTGTGGAACCCGCTGACCCAGGTCCAGGT